>Ga0209083_1000280_pt1 | contig 81216 bp, 79 predicted proteins | sample AM7aDNAmetaG_FD_184132 | JGI IMG/M metagenome (GOLD analysis project Ga0209083, IMG submission 184132) | Freshwater microbial communities from Finland to study Microbial Dark Matter (Phase II) - AM7a DNA metaG (SPAdes) (version 3) | ecosystem: Environmental > Aquatic > Freshwater > Lake ... | reverse complement strand
AATTTTTGCAATATTTTACCGACTTAACGATGTTTGGAAAAAAGCGTGATTTTCTATGAGAATAGCCCTGAAAATTACACATTACTATTTACATTACCAAGCACATAAATTTCTTGACAAAGCATAATTAAAACTGCTATATTAACTAAGCCTTTAAATCCAACCCTGTGAGGTTGGCAAGGAGTAGCATGAAAGCAGTTTTTGCTGATAATATATATGTCTTTTTAACGCGTAAAAACGTTAGAAAGACTTTTTTTTTGGGTAAATGAGGTGGCTGATGACTGAAAAAATGAAGAAAATAATGGATAAAGACGCTTTAGACAAAACTTTGTCCCGTCTTGCCTATGAAGTTATCGAGAAAAATGATAACCTTGAAGAAATAGCCCTGGTAGGTATCAGGAGCCGCGGTGATCATATTGCTGCCAGAATTGCCGGAAAAATTGAAAATATCAGCGGGAAAAAAATTCCGGTCGGGGCCATAGACATAACTTTTTATAGAGATGATGTCGGCTTGAAGATACCAAAAGGCGCCCAATCCACCGATGTTAAATTCAGTATTGACGGCAGGAATATCATCCTGGTGGATGACGTTCTTTTTACCTGCAGGAGCACCAGAGCAGCAATGGATGCTCTGCTTGACCTGGGCAGGCCGAAAAAGATACAGCTTTTAGTTTTGATAGACAGGGGGCATAAACAGCTGCCGATCCATGCTGATTATGTAGGTAAGAACATACCCACTTCCAATAAAGAAGAGGTTATTATTAGAATAAAAGAAATTGATAACGAAGACAGCATCTGTATTAAAACCAATGATTAACTGAGTTTTCTACAGCGGGAGGCTTGTGTGCAAGTGAAAAGAAAGCACCTGATAGGGCTGGAAGACACAACACCGGAAGAAATAGAGACAATTTTAAACACTGCGGGTTCCTTCAAGTCCATTTTTAACAGGAAGATAAAAAAAGTACCCGCGCTCAGAGGACATACCGTAGTTAATCTTTTCTTTGAGAACTCTACGCGTACCAGGACCTCTTTCGAACTGGCTGCAAAGCGTTTGAGCGCTGATGTTATTAACTTTTCGGTCTCAACAAGCAGTGTTGCCAAGGGTGAAACGCTTATTGATACGGCCAGAACTATTGAATCTTTGGAATCTGATATGATAGTTGTAAGACACTCCTGCTCGGGAGTGCCTTTATTGCTCTCCAAGACCCTGAAATCCTCGATTATTAATGCCGGTGATGGAATGCATGAGCATCCTACGCAGGGTTTATTGGATCTTTTTACAATTAAAGAAAAAAAACATAAAATTAAAGGTTTAAAAATTGTAATGGTTGGAGATATAGCGCACAGCCGTGTTGCAAGATCAAACATTTACGGTATGACCAAGATGGGGGCTGAGCTGACCCTTGTTGCTCCACCGACGCTTATTCCGAAAGATATTGAAAAACTCGGGGTAAAAGTTGAATACGACTTGAGAAAAGCTGCGAAAAATGCTGATGTGCTCTATATGCTCAGGATCCAGCTTGAAAGGCAAAAAAGGAATCTTTTTCCGTCAATAAGAGAGTTTTCCCTGCTATACGGCATGGATGAAGACAAATTAAGATTAGCTGATAAGGATGCACTAGTCATGCATCCGGGGCCTATGAATCGCGGGGTTGAAATTTCCTCAGAGGTCGCGGACAGCCCGCAATCAGTGATCAATGAGCAGGTGACAAACGGTATTGCGGTAAGGATGGCCGTACTCTATCTGCTTTCGGGAGGTGAGACGAATGAAATTGATTCTTTCAGCGGGCAGAGTAATTGACCCGGCAAATAAAGTAAACGACATTCTTGATCTGCTTATTGAAGACGGTAAAATTAAAAAAGTTGGTAAAGGAATTAAGGATAAAGACGCAGAAATAATTAAGGTTAATGGAAAAATAGTCGCACCCGGCCTTATTGATATGCATGTACATTTACGCGAACCGGGTTTTGAATACAAAGAGACCATTGCCTCGGGAGTAAGAGCGGCGGTAAAAGGCGGTTTTACTTCGGTGGCCTGCATGCCTAATACCGAACCGGTGATGGATAACACGGCGGTGGTGGAACTGGTCATCTCCAAAGGAAAAAAAGAAAAACTTGCGAATGTTTTCCCGATAGCTTCTATTTCAAAAGGCGCAAAAGGCGAAGAGATCTCGGATATCGGCATGCTAATTAAATGCGGCGCAATTGCCTTATCTGATGATGCGGCCCCGATCATGAATGCGGAAATAATGCGCCGGGCGTTTGAATATATTAAGCAGTTTGATCTCCCGATAATTACGCATTGTGAAGACAAAAATATGACCGCGGATTGTGTCATGAACGAAAGCTTTAGCTCCACTGTTCTGGGCTTGCGAGGCATGGCTTCGGCCGCTGAAAGTATCATGGTTTACCGGAACATAGCTTTGGCGGATTATATCGGCGCCCCGGTACATATCGCTCATGTCAGCTGCAAAGAATCAGTAGAAATAATCAGGTGGGCAAAAAAACAGGGTATACGTGTTACCGCCGAGACTGCTCCGCATTATTTTTGTCTGACCGATGCGGCGGTTAAGAACTACGATACCAATACTAAAATGAACCCTCCCTTAAGAACAGCGGAAGATGTTCTTGCCCTAAAAGCCGCGCTTAAAGACGATACCCTTGATTGTATCGCCTCGGATCACGCGCCGCATGGAAGGACAGACAAGGAACTTGAGTTTAACTATGCTGCCTTTGGTATTATAGGCCTTGAAACGATGCTTGCGCTTACCCTGACCGAACTTGTGCATAAAAAAATTCTGACACTTGAAAAGGCAATAGAAAAACTCTCTTATTCTCCGGCAAAAATATTAAGATTAAACAGGGGTACTCTTTCTTTGGGTGCGGCAGCTGATATCTCGGTTATTGATACAGAAAAAGAATACACGATTGATACCGGCAAATTTGAAAGTAAGAGCAAAAATTCTCCGTTTAACGGCTGGAAGGTAAAAGGTGAGGCCTTTATGACCATAATTGACGGAAATATTAAGATGAAGGAAGGGAAGATCTTGTGAGAAACAGAAAAAAAGCAATACTGGCGCTGGAAGATGGAATGGTTTTTGAAGGCCTGAATTTTGGTTTTGAAGGAGAGTCCTACGGTGAAGTAGTTTTTAACACCAGTATGACCGGATATCAGGAGATACTGACAGATCCCTCCTACTGCGGGCAGATAGTGACTATGACCTACCCTATGATAGGAAATTACGGAATTAACAATAAAGATATGGAGTCAGGCAGCTCCCACGTAGGCGGCTTTGTTGTAAAGGAATATAGCAAGCTAGCCAGCAATTTCAGATCGGAAGAAAGTTTAGGGGACTATCTTAAGCGGAACAAAATAATTGGCCTGGAATGGATCGATACCCGTAAATTAGTCCGTCACATCAGGACCCATGGAGCTAAAAAAGGTGTTCTTTCTACCGTGGATCTTGATGTTAAACGCCTGGTAAAAAAAGCTAAAGCTTCACCTTCTATTGTAGGTGTTGATCTGGTTAAAAGAGTGACTTGTGCTAGGGCATACAAATGGACAGAAGGCCCTTATTTTGTTGATAAAGATTTTGAAAAGAACAAGGAAGACCAGTTAAAGCTTTTTGAGGGCGAGAGCAGCAGAAAAACTTACAATGTTGTAGCAGTTGATTGCGGCATAAAATTAAATATTTTAAGAGAACTGGTATATCATGGCTGTAAAGTTACGGTTGTTCCTGCAAATACCAATGCAGGAACAATAATGGAGTATGAGCCGGACGGCGTATTTCTTTCAAACGGGCCTGGAGATCCGGAAGCAGTTACCTATGTTGTTGATACCGTAAGAAAACTGGCGGGCAAAGTGCCCATATTCGGTATTTGTCTGGGGCATCAGATGCTGGGACTTGCACTTGGCGGTAAAACCTATAAAATGAAGTTCGGGCATAGAGGCGGGAACCAGCCGGTAATGCGCCTGGAAAATAAGAAAGTTGAGATCACCTCCCAGAATCACGGGTTTGCCGTTGATATTGCTTCCCTAAAAAATGAACAGGTAGTTCAGACGCATATTAATTTAAATGATAAAACAAGCGAAGGTTTGGAATGCAAAAAGCATAATTTATTTTCCGTGCAGTACCACCCGGAAGCATCTCCCGGCCCTCACGATGCGGCTTATTTATTTAAAAAGTTCACTGATTTAATGGCTTAGCTCAATAACAACTACTTTACTCACAGATATAAACTTAGTTTACCGGCTTTTTTACGGGGGTGTCGCATTATGAAATGGTTAATTCTCCTGACCGCTCTTATACTGAACGCAGTCGCAAATATATTAATTAAGGCAGGAATGTCCCGCCCCGATACCCAGGGAGGCTTGCTTGAAACTCTCAAAGTTAAATGGCTTTCTCTTCCGGTTATCCTCGGGGTAATATTTTTTGGGCTTGCTCTCGGAGCTTATAGCATAACTCTAAAAAAAATGCCTCTTAGTGTTGCCTATCCTATCATGACTACCGGCGGATTATTTATTATCAGTGCTGTTTCTGTATTATATTTCAAAGAAACAATTACGCCTTTACAGATGATAGGGCTGGTGCTTCTTGTGGGCGGGATATGGCTGGTTGCAAAATGAAATTTCTTCTAAGACTAACCGGATTCTGATTGGAATTTAAAACACCCGTAATTTCCTGTTTTTTAACCATCTAAGAAGAAAAATATCATTTTTAGCAGGTATTTCCCGGCAGGGCTGCTATTTCTATTGCTATACGAGCAAATGCATCCCGGAAAATACTTAGAAATGTTGAAAAACAAAGCAATTTCTTGTATAATTAATACTTTAGGCAGTAAAAGTACTGGAAAAAATAGGAGATTTTATGAATATAGCAGTAATTGGCACCGGTTATGTCGGGCTTGTTACCTCAGCATGTTTTGCTAAACTCGGACATACTGTTATTGGCGCCGATAATGATCCTTCAAAGATAGAAAAACTCATAAAACTTCAAATGCCTATCTATGAGCCCGGCCTTGAAGAACTTGTACGGGACAATGTTAAGCATGGCAGAATAACCTTTACCTCAAATGTATCAGAAGCTATTAGAAAATCTACAATTATTTTTATTTGTGTCGGGACACCGCCGCTTCCTGATGGCGGAGCTGATCTTTCTGCCGTTGAGAAAGTAGCACGGCTCACGGCTGAAGAAATGACTGCTTATAAACTGGTAATAGATAAGAGCACTGTCCCTGTTCATACCGGCGAATGGGTAAAGAAAACTATACAAACCTATAATAAACACCGGGTTGAATTCGATGTGGCCTCCAATCCCGAATTCCTCCGGGAAGGGACCGCGATCTATGATTTTATGAATCCTGACAGGATCGTTATCGGCATAGCTTCGGAAAAAGCGAAGACTTTGTTACTGGAACTCTATAAGGACATAAATGCCGTGAAAGTCGTCACGGATATTAATACTTCCGAATTAATAAAACATGCTTCAAACTCTTTCCTTGCCATGAAAATTTCCTTTGCGAACGCGTTATCAAGAATATGTGAAAAAGCCGGTGCGGACGTTACAAAAATCGCGGAGGGGATGGGTTATGATAAACGTATCGGAGGAGCTTTTCTGAATGCCGGCCCCGGTTTTGGAGGTTTTTGTTTTCCTAAAGATGTTTCGGCCTTCATTCACATCGCGGATAAGCTGGGCTATGATTTTCATCTCTTAAAAAGTGTCGAAAAAACAAATGAAGAACAAAAAGAATTCATAATGAAAAAAGTTGAGGCCGCCCTTTGGGTGTTGAATGGAAAGACTTTGGCGGTTCTTGGCCTTGCCTTTAAACCTAATACGGATGATATCAGATTTTCTCCCGCAATGGATATAGTTACCGGGCTTTTAAAGAAAGGTGTGAAAATAAATGCTTATGACCCGGAAGCCATGGTAAATGCGAAAAAAATATTAAAAGATGTTAAGTATTTTCAGGATCCCTATCAAACTATGACGGGTGCAGATGCGCTGTTAATATTGACGGACTGGGAGGATTTTAAGAACCTTGACCTTGAGAAAGTTAAAAAACTATTAAAAGCCCCTATATTTATTGACGCAAGAAACCTCTATGATCCCAAAAAAATGAAGCAAAACGGAATTGAATATAGATCAGTGGGCAGGCCGTAGTTTCGGTTTTTTCGGTTTTGCGTGGGAATGCCCGGTTTTTATTGTTTTTACAATGAATATAATAAAGAGGAGGTTTTTAGTGAAGAAAACAACTGCATTGATAACCGGCGGTGCCGGCTTTCTGGGTTCTCATTTATGTGAATACTTCATAAATAAAGGCCATCATGTTATTTGCGTGGACAATTTATTGACCGGAAGCAGAGCTAACCTTGCACATTTGGATAAAAAAAAGCTTGAATTTATAAAGCATGATATTACAAAACCACTTAAAATAGCCGGAAAAATAGATTATGTGCTTCATTTTGCCTCTCCTGCCAGCCCCGTTGATTATAGTCAGCATCCGATAAAGACGGCTAAAGTAGGTTCGCTTGGCACTCATAATGCTCTTGGTATCTCAAAATTAAAGAGAGCAAGGTTTATTTTTGCTTCTACCTCTGAGATCTATGGAGACCCGGCTGTGCATCCACAGGTGGAAGAATATTGGGGAAATGTTAATTCAATAGGGCCAAGAAGCATGTACGACGAGGCAAAACGTTTTTCAGAAGCTCTCACTATGGCTTATCAAAGATTTCACAAAATAGATACCAGGATAGTCAGGATTTTCAATACTTATGGGGAACGCATGCAGATCAACGACGGCAGAGTGGTTCCCAATTTTATTTACCAGGCTTTAAAAGGCCGGGACATAACTGTATATGGAAATGGCAACCAAACCAGGAGTTTTTGCTATGTTTCAGACCTGGTAGAGGGGATCTATAGATTGCTTATGTCAGATTATACCCTGCCTGTAAATATCGGAAACCCTGTTGAAAATACAATTTTAGATTTTGCAAAAGTAATAATTAAAATGACCGGAACCAAAAGCAGGATAATCTACAAACCTATACCTGTTGACGATCCCAAACAAAGATGCCCTGATATAACAAAAGCAAAAACGCTGCTGCATTGGGAACCAAAATTAGCTCTTGCGGAAGGAATAACCAGAACAATAGAGTATTTCAAAACAAAAATTAAATAAATTTTCTATTTTATACTGGAGGAACTATTTCATGAAAAAAGCGCTAATTACCGGTGTTACCGGCCAGGACGGCAGTTACCTTACGGAACTTTTGCTTAGTAAAGGTTATGAAGTCCACGGGATAGTAAGAAGAGCCAGCACCATGAATAGAGAGAGGATAGATCATATTAAGCGGGATGAACATGCAAAAGGGAATAAACTATTTATACATTATGGTGATCTTGCGGATGGCGAGCAGATATCTGATATAGTTTATAATATAAAGCCGGATGAAGTCTATCATTTGGGAGCGCAAAGCCATGTTCGAGTGAGTTTTGACATAGCGGAATACTCGGGAAATGTCACAGGACTGGGGACTACAAGGATCTTAGAGGCCATAAGAAGAGGTAATAAAAAAATAAAATTTTATCAGGCTTCTTCAAGTGAAATGTTCGGTTCGGCAAAACCTCCTCAAAATGAAAACACTCCTTTTGCGCCAAGAAGTCCCTATGCCTGCGCAAAATTATATTCTTATTGGATGGCCAGGAATTACCGTGAAGGGTACAAACTTTTTATTTGCAACGGAATTCTTTTTAATCATGAAAGCCCGAGGCGCGGCGAGAATTTTGTCACGAGAAAAGTCACAATGGGAATTGCGGCTATTCTTGCCGGGAAACAAAAATACCTTTATATGGGGAACCTTGAAGCAAAAAGAGACTGGGGTTTTACCCCTGAATATGTGGAAGCTATGCATAAGATGCTCCAGCATAAAACTTCCGGAGATTATGTTATAGGTACGGGAGAGACCCACTCTGTCAAGGAATTCATCGAAAAGGCCTTTGCCTACGCGGGTTTGGATTGGAAAAAATACGTAAAGATAGATCCAAGGTATTATAGGGCGACAGAAGTCGATGTCTTGCTGGCAAACGCGGAAAAGGCAAAAAAAATATTAAAATGGACCCCGAAAGTTACTTTTTCTGATCTTGTAAAGATCATGGTCGATTCCGATATGAGAAAGGCGGGCCTGCTTTCTATCGGTCAGGGGGATGAAATAATCAGGAAAAAATTTTCCGCAAAATGGTGGCAAAAGGACTAGTTCTATGAAAAAACAAAGAGTTCTTATAACCGGCATCTCAGGTTTTGTCGGCAGTCATTTGGCAGATTTTTTGCTTACCAAAAAAAATTTAGAAGTATTCGGGATAGACTTATCAACGGCAAAAGTTGATAATCTGGAAAACTGTTTCAATTATATTAAGCTATTTTCTTGTGACCTGACAGAAAGTATTTCAGTTAGAAAACTTATTAAGGAGATAAAACCGGATAAAATATTCCACCTGGCAGGCAATGCTTTTGTAGGAGATTCCTGGTCTGATCCTCAAAAAACTTTTATTGTAAATGTATTCGGGGAATTGAACATACTGAATGCATTAAGAGAATTAAAAATTAAGCCATGGGTTCAAATTGCCTGTTCGAGCGAAGAGTACGGTGTTGTTATAAAAAGCGAGCTTCCGGTATCAGAACAAAATGAATTGCGTCCGGTATCTCCCTATGCCGTAAGCAAGATCGCGCAGGATTACCTTGGATATCAATTCTATAAAAGTTACGGCTTGAAGGTTTTACGGACCCGTACTTTTAATCATATCGGGCCCAGACAAAACGACAGATTTGTCGTCTCAAATTTCGCAAAGCAAATTGCTCTGATAGAAACGGGAAAGCAAAAACCGGTTATAGAAGTAGGGAATCTAAATGCAGTCAGGGATTTTACCGATGTCAGGGACATAGTTACGGCCTATTGGTTATGTACTGAAAAAGGGGTTCCAGGAGAGATTTATAATATATGTTCCGGTAAAGGCCATAAAATAGCGGAGATTCTCCGGATATTGGCAAGCTATTCAAATGCTAAATTCCAAATAAAAAAAGATCCTAAGAGAATGCGCCCCTCGGATATTCCGGTTTTAATCGGAGAAAATAAAAAATTTGTAAGAAGATCCGGTTGGAAATGCCGGTATTCGCTGAAAGAAACCCTCTATGATACGCTGAATTACTGGAGAGAAAAAGTCAGCTGAAACGGGCAAAGATTAATACCGGAAAGAATTTATATGAGAGTTGCTAAAAGGATCCTAGGATAAAAATGGGGAAAGAGATGTTATTTTTAAATGACCTGAAAAAAGTTGCCTTTAGAGGCGGAACAAATCTTTTTTTACGTCATTTATTGGGATTTACTATTAATTTTGGAGGTGGAATAGTACTTGCGCGTATTTTAGGACCCGGCATATTGGGCATGTACTTTATTTCTTATACCTTATTTCTTATAGTAAGGGGTCTGATAGATTTTGGAGTGCAGGCAAATTTTATCAGGCAGTTGGAAGATCCGACAAAAGTTGACCTGAAGACAGCTTTTACACTGCAGCAATTCATCGGGATTACGTCTCTGGTATTGATGATATTTGTTGCGGCGCCGGTTTCGCTGAGCGTCTATAAACAGAAAGAAGTTGCGTTATTCATAATTTCTGCCGGTATTGGCGCGTATTTTTATTGCTGGCATTGTATTCCCGTATCACTTTTGGAAAGAAAATTTGAATACCGTAAAGTTGGAATAATTGAAGTAAGTGAAATAGCTGTTTTTAACTTGGTAAGCATAATTTGCGCAATTAAAGGTTACGGGATTGCGGGTCTATTTGCAGGCAATATACTTAGGGGGCTGTTACCGGCAGTAATTTCTTCTTTGTATAAAAAGTTTTTCCCATCTATTGCAAGGGATATAAAGTCTATTCTTGAGCTCATAAAGACTGTTTACCCGGTTTTATTATCAAATCTTTCCGTATATTTGATCATGCTGGCGCCTCCTGTGATCATAGGTTCAATGTGCGGGACTGAAGCGTTAGGTATTTCTCAATTGGCCTATTCTATGCTGGGCTCTACAACGATTGTTGCTACAATATTTCAAAGGATAGCGCTTACTTCTTTTTCACGTTTACAGACGAATGCAGGGGAATTTAATAACGCAGTTTCTAAATCTCTCAGGCTCTTAGCTATGGTATACCTGCCTGTCGTATTTGGAATAGTTTCATTTTCAGCCTGGTGGATACCGTTGCTCTACGGGGAGAAATGGAAAGGCATGGAATCGGTCGTATTGATAGCGGTCATTCCGATAAGTCTTGCAGGATTGTTATCAATAATAAATTCTGCTTTAATTTCGAAAGGACAGTTTAAACTTGTCTTAAAACAGAATTTATTGAACGTAATAGTCTATTGGCTATCTATGTCTATGCTCGCGAGAAGATTTTCAGCGAAAGCAGTCCCGCTCGCGCATCTTATTGCTGTCTTGATCTCGTCATATTTATTTATCTATGGATATAAAAAGTATTGCGGAACTTTAGACTATAGTTTTGTGGCAACATACTTCCTTTTCAGCATATTATTATTGGGCAGCTCTTTTTTTCTTATTGCAAAAGGTTTGATCATAGTATCAATAATTTTATGGGTGGTATTTATTCTGTATTCGGGTTTGCTGCTAAAACGGAATATTCCGTTTACTTTTTTAAAAGAAGGTAATTAATATTTACAATTGTACTATTTAGCAAAGGAGGAATATTATGGAATGCTGTATTTGTAAAGCAGGTGAAAATTTAGGATTTATTAAAGAAATAAACGGCTATAAACTGTATCAATGCGCTCGCTGCGGCATAATATTTTCAGACCCTATGAAAAACCCCGGCAGCTCCTGGTATGAAAATGCTGAAATATATCAGATTGGCCGGTTATTTTCAACGGGGAAAACCGCTTGGTATCATAATCAATTCCTTAAAATGGGTGAGGCAAAAGGGAAAAATATCATGGATCTGGGCTGCGGCTTTGGACAATTTTTAAATGCTGCAAAAAATCTCGGGTACGATGCATATGGTATTGATTTTGATACGCAAAGCCTTGAAGTTGCCAGAGAGAAATTTAAGTTAACAAATATCTCACAAGCGACTATTGAAGAGTTTATTAAAATTAATCCGGAGATCAAGTTTGATTACGTTACTTTTTTTGAGGTGCTGGAACATGTTGCATCTCCTGTTGATTTTATAAACGGTTTGAAAAAATTATTAAAAACAAACGGGCAGATCGCTTTTAGTTTTCCTAACCGCGACCGGTTATTTGACCCGCTGGGAGAGGATGATAATCCGCCTAATCATTTGACGAAGTGGAATGAAAACTCCTTGATAAAATTTCTTGATATTTGCGGCTTTGAGGCGGTTAAACTCACGGTAAAAGACCTGAAAAAAGAGGATTTTATAATGTTTTTAAAAAGTAAATTTAAGACCGGTTTGATCAAAAAGATGATCAGAGAAAGCAAAAAAGAGAGCAACTCAAAGCCCCTGAAAAAGGCAAGAATATTAAATAACATTAAAGAAACGGTATATTTTCTTATTAGTTTGATCGCAAGCCCTGTGTTTTGGCTGATATATCTGGTTGGTGCCTATAAGAAGAAGGGGGGAGGTATCTATTGCCAGGCAAGACTAAAATTAAAATAGCCGTTCATGCAAAAGTATTAAGTGAAGAAAGGTACACGGGCATAGGTGTTTACGTGTACAATATTTTAAAAGCGATCTCCAAAATTGATAAAAACAATGAATATTTTCTGTATTCTAATGAAAAAATAATTCACCACATAGACGCTCCAAATTTTCACGAAAAGATATTGAAATTTCCTAAATTTTGGACCTATTTAAGATTCCCTTTTGAGTTTATCGGCGGTAAATACGATATACTTTTTATGACCAAGGAAACTCTTCCCCCCGTCATCAGGCCAAAGACTGTTTTAGTTTGTTTTGATCTTATGGGGAGCATGTTCAGCAAACATATAGCCTTAAACGGAAAAATACACTTTTGGATAGCAGTGAATTATGCTCTAAAAAGAGCCGGGAAGATAATAACTATATCTGAGTCAACAAAGAAAGATATTATGGAAAAATGCAAAATACCTTCAGCTAAGGTTATTGTTACACCTTTGGGTTATGACAAAGAATTGTTTAAAGTCTGCAAAGATCCGGAATTGATAGAGTTCACAAAAGCAAAATACGGTATTGTTAAAAAATACTATATAAATACCAGCAGTCTCCTGTGGTACAGGAAAAATCTCGAACGGATCATTGAAGCTTTTTATTTATGCAAAACAAAAAGTAATATTGATTATCAACTTGTAATTACGGGAAAAAAAGGAGAGTCCTATGAGGGCATAATAAGTAAGATCTCCGCTTTAGGCCTGGAAAAGGATGTTATTCTTACAGATTATATACCTGAAGAAGATATGCCGGTACTTTTAAGCGGCGCGGAGGCCTTGGTCTTTCCTTCCTTGCATGAAGGTTTTGGACTACCGATAATAGAGGCCATGGCCTGTGCTTGTCCTGTAATAGCTTCAAATGTTTCTGCTTCTGCTGAAGTAGCCGAAAATGCGGGACTCTTAGTTGATCCGCTAAGTATTGATGAAATAGCCGGTTCCATGGAGAAAATTGTTAAAAACAGGGAATTACGTGAAGTTTTTATTAATAGAGGACTAAAAAAAGCAGAGGAATACAGCTGGGAAAATACGGCAAAATTAACTTTGAGAGTTTTTGAAGAATTTAGCGGAGCCAAATGAAAATATTGTTTACCTGGCATTCTATTGTAGAAAAGGAATATCAAAATATTTTTGATTATTTTATTAATAAAAATGATGAAATTACAGTTGTCTGCCCCGGGTGCTGGTTTGAAGGCGGAAGGTTGCAAAAAGTTTCCTCCAGAGAAATGCGTAACTATAGATTGATTGCTTTAAGTACATTATTTACTAATAAGATCAAAAGATTTTTTTATATAAATGTTTTCAGGCTCGCTAAACTGATAAAAAACCATAAACCGGATATAATTCATATTTTTGAAGAACCCTATTCTTTGGCTTGTTTCGAGATCATTTTACTGACCAGGCTGTTTAGTCCTGGCTCAAAAATAGTTGTGCAGAGTTTCGAGAACATAAAGCCGGCGCACAGATTATTTATTTTTGATAAATTACAAAAGTACGTTTTGAAACGTTCAAATGCAATAATAGCAGTTCCTGAAGAAGGAAATAATATTTGGAGAAAGGCCGGTTTCGAGGGGAGTATCTATCAATTACCGGTGGGAATAAATAGAAATACATTTAAAAAAATAAATACTCCGGAATATAGGTATTTGAAGAAGCCGGAAGAAATAACGATATTTTATGTGGGGCGCTTAGTGGAGGAAAAAGGTATCAATTTGTTACTGCTTGCATTTTTGGACCTTTTAAAAACAGAAGAAAAAATAAAACTGGTGCTCGTAGGAAGCGGGCCTCAAAAAGAATACTTACAAAAACTATCTGAAAAAGCGAAAATACAAAATAGTATTGTTTTTCTTGCTCCAGTAGTTAATGCGAAAATTCCGGAGTTATTTTCTGTGGCAGATATACTGGTACTTCCTTCTGTCTCAACGAAAATTTGGAAAGAGCAATTTGGCAGGGTATTAATAGAGGCCATGGCCTGCGGTGTAGCTGTTGTCGGGTCATCTTCCGGCGAAATTCCGAATGTTATTGATAAAGCGGGAATAATTTTCAAAGAAGGCGATGAAAAAGATCTTGTAAGCGCATTAAGAATATTGATTAACTCCCCGGAGACCTTGAACCAATATAAAAAAATGGGTTTACAAAGGATCGTTGAGAAATATACGTGGGATATTATTATGCGTGATCTCAGTGAAATATACAATATGGTATTGAAAAAATGAACTCGCCGCTTAAGAATGAATATTTGTTTCAGAAGAAAATATGGAGGATTATTATTAAGGCCGCCGATATTTGCGGAAATAAAGTAATAAGGCCGTTTATAAGTAAAAAAGAATACCCAGCCGAATACAAAAAAGTATTATTTTCGAAAATAGATCATCTGGGAGACCTGATCCTTTTACTTCAGATATTGCCGCAATTTCATAAAAATTTTCCGGCTACAAAGATCCACTTCTTGATAGGGAGCTGGGCTAAACTGCTGTTTGACGGCAATAAATTTGTGGAAAAAATTATAATATACGATGATATAGTTTTAGATAGGGATAAAAAGTATCATAAAAAAATAATTAAATGGCTGGTTAGCATTTGGAAAGTGATATTTTTGATTAGAAAAGAAAAATATGATCTAGCCGTGGATTTCAGGGCCTATTTCCCGAATACTATTCCCTTGCTATTCCTTGCCGGAGTTAAGTATAGAGCCGGGTTTGGGACAGCAGGTTTTGGTTTTTTATTGCAAAAACAGGCCAAATGGACGCCAAACGTTCATGAAACACAACACTATCTTGAGCTGTTAAAAGCAATAAACATTAACATAAAGCCGTTAAATGATGAAAAATACTTTGATTATTTATTGAAAAAAAGATCCAAGTTAGTAAGTAGTGCAAAAAAAGGCTATGGAAAGTATATAGTTGTGCATCCTTGTAGTGCTGATAAGAATAAAAATTGGCAGCAAAATAAATGGCGGGAATTCGCCAAAGCATTTCCTAATAGATCAATACTGTTTGTTGGCAGCAAAAAAGAAAAAATATATATCGGAGAAATAACTCAGGGTTTAAATAATTCTATTAATCTTGCGGGTGAAACAAATATCTCAGAATTAGCCGGTATTTTAAAAAATGCAAGTTTAGTCGCCGGTGTTGAGTCATTTGTATGCCACTTGGCTGCGGCCCTGGGGACACCTTGCATAATTATTGCGAGCGGGATAGCTGATATTAGCCAGTGGATGCCTTTAAAAAACTCCGGAATAGTAAATATAGCTGTCAAGTGCTCACCGTGTTTCAGCAGTTCTGGATGCAAAGATATGCTTTGTATGGATATTCCAGCAAGAACCGTTATTGGTAAATGCAAGGAGTTATTGTGAATTTTAGAAAGATATTTGACTTGGACATAATATTAGTAATTTTGATAGTCCTAAATTTCATGGTTCCAAGAGAATTGAAATTCAAAATTGCGGATATAGTATTGCTTTTTTTCTTTGCCGTCTGGTTTTTCAAAGAGTTGATTGTTTATAAATTTATTTTTAAAAAAAACATTTTTAATTTTCTGATAGTGTTTATATTAAGTTATATTTTGATTATTGCCCTTATCAGCGCGTTATTCAATGGTATTAGCAATCTTTACTTGTTTACAAAAGACTTGTATAGTTTTGGCTCCCTATTGATAGTATTTATAATATATAACCGTATTGAAATAACAGAAAGAAAGATCAACTTATTTGTAAAGATCTTGTTTATCTGTTTTTTTGTGATAGCTTTATGGAATATTCTGCTTTTTGAAGTGCATCCCTTGAAGGTATGGTATATACACCAGTGGAAGCTGTTAAGATTGTCCGCGGTTGGTATGGGGTATTTTGATACTTCCGGTCCCGGAGGCCCGTATACAAATATTGGGTCTCTTAGAATTGTTAACTATATCGGTGGCTTTGGCAGTTTGGCCTGGATTTCTCAAATTGTAATCCCTTTCTTAATGATATATTTGGATAAAGCGGCTGTAAGCTCTCTAAAGAATTCAAAGCAAAGTATTTTTATTGTTTTTACGATAATTTCCGGGTATTTTGGAGCAGTATTTTTGCTTTCAAGATCTGTTGTTTTAATGCTCTTAACCAGCATAACGGGCTTAATTTACTCGGAGAAAAATAAGAAACAAATAATACTCCTAGGGTTGGTATTCGTTTTGCTATTATTAGTGTCCAGCCCTAAAATGGATGAAACATATCCCGGAAAAAAAATAATTTCCTATAGCAACACGATAACAAATCGTTTTGGAGATCTTAAGAAAGATGTAAGGGCCGGTATTTTTAAAGCTGGCGTAAAAGAAATATTAAAAAGTCCTTTCATTGGTATTGGAATGGGAAATTATATTACATTTCCTTATGGTGACAGGCAGGGCGTCTCAGACGGGATCGATTGCCTATATTTAAGTTATGGACTGAAGCTGGGAATACCGGGATTGTTATTATTTCTTGTTTTTTATGGATATGTTTTCTACTATGGCTTAAGATATTTAAATAGAAATAAAGAGCTTTCAAGCAGCCCGCAATACAAATATTCAAAAGGTGCTCTCATTTCACTTTCGGCCGTTTTAATGATGGGAATAGTCAGCTATCCTTTTAACAATTTAAGTTTTACAGTTATATTTTGGGTCTTATTCGGGTATTTTAGCAAAATAATATTTGCAAATGAAGAGTCAAATGCCAGATAAAAAAACCATAACAATTGATTGCCGCATGATAGATAATTCAGGAATAGGGACTTATCTAAAAAATATTCTTAATTATGCGGTCTCAGAAAGTAAATACAAATGGGTATTGCTTGGTAAACAAAATAAAATTAAAGAACACGTAAAAGGAGAGTATCAAATAGTTGAAGTATGCTCAAAAATATATTCAATTCGGGAACAATTTGAAATGCTCAGAAAGATACCAAAAAGTGAATTATTATGGTGCCCTCATTATAACATTCCCTTATTCTATAAAGACAGAATGGTCGTGACAATTCATGATATATGCCACTTAGCCTTGCCGGAGTATTTTCCCGGATATATAAAACAAGTCTATGCAAAACAGTTAATAGGTTCGGCTGTCAGGAAATCCGAGGCGGTTATTACGGATTCGAAGTTTACTGCTTCAGAAATACAAAAATACTTCAGGTTTGACAGAGCGAAGCTCAAGATCATCCCGCTCGGGGTTGGAAATGCTTATAACACAGACAGCTCAGGGGACACTTTGTTCTTGAAAAAACATGGGATACAAAACCCGTACATTCTCTATGTGGGAAATATAAAACCCCATAAGAATATCTCAAGATATATTAAAGCGTTAGGACTGATAAAGAAAAAGAATAAGAACCTATCTTTTGTTTTTGTCGGAAAGAAAGAAGGTTTTATTTCAGGAATGGAAGATCTGGAGCAGGAATTGGAGCACGCTGGTATTGAAGATACCGTGTTTATAGATGAAAGATTAACAGACATACAACTTAAGACAGTCTATCAAGAGGCGCTCTGCCTGGCATTCCCATCTATGTATGAAGGTTTTGGTCTGCCGCCTCTTGAAGCAATGGCTTGTGGCTGTCCGGTTGTAGTATCAAAAGCTGCCTCGCTGCCAGAAGTATGCGGGGACGCGGCAGTCTATATTGATCCTTATAGTGTTGAAAGTATCGCGGAAGGCATAAATACTGTATTATTAGATGAAAATCTGCGCGCAGAATTGCGCTTAAAGGGAATAAAAAGAGCCAGGATGTTTGAATGGCAGGACACTGCAAAAAAATTTATTGAGATATTTCAAGAGGCCATAGATAAATGACGGATATAAGTTCAAGCCCGGAAAAACGTGTCGCGATCATTCATGATTGGTTAACAGGAATGCGCGGAGGTGAAAAAGTACTGGAAGTACTTTGTGAGCTTTATCCTGAGGCGGATATTTTTACTTTAATACATGTTAAGGGTTCTGTTTCCAAAACAATAGAAAGTCATAAAATATATACGTCATTTCTCCAAAAAATGCCCTTTGTTAAAAATAAATACAGATATTATCTGCCTGTAATGCCTTTTGCTATTGAGCAGTTTGATCTTAAAGAATACGGGCTTATTGTCTCTTCGAGTCATTGTGTAGCTAAAGGTGCAAAAAAGGGGAAAGATGCCCTTAATATTTCCTACTGTTACACCCCGATGCGTTATATTTGGGACCTTTTTGATGATTATTTTGGTATTGGAAAGACAAATATATTCGTAAGAATTATTATGAAAGCGCTCAGGCCATTATTGAAAAAATGGGATGTTAAGAGTTCAAAAAACGTAGACTCATTTATAGCTATTTCAAAATCTATTAGTAAAAGAATTGAAAAAGCTTACGGGAGAAATTCTATTGCTATTTATCCGCCGGTGAATACCGGTAAATATTTAATATTGCCGGTTAAGAGGGAAAAATTTTACTTGATAGTGTCGGCCTTTGCGCCTTACAAAAGGATCGATATAGCGATAAAAGCCTTTAACCTGCTGGGGTATAAACTCAGGATTATCGGTGAAGGGCAAGAGGAAAAAAGATTGAAGAAAATAGCTCAAAATAATATTGAGTTTATGGGCTGGCAAACAGATGAAGTTATTCAGGAAAACTATTCAAAATGCGCAGCCTTGATCTTTCCGGGAGAAGAAGACTTTGGGATGGTACCTGTGGAGGCTATGGCTTGCGGAACTCCCGTAATTGCTTACGGAAAGGGCGGGGCTCTGGAAACAATAGTTGAAGGGAAATCCGGGCTTTTTTTCTCACCGCAAACTGAAGCTGCCTTGATTAAAGCGGTTAAAACCAGTGAAACTGTTAATTGGTCTTCAAGTGAAATACGAGCAGTAGCAGAAAAGTTTTCTATTCAAAGATTTAAAGATGAAATGGCTGAATTCATTGTAAAAAGGTTAAAATCCCGAAGTTCTTAGCAATTTTAAACAATTTTAAACAAAAAACATTGATTTTTAAGGGTTTTCTAATTATAATGATACTATGATAGCTGTTATTCTTATAATTATCGACTTAATTGCTGTTTTGTGTTCTTATCATTTTGCCTATTTGATCAGAACAGTGATCTTCCCCAGGTTTATTGTATTCCCATTTCACGAACCGCTGCCTTTCGTTCTTGTTAATCCTATCTGGCTGCCTTTACTATTTCTATTTTTCTTTTGGTTTGAACAGTTATATTTCAGAAAATACCCCTTTTGGGAGGAGATACGGCAGATTTGTAAGGCTTCTTTGCTGGCATCGCTTACGGGTTTTGCTATTGTTTCTATAGGAAAATTGAGCGACGAGGTATCCAGGACCGTGTTAATATTTACGTTTTTTAACTCTCTGTGGATAATTCCTATAGTACGGATGCTTGGTAAACGGGTAGTTTTCAGCCTGGGAATAGGAAAAAGGAAAATTATAATAGTTGGAGCGGGTCTTACCGGAGAACTCTTTCTAAATTCAGTATGCAAAGTTAAGACTTTGGGATATGATGTTGTGGGCTTTCTCGATGATGATGAGAAAAAAAGAGGAACATTCATAGGAAGTGCAAAAGTGCTTGGCAAAATATCTGAAATAGACAGTTTTCTTTCACCGGGAATGGAAGTCGTAGTTGCGATCCCCGGGATGTCTTCTGAAAGTATGGTCTATTTAGTTAATCTTCTGCAAAAGAAAGTAAAAAAGGTTTCTTTTGTCCCTGATCTGTTCGGGATACCTTTTTTTCAAAGTGACATAGATTTCTTTTTTGATAACCAGGTGTTACTGCTAAATGTCAGGAATAGTCTAAAGAACGGGGTCAATAGATTTGTTAAAAAAACCTTTGATTTGCTCCTCAGTCTGGGCATAATGGTGATAATTCTGCCTTTTATATTACTTTTGATAATTATTATCGTCTTGGATTCAAAAGGTAAGCCTATTTACAGGCACGAAAGAATTGGGCAAAATGGAAGGAAATTTAAGTGCTTGAAATTTCGAACGATGTATTTTGACGCGGATAAACGGCTTAAAGAACTTTTAGAAAAAGACGAAGTAGCACGAAGAGAGTGGAGTGATAATTATAAACTAAAGTATGATCCGAGAATAACTAGAATGGGCGGGTTTCTGAGAAAAACGAGCTTGGATGAGATACCGCAGCTTTTTAATGTATTAATGGGGCAAATGAGCCTGGTCGGGCCCAGGCCGGTATTACAGGAAGAGCTTGACAAGCATTACGGTGATTATGCAGAATACTATTACGAAGTTTATCCCGGTCTTACCGGCCTTTGGCAGGTAAGCGGAAGAAGTGAAGTTGATTATAAAAAGCGTGTAAGCCTCGATGTTTGGTATGTCAGTAACTGGTCTTTATGGCTGGATATTGTTATCCTGATTAGAACAATAAAAGTTGTTTTTAAGAGTGAAGGCGCTTATTAGAGGCACGGAAGGACGGAGGAACGGCAAGAACATAAGTACCAAGGAACGGAGTGTGTCTGTGAGTCCGTTTTTAAAAGGGGTAAAACGGGTTCAATAAGATAGTAAAAGAAAAAAAACCGGTACTTGGAAAAAGAATCAATGCGTTAAGAAATAAACTTAAAGTAGAGGAATAAGGTATCGGAAGAACGTTTGGAACAGTAAAAAAGCTGTGCATCCGTTCATCTGTGCTTCTGTACCTTTAAACCCTGGAGGTTTATATGAAAGTAGTAATTCTTGCTGGTGGGATCGGCGCCAGGCTGGGAGAAGAAACACATTTAAAACCCAAGCCTATGGTAGAAATTGGAGACAAACCTATTTTGTGGCATATTATGAAACACTACTCCCAATATGGTTTTAATGATTTTGTTATATGTTTGGGATATAAGGGTTATATGATTAAAGAGTATTTTGCCAATTACTATCTTCATGCGTCAAATTTTGTTATTGATCTCAAAAAAAATAGAAAAAAAGCGCTGAGCAGCCCTTTAGAATCCTGGAAAATTACACTCATAGATACTGGCGCAAATACGGGAACAGGCGGACGTCTTAAAAAAATAGAAAAATATATCGGGAACTCCCCTTTCATGATGACCTATGGAGATGGACTGGGGAATATAAATATTTCAGAACTGGTTAAATTTCACAAAAGATCAAAGAGAATTGCTACAATAACCGCCGCCCAGCCGGCCGGACGTTTTGGGGCAATTAAGATAGGGGAAAACAACTTTGTTCAGTCTTTTGCTGAAAAACCAAAAGGTGATGGGGCCTGGGTAAATGCAGGCTTCTTCGTTCTTGAACCCGAAATATTTAAATATATAGAGTCTTTTGAGACAATGTGGGAAAAAGAACCTCTTGAAAAATTAGCAAAAGATAAAGAATTATTAGTCTATAAGCATTCAGGTTTTTGGCATCCTATGGACACATTAAGAGATAAAATTCATTTGGAGTCTTTGTGGGTTTCAGAAAAAGCCCCCTGGAAAATATGGTAGATGCCTTCTATTAACTCTGGATTCTGGAAAAACAAGAAAGTGTTCATAACGGGCCACACCGGTTTCAAGGGATCCTGGCTTTCTTTATGGCTCGTTAAGTTGGGAGCAAAAGTTACAGGTTATGCGTTGAACCCTCCGACCAGCCCGAGTCTATTTAAATTATTAAGGCTAAAAAACGATATAAGCTCTATTATGGGGGATGTAAGGAATTTGCGTTTCATTAAGGCTGAGATGAAAAAAGCAGGACCTGATATTGTTATTCACATGGCCGCGCAGCCAATTGTGCGGGAATCATACAAATTACCGGTGGAAACCTATGGTACAAATATAATGGGCACGGTGAATGTATTGGAGTCGGTCAGGGGTTGCGGAAGTGTAAAAGTATTCCTAAATGTTACCACCGATAAAGTCTACGAAAACAAGGAACTCGGAAAAAGTTTTAAAGAAAGTGAACCGCTCGGAGGGTACGACCCCTATTCAAGCAGTAAAGCTTGTTCGGAAATTGTGACGTCGGCCTATAGATCTTCCTTTTTTAATCCAATACTTTACAGGGTGCATGGTGTAGCAGTTTCAACAGCGAGGGCAGGCAATGTGATTGGCGGCGGCGATTGGGCTCCTGACAGATTGATTCCTGATTTTTTTAGGGCAGTCTTGTCAGGAAAAAATATACTAATAAGGAATCCAAGTGCTACAAGGCCTTGGCAGCATGTTTTAGATCCATTAAACGGGTATTTGACCTTAATCGAGGCTATGTATAACAACGGTTCCAGATATTCCGGTGCTTGGAATTTTGGTCCTTTCAAAAATGATGCAAAATCAGTAAAATGGGTAATAGATAACATTTGTAAAAAATGGGGTGGGGGTGTAGAATATTATGTTGTGAATAATGTGCAGCCTCACGAAAGCGAATTTCTAAAATTAAATTGCTCAAAGTCCCAAAAGCTTTTGAAATGGTACCCGAAATGGAATATTAATGAAGCAATATTGAAAGTTGTGGAATGGATCAAAGCTTATGAGGCAGGGGTAGATGAGAGGGAGTTGTGCGAGAGACAAATAAAGGAATATGCTAGCTGGAAGATGGTTTAAGGGTTAGCTGAGAATAAATTCGAAGCACAAAACTCGTATTCTCAAATAAGACTGACGGACGACAATGTTCTATACATTATGTTACGTTGAATTTGGAATAAAAAGGAAAAGACAGAAACCCGATAAAGAATGAATTGAAAGGCTGGAGAGTTTGAGGATAGTGAAAGAAAAATATTCATTAACCAACCATATGAACATCCAATAATTCAAAAAGGAAGGAAAGTGGGAAAATGATAATATCTGATAAAGAAAGGAATTATCATCAAAAGTGTCCTATTTGTAAGAATTATAAATTGAAATACTGGTTTAAGTTAAAAGGATTTACTATTGTGAAGTGTCGAGAATGTGGTGTTTCTTTTGTGAAAGATATAGTTACCCAGAAAGAACTGGACTATCATTATGGTGCGGATCTTGAAGTGGTGAATCCGGCTGGAGACAGTGTATATTTGAAAGAGCAGAACATAGAGAACCTTAAATACTTTTACAGAAAGTTAAAGTCCTTAATAGTGAAGAAAGTCCCAAAAGGAAAGCTGCTTGATGTGGGTTGCAATGCCGGGCTATTTCTTGACGTCATGGACGGATTTGACCGCTACGGAGTAGAACGCTCCACTGCCGCCGGAATGGTCGCAAAAGAAAAGTATGGTGACAAGATTTTTATAGGCACTTTTGAAGATTATAAAGCTCCCGAAGTTCTTTTTGATTGTATATCTGTCCAGGATGTGTTGGATCACATGACCAACCCAGTGGAAGTTATGAATAAATGTAATAAATTGCTGAAATCCGGTGGGTTGCTTGTGGTAAAAGTCCATGACATGTCTTGTTTGTATGCAAAGTTTTCCGGAAAAAAGTTCTATGCTTTGGTCCCGCCGTCTCACTTGTTCTTTTTTAATAGGACATCGCTGACAAAAACGCTTGAGAAAGCTTCCTTCAAAGTCCTGTTTTTCAAGCACCTAGCACACAGGCTTTTTTTAAGTACCGTATTTTTCAGATTGTCAAGAGAAGGAGAAAGAAAAACATTCTACAAGCTATACCGAGCGCTGGAAGGCACTTTTATTGGGAAAATAATGATTTATAAGAACTTGCATGACTTAATAACAGTTTTTGCCGTTAAGAAACACTAGAATATTGACAAAACAGAGGGTTGAGAAATATTTAAAAGACGATAACTAACCTCGAAGCGTCTAAACATCCAGTTGTGGAGGTGTGAATGAAAACGGTTAAGTTTGAGAAGTTATTTATGCTGGAAATGGCTAATAACCATATGGGGAATTTTGAGCATGGGTTAAAGATAATACGGAAGTTTGCCGAAGTTACGAAAAAGTACAGCTTTAATTTTGGGTTCAAACTTCAGTATCGGGACCTGGATACTTTTATTCATCCTGCGTATAAGGGAAGGAAAGATATTAAATATGTGAAGAGGTTTGAGGAGACAAGGCTTTCGAAAGCGGATTTTCAAAAACTGAAGGATGAAATTACAAAACAGGGCCTTTATGCCATCTGCACACCTTTTGACGAGAATTCCGTGGACCTTGTTGTGGAACAGGGGTTTGATGTGATCAAGGTCGCAAGCTGTTCTTTTACTGACTGGCCGCTGCTTGAAAAGATAGTAAAGACGGATAAGCCTGTCATATTATCCACAGCCGGGGCAGTCCTTGCTGATATCGACAGTGTTGTCGCCTTCTTTGAACACCGTAGCAAACATTTCTCTATTCTGCACTGTGTCGGGGAATACCCGACGGCCAAAGAAAATTACGAACTTAACCAGATAGGCATGTTTAGAAAAAGATATCCGAATATACAGGTGGGATTTTCCACCCATGAAGTGCCCGCGGAACTTGACTCTATTAAAATGGCGATAGCGGAAGGCGCGGAGATATTTGAACGGCATGTGGGTCTGAAAACAGATAAATATCCCGTGAATGCCTATTCTTCCTCGCCGGAACAGATAGACGCCTGGCTTGCCGCGGCAAAAGATGCTTTTGTGTTGACGGGAGTAAAAGGCACAAGGAGAAGCATCTCTCAGAAAGAAAAGGAAGACCTTAATGGGCTTAAAAGAGGTGTATTTGTTAAAAAGGACATTAAGCAGGGGAAAAAACTTTCACCCGGAAATGTCTACTTTGCGATTCCGAGTGTTGCGGGGCAGCTTTTTGCAAATGACCTTTCCAAGTACACTGAGTTTATCGCCAAGAAAGATATTGCAGCTGAGTCGCCCGCCCTGGTCAAGGAATTTAAGATAAAATTCTTACGCGGAAAATACCAGGAGATCGGCGGAAAAATAAAAGAGCTGGTCTTAAAAAGCGACATTCCTCTGCCGGCAAAATTCGAGTATCAACTTTCATACCACTATGGCATAGAGAAGTTCAACAAGTTCGGCTGTATTATAATCAGGTGTTTTAACCGGGAATATTGCAAGACCATTATAGTTGTATTACCGGGGCAGACTAACCCTACTCACGCGCATAAAAAGAAGGAAGAAACTTTCCAGATACTGTACGGTGACCTGATAATTGTAATGAACGGCGTGAAAAAAGAATATAAAAGAGGCGATATCGTCGTGGTCGAAAGGGAGGTAAAGCACAGCTTCACTTCCAAGAACGGTGCGGTATTTGAAGAAGTCTCTACGACGCATTTTAAGGACGATTCTTTCTACGATGATGATGCGGTGAACAAAAATACTGACAGGAAAGCGAATATGACCTACTGGTCGGACTGGATGGAGGATCCTAGAGATAAATGATAAAACTTTCCGATTATGTCATAAAGTATCTTGCAGATCTGGGGACAAAGGATGTATTTCTTTTACCCGGCGGGGGTTGCATGCACCTTCTTGATTCTTTGGGGAAAAACAAGAAGCTCAAGTATACTGCCTTTTTACATGAACAGGCTGCGGCTATTGCGGCTGATGCTTATTCACAGTATACCGGAAAAATGGGAGCGGTACTTGTTACGACCGGCCCAGGCGGCACCAATACGGTGACTGGGGTTGCGGCCTCCTGGATAGATTCTACGCCGGTACTTTATCTTTCGGGACAGGCTCAAAGAAAGCATATGAAGACCGGGCTCGGGGTAAGGCAGATGGGTGTCCAGGAAGTAGATATTGTAAGTATGGTAAAACCTATCACCAAGTACGCTGTAACGGTACTGGATCCTTTAAGTATAAAATACCATCTTTATATGGCTGTAGCACTGGCGAGAAGCGGAAGGCAGGGACCGGTATGGCTGGAGATACCGTTGGATGTGCAGGGAGCTTTGATAGATGGTTCGAAGGTTAGAGGGTTGGATGGTTGGAAGGGAAAGAAGATTGATGGCCTGAAGGTTGGACGGTTGGATGGTTGGCAAAAGCAGATTAAGAGAACAATTGAACTTATAAAAAGAGCGGAGAGGCCGGTGATTTTGGGGGGGAATGGGGTTCGAGCGGCGGGGGTGGTGAAAGAATTTGTCAAACTTGTGGAAAAACTTCAGATACCCGTTCTACTTACCTGGAGGGCGGCGGATTTTATGCCTCAAGAACATCCTCTTTTCTTTGGAAGGCCGGGGATAGTGGGGCAGAGGGCGGCTAATTTTATACAACAAAATGCAGATTTATTGATAACCATCGGAGCGAGGATGGATCTGCCGCAGACTGCGTTTGACCATGACAACTTTGCGAGGAATGCAAGGAAAGTGGTGGTGGATATAGATGAGAGTGAGATTGATAAACTGGGGTTCAAGGTGGATGTGAAGTTGGTTGGAGATGCAGGGGAATTCATAAGAGCAATAACTAAGACTAAAGCACTAAGCACTAAACAAAAAGCGAAAAATAAAAGTACGCAAATTAAAAAACAAAGCTGGTTGAGATGGTGCGGGAAGATGAAAGAGAAATATCCGGTGCCGGATTTGGCTAGTTTAATGACTTCGGAGAAATATGTTAATACATACCGGTTTATTGATAATTTGTCTGGGGTTTTGACGGGGAAAGAAGTTTTGGTGCCGGGGAGTTCGGGAAGCTGCGCGGAAGTAACTATGCAGGCGGTCAAGGTCAAGAAAGGTTTGAGGATACTAAATACCCCGGGGCTAGGGTCAATGGGATTTGGACTCCCGGCATCTATAGGGGCATGTATAGCGAGCGGAAAGAAAACTGTGACAATAATCGGGGACGGCGGTTTACAGCATAATATCCAGGAACTTGAAACTTTAAGCAGGCTTCAGATACCAGTCAAGGTATTTATATTAAGCAATAACGGGTATGGTTCAGTGAGAATGATGCAGCTTCGGCATTTTAAGGGACGTTTTGTGAGTTGCGATGTCTCTTCAGGGCTCACGGTCCCCTCGACTAAAAAGATCGCAAAGGCATACGGCATAAAATACAACAAGATAGATGTAACTCGAAACTTAAAACTCGAAATTCGAAGAGTGTTGGAAAGTAAAGGACCGGTGTTATGCGAAGTATTCGTGGACCCGATGCAGGAGACGATACCGAGGGTCTCTTCGGCCGTAATGCCTGACGGGAAAATAGTTTCAAAGCCCATGGAGGACCTTTATCCGTTTCTGGACAGGGAAGAGTTCGAGGCCAATATGCTGACAAAACCTTTAAAGGGTGAATGATGAAAATACTGATAACCGGCGGCGCGGGATTTATTGCAAGGAATCTGACCGAGTACCTGTCGGGGGATAATAAGGTTATTGCTCCGAATAGCAAAGAACTTAACCTCCTGCTGCCGGAAAAAGTCGAAGATATCATCAAAAAGAACAAATTTGACGCCGTGATACATGCTGCCACATATGATGCCGCGCCAAAAACCTCCACGAAAGACAAGTCCAAGGTGCTTGAGCACAACTTAAAGATGTTTTTTAGCATTGCCCGGTGTAAAGGACATTTTGGAAAAATGATATATTTTGGTTCGGGCGCCGAGTATGACAGGGAGCGCTGGAAGCCAAATATGGGGGAAGATTATTTTGACAGTTATGTCCCAGGAGACCAGTACGGGCTTTCAAAATATGTAATGACAAAGTACGCGCTTTCTAACGATAAAGTATTTAATTTGAGGCTATTCGGTGTTTTCGGGAAATACGAGGATTTCAGCTATAGGTTCCTTTCCAATATGTGTTACCAGTCTATTACGGGTGACAAGCTGGTGATACAGCAAAATGCCGTTTATGATTTCACCCATGTAGATGACCTGCTGCAAGTGGTAAAATGGGCGCTTACAAAAGACCCACCGAAAAAGGTGTACAATGTTTGCGCCGCGGCTTATGAAAGGAAGTATATCGCGGAAGAAGTAAAAAAAATATCTGGTAAACCGCTCAAGATAGAAATTGAGAAACAGGAACTGGGGAGAGAGTATAGCGGAAACAATAAATTACTGCTCTCGGATATGAAAGGTTTCAGTTTTACCCCTATAAAAAAGTCCATTAAGAAGCTCTATGAATGGTATGATGTTAACAAAGAAGAAGTGTTCAGGAAGTAACTGAGTTCAAGGAGCCAAACAGGTGAAGAGCTGCAGGGTGTGCGGAGCGGAACTTTCTAAAAAGCCCCTCCTTAAATACAAGAATATGCCGAAGGTGGCTCAAAAATTTCCGGATGCGCGCGGTCTAAAATCAGACAAGGGCGTTAACTTGGAAGTTTTCCAATGTATGGGCTGCGGGCTGGTTCAGCTTGCAAGTAAACCTGTATCTTACTATAAAGAAGATATAAGGGCCGGGGCTTTTTCCCCGGAAATGAAAGCCTTTCGCCTGCCCCAGTTCAGGAAATTTTGCTCAAAATACGGACTTAAGGGAAAAAAAACAGTAGAGATAGGCTGCGGTAAAGGTGAATACCTGTCTATTATGAAAGCCGCCGGCATGAACGCGTATGGTACCGAGTATTCAAAACCGGCTGTTGATAATTGTAAGGCTAACGGCTTAAAGGCAGTGCGGTTCTTCCCAAAACGGCCTTTACAAAAGATACCCAGCGGGCCCTTTAACGCGTTTTTTATCCTTAATTTCCTGGAACACTTGCCTTCTCTTAATACGGTTCTTAAATGCGCGGCCGGAAATATTTGTGAGGGCGGAGTGGGGCTTGTTGAAGTGCCGAATTTCGAACTGGTGCTGGAGAAAAACTTGTTCTCTGAATTTACAACCGACCATCTGTTCTATTTTACCAGGCACACTCTTGCCATGGCTCTTAAAATCAACGGCTTTGATGTTTTAGACAGCAGGATAGTATGGCATGACTATATTATTTCCATGGAAGTAAGGAAAAGAGCCGGCTTGGACATTAAGAGTTTGTACGATAAACAAACAAGCCTTAAAAGAGAGGTAAAAGGTTTTATTTCAAAATTTCACGGGGGCAGGGTCGCGGTCTGGGGAGCGGGGCACCAGGCGCTTGCTTTTATGGCCCTTACAGGCATAAAAAATGATATTTGCTATGTCGTAGATTCGGCTCCATTTAAACAAGGGAAATTTACCACCGCAACACACCTTCCGATAGTCCCTCCGTCAGCGCTTGATACTGATCCCGTTTTGGCCGTTATAATTATGGCCGCGAGCTACTCTGATGAAGTAAAGGGCATTATAAAAAGAAAATATGGAAAGAAGATAAAAGTTGCCGTACTCAGGGACCATGGCCTGGAGATTTGCAGATGAGCTTCGAGGAAGTTAATGGATAAAATACTCTTTATTGTCTCGCCTAATATCCAAAACGAGGATTTTTTCAAGCCTTCATACAATGTCCGTATAGTCAGGAAAGGTAAAAAAGATTTTGGCAGTGTCCTGACAGACATGCCGATAGGCGTGCTTTCCATGAGTTCTTTCCTGAAAAAGCACCTTAAAGTGGAAACGAAACTGATAGATTTTAACGTTACTCTGAACGAAATGAAAGAATATTCGTTTGGCTCATTTTCAGAGTTATTTGAAAGTACGCTTTTGGGGTTGAAGCAAACCGGATATAACCCGGATATTGTGGGCATCTCAACCCTGTTTACCTCGGCTTATCAGAACATGCTTGCTATCGCGAAATACTGCCGGAAGAATTTCCCTTTTGCGCTTATTCTGGCCGGGGGCGGCGTCCCGACCAATATGTATAAAAATATTTTTCAAGACAGCCGTGATTTTGACGCGCTTTGTTACGGGGAAGGGGAAAAACCCCTGCTTAAATTGCTGACCTTTGGGGATAAAAAGAAATATCTGGATGAGAGCCCTTCGTGGATAACAAGAACCAAGGTAGAAAAAAATCTGGTGTTCAAGCATGATTTTTTAAGTGACCTGGACGAGATACCTTTTTATGACTACGGCCTCTTTGAAAAGGATAAATACAGCCTGAACCCGGCAATAACGGCATACGCGGGTGTAGCCGAAAAAAAACAGAACTTTCATGTGATGACCTCGAGGGGCTGTACCTTCAGGTGCATCTTTTGTTCTTCCCATACGGTGCATGGCAGAAAAATGCGTTACTTCAGCCTAAAGCGGGTAAAGGAAGACCTTATAAGATTAAGGGACGAATTCGGCGCCAGGGTCATAGTTTTCCAGGATGACCATCTGCTGGCGGATAAAGAAAGAGCTCACAAGATAATCCACATATTAAAAAAGCTTGGGTTGGCATCGGTTTTTCAAAATGGCCTGGCGCTTTATGCCCTGGACAGAAGAATGCTTTTAGACTTAAAAAGCGCGGGTGTTGATTCTTTGCTTTTATCCATTGAGTCCGGAAGCAGCAGGGTACTAAAGGAGATAATGCATAAACCGCTCGACCTTAAAGTGGTGAAAAGAGTGGCGGAAGATTGCAGAGAGCTTGAGATATATTCCAGCGTGAATATCCTTATAGGCCTTCCCGGGGAAACAAAAAAAGATATTGAAGAAGCGATAAGTTTCCTTAAGACCCTTGACGCAAACTGGTTCCTGGTATTTTGCGCGAACCCCCTGGTGGGCAGTGAGATGTTTGACATCTGCGTAAAGAAAAATTACTTAAAAGGGGAATATATCGGCAGTGACTATAAAAAGGCTGTCGTCGAAACAGAGGATTTTACCGCGGAGTATATACAGGAAACGGCTTACAGGATGAACCTGGAACTGAATTTTGTTTACAACAGCGACTTAAGGCTTTTAGACTATAAGACCGCGTTAAAGGGATTCGAAAACGCGATCAAGGCGAAAAACGACCATGCCCTTGCCTACTATTATGCGTCAAAATGCTACGCTGCTTTGGGTGAGAAGGATAAGGCAAAAAAATATCTGGAACTGGCAAAAAAATTCTCAAAACTACCATTCTGGCAAAAGTATGTGAAATTATTCAAGATACCGATAGAAAACCCGGACTAAATTAGTGCAGTTGGCCCCTAAAAATAGTATAATATCCTGGCAGGCTACACTACGGGAGTAGATAATGGCAGACGAAGCTAAATTAAAACCTGAAGAAACGGCTAAGAGATCCCAGCTTAAACTGGAAAAGCCCTACGTTTACGAGAAGGTTATGAAATATGACGAAAAAGTCAAACGCGGCGAGAGCATAGCCATTCTTCAGTTCCAGTATGATTACAAATGCAATTTCCAGTGCCACCACTGCTGTATAACCAAGTTAAGAGGCAAGAACCCAAAAAGGTTCTTCACCATTCCGGACGTAAAGGAGCTTTCCAGGCAGGCGGACGAGATGGGGCTGGCGCATCTTGTCATCACCGGCGGAGAACCGCTGGTGTTCCCGGATTTTGACGAACTTGTAGCCGCCATAGACCCGAAGAAGTTCTATATAACATCCGATACCAACGGCTGGTATCTTGACGAAGCCCGGGCAAAACACCTTAAAGAGATCGGCGTGGATAAGATACAGCTAAGCCTGGACAGCCTCTCAGCCAAGGAACACGATGATTTCAGGCGAAAGAGCGGTTCTCATGAAAGAGCCGTGAGGGCCATAGACGCGGCGCAAAAAGCGGGACTGAATATAATCATCGCCACCGTGGTTACCAAACAAAGGGTGCGCTCAAAGGAGTTCCTTGACTTCCTGACATTTTGCAACGGGAAAAATGTTCCGGTATTTGTCACTTACGCCAAGCCCGTGGGGGACTGGACGGGTAATACCGACCTGATGGTATCAAAGGACGATATGGCCTACGTCGCGGAGCTTGAGAAAAAATACCAGGTCTATACCCACCTGACGCCTTCATACGGATTGAACCTCGGATGCATAGCGGTGAAAAGAATGGTTTCAATAACCAAGTACGGCGATGTTATGCCCTGCCCTTATATACACACTTCGCTTGGTAATGTATTTGAGGAGCCCCTGAAAGACATAATAGCCCGGGGTATGAACATAAAATATTTTGGAGAATATGTGGACACCTGTCTTATCGCGGAAGACCGGCAATTTATCAGCGAGGTTGAAGAAAAAAAGATATATAGCAAAGTCCTGCCCGTGGATTACCGCGAAGTATTTACAAGGAAGGACCTGATAGACCCGGACAAAAAATCCTGAGGAGGGACAGCAATGAAACTTATAAGCGTTGTAACTCCCTGCTATAACGAAGAGGAAAATGTACTTGAACTTTACCAGAAGGTGAAAGAGGTATTTTCAAAGCTGCCGGAAGTTGCCTATGAGCATATTTTCATTGATAACGCCTCGCCCGACAGGACCGTGACTATACTTAAAGAGATAGCTGCAAAAGACAAGAACGTTAAAATAATCGTCAATGCCAGGAATTTCGGACATATTCGGTCCCCGTTCTACGGTTTGCTCCAGTCAAATGGGGATGCCTCGGCGTTTTTGGCGGCTGATTTCCAAGAGCCGCCGGAACTGCTTGCGGATATGGTAAAAAAGTGGCAGGAAGGTTTTAAGGTTGTGATAGCCATAAGGAAGAACAGCGCCGAATCCAAACTGATGTTCTGGATCAGAAGCATGTATTATAAACTGGTCAAGAAACTTTCGGATGTGGAACTAATACATAACTTCAACGGTTTTGGCCTTTATGACAGTAAGGTCATAGATGTCCTCAGGAAAATAGAAGACCCGTACCCTTATTTTCGTGGACTGATCTGCGAGATAGGTTTTGAAAGGGCCGAGATAGGATTTGACCAACCGGAGAGAAAGAGGGGCAAGACCAAGAGCAGTTTTTATGTGCTCTTTGACCTGGCGATGCTCGGGATAACCAGCAATTCAAAGATACCTTTACGGATAGCCACGATAGCCGGTTTTATCCTTTCGATTATGAGCGCGCTTACCGCTTTCGTTTATTTTATCTGTAAATTGCTCTTCTGGATGGACTTCCCCATGGGCATTGCGCCTTTAGTCATCGGCTTGTTCTTCTTTTCATCCGTGCAATTGTTCTTCACCGGTATTCTTGGGGAATATTTAGGCCTGACATATACGCAGGTGCACAAACGGCCGCTGGTGGTAGAGAAGGAAAGGGTCAATTTTAAATAACAACGGTGAAGATTTAGGTTTGGATATAAAATTAAAAAACGGGAGCTGGTCATGATAAACATAATTAAAAATGGTTACGAGATGATAAAATTATCCATTTTAAAACATGCCTGGCCCTTTATGCTGTTCCTCTCGCTAGGTGTTATGTTGGCAATTATCGTACAGCAGCAAGGCAGACAACTTTATGGTTCTGATGTCTCCCTTAACGGTTATAGTGTAACTTTCACCGAGGAAATATTACAGACGGGGAACTTTCCATATTGGAATCCATATATAAACGGCGGCATGCCCCATCTCACGGGCCTTAGCTCAACCATGTTTTTTCCCAGTAACCTGCTTATGTTCCTTTTCAATGTACCTGTCCAGCAAGTATTTCTTTATAATTGCGTTCTGGCGATAATATTCCTGGGATTTTTTATGTATATTTTTATCGACTACCTGGGGTGTTCAAAGATAACTGCTTGCCTTTCTGGGGTCTTCTTCTGCCTAAGTGGCAGTTTTATTTCTTATATAAATCCAGGTCATGATGTAATGATGCTTGCAATGGTGTGCTTGCCGGCTTCTTTTTACTTTTTAACAAAAGGTAGCCGTGAGAATAATTTATTATTTTACCTGCTTGCCGGCTGCATTCTCGGGGTTCAGACATTTAGTTTGATGTATCAAATAACATGCTATAGCGCGGTCTGCCTTACCGCATATTTTCTGTTCCTGTTCTTCTCTGGGAAGAAAAACGCCTTGCACATTTTTTACTTTGTACTAACTTTGGTTTTTGTACTGCTTTCTTCATCAATTCTGCTATTGCCATCTATAGGATACTTGAAAAATTCATTCAGATCAGGAGTTAATTATGAGTTCTTCTCATCATGGTCGCTCCATCCACTAGAGACTATAGTTTATATTTACCCAAAGTTCTTTGGTTTTTTAGAATCTACTTATTGGGGGCGGAGCCAATTCTGGCTTCATAATGATTATTTGGGAATATTGCCGCTGATTTTTGTATTTGCAGGCCTGTACTTTGCTAATAAAAATAAAACTATGTGGTTCTTCTTTTCAATGGCTGCTTGTATTCTGATCTTGTCTTTTGGCGGGTTTACGCCTCTCCATAAACTCTTATTTAAGATCCCCATCATAAATGGATTCCGTAATTCTTCGCGCTGGCTGGGGTTCTTTTCCTTTTCTTTGGTAATTGTCGCCTCGTTTGGAGTGGAATATATATTGAATTATTGCCGGGTAAAGATCACTCCGGAACGGAATATTAAAATGAAAAAGTATTTCCTTTCACTTCTAATAACCGGAGGGGCTGCATTATTGGTATACGTTATTTTTGCTTCAAACCGGGATTCAATGACCTCAAGTATAAAAAACCTGCAGCAGTTCTCCGGCAGGTTTCAGCCGGCAAGCAGGGATTATGTTTCACAAATAATATATCTTATGATCAGGGAAGACATGCTTCTGCTTTGGATCCATATTTTTGCGGGGCTTGTACTGGTCTATATGACCGTAAAGGGCTGGTTTGGAAAAGGGTTGTTCCTTTTTGCATGCATTTTGTTTGTTATCCTGGATAACGGCCTGCTTTTCCTTCAGGAACATATATATGAAGTTGGCGGAAACAGGTATAAACTCCAGTGCATTAAGACGGAACCTATCGGACAGGAGGATCCACGAAGAATAGAGATCAGCAAGGCCCTTCAAACTGATAATTCTTTGTTCCGTGTCATGCCTTCCGGTGAGTTAAACAGTAAAAACTGGTTCATGTCAGATCATATTCAAAGCTGCGGTGGATATCATAATGCCCCGCTTGTTAACTTTATGGGGATGAATGAAGCAGGAATGTTTTCTGATATTAAATATCTGAGCCTGTTTAATGCCAAGTATATTATTTCTATGGATATGATAAATCATCCCTACTTAAGGCTTGTGTATAACGGAGGAGTGAAAATTTTTCAGAATTTATTGAACCTGCCAAGGGCATTCTTGAGTTCACAAACGGTCAAAGTTGCCGACTCTGAAATTGCAAAAAAATTTAAAGAGCCAGGATTAATTCCTTCTGAAACCTTATTACTTAATGAAGAGGTCACTCAGCCTTTAGATATGGTGAAATACAAAGGTGATGAGGTTAAAATAACTGATTTTAAGGCAAACCAGGTAAAACTTGAGGCAGAAAGTAGGGGAAATTCTATGCTGTTCCTGAGTGAGGTATATTATCCGGAGTGGAAAGCCTACGTAGACGGGAAAGAAACAAAGATATATAAGGCGTTTGGATTGTTTAGAGCCATTTACCTGCCAAAAGGTAAGCACAATATAGAGTTTAAATGGGATCCGAAAATATTCTATATCGGGGCCTTAATCTCTTTGGTAACTTTTGTTTTTGTGCTTGGTTATTTTATTTATTTGTTCTTAAAGAAAACGCATAAGGATCCTTTATCTGTGCAAACTTCGAGTAATTTGAAAAGGTCATAAGCTCCGTATTTAGGTTTTGCTAAATGCAGGGTCTAATAAAAGTCTTTCTTGTCAGAAAACTTAAGAAGAAGTTCTTTACATGGATGTTACATGGATGTTTCTTACTTTACTACAAAGCAGTTTTATGATATATTTGTACTATGAGACCAAAAGTAGTAGTTGTAATGCCCGCATATAATGCTGCTAAAACCATACAGGCGACCTTTGATGATATTCCCAAAGATTGTGTTGACACCATCATACTCGTTGATGATGCCTCGCATGATGAAACTGTAAATAAAGCAAAAGAATTAGGACTTAAAGTGTTTGTTCATCCTCAAAACCGGGGCTACGGAGGTAATCAGAAGACCTGCTATACTGAAGCCTTGAAAGAAGGTGCTGATATAGTAATAATGCTCCATCCTGATTACCAATATGATCCCGGCTTAATCCCGGATATAATAAGGCCGATAATAGATGGCAAGGCAGATCTTGTGCTTGCGTCCAGATTACTAAGCGGTACGGCTCTTTCTGGCGGTATGCCTTTTTATAAGTTTATCAGTAACAGATTTCTGACTGCATGCGAGAATCTTTTTTTAGGCCAGAAATTATCAGAATTTCATACCGGCTACCGTGCCTATAGCAGAAAGCTGCTGACAAATATTCCTTTTATGAAAAACTCTGAGAATTTTGTTTTTGATACCGAGGTTATTGTGCAGACCGTATATTTTGGTTTTAAAATAACGGAAATTCCCTGCCCTACCCGGTATATGAAAGATGCCTCTTCAATTAGTTTTAAGAATAGTATCGTATACGGTGTTCAGACGCTGCAAGCGGTTTTTAAGTATTTTTTTGCCAGAACAGGAATTAACAGATCAAAGATTTTTATCAAGTAACCCGTGACGAGAAAAGTGCACAGCACATATTATCCTTGGAGGTGTTATTGAAAATTCACAGCTCCATGATAAGAAAGTTCTGGTCACAAATTAGAACTCTCCTGGTTATCAGGCAAATGAGCTTAATTAAGAAATGCCTGCCGGTAGAACAATTCAAATCAGATCAGGTTAAAAATATTCTGATCATTCGGCTTGATAAGGTGGGGGATCTGATATTATCTACGCCTGTCTTCCAGAATTTAAAAAATAACCTGCCGGGAGCAAGAATAACAGCGCTTGTAAGAAAATATAATTCAGGTGTTCTTAAAAATAACCCTTTTGTTGATGAAGTTCTTATTTATGATAAAATAGAAGAACGCAGGAAAGCGCAAAACGGTGGTTTTGACATGGCTATTGATCTAATATATGATTTTAACCTGGAAAGCGCACTGGCATGCTATAATAGCGGAGCCAGCTTTCGCGTCGGCTACAAAGATAAATATTCAGCGTATTTCTACAATATTGAAGCAGAAAAAGATCCTTCCCCGAAGTATGAGTTGCAGAGAAATCTTGATATATTAAAGTACCTGCGAATGAGTATTGATTGCGAGGCCAGCCGTCTATTTCCCTCACAGGAAGAAATAAGGGAATGTTTCAACTTTATTAAATCCCTGAATATTGAAGAAAAGGCCATTACAATAGGAATAAATCCTGGGACCGGCAGAAGACGCAGAGAATGGCCTTTAGAAAAATATGTTGAATTAGGAAAAAGGCTTGTTTTGAATAAAAATGCCCGGATACTGGTTACCTGGGGAGAGAAAGACAAATCCCTTGCTCAAAAATTAGTTCAAAAAATAGGGCCTGGCGCTTGTCTGGCCCCCGGCACAAACATTACCAGCTTGGCTGCTTTGCTTACTTTCTGCGATGTTTTTATATGCGGGAATACGGGGCCTTCACATATTGCTATGGCCATGAAAGTTCCGCTTGTCGGACTCTATGGTAAAAATGATGATCTAAATTGGACTCCTGAAAAGAAAGATAATATTGCAGTTGTTTCTGCGGATAAATGCAGCTTAATTCAGGTCTCTGACGTGATAAAAGGTGTGGAAAAGTTCTTATGAAAATTTCAGCAGTTATAACCGCGGACAGGGATATTAATGGTTTGGAACGGTGCCTGAAAACGGTTGAAGGCTGGGTTAATGAAATAATTATACCTGCAAGCGGTTCAATAAAAATAGACCAGGAGTTAATAAATAAATATAAATTAAGAATAATACATTGTAATAACGGGAAGGGAGATATTGCGGAGCAGGGCATTAAGGCTTCTAATTCTGACTGGGTGCTAGTGCTTGAACCGGATGAAGAAGTTTCAATACCTTTAAAAAGGGAGATATTAACTAACCTGCCGCAAGTAAAAAAAGACTTTATAAAAGTTCCCATAATTGTTAACAGCGGGGATGTTTGGAAAATTGAAAACCGGAAGGTGAGACTATTCCGGCGCTGCGCCGGAGAAGCAGTACCTGGTTATGGAATATTTATTAACCCGATAAGACATTATAAAGATTTTATTTTTCCTGGCAATCCGGTTACCGCTAAGGAGATTAGAAGTATTCTCGTTATTAAAATGAGAGGGCTAGGCGATACGGTCTTGATGACCCCCCTATTACAAACGCTTAAAAGTTATTACCTTAATGCGTCAATAACTTGCGCGGTAAAACCCGGGAGCGAGGATGTGCTTTCCGGCAATCCGTATGTTGAGAGGATTATTATTTGTAAAAGCTTTTTGAACGCTTTTTTTAAAATAGCCTTTTCAAGAAAATATGATATTGTACTTTGTCCTCAAGCCAGCCGGAGCGCTGCAATTTTAGGACTTGTTTCGCGGGCGCCGCTCAGGGTCATAAATAATCATAACGGAAAAAATTATTTTACAACAATGAGAGTAAAAAAACCTGAAGAATACGAAGATGCGGTGGATAGAGATCTGGACTGTGCCAGGGCACTGGGTTTACCGGTTAAGATAAAAAAAGTTAAAGTTTATACCGCTAAAAACGCAACTCTAGATCTTGTAGATCACGGTTCTGCTCCAAGCCGGCTCTTTGCAGGGATCAGTGTCTCGGCAAGTAAAAAAAATAAAATGTGGGCCAAAGAACGTTATGCCGAATTGGCCGATAAACTGATAAAAGATAACGGCTATAAAGTAATATTTTTTGATGACCCGTCTGATCCGGAAGCTTTGAAACAGGTGCTAGACAGGATGAAAAATAAACCGTGTTTTGTAAGCGAAAAGAAGCTTGGCAAAGTAATTCAACTAATTTCAAAATTAGATGTTTTTATCGGGAATGACTCCGGCCTGGCACACATAGCCGCAGGATTGGATATCCCGACTGTTACTATTATCGGGCCTGATGAGCCAAAAATATTTCATCCCTATTCGGAAAAAGACAGGCATTTTATCCTGAATTCTGTGCAAAACTGCAAGCCCTGCTGGAAAGATTCCTGTGACTTTCCTGTTTGTCTTGATAATATAAGTGTGTCTGAAGTATTAGATGCGGTAAAAAAGGCGGTTTCTTAAATGGAAAAAATAAGTGCTGTAATAATTACGCGCAATGAAGAGCAGAATATTGTTGATTGCCTGCAAACACTTGATTTTCTGGATGAAATTGTGGTCGTTGATTCCGGGAGCAGTGATAAAACGGTTTTCTTGGCAAAAAAATACTCAAAAAAGGTATTTGCGCGGGAATGGAAAGGCTATGCAGCTCAGAAGAATTATGGTATTTCACGGACAAGAAATGACTGGATCTTAAGCATAGATGCGGACGAGCGCATTTCAGAGGAACTTAAAAAGGAAATATTAGAACTGGAATTTAAAGCAGACGGATATTTCTTGCCTGTTAAAAACTTTTTTTTAGGGAAATTAATGAAATATGGCGGACAATATCCTGATTATCATTTAAGGCTTTTTAGAAAATCAAAAGGGAAATTTACTTATTCAGCCAAGGATGTTCATGAAACGGTCAGGATCTCGGGAAGTAAAATAGTAAGACTCAATAATCCGATATTGCATTACTCATATAATTCAGTCTCGGGATATTTTCACAAATATAATTCCTATACTTACCTGGACGCAAGCGGAAGGTTTCACCGCAATATCAAGCCAAGCTGGTATGGAATGCTGATCAGGCCGGTTAGCAGGTTTTTTAAATGGTATTTTTTCAAGCTGGGTATCTTAGACGGTACCAGAGGCCTGATATTTCATCTTTTCTCGGCCTTATATATTTTTACGGCGGAATTAAAATTATTTGAAATATATCACCATAATTACAGGGATATTAAATGGAAAACCTGAAATATTTTCCTATATTAATGTATCACCTTATTGTTGAACGTAAAAACGCCAGAGTTTGGGATAATTTTTGCCTGGAACCGGCAGAACTTGCAGCCCAACTGGATTATCTGGTAAGAAAAAAGTTTACGGCAATAAATTTTGCGGATCTTGAATCTATTCTTCAGGGCTCCAGGCTTTGTCCCCAAAAACCTGTCATGATAACGTTTGATGATGCTTATTTCGAGTCACTTAAAAATGCCGCGCCTTTGCTCGAGGCGAGAAATCTAAAGGGCATATTTTCAATAGTAACGGATTATATAGGCAAAGAAAACAAATGGCAAAAAGCTAATGCAACTGAAATGACAGCTTCGCGGGAAAATATTGTAAAGTATAAAGGTCCTTTTATTTCTTTTGAATCGCATAGTGCAAAACATTCGCACCTGCCACGGCTGGCTCCGGAAGAAATTGAGCGAGATATGTCAAATTCTAAAGAAGTGATAGAAAATATTACGGGAGAAAAAGTAAGGGCAATATTTTACCCTTATGGCTCTTTTAATGAAAATGTGAAAAAGGCCGCGGCAAAAGCAGGTTATAAATACGGCCTTGCTATAGCGACCTCAAAAAGAGCGGTAGCCGAGGACCTTTTCGAAATACGCAGAGTATACATAAAAAGCTCGGATAGTATAGGAGCTTTTAAAAGGAAGGTCTCAAGCTGGTATATTTATTTTCGCGGTATTAGAGAAGCCGTCAGGCATAAAAGGGGGCAACCTTGAAAGGCAAGCCGGCTGTTTTTCTAGACAGGGACGGGACGCTTATTGTTGAAGTTAATTATCTTTCCACTTTAAAAGCTTTGCAGCTTTATGCCGGTGCTGCCGGAGCGGTTAAGGAAATTAACAATTTGAAATTGCCCGCGATCCTGGCAACCAATCAATCAGGCATCGGACGCGGAATGTTTACGCTTAAAACTCTTGATGCGATACATGCAAAAATACAAAGGTTATTGAAAACAGGCGCGAAAGCAAAGCTGGATGCAATTTATTACTGCCCTCATCTGCCGGAGGACTATTGTAAATGCAGAAAACCGGCTTTAGGAATGGTTAAGCTGGCAAAAAAGGCGCTTAACATAGATCCGAAGAACTCATATTTTATCGGAGACAAGGAAACTGATATTGAGTTTGGCCGGAATGCCGGCGGAAAGACAATATTGGTACTGACGGGTTACGGGAAGGATTCGGTTATTAAAATGAAAGAAAAACCTGATTTTATCGCTGAAGATCTTTGTGCAGCGGTAAACTGGATAAAAGAGGATTATCTCAAAAAATGATAGAATTGAAAGCAAGCCGTATAAAAAAAATACTGATCATAAGGCTCAGGTTCATAGGAGATGTTATTATTTCCACGCCCGTAATAGAAGCCTTAAAAAAAGCCTATCCGGATGTTGAAATAAGTTACCTTGCAGAAGAAATGCCTCTTGAAATGCTTAAAAACAATCCTAATATTAAAGAATTGTTGATTAATAAAAAAAGTAAATGGACAGATCTTTTTGAGACCGTGTGTATGATAAGACGGCGGAAATACGATGCTGTAATAGATGTATTTGGAAACCCCAGAAGTGCATTAATAACGCTTCTTAGCGGGGCCAGATACAGGATTGGATGGGAAATTAGAGGAAGAGGAATATGCTATAACCGGCATATTGTAAGAAAAGATATTATAGATCCGGAAGACAGATCCGATTGCATAGAAGCCTATGAAGATGTCCTGAGATTGTTTGGTATTGCGGTATCAGATAAAAAAACAGAGATATTTCTTGATACGGAAGAACAGTTATTTGCAAGGAATTATGCCATAAGCTTGGGGCTCAATTTTGAAAAACCGGTTATAGGGCTTCAGCCGGGCAGCAGAAGAGGGCCGACCATGACCTGGCCTAAAGAAAAATACGCGGAACTGGCCGGGAAATTAATAGAAGCGGGATATCAAGTTATGCTCTTTGGCGGGCCCAAAGATAAACCGCTGGTTAAAGATATTTATGAAAGGTTAGATCACAAAGCTTTTATCGTTGAAGGCCTGCAGATCAGGCAGGATATAGCCCTTATGAAATTATGTAACTGCTTTATTACTAATAATCACGGTCCTTTGCATATGGCAATAGCGGTAGAAACGCCAACTATAGGAATATTCCGCCCGGATGAAACATTTACATGGTTTCCTTATAAAGATAAGCGTTATCGGGTAATTGATAAGCAAGGTATTTGTAAATATTGTGTCCGGGACGCTTGTTTGGACCCGAAGTGTATGGCTGAAATAACTGTCCAAAGAGTATTTAATACCGCTGTTGAGCTTATTGAGCAAAAAAAGGAAAAAAATTGATAATTGATAAAAAAAATATTAAAAATATCCTGGTAATACGCTTTAAAGGTCTGGGGGATATATTACTTTCAATTCCTGCACTAAGAGCCCTAAAGACTGCCTACCCGGGAGCAAAGCTGTCTCTGCTTGTAAACCGCGAGGCAGAACAAGTTGTTTCCGGGCTTCCGTTCATTGATGAATTAATTCTTTTTGATAAGGACAAGAAGGGCGGAGTTTTAGACGGAATAAAAATGATAAACATGATAAGAAAAAGCAAATTTGACCTGGTACTTGACCTGATAGGTACTCCAAGAAGTGCGCTTATTACCGCCTTTAGCGGTGCTAAGTATAGGGCAGGCACAACGCACAGAGTAAGACAAAGGGCCTATAATATTAAGGTAAGAGGACCAAAAGAAATTCTATACGGGGCAAAAGTGCATTTACTTGCTGCTTTTGTTTGCGGAGCAGATATTACAAATGAAACTTTAGAACTAGAAATAAAAATACCTAAAGAGACCGAATTGATTATCAGCGCTTATCTGAATAAAAATGGAATTAGGAGCAGAGAAGTAATAGGACTTAACCCCTTTACAAAATTTGAAACCAGGAACTGGGGGATCGAGAATTTTGCTTCACTCTCTGACAAGCTTGTAAGATCCGGAAAAAAAGTTATGCTTTTATGGGGCCCCGGCGAGGATGTGGAGAAATTTTTAAGTATAGCAAAAGAAAAGGTCCTGCTCGCCCCGGAAACTGACATAAAGAGTTTAGCTGCACTGCTTTCAAAAATAAGAGTGGTAATTACCACGAATACATTTACAAAACACCTGGCGGCCGCGGTAAAAACCCCGACTTTAACCATTTATGGGGCAACCAACCCCCGGGCCTGGGAACCTGAAAGCAAAAATGGATCAGATTATATCTGGGCCGGAGTTGATTGCCAGCCATGTGAGAAAAATAAATGTAAGGATCTAAAATGCCTTAAGAATATAACTGTTGCGGAAGTATTAAATAAACTTACGAAAATGATAGAATAACTCTCCCGGAATATTAAAATAACTTATTGACAGATGTGAAATATTTTGTTAAAATGGAAACTAAGGATACTGTATTAGTTTCCGGAGTGTATTATGGATACAAAAGAAAAAATATTGATCAATTCCAGAGAGTTGTTTATCTCTTCGGGGTTTTCAAACATTACTATGGATGATATTGCCGCAGAGCTTGCTATGAGCAAAAAAACACTTTATAAACATTTTCCAAACAAGGAAAGTTTGCTTAAAGAGGCCATAATGTCACAATTTATTAAGATCGAGGACCGGGTCAATAGTTTGGTGAGGAACAATAAGCTGGAGATAATTGAAAAATTCAGGAAAATATCTGAAATAATTATATATTATATTTCAAAGTTAAGCCCGGCTTTTTTACGGGATATCAAGAAAAATGCTCCCGAAATTTGGGAGATCGTTAATAAGGAAAGAAGAAGGCTCATTAGTAAAAATTTTTCAAAAGTTGTAGATCAGGGTATTAATTGCGGAAAACTCCGCAAGGATCTTGATAAAGAACTGGTTATTAAGATATACCTGACAACCATAGAAAACATGATAAATCCCGGTGCTTTATCGGAAGCCGCATATAATGCCGGACAGGTGTTTGATACGATATTTAAGTTATTTTTTGAAGGTATACTTTCTGACAAAGGAAGAAGGAAGCTTAAAAAAACAGATCAGGGGGTGTGAAATGAAAGGGCTAATAATTGCGCTGATATTGACGGCCTTAACAACAGCCGGAACTATGAACCTTGACTACACCGCGGCAAAAAAACTGCTTTTTGAAAACAATAGAGATATTCTTATAGCGGCACAGGGTGTTATAGATGCTGAAGGAAAACTCACTGATGCTTCTTCCGGCTATTTACCAAAGATCTCATTATATGGGAGCTACAATTACATATCCAGCGTCCCCGCGATGCAGATCTCTCTTCCCGTGGGTCCGAGCGTTATAAATAAGACCATTCAAACCGGGCAAAACGATAATTGGGTCTTCCGGGCGGCTTTAAGCCAGGTGTTGTTTGACTGGGGCAGGATGTTCTTAGCGCCGAAAACAGCAGCAAAAGGGCTGGAAACGGCCGAATTGGAGTTAGAGCAGGTAAAGGCACAGGCACTATTAAACCTTAATCAAGTATTTTATTCTGTGATATTATCCAAAAAAATTGTTGAAGTAAATGAAGAGTCTTTAAAGCTGGCGGAAGAGAATGCGAAACTTGCTTCTGCACGTTTGAATACCGGTGCGGGATCTTCGTTTGACCTGCTTCGGGCAAAAGTCAGGATTTCAAGCATGAAACCTGTAGTTTCTAAAAGCCGCAATATTTATGAAATGTCCGTGCAAAGCCTTAAAAATATTCTGGGGATCATGCTTACTGAAGAGATAAATATCACAGGAGAGCTCATAAATAGCCAGGCAGGAGATTTCGGGCCGGAAAATACGGCACTTGACGCAGCTCTAAAGAAGGCCCTAAAGGATAGAGTGGAAATAAAAAAATCCGTTGCCAGAAAAGAAATCGCTGAGGCCTCACTTGCCTTAATTTCCACAGGGGATAAACCCTTTCTTACCGGTTCTTTGAGCTATAACTATCAGAATCCATATTATACCCAGCTATCCTGGGTGGACAGCTGGAATGCAGGGTTAGTCCTTTCAATTCCTGTTTTTGACGGATTTTCGACGGCTGGAAAATCTAGATCTGCTGAAGCTGCCGTAAAGTCAACCGAAATTACAAAAATACAAATTGAAAACCTGATAGAACTTGAAGTAAAGCAAACTGTGCTAAATCTCAATGAGGTGTCTGAGCGTATACTGGCACAGTCTGAAGTTGTCAAACAGGCAGAGGAGTATTATAAAATAGCCGAAGCCAGTTATAAAAGCGGTGTTAATACAAACTATGATGTTATGGATGCGCATTTAGGACTCTTAACGGCTAAAACCGCGTATCTGCAGGCATTGTACGATCTTGCGCTTGCAAAAGCGTCGTATCTGAAAGCTATTGGAGAACTAAAGTAATAATAACGAAAATTGGAAAACTTATTAATAGAAATTAGTATTAAGGCATTGGTAATTAAACTAAACAGGAGGTTTTATGGATAAGAGAAAGATAATAGTTCCGGCAGTCCTGGTACTGGGAATTGCGGCGTATTTTATAATGACCGGAATAAAGAACGGAAAATATAACGGTCTTTCCGGTTCCGGGACTATTGAAGTTACGCAGGTGGACATTTCTTCGAAAATTATGGGGAAGATAGACAAGATACCTGTAGAAGAAGGCGGAAAGATCAAAAAAGGTTCTCTTGTTGCTGAGTTGGCACATAATGAATTAACCGCACAGTTGCAACAGGCAAAAGCATCCCTTGATGCTGCCAAAGAAATGATGGTACAGGTAAAAGCACAGTATAAAAACGCAGAAGATAATTTTAAAAGAACGGGTGAACTTCTGAAAGCCGGGTCAGTGTCTCAACAGCAGTATGACCAGATCGAGACCCAGTATAAGGTGCTTGAGTCCCAGCTTAAATCAGCCAGCCAGCAGAAGAACCAGGCAGAAGCACAGGTTGCATATATAGCGGCTATGATTGAAAATTGCTATCTGAAGTCTCCTATTGACGGTGTAGTGCTCAGCAAGAATGCGGAAGAAGGAGAGATCCTTAGCCCTGGAATGTCCGTTGTTACTGTTGGAAATATTGATAAACCCTATATGAAAATTTATATTTCAGAGACAGAATTAGGTAAAGTTAAACTCAATCAAAAAGCTTATGCTATTATTGATTCGTTCCCTGACAGAAAATACGAAGGCAGGGTTATTAATATTTCTTCGCAAGCGGAGTTTACTCCGAAAAATATTCAAACAAAAGATGAAAGGACTCGCCTGGTATATGCGATTAAAATAGATCTTGATAACCGAAATGATGAATTAAAACCGGGCATGCCCGCGGATGCTGTGATAGATGCAAAAAATAATTGAAGCTTCCCATCTCATAAAAAATTATGGCCCGGCACGCGTTATTGATGATGTGAGTTTTTCGGTCAATAAAGGGGAGATATACGGTATTATCGGTCCTGATGGAGCGGGAAAGACCACTACTGTAAGGCTTGTTGCAGGAATAATAGAGGTTACCGGGGGAGATGTCACTCTCGGGGGTTTTAATATAAAAAAAGATCTTGAAAAAGCAAGAAGCATTATCGGATATATGCCCCAGCGCTTTTCTCTCTATGAGGATCTTTCTGTAGAAGAGAACATTGAGTTTTTCGCAGATATTTATGGCGTTTCACAAGCTGACAGGAAGAAAAGAGTGGACGAACTTTACGGTTTTAGCCATCTGGAGCGTTTTAAGAAAAGGCAGGCCCAGTTCTTGTCGGGGGGCATGCAGAAAAAACTGGCGCTTTCCTGCGCTTTGATAAATCTCCCTGAAATATTGATACTTGACGAACCCACTATAGGTGTTGATCCGCTTTCCCGGCAGGAACTCTGGGAAATGCTGGTAGAACTTAATAGAAATAGCGGTATTACCATATTAGTCACCACGAATTATATGGATGAAGTAAACAGGTTCGACAGGGTTGCCCTGATCTATCAGGGCAGGTTTATTTCCGAAGAGATACCAAAAAAAGTCAGCGTAAAGACCGGCGGTTCTTTTGAGAACTACTTTATTTCTAAAATAGAAAATGTTGGAGTAAAAAAATGACGCTGGCAGTAAAAGCTGTAAAGTTGACTAAAAAATTCAAAACATTTACAGCCGTCAATGGAGTGGATTTTTCGGTACAAAGCGGAGAAATATTCGGATTTATAGGACCAAACGGAGCCGGAAAATCCACTACAATACGTATGCTTTGTGGAATTCTTGCTCCCACCTCCGGAAAAGCCACTGTTGAAGGTTTTGATGTGGATACGCAGTCTGATAAGATCAAGGAAATTATAGGCTATATGTCTCAGAAGTTTTCCCTCTATAATGACCTGACAGTCGCAGAAAACATAGAGTTTTTCTCGGGCATACACGATGTTCCTGCGGATGTTATGGCTGAAAGAAAAAATGAAATACTTGAAATGTCGGGTTTAAAAGGCAGGGAAAATATAATTACCGCGCTTCTTTCCGGAGGGTGGAGACAGAGGCTGGCACTGGGCTGCTCAATAATACACCGTCCCAAGGTGCTGTTTTTGGATGAACCTACGGCAGGTGTGGATCCGCTTTCAAGAAGGGATTTTTGGGTGCTTATCCGGGAGCTTGCTAAAAATGGCACAACAGTATTTGTCACCACGCATTATATGGATGAAGTTGAGAACTGCAACCGGCTGGCGCTGGTTTATGCGGGGAATATAATAGCTTATGGAAGCCCCAAGGAACTGAAAGAAGAAAAAAAGACCCAAAGCCTGGAAGAACTTTTTGTTAACTCTATCAGGAGCTATCAAAAAAATGAACTCTAAGATCTACGCCATAATGAAAAAGGAAGTTCTGCATATTATAAGGGATCCCCGGTCTCTGGTGATGGCCCTCGGAATGCCTATGATATTTATTTTTCTATTCGGGTATGCCATAACTTTAGATATTGACAATGTAAAGATAACTGTCTGCGATCATGATAAGACTAAAGAGAGCAGGGAGTATATAGGCAGTTTTGCTTCCAGCGGTTATTTTAATATCTCTAAGTTCACTGATAGCGAAAAGGAATTGCTCTATTCACTTGACAGCGGCTATGCAAAAGCAGGCCTGGTGATACCCTCAGGTTTTGGAAATACTCTAATAAAGAACGGCAAAGTGGAGATACAGGCTGTTATTGACGGTTCGGAAGCCAACAGTACAAATGTAGTAATGGGTTATATACGCGGACTTTCCTATCTCTACTCCGGAAATATTACCTTAAAGGCGATGAACAAGGCGGGAGTGGCAAAAATTAAGAATGTTCCCGGTCTAGACGCAAACATCAAGATATTCTACAATCAGGAAATGAAAAGCCGTAATTTTATCATCCCGGGCCTGATCGCTGTTATAATGAGCGTTATTATGGCAATTTTAACCTCACTTACTATTGTAAGGGAAAAAGAGAAAGGCACTTTTGAACAGCTGATCGTAACACCGGTAAAACCCTATGAAGTAATGATCGGTAAGATAATACCCTACTGGGTACTGGGCTTGCTGGACATGGTTCTGGTGGTATTGGTCGGCACATTGGTATTCAATGTGCCGCTTAAAGGAAATATTATTTTTTTATTTTTTATTACCGGAATATTTGCTTTTTCGGGCCTGGGTATCGGACTTTTAGTCTCAACTCTTGCAAATACCCAGCAGGTAGCAAACCAGGTGGCTATGCTTTTATCTTTCCTGCCCACCTTTATTTTGTCCGGTTTCATGTTTCCGATAAAAAGTATGCCCTTTGTAATACAACTTTTCACAGTTATTGTCCCGGCAAAATATTTTCTTATAGTTTTGCGCGGGGTTTTTCTTAAAGGAAGCGGGCTAGTGGCTCTTTTTACCGAATTCATAATGCTGACTATTTTTGGGGTTGTATTAATACTCTTATCTTCAATGAATTTTAAGAAAAAGATTAAGTGAGGAAGTTTTGAAAAAAATACTTCAACTGGCAAAGAAAGAGTTCATACAGACCTTCAGGGATAAAAAGATGATCCCTATAATATTTGTCGCACCGGTATTGCAGATCATTTTACTCGGTTATGCTGTAACGACTGATGTGAAGCATATTTACCTGTCTGTTATGGACAGGGATAACTCCGTTGAGAGCCGGGAATTTGCGGGTGCTGCGTTCAACAGCGGCTATTTTGATGCGTCCGGCAAAATTGAAAAAGAAGCGGATATTACCGGGGCTTTAAGCAGGGGAAAAGCGGATTTTATACTGGTTTTTCCGCCGGATTTCAGCAGAAATATTAAGCTGAATAGAAAAGCTTCTTTTCAAATCATTGCGGACGGTTCAGATTCTAATCTAACATCTATTGGCATGAATTACCTTAAAGATATCATTCAGAAGAAAAATACGGAATTCAGGGACAGGGTAATGAAAGAGCGGGCCGGTCTAAATAGCAAGTTTATTTCTTTTCCCGGTGTTGAGCCGGCATTTAAGATCATGTATAATCCCGAATTAAAAAGCGCAAATTATATGGTTCCCGGAGTAATGGCACTCATCTTGACGCTTATGACCATGCTGCTGACCTCGATGGCTCTGACTAAAGAAAAAGAAACAGGAACGATGGAGCAGCTTGTGGTGTCACCGCTCAAGCCGCATGAGATCGTTTTTGGAAAGACGCTGCCGTTTATAATAATAGGTATGGTGGATGTGGTAATAGTGGTGGCAGGCGGAATACTTGTATTTAATATCCCGGTGATAGGAAGTCTCTGGCTTCTGGCTGCGTGCGCCCTTATTTTTATTTCAAGTACCCTGGGTATCGGCCTGTTTATTTCCACAATATCTAAAACTCAGCAGCAAGCAATGCTGACAACTTTTATTTTCATATTTCCTTCAATGATAATTTCGGGATTTGTCTTTCCAATTTCAAATATGCCGCGAATAGTTCAATATCTTACTTATGCGCTGCCAATGCGGTATTTTTTGACTATCATAAGAGGAATAGTTTTGAAAGGAAATGGCCTTGATATTCTTTGGCCTGATATAACGGCTCTGATGATCTTCGGTGCCGTAATATTTTATCTTAGTTCAATTAGGTTCAGAAGAAAGCTGGGTTAAGATGTTAATTGGGCGGGGCCCGGATCCTAATTAAAATGTTGACTTTCCCTTTAGGCTTACGTATCATATCTACATGCTTCTCAAGGGGAGATCAGCAATAATCATTTCTATCGCAGTTTTTGCAGTTTTTGTTATTATTTCAAATATATTCTTGGCGGTTCTTGCCTCAGCAATTTCATATGCGTTCCCGGTTTATCTCGGGCATCGTAAAAAAAAAGCACTTATAGAAAAATTCAGGGAACAGTTAATAGATGGTATCGAGCTCATCTCAGGCGCTTTAGTATCGGGAATGACCTTTCAACAAGGGCTTGTTTACGTTATAAAAGAAACAAAAGACCCGCTTTCAGGCGAGTTGAAGAGTGTTATGGATAAAATAATGCTTGGAGTCAGCACGGAAAAAGCGTTGTTTGAGCTTGCAGAAACGCACGATCTAAAGGAATTGCATTTATTCTCTTCAGCTTTGGAAATAACAAGGGATGCGGGAGGAAATCTTTCAGAGGTTTTAAAAAACATAGCCAAAGGTATGAGAGAAAAAGAAAGCTCGGAAAAACAGATAGAAACTCTGACTGCACAGAGCAAGCTTTCCGGCCTTATTGTCGGACTGCTTCCGGTAATTCTTTTAACACTTATGTACTATATGGACAAGGAGCTCGTTTTACCCATGTTTACTACTTCCTTAGGATTGCTCCTGGTTCTTATTGCGGTCTGCCTGGAATTGCTGGGAGCGGTATTTATAATTAAAATAATAAATTTTAATTATTAGGGGCGCAAAATGATCTTAATTATAACTCTTATTTTTGGAACCGCCTTGTTTATGTCGATAAGGCTCACGCAAATAAAACATCATAATATTATTGTTTTAAGAAATTTTCTAAATAAAGCAAAGTCAGAGCATCAGGGTCTATTATATATTAAGAAAGCTGGAATTAAAAACTTGTCTAAGTTCCTTGCCGGGTTTCCGTTAGAAAGATATAGAAAATATCTGAAAGCAAAACTTATTGTTTCCCGCGCTGATAAAATATACACTTCTGATGAATTTCTTGCATATAAAATCCTGCTTGCCGGCTCAGGTCTGGTTGTATATCTGGGGCTTTTTAATTGTATTGATACTGCCGGTGTGATCGCCGCAATGATCTTGTTTATGTTCCCGGAATACGAATTAAAAGAAACAAGAAACAGATATGAGCGGGAAATCCTCACAGAATTCCCTTATGCGCTGGATATTATTACTGTATGTGTCGAAGCCGGCCTTACTTTTGATGCTGCCGTGGCAAAATATATCTACGGGGTGAAGCAGTCTGTTTTACGGGATGAGTTTAAAAGCTATTTAAGAAGTTTGGGAATGGGAGAGAGCCGTGAAGAGGCCCTGAAAGCTTCAGCTCTGAGAGTAAATTTACGGGAATATTCCTCTTTTATTTACGCTGTCTTACAGTCTGAAAAACTCGGTACTGGCATAGCGGGTACCATAAGGCTTCAAAATAATGAAATACGAATTAGAAGAAAACAAAGAGTGGAAAAACTTGCCCTGCAGACTCCTGTAAAACTTATGCTTCCTTTGGTAATATTTATTCTGCCCGCGGTATTTATCGTTATTTTGGGGCCTATTGCGATTAAATTAATATTAAATTTTAAATAGATACGAAAATTTATTATGCACGCAGTTTTTAAAACTATGGGCGTTGTCCCTTGCTTTATTCTTTCCTTTTCTTTGCAATCATAGGCCAAACACCTAAATCTTGATGAAGAAATGGGTAAATTACGAGAATTATTGCAGAAGAGTCTTTATTCTGCTGTTAAAAGCGTTATTCGGGTTCAGGAACTATTGCAATTAGTTGAATAATCTGATAACATATACAACTAGCTTTAAATATTGCGCAAAAAAAGAAAGCTTGAAATTGAAAGGGCTTTGGCAATGTTAAAGTTATATTGTTATTGGAAGAACTGGTTTTTGAAAATTCAAAAAATTAAACATCCGGTAACTTTTATTTAGGAGTTGTAGTAATGAATATTAATCTTTTGCTTCAAGAGATGCTTGATCAACAGGCATCAGACATTCACTTGAAAGCCGGAAGCCCTCCAATGTGGAGGATTGATGGAGAGCTTGTTTGTTTTGGTGATGAGAAACTTACACCGGAGGCAACTGTCAGTATCGCGGCAAGCCTTATGAATGAAAAACAAAGACAAAAATTTGAATTCACAAATGAAATTGATCTTGCCAGGGAATCAGGTGAATACAGGGTCAGAGCAAATATCTCAAGGCAAAGAGGCACCATAGCCATTGCGTTGAGGGTTATTCCAAAGACTATCCCCGGTTTTGAGGAACTGCACCTTCCTGATATTCTTATGGAAATTGCAATGGAAAAAAGGGGGCTGGTACTGGTGACGGGAACAGCAGGAAACGGAAAGTCTACGACCCTGGCAACCATGCTAAATAAAATAAATGAAAACTTGTCCTGTCACATCGTTACAGTGGAGGATCCGATAGAGTTTGTTTATGATGATAAAAAGAGTTGTATCTGCCAGCGTGAAGTAGGAGTCGATACCGAAAGCTATTCCGCCGCGCTTAAAGCCGTGTTAAGGCAGGATCCTGATGTCATTATGGTAGGTGAGATGCGGGATAATGAAACTATCTCCGCTGCGCTTTCTGCAGCTGAAACAGGACATATGGTCTTAAGTTCCTTGCACACTATTGATGCCGGGCAGACAGTTGACAGAATAATTGATTCTTTTCCCTCGGGACAACAGTCTCAGGTCCGGGCTCAGCTGGCCTCGACTCTTACCGCAGTTATTTCTTTAAGGCTGCTGCGCAGGGCCGGCGGAAAAGGACGGGTTCCGGCGGTGGAGATACTTAGAGCTACTTCAACCATTAAAGCGCTTATACGGGAACAAAAAACCTCCCAGATTAAGCAGACGATCCAATCCGGGGCCGTTCAATATAAAATGCAGACTTTTGATCAAAGCCTGCTGAATCTTTACAGGGAAGGCCTTGTAAGTATGGAAGACGCACTGGCTGAATCTACAAGTCCTACGGACTTAAAACTTGGTTTGGATGGTTTGATAAGCAGCGGGGCCTCTATTAAACTTAAAAAATAAGCCTAATCAGTAGAATGAAGTTATTGCAAAAAAGATCTTTAAAGGGTAATATTGTAAAGTAAGATATGCGTACCGGAGAGTTTTGATGACCGAAGAGGAATTACAAAAATTACTGGAAACGGCAAATAATATCCTTCTGCAAGGTGACAAAGATAAAGCGATTTCTTTGTATGAGGAAATTATTACCAAAGACCCAAATAATGCCGAAGCACATATGAAGCTGGCGGATCTTTATACCGAAAAGGGTATGAAGGATCATGCTTCACATGAACTTCTGCTGCTGGGAAATGCTTATTATGAGAGCCGTCTTTTCAAAAATGCTCTTAAGTATTTTCAGAGAATTCTGGAAATTGATCCGGAACATATTGATGCCAGGATAAAAGCGGCAGAGATATATGTTAATGAAGAAATGGAACGTGAGGCCAAGCTGGAATATTTGGCCATAGCCGAATATTATCTTTCCTCAAATGATCTCGATAAGGCCGAAGAATTTGCCAAGAAAGCAATCGAACTCAAGAGTATTGAAGCCCATTATATAATGGGGCTGGTCAATTATAAGCGGGGAATGTTTAAAGAGGCCTCAAGCTCATTTGAAACCCTGACAAAAATTAAATTACATCACGCAGGAGCTTTGCTGCATCTGGGTTTATCACATGTTAACAATGGGAAATATTCCGAAGCCACTGCGGCTTTTGAAAGAGTTCTAAAAACTGAGCCGTCAAACATTGAAGCTTTAAAGGGCCTGGCCGATGCGTGTGCAAGAAAAGGCTCTTCCATGGATGCTGCCGGTTGGTATGTTAAAGCCATGGATGCAATGTTAAAGGCCAAGGATTATGAGAATGCCGTAAAATTTGGGTTGGAATTTGTTAAAGGTTCACCGGTGAATCCTGAAGGGTGTCTTAAATTGGCCCAGGTATTTGAAAGTAAAAATTCAAGCGAAGATGCTGCAAAGTATTATAAACTGGCGGGAGATAACTTCAGCAAACAAAAAAATGAAGTCAGATCAAAAGAATGTTATTCCAAAGCAAATCTGCTTGGTCAATCAGCATCGCCGGCAGCTGTCTCAACAAAAAGTGAGGATCTCATTGAAAGGACTGTTGCCCCGTCGCCTTCGAGATCAAAAGTAACAGAGTCTGTAAAAAATAGTTTTACGGAAGCTGCCTCCGCTGAAACTGGAAAACCCCAGCAGCAAAAACGGACGGAGACGCCAAAAGAGGTCTTCTCTCCAAAACCCGTTGTTTCAAAAGAAGCAGCTTCATTTGCTGCGGAAAAAGGAGAAGTAGCAGAATTATTTGAGCAGGCAGAGAAGCATATGAACGACGGCTATTTTGAGAAGTCTATAGAGATTTTTAGGGTTATTTTGAAGAAAGAACCCCGGAATAATACGGTAAGACAAAAATTGCATCAGGCCTATATTATGCTGGCACAGCAAGAAAAGGAAATTGGAAATAAAGCCATGGTTGATGTGCCCAAGAAAGATGGTCCAAAAGAGAAGAAGAGCAAGATATCCTACCTTTAAAGAAAACTTCCAGTGCTGAAATCCATAAAAAAAGGCCCGGCGGATATTGACCGGGCCTTTTTTTTAAGTTAAGCTTTAGATAATTCCTAATTCTTTTCCTATTTTCTTAAATTTATCAAGAACAAATTCCATTTCTTCCGTTGTGTGGGTGGCTGTGTAACTGGTCCTTATTAGCGCCTGTCCTTGCTGCACGGCGGGAGAAACAACAGGATTGACAAATACGCCTTCTTCTTCAAGCCGCTTGCCCATTTTGTAGCATTTGAAATCATCACCGATAAAAATAGGAATTATTGCGGATTCAGTGTCCCCGGTCTTAAAACCGATAGCTTGAAAGCCTTTTAACATCATTCTTGTTATTTTCCAGAGATTTTCCCGTCTTTCCGGTTCGTTTTGTATGATCTCAAGAGCAGCAAGTACTGACCCGACATTTGCCGGAGGAATTGAGGCCTGGAACATCTGCGCCCTTGATGTGTGTTTAATATAATTAATGGCCCTTTCTTCTGATGCAATAAAACCGCCGATGGAAGCAAAGGACTTGGAGAAAGTTCCCATGATAAGGTCAACTTTATCCTCCACTTCAAAATGCTCTGCAACACCGTGGCCATTTTTACCGAAAACGCCCACAGAATGCGCTTCGTCCACCATTACTCTTGCTCCGTATTTACCTGCGATAGCGCAGATCTCCGGAAGCCTGGCCAGGTCGCCTTCCATAGAAAAGACCCCGTCAACGACTATGAGTTTACCGGCTTTAGGTTCCGCTCTGGAGATCAAGCGCTCCAGATCCTGCATATCATTATGTTTGAACTTAATTGTTCTGGCAAACGAGAGACGTGTTCCGTCAATAATAGACGCGTGATTAGTCCTGTCACAAAATATCAGGTCATCCTTTCCGGCGATAGAAGAAACAACTCCTATATTTGTCGTAAAGCCCGTGGAATATAACAAAGCAGCTTCTTTTCCAAGGAATTTTGCAAGGGCTTCTTCACATTTGACATGCAGATCCAGTGTTCCGTTCAAAAATCTTGAGCCCGAACAGCCGGTACCGTATTTTTTGATAGCTTCTATGGCTGCTTCTTTTACTTTTGGATGGCTGGTCAAGCCCAGATAGTTATTAGAACCTATCATTATCAGTTTTTTGCCTTGATACATAACTTCTGTGTCCTGTCCGGATTCCAAGACCCTGAAAAAAGGATAAAGCCCGGCTTCTTTTACCTGGTCGGCAGCAGTAAAGTTGCGGCATTTTTCAAAAAGATCGCCTTTTTTGGTCGCTGTTGAAATAATAAATTCATCATCAACATTAGCTATCCTGGCGGCTTTTAACTTAACATTAAGGCTCTGTTTTTTATAAATATCTTTTACGTTTTGGCTGAACCTTTTAATGCCGACAGCTTCGCCTTTATGCTTTCTCATCTTACGAAGCCGGCGATAAGCCTTCATTTTATTCATAACCATAAAAACATCTCCTTTTTGCTATGAAATTAGATATTAAAAAAACTGCTATTTTATGATATAATTCATTTAGTTCAGCACCATAACTATTATAAATCCATGCATAATAAAAGTCAAATACAATTTAAAGTTTAAATTAATGGAGTTGAATGATGCTTTTAAAGGGAATGACAGTATTCGTGACAGGAGCAAATGGATTTGTCGGCTCTTTTCTTGTTGAACGCCTTTTAAAGGAAGGTGCTCATGTAAAATGCCTTGTAAGAAAAACCGGTAATTTAAGATGGCTCAAAGCCTTGAAAGTTGAGTATCATTATGGGGACGTAACAGATATTAACAGCCTTGAAGGCGCATTTAAGGGCGTTGATTATGTGTTTCACGCCGCGGCCTTAAAACACAGCAGTAGGAAAAGTGAGTATCTTCGGGTAAATCTTCAAGGAACAGAAAATCTGTTGAAAATTGTGGAAAAAGAAGCGGTAGAACTAAAAAAGTTCATTTTCTTAAGCAGTATGGCTGTTATGGGCTATTCAATAAGGGAAAAACCGCTTTGTGAGTCTGATGAGTGCCGGCCCTTGACATTTTACGGAGAAAGCAAATTAAGAGCTGAAAAAGCTGTGCTGGAATATAAGAATAAATTTCCGGTCACAATTCTACGGCCGCCGGCGGTTTATGGCCCGAAAGATGAAGATATCTATGCTATGTTTAAAGCCGTAAAAGCAGGATTTCGTCCTGTTTTTGGACTGGGTGAAAAATATATAAGCTTGATATATGTCTCTGATCTGGTGGAAGCCATGCTGCTTTCAGCTTTAGAACCGAAAGCGGATGGTAAAGCTTTTATTGTTTCTGAAGATAGATGCTATACCTGGAAAGAAATTCAGGATACCCTGGCCTCAATATTAGGAGTTAAGGCCTTCACCATAAAAATACCGGGGGCGGTTCTTTTTACCGCGGCTTTTTTCGCAGAAATGTTCTCAAAAACTACCGGAGTCGATCTTCTGCTGACAACGCAGAAAGTCAAAGAATTGACGGGAGACTGGGTATGTGATGTTTCATTGGCTAAAAAAGAGTTGGGCTTTAGTCCTTACTATTCTATGGAAAAAGGTATGATTGAAACGGTAAAATGGTATAAAGAAAATAAATGGCTGTAGTAATATCAAGTTATAAGCTTTAAATTGAGATTATCAGGAACAACACGCTAAGTCTGGAGCAAAGCCGGAATTGTCCGGGGTAAAGTTTTCCAACTTGCGTGCCGGAATCTTGGTTTTTGGTATCTGAACAAAAGGAGGTTTTTATGGAAGAAAAAATGGATGACAGGGAAATTTTCAGTATAATGTTCATGCAGCTTGTGTATACTTTTCAAAATGCTGCCGTAATGCAGCTGGGGAAAATGATGAATCCCGCGACAAATAAAATAGAAAAGAACCTGCCCCAGGCAAAAGCCACAATAGAGATGTTGAGAATGTTAAAAGCAAAGACCGTTAATAATCTTGAAAAACAGGAACAGGATATGCTGGATCAGGTCATTTATACGCTGGAACTTAATTATGCTGATGAAGTGGAAAGAGAAAAAAAAGTTCAAGATAAAAAACCGGATACCGAAAAGCCAAAAGTATAAAACCTGGAAAGCTGTTTTAGACGCCGGTTCTTTTTTTATGATACAGGAACCGTATGGTGCCTTAAATTAGAAATACAGAACAATTTGTCCGCGCAAGCACTTTCCCGTGCGGACTTCCGGATAAAAGCAAAAATGACAAGAAGAGAAAGAGTACTTGCCGCAATAAATCATAAAGAACCGGACAGGATACCAAGGGATCTTGGCGGTATGGATTCAACCGGTATACACGGTGTTGCCTATAATAGATTAAAAAAATTCCTGGGTATAAGCTCCGGCAGTACGCGTGTTTATGATCCTTACCAGCAGGTTGTGAAGGTAGAACTCCCGGTTCAGGAACAAATAAAAGGGGATGTTCTTCCCCTGATAATTGAACCTGTAAAGTGGAAACCGGGCCTGTTTCCTGACGGCAGCGCATGTGAGCTTCCGTCTAAATGGGATGAAAAAATATTCCCGGACGGGAAGAGGATCGCTGTTAACGAACAAGGTGAAGAAATAGCGCTCATGCCGTCCGGATCCTATTATTATGATGCCATAAATCCGCCTTTCTTTAATGCCGGGACGGCCGCAGATCTTGATAAAAACAGGGAAGCCTTTTTGGCAATGGACTGGCCTTTTTTTGCTGATGAAACATTTGAAGATATGGAAAAAAGAGCGAAAGAACTCTATGAGAAAACAGATTTTGCGCTAATGGGTAATTTTTGTGCTCATATTTTTGCCGGAGGGCAGGGGCTTAGAGGTTATGCGAAATTTATGGAAGATCTTTATGCCGCTCCTGCACTGGCGGAAGGAATAATGGACAGGCTGGCTGAGGCATATATTAAAAGATTTGACAGATACAAAAAGGGAGTCGGAAAATACGTCCAGATAATAAATGTGAATGATGACCTGGGCACTCAGGCGTCTTTACAAATATCCCCCGCAATGTATCGTAATCGCGTGAAACCTTATCAAAAAAAACTTTATCAATATATTAAAAAAAACTGGAAAGGAAAACTTTTCCTTCACAGCTGCGGAAGTGTGGTTGAAATAATACCGGATCTTATAGAGCTAGGAATTGATATACTTAATCCCGTGCAGTATACCGCCAGAGGCATGGATGTTTTAGAGTTGAAAAAGAGCTTTGGGAGGGACCTGGTATTTTGGGGCGGGGGGTGTGATACTCAAAAGACCCTGCCTTTTTCTACTCCCGCAAAGATAAGGGAGGAAGTAAAAAAACAGTCAGATATACTGGGCGCGGGCGGCGGTTATATTTTCAGCCAGGTGCATAATATTCAATATGATATCGAACCTGAAAATATAATGGCTCTTTACACGTAATAAAAAACAGCTGTTAGATCTTGCAGTCTTTTGACCGGGTGCCGCTATTTTAAGTGCTTATATAATTCTTTGAATAGGACTTAGACCGGGATCTGGAACTAGCGTGTTGCTAGTGACGTATTCTTGTGTTAGAATTAATAAGAGGTGATGAGAATATGATAGAAGAAGTTTTCTCTACGCCGGGTAAGATCTGGTCATATCTTTCCGAACACGGCGAGACATCGGTTTACAAGCTTAAAAAGGACCTGAAATTGCCTGATTCAATGCTTTATATCGGTATTGGCTGGCTTGCTAAAGAAGGTAAGCTGGAAATAAAGCGTGAAGGCGGTAGTTTAAAGGTAAAGCTTGTATAGTTAAAACCCTTCGGCGGCTGCAAAAAAAATCTGATATTGCTATTTTTTGCTTTAAAGGTTTTTAATTTATCAAGGACAGGGTAAATAATATTATGTGCGGAATTTTTGGTATTCTGTGTTTTAACGGCGCTGTGCCTGAAGAAAAAGTATTAAAAAGGATGGGCCAGCTTTTAAAACACCGCGGGCCGGATGCGCAAAAAATAGAATTATATAGATCAGGTTCCCTTTCATGTTACCTCGGTGCCAACCGTCTAAAGGTGATAGATCTTTCTGATAATGCAAATATGCCGATAACTAATGAAGACGGGAATATTGCCGCGGTTTTTAACGGGGAGATCTACAATTTCGAGTCTTTGCGGCAGGAGCAAAAAAATCGGAATTGTATCGGGGGCATAACTTCAAAACCCGCTCGGACTCGGAGGTGATCCCTCACGCTTTCGAGGACACGGGCGAGGCCTGTTTTTCCCTTTTTGAAGGCATGTTTGCCGCGGCAATATGGGACGGGCTGAACGGCCGCTTGATACTTGGAAGGGATCGAACAGGGAAAAAACCGCTATTTTACTATTATGACGGGAACTATTTTGTATTTGCTTCTGAACTTAAGGCCGTACTTTCGGTTCCCTTTGTAAATAAAAAAATAAATAAAAAGAAACTGCGGGAATATTTCTCCTTGGGATTTACAAACGGCCCGGAGACATTTTATGAGAATATATACGAGTTGCCGCCGGCAGCGTCTTTGGCCGTTGCTTCTGAAGAGCTGAGCCATATTGAAAAATATTGGAACCTTGAATTCAGCTCCGGAAAAGATGGATCCCGGTATTCATTTGAGGAAGCCGGGAGTTCTGTAAAAGATATTATGAACCGGGCGGTTTCTAAACGCCTGACGAGTGATGTCCCTTTGGGTATTCTTCTAAGCGGGGGAATAGACTCGGCGATCATTACCGGTATTGCCGCTTCGCATAAAAAAGGGAAACTCAATACTTTTACCCTGGGTTTTGAAAATGAAAAAAGTTATGATGAAAGGGTCCCGGCCCGCCAGCTGGCAAAACATTTCGGGACTAATCATACGGAACTTTCGGCTAAAATTACCGATATTTCTTTGCTTGAAGAACTGATCCGCTATTATGACGTGCCTTGCGGTGATCCTTCGGCTCTGCCTACTTATCTTATTTGCAGGCTTGCGAAAAATAATGTGACTGTCGCGTTGAACGGAGACGGAGGAGATGAAGCTTTTGCGGGCTACGACCGCTTTAAAGCCGCATTGCTGGCTGAAAAATTACCCGCGGCAGTTTTTAAGGCAGGCGGCATATTAGCAAAGTTTGTGCCGGCAAGCACCGGTTACTACAGCTTAAAAAAAAGGCTGCAGAGATTTTTTGCTCCCGGACAATTGGAAGCTATTGAAAGGCACCGTAAATGGATATCAGTTTTTGAGGAAGAGCCTTTGGCCCGGCTTCTTAAAGGGCGGTCTTTTGAAAAAGAGCATGATATTTTGGATATATACCTGAAAAAGGCGGAAAAACTGCCGCTTTTACATAAATTGCAATATGTCAACTTTATGACCTATTTGCCCGGCGATCTAAATGTTAAGATGGACAGAATGTCGATGGCAAATTCTCTGGAGACCAGGTCCCCTTTTCTTGATACGGAAGTTCTCGAATTTGCGGCAGCCCTTCCGCCGGAATTTAAGATAAAGAAAGGGATCTCAAAATATATTCTTAGAGAGGCCTATAAGGATATGCTGCCCAAAAAAATAATCGGGGGAAGAAAACACGGCTTTGGTATACCTCTTGCCGCCTGGTTTAACGGCGAGTTAGGGGAATATTTTAAAGGTATTTTAGTGGATACTGTTCCGTTGTGCGTGGAATATTTAGACCTGGCTTATATTAAAGAACTGTTCCTGGAACACCGCAAGGGAAGTAAAGACAGGTCAAAAGAATTATGGTTGATATTACAGTTTGAACTCTGGTTAAGAAACTTTTAGTATTAAAGATATATTTTGAATAATTCGCCGCCGGCAGACCCGTCCGGTATTGAAAACACGGCTTAGAATATGGTATTATACGCCTTACCTGAAAATTTGAGGGAGAGTCAAATGGCAAGAATAATTTTAGGCACGCATTATCCCGGGTTGAAATTTATTAAGAAAGGGAAAGTACGTGATATTTACGAGATTGACGGAAAACTTTTAATTATTGCTACGGACCGGCTTTCTGCTTTTGACGTTGTATTTGAACAGGGCATCCCGGAAAAAGGCAGGGTACTTACAAAAATATCCGAATATTGGTTTAAGCAGGTTGAGGATATTATTCAAAACCATATTATTTCCACGGACCTAAATGATTTTCCTGTGCTGAAAAAATATGCGGGAGAGCTGGAAAACAGGATAATGGTAGTAAAAAATGTTAAACCCGTCATGGTGGAATGCATAATCCGCGGATATTTGTCAGGTTCCGGCTGGGAAGAATATAGGAAAAAGGGTTCAATATGCGGCATACACCTGCCCGGAGGTTTGCTCGAGTCTGACCGGCTGCCGGAACCTATTTTTACTCCTACGAGCAAAGCTGAAGTTGGAGTACATGATGAAAATATTACTTTTGAAGACGTGGTCCATATGCTCGGTAAGGCCCGGGCTTTTGAAATAAAGGAAAAAGCTGTTGCCATTTACAAAAAAGCAGCGTTAATCGCGGAAAAAAAAGGTTTGATAATCGCGGATACAAAACTGGAATTTGGCCTCGACGGAGAGGATCTGATACTTATTGATGAAGCCCTTACCCCGGATTCGTCCAGGTTCTGGCCGAAAGATCTTTATAAGCCGGGAGGCGCTCAGGCCAGTTTTGATAAGCAATTTGTCAGAGATTATCTTATTGACATTAAATGGAATAAAAAACCTCCTGCACCTCCGCTTCCTGAAGAAATAATAAGAAAGACTTCCGAAAAGTATCTGGAGGCCTTAAAAAAGATCGTCTCTTGAAAAGTTCCGCCAAGTCTTTAAAGGATAAATAATGTAAACAAAAAAATCAAAGTACTGCTTCCCTGCTCGGGGAGGCAAAAGGAGGAAGAAAATGGCTTATACTATCACCGATGAATGCGTTGCCTGCGGAGCCTGTAAACCGGAATGTCCGGTTGAGGCAATTTCGGAAGGCGATCCCAAATATATTATAGACCCGGCAAAATGCACTGATTGCGGCGCTTGCGCTAATGTGTGTCCGTCAGACGCATGCAAACCCAAGCAGTAAAAATAGGTACTGTAAGCACCGGAAACAATATTTTTCTGGCGCCCATGGCAGGAATAACCGATATCCCGTTCCGGGGTATTGTTAAGTCCATGGGCGCCGGTCTTTTATTTTCCGAAATGATCAGCGCCGAGGGCCTGGTTCGTGACGGCAGAAAGACCTTAAAGATAGCGGATATTGATGAAAAAGAAAGGCCCGTAGCCCTCCAGCTCTTTGGCTGCAATACGGTTTCTATGGGAAAAGCAGCGGAGCTTCTTTCCGCTAAAGCGGATATTCTGGATATTAATTGCGGGTGTTCCGTGCGCAAGGTATTAAAAAGCAATTCCGGGGCTGCACTCTTAAAAGATATCAAACTTTTTGAAAAGATAGTTTCTACGGTCGTTAAAAACTCGAAAGTCCCGGTCACTGTAAAGCTCAGAAGCGGCTGGGACCTGAAAAATATTAACGCGGTGGAAACCGCAAAAGCCGCGGAAGCCTGCGGCGCGGCAGCGGTCACGCTTCATCCCCGCACCAGATGCCAGGCCTTCGGGGGAAAAGCGGATTGGGCTCATATAGCTCAGATAAAAAAAGCTGTTAAGATCCCGGTTATCGGAAGCGGCGACTTGAAGACCGAAGAAGATGTGAAAAAGATGTTTGTTCAGACCGGCTGCGATGCTGTAATGCTTGGCCGGGCCTGTCTTGGCAATCCCTGGATCTTCAGAGAGGTGCTCTATTACCTGGAGACAGGCAGTTTCAAAACAAAGCCTGACTTAAAAGAAAAACTGGAAATTATTAAGCTGCACGGAGAAGGAATGGCGGCCTATAAGGGTGAGCACACGGGCATGCGGGAATTTAGAAAACATCTCCTGTGGTATTTTAAAGGAATGAAAGGGCTAAAACACCTGCGGCCTCTGGTTAACTCTCTTGGAACCTTAACAGAGTTTCACAGGATACTTGAGATAGCGGGAAAAGGTGATCTATGCGCGCAGATGAAATAAAAAAGCTGCTTTTCAAAGTAAAAACAGGAAAAATGTCCGTTGAAACGGCTATTGATAAATTGAAACACCTGCCGATGAAAGCCCTGGATTTTGCGCATGTGGATACACACAGGGCAGTAAGAGCCGGTTTTCCGGAAGTTGTCTTCTGTCAGGGGAAAACAAAAGAGCAGGTTGTTAAGATCATGAAGGAGATAGTTTCGCATTCAGATTATTGCCTGGCGACCAGAGCAAGTGAAGAGGTCTTCAGGGCGTTAAAGAACGCTTTTGGAAAAAAAGCGGAATTTAATCTGCTCGGGCGTACTGCTTTTGTTAATATCTCAAAAAAAGCAATAGTTAAAAAAGGAAAGATAGCAGTTCTAACTGCAGGAACGTCCGATATTCCTGTTGCCGAAGAAGCCGGAGTTACCGCAGAAGTAACAGGAAGCAACGTTAGCAGGATCTATGACGTAGGTGTTGCAGGTATTCACCGCTTGTTCAGCCATTATGAGGAGATAAGGGAAGCGAGAGTTATTATTGCCGTTGCCGGAATGGAAGGCGCCCTGCCCAGTGTCGTTGCCGGTTTGGTGGATAAACCTGTAATTGCGGTACCGACAAGTGTTGGTTACGGTGCCAATTTTGGAGGAGTTTCAGCGCTGCTGACAATGCTTAATTCGTGTTCCTCTAATGTTTTAACGGTTAATATTGATAACGGTTTTGGTGCGGGTTACGCGGCCAGTATCATAAATAAACTATAAAAACACCGGTAGCAATGGAATAGATTAACTGGAACGTTTAACTTTACTGCCTGAAGCGAAAAACCATTAGAAAACCTGAATAATTCCTGTTTTACCTTTACAAAAATGCTTTATTTTGGTAAAATACCTGTAGTATTAACTTTACCTTTAGGAGGTAAATTATGCGGAGACTTGTTTGTACTCTAATGATAGTAATGGCTGTTTCTCCTTTTTTTGCGGATACTTCTGTACAAAATACTCCCAACATTGATATTGTTGACACCCCAACCAGCAATACACTTTTACGGGGAATGTATAATTTCCATATGCGGTTTTACGAAGCCGGAGGCGTATTAACCAGGGCCTGGGTTGGTTTTGCCAATACTTTTATGATAGGCGCGACTTTTAACCTTGATAATGTAATAGGCCTTGGAACAATAAGCGGGCGGGAACCAAAGATACTTGCGAAACTGCGTTTAATGGACGATTCTGCCGCATTTCCTGCACTTGCTCTGGGTTACGAACCGCAGTCTTTTGGCACTTTTACCCCGCCGGATTCCTATTCCGTAAGGCCTATAGGCGCTTACGCAGTCGTAACAAAACAGATGGGGATCTTAAACATAAACGGCGGAATATGTAATCATAATAAATGGACCAATTTTGAACTTAACAAAGACCTGGGAATATTTGCCGGAGGAATTCTAATGTTGAATCCGGATTTTGCCGTTCTTGCAGAATATAACGATATAACCTCTGATACAACTAACAGCATAAATATTGGTTTCAGGTACGCCTTCGCGGCGGAATTAAGAATCGAGATAGATGTTAAGGGCTTGACCGGAGCGCCTGATAAGTATTCCAGGAACTTAAGGATAGACTACACCAATTATTTTTAAGCTGCGGCCGGAACAAAACCTTATTGCTGTCAGGCGGAAAACTAAATTTTTAATTTCGCAGGAGTAGAGTGTGAGTGATCAAAAGATGGATTTTGAAAAAAGTATAATTGAGCTTGAAAAGAAAATAGAAGAACTTAAGAAATTTACAGAGAGTAAAGAAATAGATTTCTCTGAAGAGATAAAAAAACTCGAACAAAAAGCCGAGTTAATGAAGCGCGATGTTTATGACAAACTTTCCCCCTGGCAAAGGATCCAGGTGGCCAAAAATCTTCAAAGGCCGCGCACGCTTGATTATATACAAAAGATCTTTGAAGATTTTATTCCTCTTCACGGAGACAGGCTTTTTAAGGACGACACTGCCATGATCGGCGGCCTTGCGTTCTTTGAAGGCGCGCCTGTGATGGTTTTGGGGCTGCAAAAAGGAAAAGAGACAAAAGACCATATTTACCGCAATTTTGGGATGGCAAATCCGGAAGGTTACAGAAAAGCCCTGCGTTTGATACAGATGGCGGAACGGTTTAACAGGCCTGTTATCAGCTTTGTGGATACACCCGGGGCCTATCCGGGCATAGGCGCGGAAGAAAGAGGGCAGGCAGAAGCTATCGCGAGAAATCTTAAGGAATTAAGCGGCATAAGGACACCGATCATTGTTATTGTTCATGGTGAAGGCGGCAGCGGCGGCGCTTTGGGTATAGCGGTAGGCGACCGTATATTCATGCTTGAGAATGCGGTGTATTCTGTGATCTCCCCGGAAGGCTGCGCGGCAATTATCTGGAAAAATGCCGGCAGGGCGGCCGACGCGTCTGCTGTTCTAAAAATGACGGCGCAGGACTTGCTGGAACTGGGCGTTATTGATCAGGTTGTAAAAGAACCGGCTGGCGGAGCGCATAGAAATCACGAGCAAATTATACAAAGCCTTAAGGTGATCATAAGAAGCTCTCTGAAAGAATTGGCCGGATTATCGAAAGACGAGCTGGTGGAACAGCGTTATAAGAAATTCAGGGCTATGGGAAAATTTCTAGAAACTGAACAATAAAACGGCCTTGTGATAAAAAATCAGGAAAAAATAATGGTTAAAACTAAAATAGGGGTCCTGGCCTCAGGGCGGGGCAGCAATCTTCAGTCAATAATAGATGCCTGTGAAAAAAAAGAGATCCTTGCGGAGGTTGCTGTTGTCATAAGCGATAAAAAAGACGCTTTTGCTCTTCAAAGAGCAAAAAAACACGGAATAAAAGCTTTTTTTGTTGATCCTGAAAAATACTCTTCCCGTGAACTTCACGAAAATGCAATTGTAAATATCCTGCAGCAAAATAAGGTTGAGCTTGTCTGCCTGGCCGGCTATATGCGGCTGCTTACCGGCGTTATAATCGAGAAATTTGAGGACCGGATAATGAATATTCACCCGGCGCTGCTTCCCGCCTTTCCCGGTACGCATGGACAAAAAGACGCGCTTGATTACGGCGTGAAAATTACAGGCTGCACCGTTCATTTTGTGGTGGAACAAATGGACGCGGGGCCTATCATCGCGCAGGCGGCTGTTACTGTACTGGAAAATGATACTGTCGAAACCCTTGCCGGAAGGATACTTGAACAGGAACATAAGCTCTATCCGAAAGCGATAGAGTTATTTGCAAAAGGAAAGCTCAAGATAACCGGCAGGAACGTAAAGATAAAAAAATAAGCTAAATTATCCGCCGAGAATAAAGGGGGAAAAGTGAAATCAGTAAAAATTGCGGTAGTTTTGCTTAGTGTTTTATTCCTCTGCCCAAAAGTCGCATTAAGCGATGATCCATCTTTAAAGACTGGAAGCAATATTTTAACTCGTTTTTCGCAAGACAAATTTTCTATAGGCTTAAACAACCTTCCATGGAGCGCTTATGGCAGTGTTTCGCTTAGATGGTGGGACAAAGACAAGTACGGCAGTGAATTGATATTAAACACATATTCAATAACTTATGATCCGATAAGTTATAATTATAGTTTACCCTCAACTGCTATTTCTTATACATGGCTTGACAGAAAAGAAATATCCGGTGTTGAAAATATGTTTTTTGTCAAAGGGATGGGCGTTGGTATTAGCTATTACATATATGGATCATCAACTTCAAGAAGTGGAAATATTAGTTTAGCGGCTTTGTTTCCGGTAGGCATCGAGCATTTCTTTTATAGTGCTATACCAAATTTGAGTTATTCTGTTGAGGCAAGGTTTTTTGGTAAATTAGAAACAAGCAGTCCCAGTGTTTATAGCCTGACCCTTGGAGTTTCACCATATTTTTATATACATTGGTATTTCTAATTTGTATATGTGATATAGACAGGTTATTTTTAGGCTTTATTGAAATAGTAAATATATATATTAATTTGCTTTTGAGGGAGGGTTTTCATGATCAAGGTAAAACGGGCATTGATCAGTGTTTCGGATAAGTCGGGTTTGATAGACTTCGCGAAAACGCTGAAGAAGTTCGGGGTCACTATAATATCTACGGGTGGGACTTCTAAAGCCCTTAAAGAGGCAGGGATAGCCTGCCTGGATATTTCCGAGGTTACCGGTTTTCCTGAGATGCTGGATGGGAGAGTAAAAACCCTGCATCCAAAGATCCACGGCGGGTTACTCGCACTGCGGAGTAAAAAAGAGCATATGGACAGGCTCAAAGAACATGCCATAGAGATGATAGATATGGTGGTCGTGAATCTTTATCCTTTTGAAAAAACCGTGGCGAAACCGGATGTTACGCTTGAAGAAGCGATTGAGAATATTGATATCGGCGGGCCGTCTATGATACGCTCGGCTTCCAAGAACTTTGAAAGTGTTTGTGTTATTGTCAGTCCAAGATCCTATCCCGAAATAAGCGCGGATCTTGAAAAAAATAACGGCGCAGTTTCCGAGGATCTGAAAAGAAAGATGATGATAGAGGCCTTCAAGCATACGTATGAATATGATATGAATATCTATAATTTTTTCAGCAGCAAGTTCTCAGCCGGCGGTTTGCCTGAGACCTTTAATATGGCTGTAAGAAAGGTGCAGGACCTGCGTTACGGGGAAAACCCGCATCAAAAAGCCGCTTTCTATGTTGACAACAAAGCAAAAGAACCCTCTATTTCAAACGCGGTACAGCTGCACGGCAAAGAATTATCCTATAATAATATTATGGACGCGGACGCGGCCCTGGAAATAATCAAGGAGTTCAGCGAGCCCGCTGTTACGATAATCAAACATACCAACCCCTGCGGGACGGCTGTTGCCGGAGATATTGAAACGGCATTTATTAAGGCCTACGAGGCCGATCCTGTTTCAGCTTTTGGGGGTATCGCCGCGCTTAACAGGAAGGTCAGCGTAAAGACAGCCGAATATCTTACCGGAAAGTTCTTTGAGATAATAGCCGCTCCGGAGTTCGAGGCCGCAGCCCTGGAGGTGCTTAAAAAGAAACAGGACCTGCGTATCCTTGAAATAAAGAACCTCGGGCTTGATACAAAAAGAGATAAGGAATTTGCCGTAAGAAAAGTGGTGGGAGGCGTTCTTTTACAGGAACGGGACCTTAAAACAATAACTGAAGCAGATCTAAAAGTGGTGACTAAAAAGGCCCCTACAAAAGAAGAAATTAAGGATCTTCTTTTTGGGTGGAAAGTCGTAAAACACGTTAAATCTAACGCCATATTGATAGTAAAAAACGGGGTTACTCTGGGCGTGGGCGCGGGGCAGATGAACCGGGTGGGTTCCGTGAAAATAGCCGCGGAACAGGCGAAAGAAAAAGCGAAGGGCGCAGTGCTTTGCTCCGATGCTTTTTTCCCTAAACCTGACGGTGTTGAGGCGGCAAAGCTGGCCGGAGTAACCGCCATAATCCAGACAGGCGGTTCAAAAAAAGACCAGGATGTCATTGACGCCGCGGACAGGCTGGGGCTCGCAATGGTAATGACGGGGGTCAGGCATTTTAAACATTAAATTGGAAAATATTCTTGATCTTACAAAAGAAGAGCTGGGTGAGTTCCTGATAAAGCAGGGCGGCAAAAAATTTAATGCCGCCCAGATTTTTAATTGGCTCTATAAAAAAAAAGCCGGTTCTTTTGAGGAAATGAGCAATCTCTCCGCAGGGCTGCGTGAAAAGCTGACTAACCTGCTGGCTATTTCTTTTCTGAACAGCGAAAAAAGATCTGTTTCGTCAAAAGGTGATGCGATAAAATTCCTTTTTAAACTTGAAGATAAAAAGAAAATAGAATCCGTCCTGATGCTGCAACCCTATGGAAATACCTTTTGTGTTTCAACCCAGGTAGGCTGCGCGTATGGTTGTTCCATGTGCGCTACCGGAAAGGCGGGTTTTAAGCGAAATCTTGAACCCGGAGAAATAACAGGGCAGCTGCTTGCTGTTGAGAAAGAACAGGGGGTCAAAGTAAACAATATCGTTTTTATGGGTATGGGCGAGCCTCTGGCCAATTATGATAATTTTAAAAAAGCGGTCCTGATATTTTCTGATCCCGACGGTATAAATATCAATCAGCGCAGACAGACAGTTTCTACCTGCGGAGTAGTACCCGGAATAGACAACTTGCTCAAGGACGGCCTCAGGGTAAATCTTTCAGTTTCTTTGCATTCTACTTTTGATTCGCTCAGAGACAAGCTGGTTCCTGTCAATAAGAAATACAAAATTGCGGTTTTACTTAAGAAATTGCAGGAATACTGCAGGGTTACAAAATTACATATTTCTCTTGAATATGTAATGATAGCCGGAGTAAACGACGGAACAGGAGAGGCAGATAACCTGATTAAACTAATAAATAAATACTGTTTAGATACAAAAGTTAACCTGATACCCGTAAACCCGGTAGACGCTCTTTTGTCCAGCGGTGAAACAACAATTAAAATGTGGCAGAAAAAGCTTGAAAATGCTAAAATAGTCAACACTTCAAGGATTGAAAGAGGCGCCGATATTTTGGCCGCTTGCGGGCAATTAGCCGGAGAAGCATAGTTTGAACATAAAAAAGTTAAAAACAATAAGTGTTTTCGCGTTATTCTTTTTCTTAACAGTGTATTTGACGATGGCTTATGTTATACGCGGTAAATCGGTTGTTATTCCGAATGTTAAGGGCTATCAGGTGCAGGAGGCCAGGAAAAAACTTATAGAAAAAGGGCTCTATCTTAAAGAAGGCACCGAGAGCTTCAGCGAAACGGTTCCCGGAGGCTGTGTTATGGCCCAGGACCCTTTAGAAGGAGCTTATGTTAAAGCCGGCAGAACGGTATATGTTACTGTCAGCCGCGGCCTGAAAATGGTGTCGGTGCCGGACCTGCGGGAACAAAATGCGCGGCAGGCGAAAATAATATTATTGCAGAACGGCCTGAATTTTGGCACTACAGCGCGAGTAGCAACAAAAGCCGTGCCTGAAGGGTGCGTTTTAGCTCAGAATCCGGCTGCCAATACAATGCTAAAAAGAAATTCCTCCGTAAACGTGCTTTTGAGCACCGGAGAAAAAGAAGTTTATTACATAATGCCGAATATTATCGGAAAAAAATATGAAATGATCAGAAAATCACTTCATAATTTTAATTTGAATATAGGCAAGGTCTCGTATGGCAAGCTTACGGGTTTTGATAAGGGTACTGTAACGGACCAGTCACCCTTACCCGGTTTAAAAATTAAAAAAGGCGGCAGCGTGGAGCTTACCGTGAATCTCTCGGATAGTGAAAAGAAATACCGTTTGGTGAATATTCTTTACACGGTAAAGAAGGGCGGGTTGGGCATGAAACGCGTAAGGCTTGTTCTGCTGGACAATGACGGCAGCAGGGAGATCTACAATGATATGGCCAGGGCCGGGGGTATTATAGAAAACGCCGTGAAGGTGAGCGGGGAAGCGATCCTGCAGGTTTATATAAATAACGAGCTCCTTGAAGAAAGAAAATATGAATAAAGTACTTATTGCACCTTCAATACTTTCAGCTGATTATCTGAACTTTGGCAGAGATATAAAAGAAATTGAAAAAGCGGGAGCGGACCTGCTGCATGTTGATGTTATGGACGGTGTGTTTGTTCCTAATATTACTTTTGGTATGGGTCTGGTCGGGCAGATCAGGCAAGTTACAAAATTACCTCTGGATGTTCACCTGATGATAGTAGAGCCGGGAAAATATATATCCCGTTTTGCGGAAGCCGGGGCTGATTATATTACCATACATTATGAGGCTTCAAAAGATCTAAGCAGAGATCTTAAGGCAATCAGAAAAAACAGGGTAAGGCCGGGAGTTTCCATCAATCCGGACACTTCCGTAAAGAAAATAGAGCCTGTTTTGGGTCTTGTTGAGCTGGTACTTATAATGTCTGTTTTTCCGGGATTCGGGGGACAGGAATTTATAAGCGGCTCATTAAGTAAAATAAGAGAAGTAAAGGAAATTTTACAAAAGCTTGGTTCTAAAGCAAAAATAGAGGTGGACGGCGGGCTAAACAGCCAAACTGCCCCTCTGGCACTGGCCGCGGGAGCGGACATACTTGTTGCGGGTGCTGCTATTTTCAATGCGAAAAATTATGGAAAAGCTATAAAAAATCTTAGAAGTAAAGAAGGGGGAAAGTAAAATGAATAAATTATTTGATCTGGTAGTTTCGATGGGAGGACAGCCTCAAGGGGCGGCACCATCTCAGGATGCCGGCAGCGGAATGATGATGACTATTCTCATGCTTGGCGCCATGTTCGCGATCATGTACTTTGTCGTGCTGCGGCCTCAAATGAAAGAACAGAAAAAACACCAGGCGATGCTGAAAGCCCTGAAGAAAGGAGATAAGGTCATCACCTCGGGCGGTATTTACGGGGTAGTTGTCGGCATATCCGATGCTGAGAACAAAGTTGTTGTCAGAATTGATGAGAATGTAAAGGTTGAAGTGGCAAAGGCTTATGTTGTTGGCGTGAAAAGTGAAGGACCGGCAGAATTACCGGCTGATAAAAAGTAAGGGGGAATAGGAAATGCATAAAAGCAAATGGATATTAGGGCTTATATTATTTGTTTTTCTTGGCTCCTTATATTCGATCTTCTTTGATCACGGTGAATTTATCAAACCGTTTGACAGGGATAATCCGAAGAAAAGGATAAAACTGGGGCTCGATCTTCAAGGCGGGATCTACCTGCTGCTTGAAGTGGATCAGGACAAATTACCCAAAGGCATGCCCATTGCTGATGCGGTTGACAGGGCGGTTGAGATAATCAGGAACAGGATCGATCAGCTGGGAGTATCAGAACCGTTTATTCAGAAAGAAGGCGATAAATGGATAGTGGTCCAGCTTCCCGGAATAAAAGATCCTGAAGAGGCCAAGAAGCTTATCGGCCAGACCGCGCTATTAGAGTTCAAACTTTTAGATGAAGGCGGCGACCTGGAAAAAGCTCTAGAAGGGAAACTCCCGGCCGGTGATCAGCTTTTATACGACAAGGATAATAAACCCTACCTGGTCAAGAATGAACAGTTACTGACCGGTGAGGTTTTATCTAACGCTCAAATGAAGATCGGCGGCGGGTTGGGCAATGAACCTTATGTCTCGATAGATTTTACGCCTGAAGGAGGAAAGAAATTTGCCCAGCTTACCGGCGCAAATATAAATAAACGCCTGGCAATTATTCTGGATAACAGGGTCTATTCCGCGCCCGTTATCAAAAGTAAGATCAGCGGCGGGCACGGGATCATCGAAGGCAGCTTTGAGCTTAAAGAAGCCCAGAAACTTGCCATTGTCCTCCGGTCAGGTTCTTTGCCGGCGCCTATTAATATCATAAGTGAAAATGTTGTCGGCCCGACACTGGGTGCCGACTCAATAAGAAAAGGCTTATATTCGGGCATGATAGGTTTGCTCGCGGTCATTCTGATAATGGGATTTTATTACAAATATTCCGGTATTATCGCGGATATAGGGTTGTTATGTAATATCCTGTATCTGATGGGCGGAATGACTTTGATCGGAGCCACCCTGACCATGCCGGGTATCGCGGGAATTATTTTAACGATAGGCATGTCAGTGGATTCCAACGTGCTTATTCTTGAAAGAATAAGAGAAGAATTACGCTCCGGAAAAACGGTGCGCGCGTCCGTGGAACATGGCTATAAACGCGCTTTCTGGACCGTTTGGGATTCTCACGTAACAACTCTGATAACGGCGCTGATCCTTTTCATTTTTGGTACGGGGCCGATAAAAGGCTTTGCAGTGACTTTAAGCATGGGTTGCGCGATCAGCTTGTTTACGGCTGTTGTTGTTACAAAAGTAATATTTGACTGGAGATTATCCCGCGGCAGCGCGGAATATTTAAGTATCTGACATGGAGGAGAAATGATCCAAATATTTAAGAATCCAAAAATTAATTTTGTTAAGTTAAGATTTATTGCGTATTTTGTTTCGGCCATACTCGTTGGTTCGGGTATTTACGCTGTTATTCAGCTGTCGCTGGGTAAAGGCAATGTCGGAATAGATTTTGCGGGCGGCAGTGTTGTTTCAATAAAATTTGATAAGGAACTTGATCCTGCCAAGATCCGGGAAGCTCTTGATAAGAACGGGTTCCTGGAAACAGGGGTACAGCAGATAGCGGATGCTCCCGGCGCGCCTAAAGCAAAAGTGCTTTTAAGAATTAAGACTTCCAATATAAAGATAGGCGGGCTCAAAGAGGCGATCACAAAAGTTTTTAAAGAAGGGTTTCCTGGTGAAGTATTTGAAATAGACAGAATTGAAGATATGGGGCCTATTGTAAGTAAAAAACTTAAGGGCCAGGCCTTTATGGCTATATTCTGGGCTATACTTGCCATAATGATCTATATATGGTTCAGGTTCGAGTTCAGGTTCGGACTGGCCGCGGCTGTGGCGACACTGCATGATGTTTTTTGCGTAATAGGCGTGTTTTATTTTATGAATAAAGAGTTTACTCTCCTTATAGTGACTGCTCTTCTCACGCTTGCCGGTTATTCTTTGACGGATACCGTTGTTGTATTTGACCGGATAAGGGAAAATTTGAAATTACGCGTAAAGGACAATCTTGACACGATCATTAATGCGAGCGTGAATGAGGTGTTAAGCCGTACTTTTATAGTCTCTTTAACTGTGATGCTGGTTATCGTTGCCCTCTTTTTCTATGGCGGGGAAGTAATACATGACTTCTCTTTTGCCCTTATCCTGGGTGTGATAGTAGGGACTTACTCTTCGTGGTTTGTGGCAAGCCCTATACTTATTGAATGGGAACACGCGATGGTAAGAAAAGCTTTAGTCAAGAAGCAATAATTATACTGACCGTCTAAAACAGCCCGCCTGCTAAAGCGGGCTGTTTTAGAGTATACCGGAAAAAATGACCTACGAAGAGCTTAAAACAAAAATATTGAAAGCTAATCCCCGCGCGAATATTCAACTTCTTGATAATTGCCATTTGATCGCGGATGAAATTCATTCTACACAGAAACGCCTGTCAGGCGATCCCTATATGTCCCACGCGTTGGAAGTTGCCAACATTCTGAGCGAACTTAAAATGGATTCTTCCACTATTTCCGCGGGTTTACTCCATGATGTACTTGAAGATTCCTCCATGACTTTTGAAGAGTTAAAAGAAAAAATCGGGGAAGAAGTGGCCACGCTTGTTGAGGGTGTGACAAAACTTACCTTTAAGGCCAAACCGGAAAAAGAAATAAGACAGGCGGACAATTTCAGGAAGATCCTGCTGGCCATGTCCAAAGACATCCGCGTCATAGTTGTTAAACTTGCGGACCGGCTGCATAATATGAGGACCTTGCAATATCTGTCTGAAGCTAAACGCAGAGAAAATGCCGAAGAAACCCTGCACATCTATGCGCCGCTTGCGCACCGCCTGGGCGTCGGCCGAATTAAATGGGAACTGGAAGATCTTTCTATGAAATACCTCTTTCCCGCGGAATATGAGGAGATCGGAGATAAGATAGCCGTAAAAAGGGCTCAAAGGGAAAAACTTGTTGAAGAAGCTAAAACGCTTCTTGAAACAAAATTAAAAGAAAATAATATTAACGCTTCGATACTGGGACGCGCAAAACACTTTTACAGTATCTTTCAGAAGATGAAACGGCTCAACAAGGATTTTGAGGAGATCTATGACATTACCGCTCTCAGGATAGTGGTTTCCACTTTAGAGGAATGCTATATTGTCCTTGGAGTTATTCATGCGATCTTCAAACCCATACCGGGCCAGTTTGATGATTATATTGCCATGCCAAAAACAAACAGATATCAATCTTTACACACAAATGTAATCGGCCCCAACGGCTTACCGCTGGAAATACAGATCAGAACAAAAGAGATGAACGAAACCGCCGAATTTGGCGTGGCCGCGCACTGGTATTACAAAGAAGGCGGGCAAAGAGATAAGAAATCCGAAAATAAGATAGAGTGGCTCCGTCATCTTATAGAATGGATGACCGAGGTGAAAGACTCTAAAGAGTTCATGGACCTGTTGAAAATGGATCTGTTCGGAGATGAAGTTTTTGTCTTTACGCCAAAAGGAGATGTTTTTTCCCTGCCTGCGGGTGCTTCCGCGGTGGATTTTGCCTATGCGGTACATTCTTCGCTGGGAGATAAGATCATGGGCGCAAAGATAAATAATAAAATGTCTCCCATAAGAACCGAACTTAAGACAGGGGATATTGTTGAAATTATAACGTCTTCCGGCAGCAAACCAAATCCGGATTGGTTGAAATTTGTCCGTACAAATAAGGCCAAACAGAAGATCAGGCACTTCTTGAAAATGAAAGAAGAAGAGGAAGAGAAAAAAGGACGTAAAGGATAAGCCGTTCTTTTGTGATATTACTCATAGTTAAAAAATATATATAAAGTTAAAATAAACAGAGGTGAAAATGACCAGAACCGCGCTTGGCAGCCTAAATTACGGGCTCTATATCGTAAGCTCTTTGAAAGACGGGAAATTTAACGGACAGATAGTGAACACGGTATTTCAGGTCTCGGCCGAACCGCCCTGCGTGGCTGTTTGTTTAAATAAAAAAAATTTGACGCATGAATATGTCAAGGCGAGCAAAATATTCAGTGTATCCATATTGGAAAAAGAAACCCCCATGCTCTATATCGGTAAATTTGGTTTTAAAAGCGGCCGGGATATAGATAAATTTAAAGACGTAAAAAGCATGACCGGCAGGACCGGAGCGCCGGTAGCACTTGACTATGCGCTCGGGTATTTTGAATGCGAAGTAATATCTGAAACAGAAGCTGCAACCCATACTATTTTTTTGGGCAGGGTCGTAGCGGACGGCGTGCTGGCTGACGATAAAGAAGCTCTTACCTATGAGTACTACAAACAGGTAAAAAAAGGCAAAGTACCGGCAGCCGCGCCGACGTTTGTGAAATAATATCAGGGCATAAACCGCACCCGCCGGTTAAGCGGCAGCGGGAATTATTAATATGTCTTTGAGAAGGTTGACTTATGATAATACTGGGGATCAATGGCAGTCCGCGGAAAGGCGGTAATACCGAACTGCTGCTTGACCGGGCCCTTAGAGGCGCGGAGAAGGCAGGTGCGGTATGTGAAAAGATAAATTTGGGTGAAATTAAGTTCTCACCCTGTCTCTCCTGTAAAAATGCCAAAAAAACCGGGGAATGTATCATAAATGATGAGATGAAAGCGGTATTTCAGGCAATAAAAAGAGCTGATGGCGTTATAATGGCTTCACCGGTATACTTTGGCAGTGTTTCCGCCCAGATGAAGATGATGATAGACCGGTTTCAATGTTACTGGGCTGCCATTTACCAGCATAAGACCTTGAAACCCGGGGCAGCGAGGCCGGGAATATTCCTTTGCGCGGCAGCAGGAGAAAATAAAAGTTTTTTTGAAAATGCACGTTCGGTGATAAGGAATCTGTTTGTTACTTTAAATGTAAGCTATTCCGGAGAACTCTTTTGTGCGGGACTGGAAGCAAAAGGAGATGTTCTTAAAAGAAAAGATTACCTGGAGAAAGCTGAAAAGGCAGGGTTTGATCTGGTTTTTGGTTATAAGAAAGAGGTGAAATAATGGGAATTAAATTTACAGCCGGTGATATTGTTGAAATGGGGCTCCAGATCGAGAAAAACGGAAGAGAATACTATAAAGAGGTCGGCAAATGTTCAAGCTCCGGAAAAGCACGGGCTATTTTTGATTTTTTAGGCAAAGAAGAGATACAGCATATTAATTATTTTGAGAAACTTTTAGAAAAAACGGAAAAAGAGGAAATAGCGGAATCCTATCCCGGAGAATATCATGAATATATGCAGCACCTCTCCGGCCTGCATGTTTTTACGCAGGAAGGTAAAGGGAAAGAAGCTGCCTGTAAAATAAAAGGCGACCTGGAAGCCTTGCAAACCGCGGCTGGTTTTGAAAAAGACTCGATATTGTTTTATTATGAGATGAGGAACTTTATAGCCGAAAAAGATAAACATATCATTGACGGGATAATAAAGCAGGAACAATTGCACCTGTCAAAAATTATGGAATTAGTTAACGCCATGAATCATTGATAATTTCGGGTTGATAACCTTAAGTCTTGATGAAAAAGATAATGCGGTAGTATAAAAGGAGGAAAGTTATGGGAGCAAAGAATAGGGAGATCTACAAGTGCGGGCTTTGCGGTAATGTAGTTGAGGTGCTCTTTGCCGGAGGGGGTGAACTTGTTTGTTGCGGTAAACCTATGATCCTGCAGCTGGAAAATACGGTGGACGCCTCAAAAGAGAAGCACGTGCCGGTAATAGAAAAAACCGCGGAAGGTTACAAAGTTAAAGTGGGGTCTATACCTCATCCAATGGAAGAAAAGCATTTTATTACGGTGATAGAGCTTACCGTTGACGGTAAGACTTTCCAGCGTCTGCTTAAACCCGGAGATCTGCCAGAAGCGGTATTCTGCGTAAAAGGTGCGGTTGTAACCGCGAGAGAATATTGTAATCTGCATGGTCTTTGGAAAGTTTAAAATAAAAGGAGGAGAAATTAAATGGCAAATTTAAAAGGTTCAAAAACGGAAAAAAATCTTCTTGCCTCATTTGCGGGGGAATCACAGGCGCGAAACAGATATACTTATTTTTCTTCGGTCGCAAAAAAGGAAGGCTATGAGCAGATAGCGTTTTATTTTGCGGATACCGCTGAGAATGAAAAAGAACATGCAAAAAGATTCTTTAAGTTCCTTGAAGGTGGCGACCTCGAAATAACCGCGTCTTATCCCGCCGGAAAGATAGGAACAACTCTTGAAAATCTTAAAGGTTCGGCAGCAGGAGAAAAGCACGAATATTCCGTATTATATCCTGACGCGGCTAAAATTGCGGAGGGAGAAGGTTTCAAGGAAATTGCGGCCGCTTTCAGAGCTATTGCAAAGGCCGAAATGCTGCACGAAGCCAGGTACAGAAAATTGATCGATAATTTAGAAAAAGGAAATGTTTTCAAAAAAAGCGGGAATGTAAAATGGAAATGCAGAAACTGCGGGTATTTGCATGAAGGAACCAGTGCTCCTGACCTCTGCCCGGCCTGTTTGCATCCAAAAGCGTATTTTGAGCTTTTTGTGGAAAATTACTAGACCCGGTTAAAAATAATTACCTTAAAAAACCCGCGCCTGAATGACCAGACGCGGGTTTTTTATTTTTGATGACCTTTTGGCGGTAAGTCAGTATGTACGCGGGCTTAGTGAAACTCTTGAATATAGTATATACATAATGATAGAATTAATATAATAATGAACACAATCTGATCTTTAGGGGGTAATATGTCTGCTCAGTTATTGGACGGTGAAGCGCTGGCAAAAAGAATAAAAGAAGGTTTGAAAAAAGAAATAGAAGGTTTTAAGGCGAAAGGAAAGGAACTTAAGCTTATTGCGGTGCAGGTCGGAGAAAATGCTGCTTCCCGGGTATATGTTAACCAGCAAAAGAAGGCCTGTGAAGAAATGAACATAAAGTATGAGTTGAAGGAACTTGCTGCGGTTACGACCGAAAAAGAGCTTCTTGATTTTATTGAAAATCTTAATAATGACAGCAGTGTTACCGGCATTATTCTGCAAATGCCTCTGCCAAAAGAGATAGATCCAAAGAATATTCAGGTTAAGATCTCTCCAAAAAAAGACGTTGAAGGGCTTAATCCTTATAATATGGGCCTGCTGGTATATGGAAAACATGTCGTAGCGCCGTGCACGGCCATGGGGGCGGTTGAACTATTAAAAAGCAGCGGTGTTGAATTAAAAGGAAAAGAAGTTGTCATAATCGGACACAGTGAAATTGTCGGTAAACCTATATTACTTCTGATGCTGCAATCTTTTACCGAATCTCCTACACCGACAGTTTGTCATATAGCCACAAAAGATACTTCAGCACATACCAAAAAAGCGGATGTTGTATTTGTTGCAGTCGGCAAAGCCGGCTTAGTTAAAGCTGACATGCTTAAACCCGGTTCCATAGTTATAGATATCGGAATTAACAGGGTGCCGGTACTTGATAATAGCGGGGCCCGGATAATAGATGAAAAGACAGGAAAGCCGAAGATGAAAACTGTCGGAGATGTTGAAACAGAAAAAGCAAAAGAAGTTTGCAGTATGATCTCTCCGGTCCCGGGCGGCGTAGGCCCGCTGACGGTCACCATGCTGATAAAGAATACCGTTGAATGCGCAAAATGGCAGGAATAGATTTAAGGATCCCTGCATTTTTTTCTGTTAAGGCCATAAATCAAGGGGGCATAAGTATGCAGCAAACAGGTAATTCAAGAATAATGCTGCTGGCTTTTATTTTTTTACTTGTTTCCCTTTATTCTTTCTGCGAAGAAGAGCGCCTTGATCTGGACAAAAAAGTAACGGTTACCCTCTCTAAATTTGTTAAGAAAGAGGAAGGCTGGTATACCACGGGAGATCAGATGGTTCCGGTTTCAGATACTGATCCCGCCTCTATTGAATTGCAGTTTCCTGCAGAATGGAATATTGTTAAATTTATTATTTATGCAGGTAAAGTAAGATACAGCAACGGTATTGACGGAACAAAAAATGTATCTTCTATGTATAATTTTGAAATACAAACCAGGAATAAACAAAATGAGTACCGCCAGTTCAGGACTTATTCCGAAAATACTCTGACAAAAATCGAGATAAAAGAAAAAGTTCCGGCAACGGGGATAAAAATAAAATTAAAACCGGCAAAACCGGGCCTGAGCGGAACCTTTGGTACGGCGGCTCTCGAAATCTGGGGTTTTAAAGGGCCCTTGCCCAAACAGGAAAAAATTAAGATCAAGACAAAAGAAGATGCAAAAAAAGCCCTGAAATTAGATCAAATATCACCTGCTGAATATATACAGCTATTAAAGACGCTCCCGGAATAGCTCCAACCGCAGTATCCCTGTAAAAAATCATGCACAAGGCTGTCTTAAAATGATAATGCGTATTTTGGAAGGATATGCTAAAATGAGCTGTGTTTAATCTCATTGCCAGTACATATTTTTGGGCTGCTTCAAAAGTAAAAGCAACAACAGGTTCTTTAGGCGGGAATGCAAAAGTATTTATTGCAACACAGTTATTTTTCTCTGTTCCCGCCGTCTGGTTCGCTACCTACTGGGCGCTTTTCCTTGTTGAACTGGGAGCGGGCAAAGAATATATCGGCTACCTGGCTTCTATTCTAATTGCGGTCCAGGTTTTAGTGTCTTTCTTCAGTGTTTTTATTTCTGAAAGATTTGGTCATAAGCACACCTATATTGCAGTCAGTGTTATTTGCTGGCCTGCGGCGATAATGAGCTATGCTTTGTCGGGGAATGCTCTCCTTGCTTCCCTTGCCATAATTGTAAATAATATGTTCATGCTGGCGGATCCCTCCTTCGTTTTTTTATTTATTAAAGGTATAAAGAAGGAGGGCACGCACTCTGCTTTCGCGGTATTGAATATACTTTTTACGGGTGCAAGCTTTTTTTCACCTGTCGCGGGTTTTTTTATTAAAAAACTGGGAATTATTGACGGAGGACGTTTAGTTTTTATTGCGGGCTCAGTTATGATGAGCCTGTCTTTGGCCATACGGGCTTTTTTAATTGAAGAACCCGCCGGGCACAAACAGGTAAAACATTTGTCTTTTAAGGAATATAAAAAAACTTTTATAAGTATCGTGAAAAACTCCTATTTTGTGCGAATACTTATCCTGGATACTTTAATGATGTTTAATATGACCGTAATAAATACCTATTCCGCTATCTATCTGACAGACAGATCAACCATAGCTTTGGATAGTTCCCTGATCTCCTACTTCCCTTCCATAAATGCCGTGTTTAATATAATTGTTTCCCTGCTTATTGTTCCGGGAATTAAAATTAAAGAAACAAAAAAATATCTTAGAATTGCGATGCTGGCAGGAATTTTGGCCTGGGGAATACTGCTGCTGGCGCCAAAGGGTAATTTCTTGTTTGTTGCTGTTACCTATGCTTTTCACGGCTTGTGGTTTGCCCTGTATTTCCCGCTCATAATGGGCTTACTTTTAAGTTTTATAGGGAAGGCCCGCAAAGAAGTATATTTCTCGGTTTTTAATGTTTTTGCCCTAAGCGCTTCCATTCCTGCGGGAGCAATAGCAGGTAAAATGTATGTGCGCGATCCAAAACTGCCTTTTATGCTGGTAACTTTTATTTTTGCCGTTACTCTGCTGGCAATAAACAAAATATTGCCTGTCACAAAGGGAATAAAACGCTTATAGGGTGTTTCCAGGGAAAAGTAGGTACATGGTACCCCCTTGGAGAGTATTGCCGGTTTGTAATATATCTCTTTCTGAACTCATCGTCAAGAAAAATAGGTCGGATTAGACAAACTCTTTCAGAAAT
>Ga0209083_1000279_pt1 | contig 81460 bp, 69 predicted proteins | sample AM7aDNAmetaG_FD_184132 | JGI IMG/M metagenome (GOLD analysis project Ga0209083, IMG submission 184132) | Freshwater microbial communities from Finland to study Microbial Dark Matter (Phase II) - AM7a DNA metaG (SPAdes) (version 3) | ecosystem: Environmental > Aquatic > Freshwater > Lake ... | reverse complement strand
TCTGTCTTCTGTCTTCTGTCTTCTGTCTTCTGCCTTCCGTCCTCCGCCTTCGGTCCTCTGTCCACCGTCTACCGATTTTACGCATCCGATCTTCTTACCTCCGACTTACTGCGCATCTACACCTCTGAGCCTCTAACCTTCCAACCATCAGATGTTATAGTCTTCCTCAACACCTTTCACGGCCTTTTGCGCTATATCTGCTATCGTCGTAGTATCGACAATAGCGTTTACGCTATCCCTGACCTTTTCCCAGGTCGCTCGAAAAGGGCACTTATTCTCATCCGTGCAGCGGGCGAAACAGCTCCGGCTTACACACGTAATCGGAGAAGTAAACCCTTCCATTACCCTTATTACTTCGCCAAGCGTAATTCGCCCGGCAGGCCTCGCAAGAAAGTAACCCCCGTCTTGGCCTCTCTTGCTGTTTACAAAGCCTGCTCCTTTTAATTGCAAAAGCAGCTGTTCAAGATACTTAAGCGGAATATCCTGCCGCTTTGCAATTTCAAATATCTTGACCGGTCCTGCATCTATCCTTAGCGCAAGATCAAGCAAAGTCTTAAGCGCATAATCGCCCTTGAAGGATATTCTCATATTTCGTTCACTACCAAGTCTATCATCATAGTAGTGATTATACTACTTTTCACGATTCTGTCAATATGATTTTGAATTCTCATTGTTTTACCTTGTATTATAAAGACTTATTTTGTATTCTATTTAAATGGAAACGCGCTCGAAATACTCAAGCTATTTCACGCTTGCTGCGTTCTTGCTGCCTTTTATCATCTACCTTCTCACCTACTGCTGCACAATCTATGTAGGCGACTCAGGCGAAATGATAACTGCCTCATATTACCTCGGCATCCCGCATCCGCCGGGGTACCCACTCTTTACAATACTTGGTAAACTGTTCACATATATTCCTGTCTCAAATATCGCGTCAAGAGTTAACTTACTATCCGGAACACTCGCCGCATTAGCCTCGCTCTTCCTCTTTGTTCTTTTGAAGAAGAGCGTCAAAGTCAGGTCCTTTTCAGACAACCTAATGGCGCTTGCCGGGGTTTTCTCGGCGGTATTCTCCTTCACTTTCTGGAACCAGGCTCTTATGGCCAAGGGCGGCCTGTACGAACTTAACGCGCTGCTGCTCATCCTAATAATTTATAAAATTGGTTTCTCTAAAAACGACAAGGATATTCTGCAGGCGGGCGTGTTCTTCGGTTTAGGTCTTGCGAACCATAACACCATGGTTCCGCTCACAGCGGTCTTTGTACTCTTTGTTTTCCTCAACTCTTATAAACACGGCTTAAGCCGGGCCATAAAATACTCTTTGAGCTTTATGTTTTTCTCAATCTTAACGGCCGCGCTTATTTATCTTTACCTGCCCTTACGGGCCTCTGCCGGACCGGCTATCAACTGGGGCAACCCTTCGACTTTCGATAACTTCTGGAGACACGTTACCAGACAGCAGTACAAACTTCCCGATCCCAACGACCGGACTCTTGCGCACATGCTAGACCAAACCTTCGGTTACTTTAAGGCGCTCTATAAACAGAACAGTTTGACAGCCCTGCTAGCGCCCTTAGGCGCGCTTTACTTTTTCAAAAAGAACAAGAAACTTTTTTTTCTGTCGACCGCCATATTCCTGATGACCAGCGCCGGAATTATATACTTCTCCAATTATCTCCTTAACAGCCACGACTTATACATTGTAGATCCTTTCCTTATCCCCTCATTTCTTATGATTTGCATCTTTGGAGTTGCAGGATTCTTCTTTCTGAAGGAAATGTACCCGCGAGCCGGCGTATACCTCCTGTTAGTCTCAGCCGTCTGCGCGCTTTTCCCGCTGGCTTCAAACTACTACCGGGCCGACAAAAGCAGAAATGATTGCGCTCTCGTGTACGGTAAGAATGTCTTAAGGACTCCGGAGAAAAATTCCCTCCTGTTTGTAGCCGGCGACAACTCCACATTTATTACCTGCTATTTGAAAAAGGTAGAAAAACTCAGACCTGATCTCACGGTATATGATGAGACCGGCAATGTATTTGAAAATATTTACGGCGAGGAAATTCGCGGCCAGACCGACTTTGGCACCTATACGAAGCGGATAAATGAAGTGGAATGGAATACGATAAACTCTTTCAAGGGTCATATTTATTGCGTATCCGGCACCTCTGTACACTCTCTGCCCAACCTTACAGTCAGGTCCTACGGTATGATCTTCGAGATTATGAAAGACGGCAGGCGCAAGCCCGGCATTTTCGACCGGAACCGCTATCACATTGAGTCTTACTCAGACCCTTCATTTTACAAAGATTTTCTTTCCCGGGAAGTTATAGCGCTCTTTTATTTTAACCTCGCCGAGGCCGCCTTTGAGACAGGCGGCAATGAAGAAGCGGAAGGGCTTTACAAACAAGCGCTTGAAGCAGGCTTTGATATGGATATGATACAGAACGATATCGCCATCTCTTATATAAACAAGGGCATGCTTGAGGACGCCGAAAAATACGCGCAAAAAGCGGTTCAGATAAATCCCAGATTCGCCGACGGCTACAACAACCTTGGCATTATAAACTACAAGAAGGGCCTTTTTCAGAAAGCGATAGAGTATTACACAAAAGCCATATCAATTTCAGGGAAGGACGCCTATCTTTACAACCTGGGCGCCGTATACCGGCAAGCAAATGTCCCTGAAGGAGCGCTCCACGCCTACCGGCAGGCTCTATCAGTAAATCCCTACAGTTCTAAAATGTATTTTATGATAGGCAATGTATATCTTGATAAGAGTGATCCTGAAAACGCCGTCATAAATTACGAGCTCGGACTAAAACTTGAACCCGGCTCCGCCGAGATGCTCACAAACCTCGGCGTGGCCTTAGCGCAGCTGAAGAAGCCCTCAGAAGCTCTAAGCGCCTTCAACAGGTCTCTTACCGTGAACCCTAACATTGCAGAGAGCTACTATGGAATGGGATTTGTTTATTATGGACAGAAGGATTATCAAAACGCTATTAATGCATACCTTAAGGCACTCAACATAAATCCTGCAATGGTTCAGGCCTGGACAAGCCTCGCGATATCCTATACAGAGTCAGGGCACGCCGACAAAGCTCCGGAATGCTATCTTAATATAGCCAAGCTGCGCCCCAATAGCGCAGATGACTGGAACAATCTGGGCATCTCTTATGGTATACTTGGCGATAATGTAAAGGCTATTGCCGCCTGGGAAAAAGCCCTAAAGGTGTCACCAAGTTACACTAACGCCCGGCTTAATATAGAAAAGGTACGAAAAGGAAATTAATGAGAAGGTTCTTGCTTGCGGCGCTTGTATCTATACTATACCTCTCTGTTTTCGCGGATGTAACCATTTCCGAAGACAAGACCTCTATCACAACCTACAAATTTGAAAACTTCTTATATCCTTCAGGGCCCTGGGAGCAATGCTATCCTTATCCGAGGATTGACCTGCCTGATGAAACTTTCCCGGTAGGTATCTCAGCGAAAAAGGATTTTAAAACTGTAGCAATAGAAAACGAGCGCATAAAGGCGACATTTCTTCCCTCCCACGGCGGCAGGCTTTACAAGCTCTTCGACAAACTCTCCGGGAAGGAGGTTCTGTATGATACCGCTTCCACAAAACCTGCCACACTCTATTCACGGGGAGCAGGCTACATTACCGTTCTCGGCGGCTTCAAACACGGCTTCCCTTCCTACGCGCACTCGCCTTCTGACACAATTCCGTGGGATTACTATACCCGCAAAAACCAGGACGGCAGCGTTTCTTTTATCACCTGGATGACGGACCTCGAGACTGATTTAAAACTCACAGTCGAGAACATTATCCGCGAGGAAGCTTCCTATGTTGAATTCAAGATAACAATTGAGAATCCCACTCCCTATTCCAGAAGATTTTATTACTGGCTCTGCTGCAGCATGGAACAAACCGATGAGGTTGAATTTACTTTCCCTGCAGACAGGATGGTTATGCACGGGGATATGTACGGCTGGCCAATGCGCCAGGTTATTGGCTGGCCTATTTATGACGGAGTCGACTACAGCTTTTTCTCAAATTGGGATGATCAACAGGGTTTATTCCAATTAAAACAGCAGGAAGATTTTCTCGGAAGTTACGACCGGGGAAAGCACGAAGGTATTGTACGCGTTTTCCCGCATGAAACGGCAAAAGGTTCTAAACTCTGGTGTTTTCAGAGAAACAATCCACCTGTCAAAATGTATTCCTCTAACCCGAAGATCTATTATGAACTCTTCGCGGGCTTGACCGAATCCCAGGACGATTATACCGTAATGCAGCCCGGAAAATCAGTTTCCTGGAGCGAGTACTGGTATCCTTTAAACTCAACCGGGGGATTCATCAAAGCCACAAAAGAATGCGCTCTTAATGTGCGCAAAGACGCCGCTTTAAATATTAATATTAATGCCTTCCTTACCGACAGAAGAACGAGCATTAGAACAGAACTTGAACTGCTCATAAACGGGCTCAAATACCCGCTTCCGCCTCAGGCCGAGACAGGAGGGCAGTTTCTGAAAGCAAAGCTCTCCGGCAGCGACCTTAAGCCTGAGGATATTATTGAGATAACGGTTAGGGACGGCAAGAACAAACTCATAAATTTCAAATCAAACTGGGGTGCGGTCAGAAATGAATAAGTTTGTTGCCTTCATACTGGCGCTGATTTCTTTTCCTGCGTTGGCGCATTATAATTCCATGTATCTGACCGGTAAAAACGAAATATGCCTGCTGACACGTGATCAAATAGAAATACGGGCTGACGGAAAAGTTAATACCGTAGCCGAGGACTTATTCCGGCCGTTCGGGCTAGACATCCTTCCGGGCGGAAATCTTCTCGTCGCCGACAGCGGCAATTCGACAATCAAGATATTGGACGATAAAGGCCAGCTTGTAAGCTCTTTCGGCGGTAAAGGCAACTCGGACTCCTCCCTGCTCAGACCTCTCGGGGTCTTTTGCGATGAAGCCGGCCGCATAGTGGTATCCGATACAGGGAACAATTGCATAAAAGTTTTTGATAAGGAAGGTTCCTTCCTCTTCAAGTTCGGAAAACGAGGATACGGAGACTCGGATTTTCTCAATCCGTTTCATATCTTCAAGGGCAGCAACAACTCAATTTTTGTTACCGACCCGGGCAATATTTGTGTAAAACGATACAGCAAAGACGGCGCCTTCCTCGTCAAGTTCTCTGAAAAACTTCTCTCCGTTTCCGACGCGGCTCTGCATCCCGACGGAAGCATTTATATCTGCGACTTTCTTGATAGGTCGGTAAAGATTTATGCTGCTGACGGCAAATTCAAGAATTACTATAAAAACAGGTTCTACTATAACCGTCCTACTCTTATTGCCATCAACAAGCAGGGCGATATAGCGGTAAATGACGATGAAAAAGGAACCGTTGAGCTAAATTCCGCAGGCAAAGAAATAACGTTTAAAACAGAAGGACACAGAGACCTTTGGGCATATAAGATTTTCGCTGCGGCCGCGGGAAAAGACGGTGAGGTGTATTGCACCGACTTCAGCGGAGACTTTTACATGAAAGTTTCGAAAGATGGCATCTCAGCGGCTTTCGGCGGGCACGGCACAGGGCCCGGCCTTTTTTGCGGGGCTAAAGGAATCGGCCTTGACGCAAAAGGGAATATCTATGTCTCAGACTCCTTTAACGGAAGAATAGAGAGCTTCGATGCCGGCGGTAAATTCCTTTCAGATTTTAAGGGATTTGACTGGCCGCTGCAGTTGGCAGTCGGTCCTGACGACGCTGTCTATGTATCGGAGACCGGCAGAAACCTGATAAGGAAACTTGATACGGCAGGAAAAACCTTGCAGGAGATAAAACCCGGAGAATATTTCAATCCCGGACCGCTCGCAGTAGATGCAGTCTTAAATATAGGCGTGATAAATACGCTCAACAAAAGTTTTATTATGCTGGATCCTTCCGGAAAAGCCCTGATGTCTTTCAGTTTCGAGAGCAAATGGCCGGTTTCAGTGGCAGCAGGCACGGAGGGCAATTTCTATGTTTACGACGCCCTTGAATCAGCTGTTTTCGCGCTGAACAAAGGCGGGCTAGTAGCCAAAGCAAAACTTGACCTGCAGTCGCAGAGACGCCAGAAATACGGCGCTTTAATCTTCAAGGAAGGCAGACTATTCTTCTTCAACTCAAACCAATTGTCGGAAGTAATTTTTCCGACACCACCCGTTAAGCAACCATAAAAACTCACCAACCCAAAGTTTTTGACCTTTATTAGCTATTAGTTATTAGTTATCAGTTATTAGTTATTGCCTTTATACCGGAACACTTGCTCGCACCGACTCGCGGTTTCGCTGCTCGTCGCTCGCAAGTACCATAGTCGAACCCGGTCCGAAAGTACATCCGTGCCTGACACTACCGTAACAATCCTTCAAATCCCGGGAGTTTTTGATTTTAATTAGCAATTAGCAATCAGCAATTAGTAATCGTATTTAATGGTGGAGGTGGCGGGAACACTTGCTCGCACCCGACTCGCGGCTTCGCTGCTCATCGCTCGCAAGTACTATAGTCGAACCCGGTCCGAAAGTACATCCGTGCCTGACACTACCGTAACAATCCTTCAAATCCCGGGAGTTTTTGATTTTAATTAGCAATTAGCAATCAGCAATTAGTAATCGTATTTAATGGTGGAGGTGGCGGGAATTGAACCCGCGTCCGAAAGTACATCCGTGCCTGACACTACATGCTTGTTCTTTGTTTTAGTCTCGACGCCGCGTCCCCCAAAGACAGGGTCCGCAACGGCAAACTCAGGTTTTGTTTCGGGCCTTCTTCCCTGAGTACAAAGCCGGCCCTAGCCTGCTAATATGGCGTTCTGCAAACCACGCAGGCAAGGCCCGCAGAACGTGGCTACTTAAGCAGCCAGCGCTAAGTTGTTGTTAGCGATTGTTTTTTGCCGCCTGTTTAAAGAGGTTGACAGCACCTCTGCATGCGTCACGCAGTTCAATACCCCCGTCGAATCCGTACACCCCCAGTTGAAACAATTGCTGATTACTAATTGCTAATTACTAATTAAATTCAAAAACAGACAATAAAAACAAATTGCTCCAGGAATCTCAAGGAACGGAGAAACTACAGGTGCATTATAGCAAATTTTTTGGCTAATGCAACCGCCAACCTCTATTTTTTCTTTCAAACACGCAGTTTATATGATATTTTAACTTATGACCAAACTAAAGCAGTCCATACCGTCTCTTGTCTTTATGACTGCGTTCATAGCCTACCTTCTAACCGTATGCCCTACTGTCTATGTCGGAGATTCAGGAGAAATGATAGCCGCGGCCTACACTCTGGGCATAGCTCATCCGCCGGGATACCCGCTCTATTGCATGTCAGGCAAAATAATGTCATTTATTCCTGCAGGCACAATTGCTTTAAGGGTTAATCTTACGGCTGCGGTCTTCTCGGCACTGGCTGTGTCAACACTGTATCTTTTCCTCTCGTCCTTCGCCGGCAGCCTTACTCTTTCTTTGGCGGCGGCATTCGCATCCCTTGCTTTTGCTTTTTCAAGAACGTTCTGGTCCCAGGCCCTAATGACCAAAGGCGGGCTATACGGGCTTAATGCCTTCATCACCGCCTTACTGTTACTGATGCTTCTAAAAATAAAGAAAGATACCGGAATATACCGGCTAAAAAACCTGACATTACTGGCGGTGATTTCCGGCTTTGGACTTGCAAATCACAATACAATTGTGCCCCTTATTCCCTTCGTAATCCTTTACGCTCTATACCTCGTCACCTCAGGAATAAAGGACCGTGTACAAAGAGCGTTTAGCATCACAACACAGGGTCTCTACTGCGGCACTCTCGCGCTTGCTTTTGCTCTCTTAATCTACATGTATTTGCCTCTCAGGTCAGCCGCAAACCCTCCTATTGATTGGGGGCACCCCGCTAGTTTTTACAACTTTCTCAATCATGTTCTCAGGAAACAATATGCCTTGGGGTTTGAAGCAAGAAGCTTCTCTGTATTCCTTGGGCAGCTCTGGACTTATCTTAAATTCATGACCACTCAGTTTTCCGCATTCACAATCTGGCTTATTATCCCGGGCGCGTGGTATTGTTACAAAAAAGCGGGCAGAGGAATCTTCCTCATCCTTTTAATAACTTTCCTTCTCACCAGCCTCGGCCTAATCCTCATGAGCAACTTTAAATGGAGCGCGATGGATCTGTATGTTAACGAAGTATTCTTCATACCCTCCTATCTGGTGTGCGCGGCCTGGCTTTTCTTCGGAATCCTCTTCTTTCTTGACCTTGCGCGCGGCGGAAATATTGGCATTTTAATAACCGCAGCTGCGGCCATCTGCATGCTGCTTCCGCTGGCCCAAAATTACCGTCTCATTGACAGGAGCCGCAACACCATTGCCTATGATTTCGGAATTAATATCCTTAAGACTCCGGAAAAAGGCGCAGTACTCTTTCTCTCGGGAGATAACCCCACATTTATCCCTGCGTATCTTCATATGGTAGAGAAGGCCAGAGAGGATCTTGAGATTTTTGATGATTACGGAAGAGTCTTCAAGAATATTTACGGCGAGGATTTCCTCAGAATGGCTACCGGTATTTACCAAAAAAGGCTCAACGAGGTACAGCGGCAGATAGTAAATACCTCCGGGCGCGTCATCTATTGCTACCCAGGAAGCAATATCGACAATATGGATGACCTGAGGCTGCACTATGAGGGCATTCTCAAAAGGGTCGGGGGAGGAACTTCCGGGAAACACTTCAATTACTCCCTCAAGGGCCTGGGAGACAAAAGCATCTATATGGACTATTTCTGCCGCGAGCTCATCGGGCAGTATTATATGACGAACGGAGACCAGTTCGCCGCGCAGGGGCGTTCAAAAGACGCAATGCAGGAATACCTGAAAGCAATGGACACTTCCTACGACAGTCCCATGATCCAGAACTCTATCGGGCAGGCCGTCGCGCGAATATCGCCCGACAAAGCAATCCCCTTCTACGAGAATGTCATTAAGGGCGGGGCTGTCTCGGCCGACCTGTACAATAATCTTGGGACCGCGTACTACGGAGCAGGCAAACTTGACGAATCCATCGCGGAATACCAAAAAGCGATAGAGCTTGACGGCAAATACTTCAAGTCCTACTTCAATCTCGGAGTGACTCACCTGGCAAAAAAGAATATTAAGGAAGCCGAGAACTGTTTCACCAAATGCGTTGAATTAAATCCCACATACACCGATGCTTACTACGCGCTGGGAAATACTTTTTTCGGGACAGGTGATTTCAAGCGGGCTCTCGACTTTTACGCGAAAACTGTGGCCTTAAACCCGAATTTTGCTTACGGCTGGAACGCGGTCGGGGCTTCGCTTTACAGTCTCGGACGGTTTCAAGACGCATCCTCTGCCTATAAAACCGCGGTCAGGCTTGACCCAAACTACAAGGATGCTGTCTCTAATCTACTTATGGTTATCAGGCAGCTCAACGATACAAAGTCCGGCGTTGAATTCCTTGAAGGGCTTCTAAAAGAGAATCCTGGGAATGAATATATACGATCCGCCCTCCGTTCTTTAAAGTAGCTGGTTGTTCTCATCAATTATGTTTTGCGAACATCCGAGCATCTGCCATTTGCAACGATGCACCCTATAGCGCAACGTCATTGACGTTGCACTCCATACTCTTACGCAGGTTTATTAGAAGCCATTGTGCATCGTCTAGCTGTCCACTGCCATCCGTCCACCGTCTACTTTACCAATTTAACCGCATTAAGCGCTCCTGCGTGCGCCGGAGCTATCTGCAATGTCTTTTGCCAATACTGCTTAGCCGAGGCAAGGTCTCCTTTCTTGTAGTACGCAACTCCAAGATTGAAATAGCCTTCAGGGTAATCAGGCCTGACTGCCGCCGCGTTTGAATAGAAGCGGATGGCGTCATCAAGCTTGTTCTGGCTGTAAAATATATTTCCCGCGTTAATCCAGGCAAAAACATATCCTTTGTCTATTGCAAGTATATGAATGTATTCCTGAAAGGCCTGCTCATTCATTCCTTTTTTCTCAAGATCGCCGGCAAGGTTATTCAGAGCGTCAAGGCTTTCCTTCTGACCAAGCCGCGCGGCTTCTTCGTAAACAGCTCGCGCCTCTTCTCTCTTTCCGGCCGCGAGATAGGCATTGCCGAGATTATGACGAGGCGCTGCGAGGTTCTTATCCAGAGCGCAGGCGGCTTCAAATTCCTTTGTGGCTTCGGCTATCCGCCCGGCGGCAAGGTAGGCATTAGCGAGGTTATTCCTTCTTTCGGCAGAATTCCTAAAAAGAGCCGCGGCTGACTCATAGGCTGAGAGGCTCTCTGCCTTAAATCCTCTGTTTCCGTAAATGATAGCCATCTCTGAACGGACCCAGTCCATATCCCGAGAGAGACTTTCCGCTTTTTTCATTTCCTCAATAAAACTTTTTTTATTTCCGCGCTCAAAGAGGCTTTCCGCCTTCATGAAATGATACCGGGCGTACATGTCTTTGTTAAAGACATCGCTTTTTGGCGAAGGTTCCGGGATCTCGCAGTTCTCCCAAAAATCCGTTACGGGTCCGGAACGCATATTAGGGCCTTTCATCAAATACAGCAGCCCTGAAGGAGTTCGCTCCGACTTGCTTGTGTTAAGGAAGGAGCTTTCCGAGGTGCAAAGTACAGGTATTCCGTTCTTAAGCGCGCTCTGCATATATTCCGAGGCCCGCCTTAATACTTCACCCTTAAAAACAACACCTCTGTCGCTTTCTCTAAGGACCGTCCTGAAAGCCGTTGCTGTCTCATCGACTATCTTAACATCCGGTCTAGCTCCGTTCACCGTCTTCGCGTAAAGCAACTGATACATAGGACTGTCTTCCGACATAAAGATAACCGAATCACGGGGACATGACCTGAGCGTGTCAACCGCATATCTCTCGGCCATGAGATTGGAGCTCTTATCATTATAGGAGCCGTTTACGCAGACATTGTAAAACACGGCAGAAATTGCAAGCAGCAAGAGAAGAAGCTTCAGATAGACCGGTTTCTTGTCTCCAAGCAGTTTTTCGGCTCCCGGATATGCCCAGAGCCACAGGAAGAAATAAGCCGGGAGCATAAAAACCGCAGTAGTCTCCAGCATCGCCGCCGTAATATCATAGACAGTGCCGAGCATTAGTCCGAAAACGAGGGCTGTTATAATAATCGCGGAAAGTAAGCGCAGGGGCAGCTGCTTTCTCCATGAAACTAGAATACCTAAGAACGGCAGAAATAGGACCCAAACAGGGAACTGCGCCGTAAAGATTATAAAACAGGCTCTCAATTCTTGAGCAAAGAGTTCGAAGGATCTGGGGTATTTCGTAAGCCCGCCGTATTGCGAGCGCAGAACATGCTGCAGCATTCCCTGAATAGTTGAAGGATTGCCGCAGTTTACGGCAGGGTAGCCGGCCGCGCTTAGCATAAGGTAAAAGAATACGGAAAGGCCGGCCGAGAACGCAGCCGCTCCCAAAATAAAAACCGTATAGTGAGTTTTCTTTTCAATGGAGATAAAAACCGTGTAAATTGCAAAGGCCGGAAGAAAGACCAGCGCCGTCTGATGGCTTACAACAGAAAGACCTGCCAGAAAAGCGGCAACAATAAAGTGCTTATTCCTGCCGTTTTTTCTCCACGCTTCCAAAGCAAAGACCGAGGATAGGAGCAAAAATGCAGTCATAGTATAGAGGGCGCCTTTTGCCATGCCGGACTGGTTCCAGAATACTCTTGAAGAGGCTGCAACAAAGCTAAGGAGCAACAGAAGGAGTACCTTAAAGTTTCCCTCAACTTTAAAAACTCTTTTTGAAAGCAGGAAGAACATCAAGACAGCGAGCGCTGCCATTAAAGCGGCAAGCAGGTTCACTCTGAAAGCAATACTCCCGGCAGGCAGGCAGGTCAGGGCTTTGCCGGAAAGACAGAATAGAGGATAGCCCGGAGGATGCGGTATACCCAGAGTATAGGCCGCCGAAACCAGTTCGCCGGTATCACCCACATAGACTACCGGACAGACGGTAAGCAGATAGAATGAAAGAGCCGCTATGAGCAACCCCGCTCCGGTGTATGCCGCGGTTTTGGTTCTCATTTCTTCCTCTTATCTTTGAAGAAGCCTCTAAGCAGCTCGCTGCTTTCAGACTCAAGCACAGCCTTGAAGGTTTTTATTCTGTGATTGTGATGCGGATCTGAGACTACATTAAAAACGCTTCCGGCAGCTCCTGTATTCGGTTCGCTTGCGCCGAAATACAGCCGTTCTATCCTCGAGAGCACCATGGCCCCTGCGCACATGGCGCAAGGTTCAAGTGTTACATACATATCAGCGCCGTTAAGCCTTTCGTATTTATTTTTAACGGCTGCCTTCCTGATCGCGAGTATCTCGGCGTGAGCCGTGGGGTCTTTCTTACTGCGGACAAGGCTGTGCGCCCTGGCAATTATTTTTCCTTGAAGCACAATGACAGCGCCTACCGGGACTTCACCTTTCGCGTTGCCTTTCCGGGCTTCTTTTAGAGCTTCAAGCATGAAATCTTCGTGGGTCATTTTCCTGCCGTCTCCGCTCCCTGCCCTTCCCAGATACCGTAGGTTATTAAGCCCTTATGCAGAACTTCAAATGTAGCCTTGAGCGCGCAGAAGACAGGAACTGCTATAAGCATACCAACAACTCCGAGTAACGCTTCTCCGACCGCAATACACAATATAACTACCAGCGGATGGAGTTCAACGGAACTTCCGACAACCATCGGATTTACCAGCGCATCGTCTATTAATTTTACTATAGAAAGGATAAGCAATACTCTCAAACCCATCGGCAGGGAATTCCCGTCAATTAGGGCCATCATAAAACCGGCTATCATTCCGGTAAGCGGGCCAAGATACGGAATCATGTTCATGAGGCCGACGATAGCCCCGACCAGGATGGCGTACTTAAAGCCGATCAGCGCCAGCCCTATTGTAGAAAGCGCACCGATGATTAAGCAATCCGTAATCTGGCCGCGGATGTAATTTCCCACAGCGGTATTAACCTCGTCAAGGATTGTAAGCGTTATTTCAAAATAGCGATTTGGTACCGCGCGTATAAGGCTCTTGCGCAGCAGCTTGCCGTCTTTAAGTAAAAAGAAGACGGTAAAAAGAACTATTATGGAAGACATAATAAAGCCAACGGCGGAAATTATAAGGCCGGGAGCAGCCGAGATGACACTGCCGGGGTTCTGTTTAAATTTATCCTCTATGATTACGGAAAAGAAACCCTTCGGCAAAAAGTCCAACCGTTTCTCAAGCATGCCCGCAGTTTGCAGGAGCGAACCTTTAATGCTTAGCAGGTATTTGGGCAGGTTGACTTTAAGATAATCAAACTCGCCCATTAGAGAACCCCACGAGAGGCAGACACCTACTGTTATTATAGCGATAAGCGAAAGAAAGAGCACGGTAACTACGGCGCTTCTTCTAAGCCCTCTGCCCTCAAAATAATCGGCAACCGGGTTTAATATGTACACGATTAGAGCAGCGACAAAAAAAGGCATAAGCACTTCACGCATAATATAGGCAAGATATAATAAGAAAAGAATGGAAAGGAATATTCCGATCAGGCGCAACCAGTTGTAAAATCGCAGTTTGTCCATTTTTTCCCGAATTATTGCAGTTTTATAGCTTTGAAGGAATCCAGCAAGCCCGCTACCACAAAGCTCACGGCATTCTGAATATCGAACGCTTCATCATCATTCCTGGCGGTCCATACGACTTCACCGGTATTAACGTCTATCAATCTGGCTGAGACGCCTACAACAGCGCGTGAAATAGTTGCCTCGGAACGCAATACCCCGCTGGAATCGGTATAATAAATCATTCGGCTTGCATCTTCCGCATACTTGGTTACCGAGCCGGTAAGTATCGCATCAACGCCCAACAACTTGCCGAGCCTTCCATAATCCGTAGAATCAAGATTCCTTTCTCTGATCAAAAGATTCACCTTGCTGCGCTCTATAACATTGTACCCTTTCTCTATCATCTGCAGCACAAACTCATCGGCTACTATATCACCTGAATTTGCAAGAACGGAGGTGCCCGAAAACTCGCACACTGCTATGCGTTTGACTTTTGTAAAATCGTACCCTTTCTTCACGGAATATCTCACGGCGCAGCCTAAGAGCATAAAGAGCGACAGGCAAACAAGAATGATTTTTTTCATCTATTGAGCCCTTTCATTCATACGCTCTTTTAGGTGTCTTATATGCTTCTCCGCGGTATTCTGAAGGTCATCAGCAGGCTTTAGCCTTAGAACAGTTTCCCACTCCGAGACAGCTTTTTCTCTCTCCCTTTTCTTTTCCATAAGCAGGGCCATCACATAATGTGCCATTACGTTTGAGGGATTGGCATTAATTGAAGCCCTAATCTCCAAAATCGCATTGTCATAATCTTTTTTATTGGCATACAGGACACCGAGATTCAGGTGATAATCGGCAAGGCCGGGGGAAAGTTCCAGCGCCTTCTTAAGGTTTTCTATGGCATTATCCGGTTGGCCGTGGTGCGCCGCCTCAATACCGCGCTTGAAGAAATCATCCGCTGTTTGGGCAATGACTGAGACCGACAGGAGCATCAGAAAAACCGTAATTATCTTTTTCATGCGCTCTCCTCGTACCGGTTAAAGACCTGTTTTATAATTTAACGTCCGTTGTTTGCTCTTAGCTTTATATGCGCCCTGCAGGAGTTGAACCTGCAACCTTCTGATCCGTAGTCAGACGCTCTATCCAATTGAGCTAAGGGCGCGCTGTTGAATTATAGCAATTTCCTGCTCTTTTAGCAATTTCATATTATAACTCATTACCTGCGCTTAGCCAATCAGCAGTAAATAATATCAATTTTGACCTCTTTGACACCTTTTAACGATTCAACAACAGCCCTCTCACACGATTTCCCGTTAATTTTCACTGACTTCATTTTTTCAGTCAGGCCGCTCGCGCTCGATATCTTCAGTTCTAACGGTATCATTTCAAACCCGGTTCCTGCCGCCTTGTGAATTATTCTTCTAAAGACCAACCTGCCTTTAAGTTCAGCCGGAAGCCTCGGCTTAACCTCTATCGCCGGACTGCCGGAATCATTCAGGGAGAGCCTGACCCCGGCTATTTCCTGCAGGAACTCTATAATCCAGTCCGTGGAACCTGAGAGCCCGAAATACATTCCCTTACCATAATGTGGATCATCCGGATCAGACGCGTAGGAAGTTGACGGCATATCAAAAGGTCCGCCAAGAGACTCATCTCTGGTTGCCGAAATAATGGCCTTAAATTGCGACCAGACGGTGTCTGCCTCTCCGGGCACACTCAGCCTGAAGAAATCCATCATCAGCTGGGCGTGGTGGTACTCTCCGTTTTCTGCGGTTCCTGCGGGTATCATTCCCATCCGGCCCACAAGTTTCAAAGAATTTACGTCATTTGAGATAGGGGGACTGAAGAGTTTGAAACCTAATTCTTTGTCGTAGAGGACTGCGTCAACCGTACGCAGCAACTGTTTAAGCATGCCCGAGCCATTCTTTACTTCCTCCAGGTATCCCCTCTTTTTCATCAGTAAGGGAATGCAGTGCGCCTGTGTAAGCAGCTCGCGGCGTTCAATCCCGTCAAATTCCCTGTCTTTCAGCGAGCCTATCGTGTACCCTGTCTCTCCGGCAGCATAGTCCGGTATTGTCCCGTCTTTCCTGAACTCGTGAATCGCGTCAAGAAAAGCCCCCAGCTTTCCGCCTTCCCAGCCGAAGCTGATAATGTTTTTCCGGATCCCGTTTGCGGTCTGCTTGAGTTTCTCTACTCGCGTCCTGAAGTCAGCGGACGCCTTGCCGGTAATACTTTTGGAGCCGAAAATGTCTATAAACTCAACCATACTGTTAAAAACATGCGCGCTCAATCTGACGCTGACTCCCCGTCCTTTTCCTCTAGTTGAAGAGTCTCCCGGAATTGAAGTGCCCATCATATCCACAGGATCGCACCAGTCGCCGTACATCATCTGGACCATCCCGTAAGGAGAATCTTTGGCGTGGCGCCCATAGCCTTCAAGTATCTCAAGAACTGTTTCGGCAATGCTAAGGGTTTCATCAAGTCCGGCTATTCCGGATTGTTCAGGCTGCTCCGGATTTGTAAGCCGCACGCACTTTACTTTTTCTTCAAGGATTCCAAGGTCTCCGGTTTCATTGACATATTTCCTTAGAGAATTCAAAAGCCATACCGCGCTGTCATTATATGGGCGGTTATCATTCATCACGGCCTTTGACCTATCAAACCACCGGCTCGGGAACTGACGCGGGAACATGCCGTGCAGTTTCTCTAACCTGGTCAGAGGCACTGACCATTTATGTCCGTGCTTTACCGTGACATACCTGAAACTTAGAGCATGGATCAGGTCAATTCTGACGCGTGCGGCGTCTTCCTTCATCTTTGGCCACATATCCTGACCGCGGTCTCTGGTACCAAGCTCAATTCCATCTGCAAGCATAGAACCATGCGCTCTGCAGTTCTCGTAAAGCTCCTGTACACCGGTCCAAACAGACCTTGCATATTCAGTAACCACCCCGGACTCCGGGAATTCTATTTCAAAGGCCGGCCTTGAGCCCTCAGCGGACGGCTTTTTTCCATTTATGAGGCGTCGGGCATCAAGAGTGGTCTTGAGAAGTTTTTTGGCGGCTGAAGAAAACGCCTTCTCAACATTTTTATATCCCGGATAACGACAGGAAGAGCCTGACTTAAAGCTCGCGACAATACCGGGATCGGTCATGTATTGCAAACTCTCTTCAAAAACACCGCTTTTCCCGGGCGCCAGGTTAAAGACAGCCCTGACTGCAGATACTGTCGGGACAGAAAACCTGTTTAAGTTCCTGCCGGAAGCGTTTAATATTCTTCCCTTTAGCACGGCCTGCGGAAGAAGCGCGAAAGCAGAGGAGTCACCTATAAAACCCGTGTAATCGCAGGTGGCTTCTTTTATGATTATGCCGCCGCTTGCTTTCCCGGAAACACGTTTCAGTTGAAGTATCTCGGTGTAAGGAACGCGGCAGGAAACCACAGTCTCTCCCGGAGTGACGGCCATCCCCGTGTCATACCAGAGCGCCTTATTGTAGACAAATTTCTGAGTTCCTTGCATGTTGAAATACGCCCAAAGGTCTCCCCTAAGCTGTTTTTTCCCGAGGTTTTTTATATATCCCTGTCGAATAAAGGCCGGGCCGTGTTTTGAGGCTATAAAAGAATATTTTACTGCCGTGCTAAAACGATCACCGGTCTCTGTCCTAAATTCATAGGCATACCACATAGCCCTGCCGGGGTCGCCTATTTTGACTGTCTTCATAGACACGGGGGCGCAGTTAAGGTTGCAGCCAGGGTTTATTAATGAGGTTATCCGCTGTTTTTTTCCCGCCTCGAGAGAGAGCCAGATATTTGCCGAAGGGGCGCCCGTCTCGTGTTTTTCGTTCGAGTCGAAACTGCCGGCTAGCACGGTGACTTCCATTCCTTCTTTTGTTTTGACCTCAAAGGATACCGAACCGTTTGTCATAAAGACGGCTTTGCCGTTGTCGCGGCTGGTCATAAGCGTAGAAGGACACCCGAAGGGGTGTTTCTCGTAGATCACTTCGCCGGAAGGTCCGTAGCCGCCGAGAGTATTCACGCGGCTCTTCGTTTCAAGAGAGAGTATCCGTTCAGCTTCTTTATGAAAGTTTAAAGTCATTTATCATTTCTTCCTTTTTAGCGGCGGGCTGATTTTGGGTTAGAAAAGCAGTTTTACAAATCCAAGAACCCCTTGTTTCCAGGGAGCGCGGTGCGAAACCCCTTCCTTCCCTTCAAAGCTCTTAAGGTTGGAAAGATACCATTCATAGTTCCTGAGCAGGGCGTCTTTATTAGAGAATTTAGGAGCAAAACCGAGTTTCTTCTCGGCCTTTTCAATTGAAACAAAAGAATCCTTTGAAGCCGTTTCGTATACCCATTTATAAAGCGGAGAGAGTTTAAAGAATTCCAGCACTCTGAGCGCGGCTATTAACGGCCAGGCAGGAAAACCCTTTATCTTCTTCCCGAATCCGGCCTTGTCCAGTACAGCCTGGTAATCTTCTTTCATCGTCGTGAATATTTTAGCCCCGATGTTGTAAGTATCGTTAGCTATGCTTTCCTCTTTGGTTGCAGCCAGATAGATGGCAGCGCAAAGGTCAAAGACATCCAGGAGCTGATAGCGGTTATTGCCGCTCCCAATCATAGGAAAGCCCCGCCCATCCTTGGCCCAGTCATAAAAGAGCGCGAAAACCCCAAGACGTTCAGGCCCCACAAAAGACTTAGGCCTGATTATCGGGACGCACATCCCCTTCTTTCTGTATTCAAGACAGAGTTCTTCGGCAAGTATCTTGGCCTTTCCGTAAGGCCCCACGCCTTCAAGCTTATCGTTTTCGAGCAGAGGATGATGGTCAGGAATACCGTACACTGCGGTAGAAGAAATGTGCACAAACCGTTTGATGCCGTTACTAAAAGCTCCGCTGAGCATATTCCTCGTGCCGTCAACATCGGTGGTCATGATATCGCGGCTGCTGTAGAGCGGAAGCGCGGCAGCAGTGTGAACCGCTATGTCGCAGCCCTGCATTGACCTCGCCGTAAGTCCCGTGTCCCTTATGTCACCGACTATATGAGTAATCCTGTCCTTTGCATCAGGGTAATCGAAAGGCAGAACATCGTAGGAAACAACCTCTTCCCCTTTATCCAAAAGGTATCTGATAAGGTTTACACCCAGGAATCCCGAGCCCCCGGAAATGAAATATTTAGCCAATTAACCTCCCGTTAACACTGCTTTCGCGCCTATTAGATATATCTGCCGGTTGCAAGATAGGACGCATAATCTTTTACAGATTCTTCAAGCTCCATACATTTATGAGCGCAGCCGCTCTCTTGCAGTTTTGAAATGTCAGCTTGCGTGAAATACTGATATTTATCCCTGAGAGTTTCAGGCATCTCTATGTATTCTATCTGAGGCGCCTTTCCGGCTGCAGAAAACATAGCTTTCGCGAGATCATTCCAGCTTCTCGCCTTTCCTGTCCCTACATTGAAGATTCCTTTCTTCTCTCGATGCTCAATGAAATACCAAACCATTTCAACGGCGTCTTTAATATAAACAAAATCCCTTTTTTGCTCGCCGTCCTTGTAATCTTCCAGGTAAGACTTGAAAAGTTTCATCTTCTCTCCGGCAAGTATGGAGGGGTACGCCTTTGCTATAACACTGCGCATATCGCCTTTGTGATATTCATTTGGCCCGAAAACATTGAAGAATTTAAAGCCGGTAATCTTCTTATCAAGACCCGAATTTATGGCGAAAAGATCAAAAAGTTGTTTTGAGTACCCGTAGGCATTCAGCGGCTTCAGCCTGGCTGAAACTTCATTCGAATCGCTATACCCGCATTTCCCGTCCCCATAAGTAGCTCCCGAAGAAGCGTACAGGAAGTGAACTTTTTTTTCCGCCGAGTATTCCGCGAGCATTCTGGTATAGCGGTAGTTATTCTCCATTAAATATGAGACATCCGTCTCAGTCGTTGCCGAACAGGCTCCCATATGCAATATTAGCCCGGGTTTATTCGTTTTCAAGTATTCCGGAAGGGCGTCTATGTCGAGATAGTCGCTTATCCGCTTGCCCGTAAGATTCTTCCAGCTTGCTGACGAACCTATCCGGTCTACTGCGATTATGTCATCAACGCCTTCCGCGTTGAGTTTTGCTATCAGGCAGCTGCCGATGAATCCGGCGCCTCCGGTTACAATTGCTTTCACAGTGCCTCCGATGAACAGTTAATTATTTAAGCAATTCGCTCAGGTCTTCGTTCCCGACATCCTTGAGCTTGTCAAAATCTTCCGGCTTATCCTCAAACCTGTCTCTGATTTCCCGCACAGCCGGCAGATTCCCAAGAAAGCAATCCAGCATTTCCGGATCAAAGTGAACGCCCCTGCCTTCTTTCATAATCTTAAGCGCCTGCTCTTCAGGCATCTGCGCTTTATAAACCCGCTTGCTCGTGAGCGCGTCAAATACATCCGCCAGCGCGACAATCCGGCCTTCAACCGGTATAGCGTTGCCTTTCATTTTCAGGGGATATCCGGTGCCGTCATATTTTTCATGGTGTGTCAGTGCCACGACCTTCGACTTCAAAATGACCGGTACCTTTGAGTCCTTGAGCACTTTAGCGCCGATTACCGGATGCTTTTCCATTATTTTTCGCTCTTCAGGAGTCAGAGGCCCGGGTTTTTGCAGGATAGAATCCGGAATACCGAGTTTACCAATATCATGCATAGGAGCAGCCCAGAACAGGAGAGTGCAGTCCTCGGTACAAATTCTGAGTTTTTCCGCTATAAGCCTCGCGTAATAGCTTACACGCTTGATATGGTTGGAGGTCTCTTTGTCTCTGTATTCCGCAGCCACCGACAGGCGGAAAATGGTGTCAAAATTGGCTTCACGAAGTTGTTCCGTGAGACTGGTGTTCTGAATAGCGACACCTGCCTGCGAAGAGAAGGATTCCGCGATCTCCCGGTCTGCGTCAGAAAACTGCGTTACCTTTTCCTCAACAATCGCGTTTATAAGTTCCAACACGCCTATGACTTTGCTCTGCTTATTCTTTATGGGGATAACCAGCAAAGAGACCGTCCTGTAGCCGTATTTTTCATCAAGAGTAGGATCGTATCTGTAATGTTCTCCTGCCGGAATACTCGAAACATCAGGAATATTCAAGACGGAAGAGGTTAAAGCAACATACCCTGCTATACTGTTTTTTGTGAGAGGCATTTCAAAGGCCTTGAAAACGGCCCTGGTCTTTTCTTCGCCCCACATCCGGAAATAGGTGCCTGAGCGCATTGCCTTAAAGATAAGCTTTTCTTCTTTTACAAGAAATATTGAAGCTCCGTCGCAGCCCATTAATTCCTGAGCTTCCCTCAATATAAGATCAAGCAGGCTCTCAAGGTTCTCTATGCTTGAAAGGGCTATGCCAACCTGCAGGAGACGCTCTACGGCTTCATTTTTTTCTCTCATTTTCCGGTCACCTTCCTCAGCCCAAAGGCCGCGCAGAATAGTATAAAACTTACCATAACTATAGCAGCTCCTGCCGGAAGATCAGCCGCATAGGAAATAAATATCCCGCTTATGACGGAAACAAAACCGAAAGCAGCAGCGGCCAGTATGGTCGACCTGAAACTAAGCCCCAGCTGCAGGGCAGAAGCCGCCGGGATTATCAGGAAACTCGAAACCAGCATAATTCCGACTATGCGCATCGAAAGAACCACTGTAAGCGAGGTCAGGAGCACCAGCACCTTGTTCACTCGCCCGGTGTTTATACCCATTACTTTTGCTGATTCTTCGTCAAAAGTCGCGGCTACCAGATCATGATAGTAAAAGATAACCAGAGCGATGACGAGAGCCGAAAGGGCTACCGAGAGAGCTACCTCTGCCCACTGTATTGTAAGGATGCTGCCGAACAGGTAACTCATCAGGTCAACATTGAACCCGCCGGAGAGACTGGCAATTATTATTCCTCCCGCTATGCCCAATGAAGAGACAATTCCTATAGCGGTGTCGCCGAAGACTTTCCCCTTCTCCGTTAGTTTGAGAATGCCGAGTGAAGAGACAGCAACTACCGGCACTGAGACATAGAGCGGTGAGGTCTTAAAGAAGAGACCGAGAGCAATCGAAAAAAAGGTAACGTGCGAGAGCCCGTCGCCTATAAGCGAGAATTTCTTTAATACCAGAAATACCCCGAGGACGGCGCAGAGCACCGAGATAAAGGCCCCGGCAAGCAGCGCCTTCTGTATAAAAGCGTAGTGTAAAGCTTCAAGCACCGCGCGTGACTCCTTCCGCCTTTTCGTGATCATGCCTGTGGCAGATGATGTGCTGGGCATACTTTCCGAAATAAAGCGCCGCATCCGGGGAGATGCAAAAATCCCCAAAGGTGCCATAAAAAACCATCTTATTATCGATATAGAGCATCTTATCGGCGTATTTGCCTATGTTTGCGATATCGTGGGTTACCAAAAGAACCGTGACCTTCCTTTTTTCGTTGAGGTCTCTGATTAATTTCATAAAAGCTTCTCCCGCCGAGACATCGAGCGCAGCTGTCGGTTCATCCAGCACGAGAAGTTCCGGGTCATTCACAAGAGCCCTGGCCAACATCACACGCTGCTGCTGCCCTCCCGATAACCTTCCAACGAGTTTCTCCGCTATTTCAGTTATATCAAGGGCTTTTAGCGTAGCTAAAACTTTGGCCCTGCCCGCAGAGTTTAACGTTTTTGGGTTTTTCATTCCTGAAAGCAATCCCAAACCAACAGCTTCGGAGACAGTAAGAGGAAATCTGTTATCTCCGGTAATGACTTTTTGCGGTATATAGCCTACTTTTCTCCAGTCTTTGAAACGAACGGGGTCAACCCCGAATAGTTTCACCTCTCCGGAAGCCTGCTTAAACAAGCCCAGAAGAGTCTTAATGAGAGTCGTCTTCCCGCTGCCGTTCTGGCCGACAATACCGACAAAATTGCCTTCAGAGACCGTAAAACTAATATTATCTAAGACCGCTTTACCGGAAGCGATATATGTTACCTTCTTGAAATCAACAACGCTCACTTTAGCCCCCGTTCAAGATTACTAAGATTACTGCGCAGGATAGACAGCAAGGTTAAACCTTTAGCCAGTTCCTTCTTGGAAACGTTATGAGCAGCCGAGAGTTCAAGCACAGTCAGACCGCCTTCGGCTGCAAGAGCGTCTGCCAGCCTAGAGGAAAGCAGCTCTTCCCTGTAAATAACGGTTGCTCCGTCCTTTTTTATCTCATCTGACATCTTCGCGAGAGCTTTAGGCGTAGGTTCCGCGTCAGGAGAAAAGCCCTTAAAAGGAGATGTGTAGCTCAGTCCATAGCGGCTTACGAAATAGCCGTAGGCAAAATGCCCCGCAAAATAGAAGTTCTTCTTTTTAAAGCCCGAGATAGCTCTTTTAGCCGCAGCATCAAACTCAAAGAGCGCTTTTTCATAGGCCTTCGCGTTGCGGCGGTACTGCGCGGCGTTTGCAGGATCCTTTCTCTCAAAAGCCAAGGCAATATTTTCCGTCATCTTCGCGGCATTCCCGATGTCCAGCCAGGCGTGAGGGTCTTTTCCCTCATAAGCCTGATGATCAGGCTCTTCCCCTTTGGTTGCGCTCAGCAGAACAATATTCTCGCAGGAATTTACTATATCCCCCGGCTTCATCCCTGCCCCCCGCGCTGCCTTCGCTATCCACGGTTCCATATACGGATTGGTGTAAATCAGAAGGTCGCATTTGCCAAGCCCGGCTATCTGCTTAGGTGTTGGTTCGTAAGAATGCGCTTCTGTGCCCGGAGGTATCAACATTGATACTTCACAAAGTTCTCCGCCGACCTGCCTTGAAAGGTCATAAACAGGAAAAATTGTCGTAAATACCTTCAGTTTGCCGGCTGCCAGAGGCGCCGTTATTAGAAGCAACAGCAAGAGAACTTTCTTCATAATTCCTTGACTACGCGGCGCGCGCATTACCTATCGGTGATTTTAGCCGCTTAGCACAGACATAACATGAAGATTGATTGCATTATGACTTTTAGACTGCTTTATATTTTATCACAAAAGCATTTTTCTTTGGAATATTTCTTCACCGGCTTTTACTTGATTACGCCTATCTTTCCGGTCTTATTCCCCGAAGAGGTTATTATTGAATAGAGATAGATTCCCCGCGCAACCGTATCTCCATTTCCGTTCTTTGCGTCCCAAATAGTGAAAAACCCGTTCGAATCAGACGAGAAAGTTGTCAGTCTTCTGACTAGCGCTCCGCTGCTGTTGTAGATCTCAACGGCTGTTGGCCGAACCGGAATTGCTGCAATCCTTACGCTCCCGCTTCCTAAAAGCTTGAAAGGGTTTGGAAAAACTACAGGATTTATTGGTATGGTTCCATCCGGCGGCGGCGGCGCAACTCCCTGCGAGTTCGTCCAAACCCCGCTGCCATATGAGCATACATAAATGCAGTTATTTGCCGGATCGACACGGACATTATCAATTGGAAGAAACGGGAAAGAAATAGCTGACCAGGTAATGCCTCCGTCAGGACTCTTCCAAAGGCTGTTGTCATTTGAGGAAAGGTAGAGCACAGAAGTGTTAGACGGGTCAATGCTGATGGTTTCCGGCGTGGCCATTCCGTAGGTTTGATTATATGTGCCTGTAAAAGTGAACTTGGTCCAGGAAACTCCGCCGTTGGCTGTTTTATACACTCCGTAATCAGAACCGTTCCGCGAGGCGGCGGCGCATAGATAAACAATATTGCTATTCTCCGGATCTGCTTCGAAAAGCCTTGTATTGAAGAGCGGACCTCCGGAATACACATTCTGAGCGATATTACTCCATGTGGTGCCGCCGTTCTTGGACACATAAACCGCGCCGGCATCAGGAGTCTGCCAGCTGCCGGACCCCCACGTTCCCCCGCTGTAAGTTATCCTCCCGACCACACCTGCAAATATCGTGCCGTCCTTATGGATTTTTATTTTATAATAATGATTATTATTGTTTATCGCAGGAACGTTTAATTTGGTCCAGGCGCCCCAAAGACCTCCGGCCTTTACGGATTTATAAACTCCATCGCCGTATTGAGTTATATAAAGGGCTGTTCCGGCGGCATCCACCGCTATACCGGTGCAGGGATACGGATAGGTGCCCTGGGTCCAGATCTTCGTCGTCAAACCTGAGAAGCTCATTGCCGCCCAGCTCTTGCCATAATCGGTGCTTATGACGGGACCGCCCGGATAATCCGGAGTGTCCTGTGACTGCCCCCAGCCGGTGGGAATGTCGTGATCTGCCGAGCCGGCTCCATAGATTATGGCAGGTGAATTCGGGTCAAAAGCCAGGTCGTAGAAAGTATTAGGAAAAGGAGTTCCGGTCCAAGAAGAAAACCAGGTCAGGCCGCTGTCATTGCTCTGAGCCAGCCCTATGTCCGTATAGCAGATATAATGTTTAGTCGAATCAAAAGGATGTATGTAATAATTCCAGACAGTTGTAACATTCAATCCGTTGCTCTGCCATTTCTTATGCTTTCCGCGCGTGCCGGTGTCGGCGTATTTGACATAGACTCCGTTCCAGCTAACGCCTCCGTCGGTTGTCAGGTAAACCTCTCCGCCTCCTGCCCCTATCACATAATTAGGGTCAGTTCTGCAGACATAAAAACCGTAAGTAAAAGTGCTGTTCCAGCCGGGTTCATCATAGGCCTGCCAACCGAGCGTCACATTGTCTCCCGGCGGATCCGCCGGCGGGCTTGACTGCCACGCAAAAGGATTAGCAATGAAAACATTGGTCCAGGTGCTCCCGCCGTCTGAAGTCTTGTAAATATTCAGGTCCCAGGAAACTGCGGGGTTATTTACCATAGCGTAAGCAATATCAGGATTGGTTTCAGCACAGACAACCGAATACAGATAACCTCTGTCAGTCAAAGGTATTCCTGAAGTTGAGGCGGCAGCCCAGTTATCACCGTTGTTGATAGAAACATAAACTTTTCCGTCAGTTCCCGTACAGTACAGCCGTGTTGTAGCGCCGTTGCTTCCGCCGCAGAAACTGTTTAGGCCTGAAGGGCCGGCCGGGCTTTTAACAGCCCAGTTTCCGCCGTCGTTGCCTGAGCGCCAGATGTTTTTTGATGTTGCAGCGAATTCGTACTTCGAGCCTGAGTTGGATATATAAAAACCAATGGCTGAGGCTGAATCCGTGATGTCAGTGCATTTCGTGGCATTTTTATATATTGCAGCGTTAGTCCCGGCGTAGACAACTCCGGAGTTAAACGGGTCGACGTATATCCTGTAAATCGCGCTATCCGGGGAATACGAACGCACGGTAGACCAGGTGCTTCCTGTGTCACTGCTGTATTTAAGAATTGCATTTGAGGCAGTATATATTTTTGATTGGTCCGTCGGATCAAAAGCAGGATAACATTTATTGCAGCTGTTTAGCTGATGAAAATCAATAAGACTCCAGCTTCCGCCGGCATCCTGACTTTTATAGAAACCTGACATATCGCAACTCGCGAACATTAAGTTCTTATTTACAGAAGAAATAGCCGGATAATAGGTGGCGCCGCCGCCGGAAAGCCCTATTTGATGAAAGGTTTGCCCGAAAGCCGTATTTATTGTAAAAAGCAGGAGGACGGTCACAAGGCTTATTGCGAAACTTCTCATCTTTGCTCCGGCGTTCCTTGAGTGCTAAAAAACAGAGAATTATAAAACCTTATTTACCCTTTCACCCATGTTTTTGACATATTCCGAATAGATTTCAACTATAACCCTTCTCTTCATTTTTAGTGTGGCCGTCAGTTCTCTCCCTACCAGGAAAGACTCAGGCAACAGCCTAAACTCACGAACCAGTTCGTATTCCTTAAATCCTTCTTTAGGGTTTATGTAATTTCTTATTTCCTGCCTGAATAATTCCCTTACCTGCGGTTCTGTGAGCGTCAAAGTGAGATTCTCTTCATTGTATTTAACACCTGCCGCAAGGCACCAAACCTTAAGCTTTTCAAAGTGCGGAACTATCAGCGCGCCTATATGCTTCCAATCATGTCCTGTTATAAGTATACTCTCAATGAACTCGCTTTTAGCAAGTCGCTCTTCAATCTTAACGGGATTTACATTCTCACCGTTAGACAGGACTACAATATCTTTTTCCCTTCCTGTTATAACCAGGTTGCCGGCCGGGTCAAAATATCCGCGGTCTCCTGTATCCAACCAGCCTTCACCGTCAAGAACTTTACGCGTATTTTCATAATCGCGATAATACCCCTTCATTACATTCGGACCTTTTACGTATAGTATTCCTTCGCAGCCTGCCGGCATTTCCTTGCCGGTCTCGTGATCTATTATCCTGCCGCTGACATTGTCCAGAAGCGGTCCTACGGTATAAAGAGCTGCTGAGCCGGGACGGCGCGCCGCGAGCACGGGGGAAGTTTCCGTAAGGCCATAACCTTCTATCAACTCAATTCCGGCCGCCGCAAAAAAATCATCTATATGTGCAGGCAGCTTGCTGCCGCCTGAAACGCCGTAACGGAATCTGCCTCCAAGCTGTGCTCGTATTTCTGAAAATACTTTTTTATCGAAATACGGTTTCACCAGCGGCCCTATTAACCGGGAGGTGTGAAACGCTTTTTTATTCTTTTCGGAATCAATAATCGACTTGACGCCAAACTCGAAAACAGCTTTCCTCAGCTTGCCCCTTTCACCCGCCTTTCTCATTACGGCGCTGTAGACGGCTTCCCAAACTCTCGGAACGGAGGCCACAATAGTAGGTTCCTGCTCCTTCAAATCTCTTAGAAGGGTCTTAGGCGATGAATAGAAGGTTTCACAACCTCTTGAAAGCGCGAAGAGCTTTACCATCCTTTCGAAAGCGTGCCACGCCGGCAGAATCGATAGGAATTTATCGGCAGAATTAATCTTGATTGCTCTGGTACAGGCCTCGGCGTTTTCAGTAAAATTGTAATGCGAAAGTTCAACTCCCTTTGGAGCGCCTGTGCTTCCGGAGGTATAGATTATGCTGCAGGAAGAACTGCCGGAGACAAGCGGGATTTTAACATTGCTAATAGCGCCTATTCCGCTAATTTCCGAGACATGCTTTAGGCCAATCGCTTTTTTTACGGTGTAAAGACCCAGAACCTGTGAGTGCGCATATTTTGCCGCTTTTTTTGCTATAGTCTCATCAGCAGCTATCACTAATCTGGAACGGCTGTGTTCAATAATATACCTGATCTCTTCTTCATCTGAGTTCTCGCCGCGCGGCACATCTACCAACCCGGCATTATTTATTCCAAGCACAATCAGGATCCATTCAGGGATATTATCTGAAAATACGGCTACCCTGTCGCCGGGTAACAGGCCAAGTTCAAGGAACCCCTTTGAGTAGGAATTGACAATTTCCGCAGCCTGACCGAAGTCAATTGAAGCTCCGGTTCCGCCTTCGTTCCAGGAAATAAAAGGTTTACCGGCAAAACCCCTCATCCTATAAACATAATCTTGGATAGTTATCATACTATCTCCGTTCATTTCTTCTTTTGTCTTACTTCCTTCCTAAACCTGTTAACAGCTGCGAGCGCGTCTTCTGTTCCAACAGCCCTTAGCGCCGCAATTATTTTATCCTGAGTATAAAGCAGCTTGCTTGACATAAGAGCTTCAGAAAGAACCGGCACAGCCCCGAATGCTTTCCTGTCGAATCGTCCCACCGCTTCGGCGGCAGCCGCCCTAACAAACTCATCCTCGTGTTTAAGCGAAGCCTCGAGGACGGGAAGTGAACCTTTTGGATCAACTCCGATCTCGCCGATAACCCGCAAGACATTGAGCCGGAGGACGATATCATCAATTGCCGCCAACTCATAAAGATAAGGTACGGCTTCATAGGCCGCTTCCTTGCAATTGCCCAGCACTTTGAGCGGCAATATTCTGCCTTCCTGTTTTTCGCTCTTTAGTACTTTTAGAACTTCCGGAATAGCTAAGGAGGCTTTTGTCCCGAAATTGTCAAGACAACTAAGCGCGACAGCTCTTATACTGTCAGGACTTTTAAGCCTGACAATTATGCTTTGCAGTTCTGTTTCGGAGGGTGAGGTCTCCAAGCTTAAAGCCCGCAGGCAGAATAAAGTCGTTTTATCTGTCTTGGATTCCTTAAGTTTTTTTGAAATGAAAGCGGCAGCCTCGCGCATTTCCGGATCAACCCTCAGAAGCAAGGAGGCCGCAGCGAGAGAGTGTAACTCGTCCGAACCCAAATATTTCTTGAGTTCCGGTACAGCTGCTTTCCCGGAGTTGAGACAAACTGCTACCCACGGATCTCTTTCCGCAAGATTAATATCATTTATTGTTCTTATAGCCGGGCCTATAGCCTGGGCTCCCATAGCTTTAAGGTCTTCGAGCGCATAGTCATACTGCTCATTACCCTTGTTAAAGGATCTTTCGATAAGCCTAGCGATTATTTCCTCTTTTGAGGACGCGTCGGAGGAATCAAACCGATAAAGCGCTTTTTTCCTGACCTCAGAATCAGGACAGATAAGGTCATCTATGAGTGCTGATTTGACTCTTTGCGGATAAAAAATAGCAATAAGGCATATAAGTACACATGCAAAAAGCGGCAAGTTTCTGTTTTTCTTTTGCTGATTACCCTTAATGGCGTTTTTCACTTCATCCCCCCGTTTTACGTTTCTAATCCTCTAAGCTTCTGACCATCTGACCATCTATATAATATTAACATCCAGCATTCTCGCTCGAAACTTCTTATCGAGAAAGAAGACCTGTTTTGCCGCTTTTATAAGTCTCCCGACGCCTTTCGAAGAGCGCAGAAGGTACTGTGATCTGTAGCCTCCGAACGACTTTCCAAGTTCAAGCGGGCCAAGAACCTCTACACCGTCTAAGTTGTTTTTTTCAAGCGCGGAACCGAAAGACAGGAGCGCGGCCTTAAGCTCTTCTTCAGTCTTCCCGCTCAAAGTCACAAACGCAAGCCTTGCAAAAGGAGGGTAAAGCAGATCCTTTCTCTGGGCAAGCTCCACGCTCATAAAGTCCTCAACAGAACCGCCCTGTACTGCCCTTGCCACCGGGTTCTTACCGTCCCTTACCTGTAGAACTAACTTTACCGAGTCCGGCGCCGTGTCCGCTGCTTTAGCCACAAAGGAGAGCGCCTGTTCAACCGCGCGAAAATCATTTCTGTTCATTATGTGTTCAATGCCGGTAAGCACGGCTGCCCCGCCTTCCATTCCGGACAGACAGCCAATAGCAAGGTGTGTGCCAACTGCGAGTTTCCCGCTGCCGAGTTTGAAGGCCGATTTTGCGACTAACCTGTCGGACTTTTTTTTAAGGGCATCAGTATCAATCCTAACTGTAGAAACGCCGGGAATCAGTTCCTTTGCCTCGGCTTCCGCCCGTTCTACCCCGTCGCCGATACCGGAAAGGAGCGCTCCTTTGCACTTTGGACAGGCATCCGGCGAGGCCTCACTGTGCCCGCAATAACCGCAGCGCAAAGTATTATCCTCTCTATGCTCAACTAACGGTATACCGCATTTGGCGCAACGGATAACCGTACCGCATTCATCGCAGAACATTGCCGTAGAATAGCCTTTTCGCGTGGTAATTAGGGCGGTATTCTTACCCAATTTCAAGGCGTCTTCGAGAGGTTTTAAGGCAAGCGGGGAGAGCATCCTAAACTTATTTTTAAATGCGACTACAGTAATCCTGCCCGGTTTAAACAGTTCACTTTTTTCAGGCGGGAAACGGTGCCTGGTGTCGGCGGAAAGCAGGTAGGAACCTAAAATAACTTCAAAGCCGGAACGCTTTGCTCGCTCCACCAAAACATCCCTGGCAAGAAACCTCGGCGTCTCGTCGCTTCTGTAACTGGAGGCGTTCTCTTCCTCAAGTATGGCCAGCATCAAACCTTTCACAGGCAAGAAGAGCCCTTGTCTTGAAGCTACAACGCAAAGAGGTCCTTCCTGCTGCATCTCGGTCAGAGCCGAATACATTTTCCCCTGCGCCAGTTTCGAGTGCGCTTCCACAACCTGAATCCCGGCAGCTTTAACTTTCTCTGCGAATTCCGGAATAAGTTCAGTTTCCGGAAGTATTACGAGCGCTTTGCCGCCGGAGGCCGCGGCTTCGCTTATTCTCTTGAGATACCCGGCTAACCTTTTAGCCCTCGGCAATTCAAGTGAGGTAACAGAAGTTTTCATTCCACAGCCGTCCTTGAATGCAGCAGGCAACGGCGGAAATTTGCCTCTCGACGGGGGAAATGTTTTTAATTTATCAGGCAGCATTGTGTGAAGGCACATCCCGAGTGAAGCCGCGTATTCAGCTGCCATCCAGGAGGCCAAGCCGGCGAGGCTTTCACCAAAGACCGGGACCGGATCAAAAACAGAGTCTATTTCCTTAAGGTTAGAAACCGCAGAGGAGGCCGGGAAACCTGTGACAAAAGCGAGCGCTTTCCTGTTTCCAAGCGGAACGGTAACGCGCTGGAAAAGAGAGAGTTTGCCCTTGAGCGCTTCAGGAATCAGATAGGTAAAAGAAATATCACCCGGGGCGTTAATCGCCGCTTCGACATATTCTGTCATATTCCTTCCTGAGCAGCTTTACATCGCTCCAGACATCAACTTTCAGATTAGGATTTCTAAGGCAGGCTGAAGGATGGTAGGTTGGAATAACCGGTATCCCGCAGTAGTCCTGAAGCGTGCCGCGCAATTTGGTGATACCAATCTCAGTATTTAACAGGATATGCGTGGCTGGATTTCCGAGCGTGCAAATAATTTTCGGCGCGATAATTGAAAGCTGGGCTTTCAGGTAAGGGAGACATAGGATTTCTTCTTCCGGCTCGGGAGGCCTATTCTCCGGCGGACGGCATTTGAGCACATTCAGGATAAAAACCTCTTCCCTTTTAAACCCGATTGACTCTATGATCTTGTTAAGCAGAAGTCCGGCCTTTCCGACGAAAGGACGTCCCTGTTCGTCTTCAGTCGCGCCCGGAGCTTCTCCGATGAATACGAGTTTTGCTTCAGGATCTCCTTCCCCAAAGACAAAGTTCTTGCGCGAGGAACCGAGAACGCATTTCTTGCATTCCTTAATACTTCCGTACAGAGCTTTGAGCGCTTCGGCTTTACCCGCAAAAAGCGGAGTGCCGGCCAAAGGCTTTTTGCCGGACTTTTCCCTGAAATAAACATAACCGTCAACTTCTACGGCTTCTTTTATCCTTTTTTTCAACTGTTCCCTCGCGCTTTCGGCCACGTTAGTCCTTTTAAAGGGAACTTACTTCGCCTTCTTCTTGCCTTCCTCTTTCAGTCTTACTTTCCCGTCAAGAGTCTCTTCAAGGGCAATGCTTGTCGCTTTGTGAAAAGTAGATTTGGTGTCAAAATCGAAGCTCCTGTCGTTTAATACTCTCGCCCTTTTCGCCGCGAGAACCGACAGCATGTACTTGTTGTCCACCTTATCGAGCAGCTTTTCCAGTTTGAATGTTGACATTATATTTCCTCCTTTACCGGTTTCAGTTTTGAATTTTCCGCTTTAATTATTGCCTTTATGCTTCCGACAGCTTCTCTAAGAGTGTCGTTTATCACAAGGTAGCCGTAAGCCGGCAGTTCTTTAATTTCTTTTTCTGCCGTTTTAAGTCTTAACTCCACCGCTTCGAGGCTCTCTGTCCCCCGCCGCTTTATCCTCCCCAGCATTTCTTTGAACGAAGGGGGCAGAAGAAATATCAAACAGGCATCCTTAAAGTTTTCCTTAACCTGCCTGCCGCCTTTTACATCTATGGTCAAAATTACATTTAATCCCTTACGGAGCAGCGTCTCTGCGTATTTGCGGGGTGTGCCGTAATAACTGTCATGGACTCTGGCCCATTCAAGGAAAAATCCTTCCTTTATCCTTTCCTTGAATATTTTTGCGCTAACAAAATGATAATCAACGCCGTTCTTCTCTCCTTTCCTTGGCAGGCGAGTTGTGCACGAAACAGAACGTACGCAGGAACTGTCGGATCTGATAAGCTCAGCGCATACGGTGGTCTTGCCTCCGGCCGTCGGAGAGGAAATAACCACGAGGCGTCCGTGCTTCCTGCCCCACTTTTTAAGCGCGGCTTTGAACTTTTTGTTATTCAACATTCTGAACCTGTTCCCTCACCTTCTCCAGCTCTTCCTTGAAAGCGACAACTATATGGGAGATTTCATTAGTGTTGCACTTGCTGCCTATGGTGTTAATCTCCCGCATAAACTCCTGCAGGAGAAAATCAAGTTTTCTGCCGGCAGGTTTATTCTCTCCGGCTATCCGTCTAAACTCTTCAATATGCCCTGAGAGTCTCGCTATCTCTTCGGAAATGTCCGCCTTTTCAACCATCAGTGAGGCTTCCGCGCAGATTCTGTTCTGGTCTATCCTCTCTACATCCCGGAATATCTCCTGCAGTTTTTCGGTTACCGCTTTTTTCTTTTCCGGCATTATTCTGGCATTTATCTTAATTATAGTATCGAGCATCCTGGAGAGCGAAACCGTCCTCGAACTAATATCTTTCGAGACCTTCGCGCCTTCATTTTTCCTGGAAGCTGTCAAACCTGCAAGAGCCGACTCGAAAGCCTCTTTCAAGGCAGGAAAACTCGTTTCTTTATGTTCGGTGATTCTTATTATATCGTTGAACTTAAGTATCTGGTCAATTGAAATATCGTCCTTCAGTTTGAGCGCCTTGCCGAGACCGGAAAGGGCGCTCAGATACTTCCTCGCAAGTTTACTATTCACAATTATTTCTTTTTCTTCCTTGTTTTCCCACGCAAAGATATTGACTTCAACGTGTCCGCGGTCAATTCTCGCGTGCAGCAGCTCCCGGAGTTTATTCTGGTATTCGTTCATTGAACCGGGCATACGGAAACCTATATCAAAATACTTGTGATTAACTGAACTAATCTCAACTGAATAGCGGACGCCCTTAGATTCCTTAACTCCGCGCCCAAAACCCGTCATGCTATTCATATTAGTCTCCTGGTTGTTTACGTTATAAACTATTTTTTAGTATTATTTCACTATCGCGAGAATTAACGCCAACACCCCTACCGCCGTCCCCGCCACTCCCCAATAAGGCCAACCGGCCGGATCTTCAGGCGTAAGCCTGCTGCTTTTGTTTAATTGTTCCTGCAGCCGGAGACAAGTTTTCCTGCAGTCCACAAGGCTCTCGGAATTAGCGTCGACGCTTTTCTTCAAGGCAGAAAGGTTCTCTCGGATACTCTTCAAATCATCCGACCTGACCTTCGAGTCATTCTCAAGATAACTGAGTTTCGACTTTAGAGAATCCAGGTCATCCGAGAAAGAAGCCGCTTCTTTAACTGCCTTCTCAAGATCCGCCTGCGCTTTTAAAAGATCGAGTCCTAACTGTTCGGCAGACTTTCTCTCCGCGGTAACATCTTTCGCGACCAGGTTAATTTTTTCCGACAACCACCTGACCGAACCTTTAATCGTAAGCAGCTCGCCAGATATTTCGGCCTGCTTTACCGAAAGCTCTCCGACTTTAAGTTCAAAAGCCGAGGGACCCCGCTCCGGAGTTACCTGAGGCTGCGGCGGCTCAGAGGGAAATACCGGGAGCGCCAAAGCGGCAAAAAGGAACGCTGCAAGTGCCTTTACCATAGATTTAAGACTGATCCGGCAGCCGCGGAAATAAACGGATCTGGATAAATACAGACAAACAGGACCAGAAGCACCGTGAGACCAATGATGACGGCAAGTCCGGTAGAAAGTTCAACCTTCGCTTCATCCTTAGCCGTTCCGAAATATACAGAGTAAGCAATTCTGAAATAATAATAGAGAGCGATTACGCTGTTCATTATTCCGATAATCGCAAGCCAAAGGAACTTAGGGCCTGCCTGTATTATAGCCGAGAAAACGTAAAACTTCCCTATGAATCCCGCTGTCGGAGGTATTCCGGCAAGCGAAACCAAAAGGACTACAAGCAGCAGCGCAAGATACGGGTTGTTCTTGGAAAAACCGGCATAGGACTGAATCTCATCGCTTCCGGTCTTGTTATAGAACGCGATAATCACGGCAAAAACGCCTATGTTCATCAGCATATAGACAAAGGCATAAAGGAGTACCGAGGTAATGCCCAGAGAAGGCGAACCTCCCGAGCAGGCGGCGACGATACCCATTAGGATATAACCTGAATGGGCAATACCTGAGTAGGCAAGCAGCCTCTTAACATTGTTCTGCTGCAGGGCCATAAGGTTACCGGCAGTCATCGTGAGAGCGGCTAGCACTGCGAGCGCCATAACCAGGTCGGCTCTGCCAAATGCAGCGGCCAAAGCGACCCTCAGAAGCACGGCAAAGCCCGCGGCTTTTGAAGCTGCAGAAAGCAGCGCGGTTACCGGTGTCGGAGCGCCTTCATAAGCTTCCGGCGCCCAGGTATGAAAGGGTACCATAGCTATTTTATAGCCAAAACCTACAAGCATGAGTAGGAATCCGGCTATAAATAACGGGCTATAGCCGCCTGAAGCCCGCAGTATTTCAGACATGGCCTTTAGGTTAGTCGTGCCTGTCGCCGTAATTACCAGCGACATACCGTAAACGAAGATGCCAGCCGAAAATGCGCCTACAAGGAAGTACTTGAGCGCGCCCTCAGCTGACTTAGGATCGTTCTTTATAAATCCGGTAAGCACAAAGAAGGCAATACTTACAAATTCCACGCTGAGGAAGATCATCAAAAGGTCGCTCGAAGAGGCCATGAACATCATGCCGAGAACCGCGAAAACAACGAGCGCAGAGAACTCCCCGATTGCCTCTGTCTTGAGCGGAGCGTAATACCTGGCCATAGTCAAAGCGAATATGGCGGAGAGAATAATGATAAATTTAAAGAATATTGCGTAGGCATCAATTGAAACCATTCCGCTAAGCACCAGGCCTTTGGCGGGAGCGTAAACAAGCAGCAAGAGCGATAGGAGCAGTCCCCAAACCGAAAGGTTTATTATGTACCTGCGTCTGAACTTTTCAGGTATGAAAAGATCGAAAACAAGTATCAGGATACCGAGACAAAGGATATAAGTCTCGGGCACCAGATATATGAAATCGCGCAGCGACGCAATGTTCATGGCTTAAGGGTCCCCAGTGTATTTAGCATTGAAGCAACGCTCGCGGAAGACAACTCCATCACTATTCTCGGCAGGAAACCGAGGACTATCATTATGACGATAAGCGGCAAAACCGCAATGAGTTCTCTGGTGTTAATTTCCGGCAGGCCCTTCCACTTCTCGTTAACAGGTCCCAGAAACACTTTCTGAATCATTACAAGGAAGTACGCAGCCGTTACAATGATGCCGATGGCCGAGAAACCGGTAATTAATTTCATCCAGGTATTCTGCACCTGGAAGGCCCCGAGGAAGCACATGAACTCAGACCAGAAACCCGCAAGTCCGGGAAGTCCGAGGGAAGCGAAAACCGCAACCATCATGATTCCGGTGTAGACCGGCATTATGGAGCCAAGCCCGCCGAAACCTTCAATATCTCTCGTATGCGCCCTGTCGTAGACTACGCCGACGAGCAGGAAGAGAGCTCCGGTGATGATACCGTGATTGAACATCTGGAAGATTGCTCCGTTCATTCCGGCCGTGGTCATTGCCGCCATACCAAGGAGAACATAACCCATATGATTAATTGAGGAGTACGCAATCATCTTCTTTAAGTCTTTCTGGGCCATCGCGCAATAGGCGCCGTAAACTATATTTATCATTGCCAGCACGGCAAGCGGGATCGCGAAATAGGCGACTGCCTGCGGAAGTATGCTAAAGCTTACACGCAGCATTCCGTAGGTTCCCATCTTAAGCAGAACTCCGGCAAGTATTACGCTGACCGCGGTTGGCGCTTCAACGTGGGCGTCAGGCAGCCAGGTGTGAAACGGGAAGACCGGCACCTTAATCGCAAACCCGATGAAGAGCGCGACGTATATAACATTCTGAAAGATTTTCGTAAAGAGCGGGGCCTGTTTTGCCAGCTCAAGCATATTGAAAGTATGCGGCGCGCTCGTAAAATAGAGCGCGATAATCCCAAGCAGCATTATTACGCTTCCAAAAAGCGTGTAAAGGAAGAACTTGATGGCCGCATACTCTTTCCTCGGACCGCCCCAGATGCCTATCAGGAAGTACATCGGGACAAGCGTAATTTCCCAGAAAACGTAAAACAGGAAGAAATCCAGCGCAACGAAGACTCCGAGCATTCCGGTCTCAAGCAACAGGAAAAAGAAAAAGTATTCCTTTACCCTGGAGGTGATATTGTACGAATAAATAACAGAGATAAGCGAGAGCAGTGTGGTAAGCACCAGCATCGCGATACTTAAGCCGTCGACACCCAGAAAATAGGTGACATTAAGGGAAGGTATCCAGTTGCACTGTTCAATAAACTGCATCCCGGCTATGCTTTTATCGTAGCCGAGAAGAACAATAACGGACAGGACAAGCGAGACCGCGGCAGCAGCGGTTGCTACGCCTCTCACGAGATTGTCTTTGCCCTTCGGAATAAATAGAAGAGCCAGTCCTCCGATGAACGGAATAAATGTCACCAGTGTTAACAGCATCCTTCCTCCTTTCAACTGAAACTATTCAAGAAACAAGTTCTTCAGGATTACTCGGATTCCCGAAACAGATTACGCAGCTTAACGTAAAACCTTCACCCTGCCAGTTTCCATTTCTAATCCGCGTAAACGCCTTTTCTAAATCCGTGTAACCAGAAAAATCTTTTTCATTTAATGAAGAAGAAAACGACAACTGCCAGCGCCGCGCCCGCAACCAGAAGAAACATATAGTTCTGCACCAGTCCGGTCTGAACCTTGCGGAGCAACCCGCTTCCGCTTTGCGCAACGTCCGCGACTCCGTTAACTGCGCCGTCAACCGCGGCCTTATCAAATATATTGTGCAGTTTGCTGATAATCACATTTACAAGTCCTGTCAGGTTCACCGCGCCGTCAACATATTTTGCGTCGAAAGAAAACAACCTGCGCGCCAGATTGAGCGACGGTTTGATTACGGTCTTGTCATAGAACTCGTCAACATACCATTTGTTGATGAGCACCTTATGTATGCGGGGAAATTTATTTCTAAAGAAGCCGTCCGGAACAACTTTAAATACATAGATCGCAGAAGCCAGTCCGATGCCTATTACCGAGGCCGCGATTGAAATCCAAACAACAAGAGCATTTCCCTCTTCCGCCGCGCCTTCTTTGAAATGCACCAGCGACTCAAACGCGTGCCCCTGAACAAAGAGCCAGCCGGCTACAACTGAGAGAACCGCCAGAACCATAAGCGGGATGGTCATGGAATAAGGTGATTCGTGGGGATGAAGCTTGGTTCTCATCTCCCCGGTGAAAGTCCTAAAGAATAGCCTGAACATGTAGAATGCGGTCATGAAAGCGGTAAAAGTCGCTACGATATAGATTGGCTTGCTGTAGTTGAACGCTGCCAGAAGAACTTCATCTTTGCTGTAAAACCCCGAGAACGGGGGAATTCCGGCAATCGCAAGACATGCTATGAAGAAAGTCACCATAGTAATCTTCATGTGCTTGCCGAGCCCGCCCATATCCCTGATATCCTGCGTAGCCGCGCCGTGTATCACGGAACCCGCGCCGAGGAAGAGCAGCGCTTTGAAGAAAGCGTGAGTTGTCAGGTGAAACATACCCGCAGTGAAACCGCCGACGCCGAGCGCCATTATCATATAGCCCAGCTGGCTTACAGTAGAGAACGCGAGCACTCTCTTGATATCGGTTGCCGCAAGCGCCATCGTAGCCGCAAAGAAGGCGGTAAAAATACCGGTATACGCAACTACTGCCGATGCAGCAGGTGAAGCCGCATAAAGAAAATAGGTCCTTGCCACAAGATAGACGCCGGCCGCAACCATTGTAGCGGCATGGATAAGAGCGGAAACAGGCGTTGGGCCTTCCATAGCGTCAGGAAGCCAAACATGCAGAGGGAATTGGGCCGACTTTCCGATTGCACCGCAGAATACGAGTATTCCCGCAAGCGTCAAAGCGCTGCCTGAGAGAGTCCCCTTGGATATGGCCTCCGCGACCTCGCCGAAATTCAGCGTGCCGCACAAAGCGAATATCATCATTATGCCGATGGAGAAACCAAAATCTCCGAACTTGTTTGTTATAAACGCTTTCCTGCCAGCGTCTGAAGCTGATTTCTTCTCGTACCAGAAACCGATGAGCAGGTAGGAACTTACCCCGACCAATTCCCAGGAGACGAACATCATTGCGAAGTTATTGGCAATGACGAGGAGCAGCATTGAGAAAGTGAAGAGCCCCAGGTACGCGTAATACCTAGGGTATCTCGGGTCGCCGTGCATATAGCCTATGGAATATATCTGAACGAGCAGACTGACGAGAGTGACCACAATAAGCATTACCGAGGTCATACCGTCCACCAGAAAGCCCATTCCAAATTTTACTGCGCCGAGATTCAGCCATTCAGGATTTACTTCATATTTTTGCGCGCCGCCGAGGAAGGCAAAGAAGATTGCGAGCGACATCAGGAAAGAAGCAGAAATTGCCGCAATACCGATATAAGCGGAAACGCCCTTTAGCCTTTTCCCGAAGAAAATATTTACCGCAAAGGCCGCAAGCGGCAGGAACGGTATTATGTAAGCGTAATTTATCAAGTCACCCTACCATTTCATTATATTGATCTTCTCGACATAGACCGTCTTTATTTGACGGTAAAGGGAAAGAATGATCGCGAGGCCTACCGCGGCTTCCGCGGCGGCAATGGTGATAATAAATATCGGGAAGATTATTCCGATGCTGTTTTCAAGGTTAAGGAATTTATTGGCGGCCACTAGATTTATGTTCGCGGCGTTAAACATAAGTTCCAGCGACATAAGAATGCCTATGGCGTTCCTTCTGGTGAGCGCGCCGTAAATGCCTATCGCGAAGATTATCGCCGAGAGGCCTATGAAGGGCAAAAGCATCATGCCTTACTCTCCCTTCTTGCCGGCAAGAACAATTGCGCCGATAAGAGCTACCAGAAGCACAACAGAAGCTATCTCAAAAGGAAGCGCGTAAACCGTAAGCAGAAGCTCGCCCGTGGAACGCGTGGTTCCTTCCGGATCAGCAGTATAAAAAGAGGTTACCAGGGGCGTCCTGAATGCTGCGGCCGTTATCGCCGAGGCCAAAAGCAGGCAGGCAGTTATGGCAAGGCCTTTCTGCTCGTTAGTCTGCTCCAAAAGAGCGCTTGAAACCCTTGAAGTGAGCATCACTGCGAAGAGTATAAGCACGATTATTCCGCCGACATAGACAAGTATCTGCACTATGCCGAGGAAATCAGCGTCAAGACAGAAGAATATCCCTGCTACACTTAGCAGAAAGAGCGCGAGAAAGAGCGCGCAATGCATTATGTTCTTCATTGAAACTACCAGAATCGCGGCTATTATAGCGATTGCGGCAAAGAGCAATAGAAGCAGCATTTTCCCTCACGTCAACAAGGTTTTCCGGAATCTTCCGGGTGAAAAAGGCTAATAAAGATTAGGGATTTTATCATTTTAGGCGTTTAAAATCAAGCAAAAACCCATCGAATTCTTACAGGATTACTGCCATTAATCCTTTTAATTCCTTTATTTTTCGCCTAAATAATGTTATTCTATGCCTATGGAAAATGAAAAGGATAGTTTTTACGGGCTCGGCATAGCGCCGGGCATTTTTGATGCTCTCGAAAAGTTAAACTTCAAGGTTCCGACCCCAATCCAGAGCAAAGCAATCCCCCAGGCCATAGCAGGGAAAGACATTATCGGCATAGCGCAAACAGGCACCGGTAAAACCCTTGCTTTTGCAATCCCAATGATACAGCGTCTTGCGAACGGCAAAGGACGCGGACTGGTGCTTGTGCCGACAAGGGAATTGGCCATCCAGGTTGAAGAGTCCTTTCAGAAACTTGCCCCGCTCTTCAAAATGAAGACTGCCGTGCTTATCGGCGGCGTTTCCATGTTTGGGCAGAACGAGGCTCTCGCTCACAACCCTCAAATTATCATCGCGACTCCCGGCAGGTTAAATGATCACCTTGAAAGAAAATCAGTCAATCTGAAAAATGTTGAGGTCCTTGTTCTCGACGAAGCAGACAGAATGCTCGATATGGGTTTCCTGCCTCAGATTGAGAGGATCATCAGATTAATCCCCAAAGAAAGACAGACTATGCTCTTCTCGGCAACAATGCCGTTTGGAATAGTGGATATCGCGAGAAGGTACATGCAGCTGCCGGTCCGCACGGAGATAGCTCCTTCGGGCACCGCAGCGGAGACTGTCACTCAGGAACTTTTCGTAGTCAGCAAGGAGTTTAAGAACAAATTGCTGAACGAACTCTTAAATGAATATAAAGGTTCGGTTCTGCTTTTCACCAGGACCAAGAGAGCCGCCGCAAAAATAACTTCAACCCTCCGCCAGCTCGGCCACAAGGCCTCAGAGATTCATTCCGACAGGACCCAGTCCCAGAGGAAAGAGGCGCTCGACGGGTTTAAATCAGGGAAATACAGAATACTCGCGGCAACAGATATAGCCGCTCGCGGCATTGATGTTACCGATATTGAACTGGTGATAAATTACGAAATACCGGATGATCCCGAAAATTATGTACACCGCATAGGCAGGACCGGAAGAGCCGGCAGGAAAGGACACGCCATTACGCTTGCCACTCCGGATCAGGGCGCCGACGTAAAAAGCATTGAGAAAATAATAAACGCGTCCATACCTCTCGCTTCGCATCCTATTTACCCTTCGGAAAAACTATCCTCAACTATTTCCGCGGGAAGCTCGTGGGGCGGCAGGAAGCGCGGTCTTAAAGGCGCGCGTCCCGGACAGCCTAAAGCCGAAGTAAAGGATTCGGATATTTATACCGGGCCGGGGATTAAGATTTTATACCAGAGTAAACATTAATTAAATCTCGTTTGTAACGTTCTTAACGTTTACAACGCAAAACGAAAAGGCCTGATTTCTCAGGCCTTTTTTTTAAGTCTTTCCGGTTTACGTTATAAATCTTACAAACGTTATGAACGGATATATTTAAATTTTAAACCCTAATTTCCCATACCCCTGATTCAGCGCGACTGTCATCGGCATTTGGTTGGAGACAGGCCCCCAGAGCTGGCGCGGACCTGGAGAAGTAAAGAGGTCTTTTTCACCCCACCTTGCCCTGTTAGCCGCAAAGTACCTGAAGGCAGGAGAATCAGTCTTAACAAGCGCTTTTTCTATCACCATCTCTTCCTTGCCGTGCCTCATCTCGATGTTTAAAAGGCCGACAAGAGGGATCGCAAGGATCTCTCCTCCTTTGTCTAACTGCGTGAAAGATACAATGTAACCGGTCATACCGTTAACAATGGCCGCTCCTGCCGTAAGGCCCAGGTTATAGCAATAGGCCGCGTCAAAGAGCGAGGGCGCGCCGCATCTGCCTTCATAGCCGAAGAAATGGTTTAGCGTGGAGAATTTCGTCTCAGGTGCACTTTTCTTCACGTACTTCTTCACCATATCAATAAGCAGCTTTTCTGTCGGAATCTGAGAGACCTGCAGGTTACCGTGGGAATCGCGGTCAAAGAGCAGCATCTCCTGGATGTAATGCGGCAGGCTCGCGAAGAGACTGCTGTGCTCTTCGGAAAGTTTTGCCCTCACAAACTCTATCTTCTTTGCAAGTTCCAGTTCCGCAGTCTCTTTCTCGTGTCTCGCTACAATATGATTAAGCTCGTGAATCAGCAGGTTCATTTCCGGAATAAATTCAATCAACCCTTCCGGAACGACCACCACGCCATAATTCATTTTGTTTCCGGCGCGGCTGATAACGGTGTCGCCTATCTGCTTTACTATATCCGCAAGAGCCATCTTTTTTTCCGCGACCTCTTCCGAGATAAGAGCTATCGCGGGTTTTGTCTGGAGCGCCACCTCAAGAGCAACGTGGCTGGCAGCGCGTCCCATCAGTTTTATAAAATGCCAGTACTTTCTGGAGGACGGTGTATCCTGAAGAATATTGCCCACCATCTCGGCGAAGATCTTGGTCGCAGTGTCAAATCCAAAAGATATGGGCAGGTATTTCCCTATCTGCAGATCCCCGTCAATGGTCTTGGGAACGCCTATCACCTGAACGCCGGAGCCGTCCGGTTTGACTCCCTTAAAGAGATACTCCGCGAGAACAGCAGCATTGGTATTGGAATCGTCTCCGCCCACCACAACAATAGCGTCAAGTTTGTTGTCCACGCAGGTCTTCTTTACCGCGGAGAACTGCTCTTCTGTCTTTATCTTTGTCCTGTCCGAACCGAGATAATCAAAGCCTCCGGTATTCTTTATTCTCTTTATGTCTTCCGCTTTTACCGCAAATAGTTCCCCGTTAATAAGCCCTTTTGGCCCGGCCTTAACACCGAGCAGCGTGCATTTGGAAGCCGTGAGCATATCAAAGAGCCCGGCGACCACATTATGCCCGCCGGCCGCAGGTCCGCCTGAGAAGAGCACGGCAATCCTCTTGCCTTTTAGTTTAGGGACTTTACCGCCGCGCACGCCCTGCATTACTTTTGAAGCGGTCTCCCTGAGGTTCGGGAAACTCGCAAAGACTTTAGTGGAGTCCTTTGAGGAAACTGAATTCTTTGAAGCCTTAAAATCAACCGCCGAGATTTTTCCGCCTTTCAAGAATTTCTTGCAGATAGGAATTTTTATCTTCCGTATCTCCGCCTCAAACAACGAATTGCTTTTGTCGCTCTTATTCAGTACCTTTTCCAAAGCCGCCATGCCTTCCTCCATGATTTATCAGGGCGAAACCAATTAACCTGTTTCCTGCCGCTGAAGTTTAGTTCCCGTAGGGTTTCTTGCCGGTTTCCTTTTCGTAAGCCTTGCAGTAAGGACACCAGAGGGTATGGTAGATAAATCTTACAAAGCCGTGCCAGAAACTTCCCGGTTTCTCGCGAGCCTTCCTGCAACACCAGCACTCTGAGCAAAATTCCGATTTATTCATATCAGGCAAAGACCTCGAACCGATCTTTTCCGGCCTTGCATATCGGACAGATATCGGGTGGGTCTTCCCGGGCGCATAGATAGCCGCATACCTTGCAGCGCCATATCGGCAAGGTGGGAAGCCGTCTTACTCTTTCGGTCCTTGCTTTCGTCTTCATCTCGTCACGATCTTCTTTCGGCGGCCTTCTGTCCGGGATAGCTTCCGCCGCTTCTTTACCGGCGCCTATTCTGGCGGAGACATAAAGAGCGCAATAGCAAGCTTCGTGAGCCGCCAGGTCCGCGTCGCGGTAATCACAGGGGCAGATTATATCAAGGTCTTCATTCTTGATGCCTGAAGCAAGCCGGCACGGACAGGCCCAGTAGCCATATCTCTTTTCATTTACCAGCAGACCGAGGATGAGATCCTTGGCAAACTGCACATCAGGATTTAAGTGATAGCCTCCGGCCTCGGCATCTTTTTTAATTTTCGGATAGACTCTCTCTACTTCAGCCGCAAGGGCCTTTTTTACATCTATCATAGCCCGAGTTTCTCCTTAATCTCATCAGGCTGATAGCCAAGCACGGCATCCTTATTGTCAATAACAAGTGTGGGAAAAGAGACCGAGGGATTCCACTTCTTGATGGCCTGCTGGGCGGCCTCTTTCTCAGCGCCTTCTTCAAGATCAACATCGCAATAGTCAAAAGAGACTTTCTTGTCTTTCAGAAGCTGTTTCGTCTTGCGGCACCAAATGCAGGTGGAAAGAGCGTAAATCATCACCTTTCCTTTATTCTCACCGGCAACGTGGACAATATTCATAAACAGCCTCCGTTTTGCTATATAACAAAAGTATTACTTCCAGGCGGTAAAGTCAACGAAAAATATTAGCTTGCCCGCTCGGCAGATTTCCCGTTGACTTAGGAAAATCCGTATGTTATAAGATTAACCTATGAGCCAATCAACCCTTGTAATAGTAAAACCTGACGGACTAAAGAAATCCCTGACAGGGAACATCCTAACGAGGCTTTCAGAAACAAAACTCGAGATTATCGCCGCAAAAGTGGTTAAGGTCGACAGAGCTCTCGCGGTGGAACACTACCGGCATCTCAAAGAAAAACCTTTCTTTGAAGATGTTATCAAATACCTCCTTGGCGAGTATCACGACAGACACAAAGTGCTCGCTATGGTTTATTGGGGCAAGGATGCCATCAAGAAAGTCAGAGAAATTGCCGGAGCTACCAATCCGGAAGAAGCAGACCCGGTATCCATCAGGGGAGCTTACGGCAGGATTACCACAACCGGCGTTTTCGAAAATGTCATTCACGCTTCTTCCGACGAAACAGACGCGGAACGCGAAATAAAGCTCTGGTTTAAACCCGAAGACGTCATAGTAGATGTTTATCCCTCCAAAGTGGCTGCTTTTAAGGAAGTCACGATGAAGGTCTGGGCGTAGGCTTAACTTTTCTGTTCTTCAAACAGCGAACAAAAGCCTCCGAAAGGGGGCTTTTTTTTGGCCAAACTAAGGTATCTAAATTCTTTTTCAGGAGGCAAGTATGCCGTTAGTAAACAGTAAGGAATGGTTGCTCAAAGCGCAAGCGGAGAAATTCGCTATCGGCGCGTTTAACGCGAACAATATGGAGTTCGTGGAAGCTATCATAGAGACCGCGGAAGAAGAAAAAGCGCCTGTAATCATCCAGGTCAGCCAGGGCGCGATAAAGTACGCAGGCCTTGAAATGTCGACCGCAATAGTAAAAGCGGCCGCGGAACTTGCGTCGGTCCCGGTGATCCTTCACCTTGACCACGGCACGGACTATCTCCAGAACGTAAGGTGTTTAAGGGCCGGCTTCACATCGCTTATGTTCGACGGCTCAGCGCTCTCTTTCGAAGAGAACGTAAGGATGACAGCGAAAATCACGGAAATGGCCCACGCCTGCGGCATCCCTGTAGAAGCGGAACTCGGCAAAGTACTCCAGTCAGCCGATAAGGTTTCACCTGAACAGGTCGAGAAAGCCATGACCCAGCCGGATGAAGCGGTAAAATTCATAGAACTCACCAAGATAGACTCCCTCGCAGTCGCGATCGGCTCAGTCCATGCAATGAAGGACAGGACCGCGAAGCTTGACATACCGAGACTTAAGAGAATTCGCCAGGTCGTAAATATTCCCCTGGTGCTTCACGGCTCTTCAGGCGTTGACCCTGCTTCCATAATAGAAGGAATCGCGAACGGGCTCTGCAAGATCAATGTGGCGACCCAGCTTTCCGTCTCCTTCGTTGAAGCAGTCGGCGCGACCTACAACAAGAACCCTGCGGAAAAAGATATGAGAAAGATCCTCCTCCCAGGCAAGAACGCGGTGAAGGACAGAGTAAGGGAATACATCGGCTACTTCGGCTGCAAAGGAAAGGGGATTATAGCAGGAGCGAAGAGCGGGATAACGGCTTCGGAGATTAAACATCACGAGTAAGCGTTCATAACGTTTGTAACGTTCTTAACGTTCTTAACGTAAACAAAAGGCCCCGGGAGACCGGGGCCTTTTCATTATATCCCTAATCACCGGCAGGCTTTTCACCACCGATAACTCCGGTAAGAATAACCCCTCCAAGTATTGCAACCATTCCGATAAAAGTAAAGACCGTGAAAGTTTCTTTGAGAAATAAGACACCTATGATGGCTGTTAAAAGAGGCACCAGGAACTGGTACATCCCGAGCGTGCCTGCTTCAACATGCTCCAGCGCGTAATACCAAATGGTAAAACCAATAGCAGTTGGTACCAGGCCGATGTAAAGCATAGTTAAAAATGGCACCGGTTGAAATATACCTGTTGCGGGGATTCCAAGTATGAAGGTGAGCGCCAGGATCATCAGCGAGCCAAAGAAAAAATTCAGAGCGGAAATATGGATTGGATTTATATTTTTCACCTTCGCCCTGCCCACGACCGTATAAAAAGCCCAGCAAACAGACGCCCCCATAGCGAGCAAATCTCCAAACATGGTTGTGCTGGAAAACAATTTGAAGGCAAACCCATTATTAAGTATCAGGTAGCAGCCGAAAGCCCCGAGAAGCGCGCCGATTCCTTTGGCTGGCGTAATCTTCTCCCCTATGAAGAGAGAGAATACTATTATGAACATGGCGTTCGAATTCATCAGCAGAGCGGAATTGACAGAACTTGTATACTTTATTGAGAAAACCACGAACGAACCCATGCCAAAAATGCCAAAAAAACCTAGAAGCAGGGCAAGCCGCCAGTGGTTTTTTACCGTTAAAAGGAAGTCTCTTTCTCTCTTTATCAGAAAGATACAAAATATCGCTATGGCCGCGAAAAAGAACCTGGCGAATGCTATGAAAAACGGGTTTATGGAAGAGTAATTAGTGGTTATTAGCTTCGAAAGCGGCCAGATTGTGACCCACGTCAGAGCCGCAAAAATGCCAAATAACTTTCCTTTCCTGATGTTTCTTTCCGTTAACGGCACTTTAGCGGCTCCGAGATTTTAGAACTTAGGTATTTTAAACTGCGGTTGAAAGCAGATTGAAGAAACCAGGCAGATCGCGGAAGTCGTTTACCCAGTACTTCACGCCGTTGCTCTCCATCAGACTCTTATTGCCCACGCCGATGAAAGGCATACCGATATTTGCGGCCGTCTTAAGGTCCCAGATACCGTCGCCGACAGAGACAACTTTTTCGAAGTTTGCCACGCCGTAAACGGACTTTGCCTTGGTCACGGCTATATCTATCAACTCTTCCCTGGTAAAACATTCCGCGCCGGAAGCGATACAGTATTTCTTGTAGGGAATTTTCGCGAATTCAAGTTTGAAAGCCGCGCCGTCCGCAAAACTGCCGGTGGCTATAGCCGTGGCGTAATCGCCTTTCTTCATAAGTTCTGTCATCATCTGCGCCGCACCGGGAACTTCTGCAAACTCGGCAGGTCTTTTCTTTGATCTCTCTTTCAGGTTTAACAGAAAAGCATCGCGCATATCAGAGACTTCTCTCTTTCTGGGAGGCTTTCCGGATTTTGTGCGCAGTATCTGATCAAGAATGGCTATTGCCGTTACATTCTTGTAGTGGGACCAGTCGGTGTCAATTTCTTTGACATTGAAGACATAAGAGACTGCCTGCAGGAAACAATCCTGATCGGTACGGCCTGTATTTGTGAGGGTATTATCGACATCAAATATCACCAATTTCATCAGCGGTTATTTTTCCTTTTTCAATATTTCGAGGGCCGCAAGAGCCGCCGCAAGGTTCATCGTTATATCGTTTTTGTCGAAATTAACGCCGAACGCCTTATGGATAGCCGCTATCTGTTTTTTTCTCCAGATAGTTTTGCCGAACTTTTTCAAGAGCTGTTCATTAGCCTCGATGTTTGTGGTAGTTCCGTAACGCTCGACCGCCTTCAGAGTGGCAAGCTTTACGTATGGATGGTCAAATTGAATTTTCATCGGTTAAGTATAGCACACTCCGGTATTTTACTTGGTATTTATCTTGGAGAAATCGCCCAACTGCAGAAACATGGAACTTATGAGCGCGAGCAGGGCAAGGCGGTTCGCCTTGACTTCGGGGTCCTTATCCATAACCATTACGCCGGTAAAGAAAGCGTCAATCGCCGGAGTAAGTTTTGTAAGCAGCGCAAAAGCTTCGGCGTATTTTCCGCCAACCGTCAAGACCTCGAACTCCTTCCCGGATGCTAAAGCGGATTCAAATAACTTTTTCTCAGAGTCATCCTTTAGAAGATCAGCTTTGACGGTGGACAGCTTTCCTTCTTTCGGTATGATATTTATAACCCTTGAGAAAGTCACAATTGTGTTGCTGAAGCCCTCTGATTTAGCGAGCGAGTCAAGAATTTCAGCCCGCTTAAAGGCCTCCGTGATATTACTGCAATCGGTGGCAAGCACTGCGTTCACGAGGTCATAGCGCAGGCCTTTCTCGCGCAGTATAACATCCATCCTGCCCTTGAAGAACTCAAGAATATCACCGCTTATCTTTCCGGCGTATCCCTTCACCTTGCTCCCGTAGGTTTCAAGAGAAGCACTGACAAGCTCTTTCACGGAAAGGCCCATATTGAACTTTAAAATTTCGTTTATTACTCCCAGCGTGCTTCTGCGCAAGCCGTAAGGATCCTGGGAACCGGTCGGAACTAGTCCGATGGCAAAACAACCGCTGATAGTGTCAATGCGGTCAAGAATACTTATAACTCTGCCGGTGACCGTTTGAGGAAGCGCGTCACCCGAGAACTTGGGCAGATAATGCTCCGCTATAGCGGCGGCTACTTCAGAATCCTCGCCGTCAACCTTCGCGTATTCACGCCCCATAATACCCTGAAGCTCCGGAAACTCCCTTATCATATCCGTAACCAGATCAGCCTTGCAAAGTTCAAGCGCTCTGTTCACTTTCACTGCAGCGGAACCGGGAAAAGACGCGGCGGACTTAGCGTAAAGCGCCTTAATCCTCTCTATCTTCTCGTAAAGGCTGCCAAGTTCAACCTGAAAGACAACATTCTTGAGCTTAACCACCCTGTCTCCAAGGCGGGTCTTCTTGTCCTCGTTAAAGAAGAATGCAGCGTCTTCAAATCTCGCGCGCAAAACCCTTTCATTTCCCTCTTTTACTATTTCATTATGCGTTTTAGAACCGTTCCTAATGCAGATAAAATAAGGCAGCAAGCGTCCGGAAGAGTCCAGGACCGGGAAGTATTTCTGATTCTTCTTCATCACTTCTATCAGCAGCTCTCCGGGCAGATCCAGATATTTTTTATCAAAGGCGCCGAGTATCCCCGAGGGGAACTCAACAAGATTAGTAATCTCTTCCACGAGCTCTTCGTCGAGCAGGGCTCTTCCCGGAATTCCTGCCAGAGCCTTATTTACTTCTTCCAGCACCTGCCCTTTTCTTTCTTCATAGGATGCCGTGACCGAGAGTTTCCGCAGTAGGTCCTTGTATTTCCCGGTTTCTGAAACAGACACCGGATTTGGACTCAGAATTCTGTGCCCGAACACCTTGTTTGACGAAAGGACATCCGCATATTCCACGCTCAATACTTTCTTGCCCAAAAGGCAGAGCAGCGAGCGAACAGGACGCACAAATCTTGCGTCACCGTGCCATTTCATAGTTTTAGCCCAATTAATAGCTGAAATCTGTTTTGCTATTATTCCAGGAAGCAATACCTCGGTCTTCTGTCCTTTCTCAACCTTCAGAATGCATAGATACTCGCCCTTCGGAAGAACCTTAAATGTTACTTCTGAAATATTTACTCCATTGGTTTTTGCGAAACCGAGAGCGGCCTGCGTCGGCTTTCCTGCCGCGTCATAGGCGATTCGCTTGGGCGGCCCCATAACTTCCGCCTCGAATTCCTGCTGCCCTTCCGAAACAGCTTTAATAAGCAGGCCTATCCTTCTCGGCGTGGCAAATATTTCAACAGCTCCGGTATCAATCCTGGCATCAGCAAGTGATTTAACAATACCCGCGGCAAATTGCTCGGAAGCGCCTTTCAGCTGCCCCGCAGGGATCTCCTCAACGCCTATTTCAACCAGCAGGTCTTTCATTATCGCTCCGTTTTTTGTTTCGCTTTACGTTATGAACGTTATAAACCTTATTAACTTTTCTCTTCCTTTACTTCTATACTCTTCGCATAGGCTACCGCGCACTTTCTCGCAATATTCCTGACCCGCCCTATATAATTCACCCTCTCCGTAACGCTGATAGCGCCTCTTGCGTCAAGCAGGTTAAAAGTGTGCGAACATTTAAGCACATAATCATACGCCGCAAGCGGAATATTCACCTTTATTAATTCATTCGCTTCTTTCTCATACATATTGAAGAGATTCAACAGCATCTCAACATTAGCGTGTTTGAAATTGTGATTTGAAAACTCCACCTCGTCCCTAAAATGGATATCGCCGTATTTAACGCCCTGCACCCAGTCAATATCATAGATACTGCTCTTTTTCTGGATAAACATCGCTATTCTTTCAAGTCCGTAGGTAATCTCGCAGGTCATCGGTGAAAGGTCAACGCCGCCCATCTGCTGGAAATAGGTAAACTGAGTTATTTCAAGCCCGTCAAGCCTGACTTCCCAGCCCAATCCCCAGGCGCCAAGAGTCGGAGATTCCCAGTCATCTTCAAGAAAACGAATATCGTGTTCTTTCTGTTTTATCCCGAGTTCCGCGAGGCTCTTTATATAAATATCCTGAATATCAGCCGGCGAGGGTTTAACGATGACCTGGAATTGGTAGAATTTCTGCAGGCGGTTAGGATTTTCGCCGTACCTGCCGTCGGTTGGTCTTCTGGAGGGCTCAACATAAGCAAATTTGGCCGGCTTTTCCCCGAGAACCCTGAAAAAAGTGGCAGGATTTGAGGTGCCTGCTCCTTTTTCAATATCATAGGGCTGAACTATAACGCAGCCGTAATCCGACCAGAACTTATTTAGTTTAAAGATTATCTCCTGAAAGTTCATCTTCTCGTAAACTCCCCTGGATATGATTTAGATGATTATATTACAACTTAGAACTTCTTTCCATTACCATTTCCGCGTTTATTTCAGGTCTTCGGTGGTAAAAACGGCGCTGAAAGGAGCGATTAAAGGGTCTCCCCACTTATCCAGCGCGGTATTGTCCACGCTCAGAACATACCTTGTATTAGGCTTGAAGAGTTCAGTGTGTTTGAGCACACAGTAAGGAACACCGTTTGTTTCTTCCCTCCAAACCAGCTCAAACTCCGCTTCCGGACTCAGCTTAATTGATTTTCCGGCAGACACTCTGTCAGCCGATGCGTTGAAGAATATGTAGGGATAGGATTTGACCGGAACGTTACGCTCCCCATCCTTGGGCCAGCTTGCCGCTACTTTAAAAAGCGAGGTTTTGAAGTTTAACCGGAAATCCGCTCCGAGCTCATCCCCGCTTCGGCTCTTCACAGATTTCGCAATGATGAGGGAGAAGTCTGACGCGGAAGAGATAGGATCAAGAAAAGTTACTACAACCTGAGTGCTCTTGTCTTCACCTACTACAACTTTTATTTTTCCTTCCGGCTTGACGCTTATAGCGCCCTTAAAAGTTTCGGCATCAAGAGGCGAGCTGAAGTTTAGCACTACGTTTTTCTCCAAAGGGGAATGGTCCTTGTAATTTTGGGTCGGTTTCGTGCTTACAACCCGAAGTGAATGTTTTCCGTCTTCGGCCGCAGGTTTTACTGCCGCCTCTGCCGCTTTTTGCGCTGCCGGGACAACAGGCGGCAGCAGAGTAGAGTCAATCACCGCTCCCGCAGGCTTTCTGGTTCCGGTAAGTTCCTGTTGCTCCTCCGCGCTATCCGCCCTCTTGTTGCTGAAAAGTATTCCAAGCATAGCGAGAGATATCGCAAAAAGTGAAATGCTTATGATTTTCCCGAAATTTTTCACAGGTCAAAATTATACCAGAAAAACTGGTGGTTTGCCATTAAAGAAAAACAGGGGAAAGCAGGAATGCTTTGCTGGATTACGCGGATTAGAGAGAACAGGCCTTAATCTGCGTAATCTGCTTTAGTAATCCGAGTAATCCAAATTATCTTGTTTTGAGGAAGCTTAGCGTGTTTACGAGGATTCATTAAGCGAGGGCGAGATCGAGCTGGCGCTTATCGAGGTCCGCTTTGATTACCTTAACTTTGACCGGGTCGCCAAGCCGGTATTTTTTCTTCTTGTTTCTGCCCACCAGGCACCAGTTCTTCTCGTCGTAAGTGTAGTAATCATCCCCGATGGAACTTATATGAACGAGGCCTTCGAGCATGAAGTCGCTTATCTCTACAAACATGCCGTAACCCTGCACACCGCTTATTACGCCGGCATAGGCTTTTGCCGGGAAATTCCTGATAAGCTGTATCTTTTTAATCTTTACTACATCTTCTTCCGCCCGTTCCGCCTTTCTTTCGGTTTCCGAGCAGTGCTTCGCTATATTAACCAGGCGGTTTACATCCACCTTTTCCTTATTTATGGCATTTTTTACCAGCCGGTGAAGCGCAAGATCAGGATAGCGCCTTATCGGAGAGGTGAAGTGCGAATAGAACTGCTTGGCCAGCGCGAAATGCCCCTTGGCCTCAGTGGAGTAAATTGCCAGTTTGAGCGAGCGAAGAGCCAGCTTGTTTACAATCGCTTCCTCGGGAGTGCCTTTAACCTTAGCAAGCAGCGCCTGAATCACCTTAGGCGGCAAATCCTCGGGCGGCTTGAAAGCATAGCCGAGTTTGTTTACAAACCTGGCCAGCTCGGTTATATCTTCAAATTCCGGGACTTCGTGTATCCTATAAATATTCTTCATCCCTTTCCTGAAAATATGCAGGGATACTATTTCGTTAGTGAGGAGCATAAACTCTTCTATAAGCCTGTGGGCCCAATTGCGCTCCACCCTGATAACACGCAGCGGCACGCCCTTCGCGTCCACTATAACTTTTGATTCCGGAAAATTGAAATCTATGCTTCCGTCGGCGTACCGCTTGTCATTTAAGAGTTTGGCCAGCGTTAGCATCATATCAAGGTCGCCGGTAATGTCTTTGTATTCGGCCCTCAAAGCTGCGTCCCGGGCTTCAACAATCTCCGATACCTTCGTATAGGTCATCCTGCGTTTTGACTTGATTACGCTTCTGAAGATCCTGTGGGACTTTACGGCACCATCAATACCGATGCGCATTGAGACAGAGACGGCAAGACGGTCAACATCAGGTTTTAGACTGCACATTTCGTTGCTGAGCGCTTCCGGGAGCATAGGAATAACCGTTCCCGGCAGGTAGACGCTGTTCCCGCGGATAAAAGCCTCTTTGTCTAAAGCCGTGCCTTCTTTCACATAATGAGAGACATCCGCGATATGCACGCCGAGTTCGTACTCGCCGTTGCTTTGCCGGTTAATGGAGACCGCGTCATCAAAGTCTTTTGCGTCTTCTCCGTCTATGGTAAAAATGACTTCGTTTCTTAGGTCTTCCCGGCCGGAGTATTCTTCCTCAGGGATTGAAACTGCGGATTCTTCGGCCTGCTCAAGAGCTTCAGGCGAGAATATTTCAGGAAGCCCGTACTGCCGTATTACCGCCTTAACATCAACCTCAGGATCATTCTTATAGCCGAGTATCTCCGTGATCTTTCCTTCAGGATTTCGCCCGCTTCCGGGCCATTCCGTTATTTCCACAACCGCTTTCTGGCCGCCTTTGATTCCCATCGAAAGCTCTTTGGCGATGTAAACATGGTGCCAGATTTTCTTCTCATCGGGCACCACGAAACCGAAGAACTTATTCTCTTCAAAAGTGCCGACAATCGTCGCATTAACGTGTTCAAGGACATTAACAACTTCTCCTTCGTTGCCGCGAGGCCCCTTGGACATGCGGACGATTACCTTATCGCCGTGCATCGCCCCGTTCATATTATTGCCGTGCACATAAATATCTTCGTCTTCTTTGTCTTCCTGGCGCACAAAACCAAACCCCGCCGAATTACCGAGCATTTTGCCGGTTACAAGGTTCATCTTCGCGGGGAGCCCAAAAAGGTCGTCTTTTAAACGGACAATGGAGCCTTCTTTGAGGAGGGTGTCTAAAAATTTCTTAAATCTGCTGCGGTCGCTTTTTTTAATGTCGAAATGCCGCCGCAGCGCGTGAATATCTACGGGCGTTTTTTTGGTGGAAAGAAATTTTAGGAATGACTCTTCGTTGGTTATCATATTTTTTTGGTGCGGAAGGGGGGATTTGAACCCCCACTCCCGTGAAGGAACTAGAACCTGAATCTAGCGCGTCTGCCAGCTCCGCCACTTCCGCACGTTTGTTCATTATATCAAATATAGCCGGTTCATTCCACGATAAACATTAAGAGGACAAAGGCTTTATGGCGGGTCAGATCCTGATTACATTTGTTCCGGTCAGCCTGTCGTGCAAAGCTAACCTCTCTTTTCCGAGAGCCATAAAAAATCCCGCAAGGCAAAGAGCATAACTCAGATAGTAAAGACAAGCCCGGGCCAGAGCTTTGCCTCCTCCCGGAATTGAGCCGTCGAGCAGGGCCACCTTTATTTTAAGCAACAGCTTCCCGACTGTCTGCCCGCTTGAAGCCGTGAAGTACCAAAAATATATTACAGAGAGCAGGAGGAATGTAGAAGGATTATTCTCAGGTTTTCCGGAGACTGCGAAGTTAAAGAGCAGGTCTGCGATAAGCAGCAAGAACGTATCAATTAAAAAAGCCAGCGCCCTCGCGCCAAACGGCGCCCTGACAATAATAACCTTCGGCTGAATTAGCTGCTCTTCGTGAATTTCGGCGCCGCAGGAAACGCAAAAATACGAACCGGAAGGATTGTAGACACCGCAATTTTGACAGTTCATTGGTTATAGGACCTCATATCGCTTATCCTGTTGCAATTGTTGTAGGCCAGGATTGTTGCTGTTTATTGGGGTGGCTGACGGGATTTGAACCCGCGACATTCAGATCCACAATCTGACACTCTAACCAACTGAGCTACAGCCACCATAAATGCGATTACTAATTGCTAATTACTAATTGCGAATTAAAGCAAGAGATTATACCAGAAAGAGAAGCCAAAAACAAGGCGGAGCGAGAATCAACCTGTTTTGCTGAGTTTTATTGCTGCAAAGAGAGCTGCAACAAGAATCAAGGCGTATAATCCCAACGCTGCGGCAGGGAATAGGAACGTTACCGCATAACCGGCCGCGCCAAGCAAACCGGCTGCCATAAAAACAACGGCAAGCACCTGTTTTACCGAAAGACCGGCCCTCTTCAACCTGAGCGGAAAATGGTCCGGGCTTCCGAAATAAACCGGCTTGCCCTGCCTCCACCTCATCCACATCACAAATAGCGTATCAAAGAGCGGAACGCCGAGAATCAAAAACGGCGAAAAGACCGCGAGCTTATTATGGAAGGTGTAACTTTCCGTCATAGAAAGAGCAGCAAGCATAAAACCTATAAAGAGGCTTCCCGCATCCCCCATAAATATCCTGGCAGGAGGCCTGTTGTAGACAAGAAAGCCCAGGCAGGCCCCGGCAAGCGCAAGCGAGGCCGTAGGCGAGAAGACCCGGCCATAAGTAAGACCAAGCGCGAAGAAGACAAGACAGGCTATAAACGCAACCCCCGAGGAGAGCCCGTCCATAATATCAAGCAAATTAAAAGCGTTGGTTATTCCTACCGTCCAGAGCACGGAAACTATAATATTTAGAACCGGGTTTCCAAGAAAATCCACCCGAATGCCGGATAAGACCAGGACAATTGCCGCACAGGACTGCACAAAGAATTTGATGGGCACGCTGAGTTTTTTCAAATCGTCGATCAGACCCAGAGCAAATATTATGCCGCTTCCAAGAAGCAGGCCGTGAAACCCTGTAAGCTTTCCGCGGCTTACGATAAGCAGAACTGCAAGAAAGGAAAGGAATATTGCTACCCCGCCAAAATACGCCACCGGCGCCGAATGCGCCTTCAGATTTGCGTCAGGGCGGTCAACTATTCCGAGCTTTAGCGCTGCTGCTCTGACGGCAGGAGTAAGCAATAGCGAAATCGCAAGCGCTCCCGCGAATACCTGCAGGTATTTTACAAGACCCATTTCAATATCTCCCGTCCGGAGATTCTTTTACGTTTCATTATCACTCTGCGTTTAGCGAGCGCGGCTCCGGCGCCTTTAAAGGCTTCAATAATACCATAAGCGGCAGAAATATCAAAAATGAATAAATAGCACAGGAATACGACTTCATAACAAAGGAGAACCGGCAAATAGACCAGGAGCAGTTGCAGCGGAAAATCCTTTAACAATACAAGATATCGGTTTCTGACCAGCGCTCTGCGAAGTATAAGAGGCTTCCCGGGAAAAGCATACCGGCGGGACAGGGTTCTCTCTTCTTTGTTCACGCTCCCGCCTCTTGCGTGTTTCGCGATAGCGCCGGGCACATAGTAGGCCTTCCATCCAAGCAGGTTGGCCCTCATCCCGAGGTCAAGGTCTTCATAATACATAAAGAGACTCTCGTCAAATACTTTTCCTTCTTCTTTCAAGTCCTCCAGCATACGGCCGGAATACATTCCAACCGCGCCGCAAGCGGTAAATACCGGACCCGCGAGATAACGGTTCTCATCCCTCAGACAATATCCTCTCTCTTTCGGCTTAAGCGCTTTGCTGAGGAATTGGCCTGTGGAATCTATCAGAGTTTCATCGCTGAGCTTCAGCAGTTTCCCTGAGAAGATACCCGCGTATTGCTCCTCAATATTAGCGTCTTTCATCACCTGTTCAACGTAGAAACGGTCAAGAATTACATCCGCATTCAAGAGCAGGATGTATTCTCCTGCGCAGCGGGCAAGGCCGGCGTTCGCGGCCGCCGTAAAGCCTTTATTTTCAGGAAGCAAGACAAGGCTCAGTCCCGAGAAATGCGCCTTAAGCAGTAAGGCGGAAGCATCCGTTGAAGCAGAATCCACTATTACTATTTCAAGCGGCTTTACAGTTTGCTCTACGGCGGATTTTATACAGGCTTCCAGCAGCCTGGCGCAATTGTAATTAACTATGACAACGGAATAGGTTTTCACTTGAACCCCAGCAGAGCTCTTTCGTAATCAGTATTCACATAGGGCAGCAGCGCCTTTTGGGTCTGCAGGGCTCTATCTTCAAGCGCTCTTGCGCCTTTTTCTTTACCCATAAGGGAATAGAGCAAACTTAGTTTACGGCATCCGGCCGCGTAATTTGGCTCTACAAGAATGGACCTTTCCAGCAAAGCCGCGCAGCCCGCCCGGTCATTCATTGCGATTTTTACGTCCGCAAGATCGCTCATAAGAAAGGGGTCAAACGGAGAACGTGCGGAAGCCTCAAAGAAAGCGGAAAGGGCTTCTTCTTTCTGTAAGTTCGAAGCGTACAAGCGCCCGAGATGTCGCGGATAGTAGGGATCTAACCCGTCTAGAACGCAGGCTGACTTGAACTCCTTCTCCGCGAGAGAGCGTACCTTCGGATCTTTTCCCGCGCGTTGCTCCAGCAGGAAGAGCGCGTAATTATCCGCATATTCGGCACAGAGCGGATCCAGAGCGCGCGCGGCCTTTAGGAAACCTTCCTTAGCGTAAGACTCTGCCTTCCTTGCCTCTCTCGCCGACAACTCCGCAAGCGCGGACAAAACAGGTATCATTGCGGCAAGAATAAGAAATACAGCCATAAGACTCGGCGCCTTGCCTACAAGGACCAGCGCTTTTTTTTCATAGGACCCGCAGGAAAAACCGGCGAGAGCTCCAGTCAGTATAAGTATCGGCATAAAATGCAGGTTAAAGTCGACCAGAGCGTGAACAAATATTGCCGTTAGCGCCATCGCGCTTCCTGAAAGAAAAAGCGCGCTGTTGCCGCCGGACGAGTTAAATGCTTTCCAGGCGTAGAAAAGAATCAGGAAGACAAGACAAAGGACTAACAAGCCTCCCGGAATACCCGTTTCGGCGAAGAACTGCAGATATTCATTGTGAGCAAAATCAGTATTTCTCTCATATCTCGAGATAGCCACATTAACCGGAAGTTTATATTTCCAGTACGCTCCCCCGAAACAACCGAGACCAACGCCGGTTACGGGCTTTTCCTTAACCATAGACAAGGCGCTCTTGAAAATCGCTCCTCTTTCAAAAGCAAGCGGGTCTGAATTTCCTTTCGCGGCAAACCTTTCAGCCAAACCTCCGGGCAAGAGCAGCGCCGCGGCAGCAAAGACCAGGATCGAGAGTGTTGTGATGAAACGGATTCTCTCACTGAGCAGATCCTTAGCAACAAGCACAGCGGAATGTATCATAAACAGCCCGAAAACGACCGCAAGAGACATAAGCGCGCCTCTTGAACCTGTAAGGACGGCGCCAATTGAGCAAAGGAGCACCGCACCGTTTTTAAAATTAAAAATGCTGCTGCCTGAATAAACATAAGGCAGACTGAGCGCCGCGCACGCCACCAAAAAACCGCCGAGCAGATTCCTGTTTGGAAAGAACAGCTCGGCGCCTTCCGCGCCTCCTGCAAGCTGCAGAAAAATAAATATCAGCGAAATAACAATCCCGAGTTTGGCGGCAAAGCCGGAGGCTCTTTCCCCGAAGTTTGCGCTATCGCGCATTGACCAACCGAGAATAAAAGCGCAAGCCAGACAACCAAACCTTACCAGTTCAGTGAGCGATTTACCTGAATTCCTTGAAGCAAAAAAGGAGAAAATAAATATCACAGAAAGCCACAGCGTCCCGTAAATAACCTTTCCCGCAGGAAACTCTCTTTTCTCCAGCAGAAATATTGCCGTGCCTACGGTCAAAATGAGAGCGGACAAAGCGAGACTAATTGCGTGTTCTTTACCGAGAACAATTGAGGCTAACAGGGCGAAGCCGAGGATCACTGCAGAATAACCGCGGACGGCAGGGAAAGCAAATCTCAAACGCCCTGTCTTATAAAGTCCCGCCGCCGAAAGGGCTCCCGCGCAAAGAAAGAAAATTGAAGTATTCTGCAGATAGTTTGAATCTATGTCCATAAAACCGTGCAGCAGAAAAGCAGCGCAAGCGCCGAACAGCCCCGCAAGGAAGGTTCTGTTCTCGCCGTCTTTTACTGCCGCGCCTGCCGCAGGCGCTTTCAACAGCGGGAACAAAAAGAGCAGCAACAGCGAGAACCCGAAGACGCCGTATTCAAGCAAAAACTGCAGATACATATTATGAGGATAAAGCACGCCTGAACCGGAGAAGCGTTTAAACACCCCTGCTCCGCCTCCCTGCATTCCCGTAATTTCAAATATTCTCCGGGCGTCTTTCCAATAACGCAGCCTGCCAAATAATGGATTGTTAGGATTTGAAAGATCCACAAGCTCGGGTTTTAAGAAATAGCAGAAGAGGACCAGCCCCGCCGCAATAACTGCGGCGAGAATAATGGTTTTCTTTTTCAGACCGGAGCGGACTGTAAAAAAAACAGCTATTCCGGAGGCGGCCGAAAGCGCGCCTCCGAAAGAACGGGTCAGAACCAACATTACCACGGCCGCGGCAATCGAGATAAAGCCCAGGAGTTTTGATTTCTTCCCTCCCGCCGCAAAACAAAGAGCGAGCGAAGGCGGCAGTATCATTGCGACATACCCCGCATAGACATTAGAATTAATGAAGAACGAAAAAACTCTTCTTTCCGCTATATTCTTAAGAAGTTCTCCGCGCACAACGCTGTCGGCTCCGGCCGCCCCGGCTATTGACTCAGTATTGGACCAGGAGCCAAACCCAAAGAGATACTGGTATAGGCCGGCTAAAGCCGCAACAAGCGCCGATAGTGACAGGATAACAACCAGCAGTTTCAACTCTTCGGTTTTCTTGAAGGTGAAGTAGGAGAGCACAAACAGGAGCAGGTATATTACCCAGGACGCTTCCTGGGCGCCTAACACACCTTTCCCGGAGATAGCCGCGAAAATCGCAGGAAGAGAGCAGAGCAAAACTGGCGGGATAATATTAGTCCGGTCGCTGACGGTAACCCCGTCCGAAATTCTTCCAAACACCCTGTTGTAGGACAAAACCAATATTACAGCCGCGCAGGCAGACCAAAATACAAGCGGATTGATAACCGTACTGCAGAACGGCAGGCAGAATATCACGCAAAGAAAGATTATCTTGGAGGCTTTCACAGTTTTCCGCCCGGTTTACTTCTTCCCATTCTCGAGCGTGTGCAGCGCCGCCTGAAGTCCGAGGATGTAGCTCTCTTTTCCGAAACCGTACACGCCTCCCGCAGCCACAGGAGCTATAAAAGATTTATGCCTGAATTCTTCTCTGCCGAACACATTCGACAGATGCACTTCGACCGCCGGTATTTTGACAGCGGCAAGACAGTCCCTGATTGCAACGCTCGTATGCGTATAGGCGGCAGGATTGATGACAATTGCGTCCGCCCATTTTTCTGATTGTTCCTGGATAATATTCACTATCTCGCCTTCAAGATTTGCCTGAAAAATCCTCAACTTTGCACCGAGTTTCTTTGCGGCCTTCTCAAGTTCCTTATTTATGTCTTCAAGCGTGCACTTGCCATAAATCTTCGGCTCGCGTTTTCCCAGCAGGTTAAGGTTCGGACCGTGTATGACCAGAATGTTTCTAGACATCATTCCTCCGTTATTATTTCACCAACCCCAGTATTTTTGCAGAGTTTTCATAGAAGTAAACGTGTAAGTCCCTTTGACTGAAACCATAAGACATTAACTTGTTGGTCCACCAGATTTCATCTATTCCATAATTTTCCGATGCATTATCTGTGCCATAAAGAAGCTTATCCCGGGGCATGCTTTTTAGTCCCGGCATGTCATTCTCAAATACCCAGCGTCCCCAGCCGGGGCAAGTATCAGCGTACGCATTCGGAAGCCTGGAGGTCAGGACAATTGTTTCCAGGTAGGTCGCTCCGCCGCCGAAATGGGCAAAGATGAACTTTACCTTGGGGTGGCGCCTTGCAGGAACTTCAAAGTGAAACGGGCTCGCGCCTTCAAGGGAAGCCAGCCGCATTGAAGGGTTCTTTTCGTTTGGTGCCAGCCAGCCGCAGTGTGAAAGGACAAGCATCTTTCTCTTTTCAACTTCCTCCCAGATTGGTTCGTACTTGTCATCATTCGGGTCAAAACCGCAATTAGGGAACAATTTAATACCCATACACCCTTTATCAGAGTATTTCTTAATGGAATCCAGCGCTTTTTCTACGCCTAACGCAAAATTAACACACACTGTCCCAAAGAATCTGCCCGGGTGATTTTTTACGGCCCTGACAACCTCGTCGTTCGAGGTAGTATCTTTAAAACCGTAATTCCAGCCGGCGTCGTCAAGCCCGTGAACCAGGCCCGCTTCGACATTATGCTTGTCCATTACTTTCAGGTATTTCTCCAAACCGGGATCATCGCTTTTTGGATGCAGATGAACATCTATCTTTCTAATCACTTCGGACTCCCTTACTTAATATTTTTCAGCGGGATAAGAACCCAAGATCTTGAAATACTGGCATTCATCAGAGAGCTCGGCAAGCGCTTTCTTAACGCTCTTGTCTTCCCTATGCCCCTGCATGTCGATAAAGAAGTAATACTCCCAGGCTTTTTTCCTTGAAGGCCTGGATTCTATGCTCGTAAGGTTTATCCTGTTCTTTTTGAACGGCATAAGCATAGTGTAAAGCGCTCCCACTTTGTCTTTGATTGAGCAAAGAACGCTCGTCTTATCGCTGCCTGTGCGCTCCGCAGTACGCTTGCCGATTACCATAAATCTGGTTATGTTATTTGAAATATCTCCGATGTTCCTCGCGAGTATTCCCAGGCCGTAAATCTCTGCGGCCAGCGTATTTGCTATCGCTGCCCCGCCTTTTGTCTTCGCCGCAAGACGGGCCGCCTCAGCCGTTGTTGAAACTTCTATTATCTCGGAGGAGGGGAGGTATTCTTCCACCCATTTTCTTGACTGCGCGAGAGGCTGAAGCCCCGTAAAGAGTTTCTTTATCTTTTTTATGGAGCTCTCGTTGCTGAGGAGGTTGTGCGCGATTTTAAGATAAATCTCGGCGCAGATGCTGAGCGGCGAATCAACAAACATATCAAGAGTGTAATTGACCGCTCCTTCCGTTGAGTTTTCAATAGGGACAACTCCGAAATCAGACCTGCCGGAATCTATCTCTTCAAAGATATCCGAGATTGTCCTGCTGTTCACGAACTTTACGGAAGAACCGAAATGCTCCTGGGCGGCAAGATGCGTAAAACTGCCTTCCGGTCCCCAATAGGCAATTCTAAGAGGCGCCTGAAGAGCCCTTGAAGCCGAGAAGATCTCCCTGTAAACCGACTTTAAGGAACCGGCCGGAAACGGGCCTCTGTTTTTCCTTCCGAGAGAATTAAGTATCTCTGCTTCCCTATGAGGCACATAGATTTCATGGGACGCGCCCGGCTTAAACTTTTTGACCTCCAGCGAGAGTTTCGCCCGGTCATTTAAAAGTGTGAGTATCCGGTGGTCTATCAAATCAATATTTTTTCTTATTTTTTTCAGACTCATGCTTCTCCTTTTAGCGGCTGAATGCCTGGCAAAGAACGAATCCGCCATACCGTTATTATTCTCCCTCACACGCTTGCAAAGTTCCTGAGCAAAAACACGGAGCAATTTCACGGCCAGCGCATTTCTTTCTTCAAGCAGTCTCTCGAAAACCCGCTTTTTGATAACAAAGGCTTAACCGGCGCTTAAAGCTCTGGCGGTTGCCGAGCGTTTTCCGGAATCAAGCAGCGCCATTTCACCGAAGAAATCACCCGGGCCGGGCCTCGCAAGCAGAATTCTTTTTTTTCGGAAGCTTTTTTCAGAAGCTCCACCCGTCCGGATTCCACCATAAAGAATTCTCCGGAAGGTCCGCCTTCCTTGAAGAAAAACTCGCCTTTCTTAAAAGCAACTTCTTCGCTGGCTCGTCTCAGAGACCAGACTTCTTCGTCTTTAAATTTAGTGAACGGTTTCATGCCGCGGACAAAGAGAATAGTTTCAACATACCTGTCTATCTTTGACGCGATTATATCGTCGATGCCGTTAAAATATACTCCGGAAAAATATTTACCGTTTGCCTGCTGAGTGCGGGCAACAATTCCTTCAGCGCCGGCCACCCTCACGTGCTCCTGCAGCTCAAAAGAAATCAGGACATTACTGCTGTGGGAGAACAACATCCAGCAGAAGACCTACCCCGCCGGCCCCGACGCTTGTTATTGACGCCAAAAAAAACCGTCCATCACTCTTAAGTTGAACGCCGGCCGGAAGAGACAACTTAACTCTGCGGTACTTGCGCCTCTCAGTTGTTCTCATTTTTTACAATGCTCGGATCAATGCCCTTTATACCGTCAGGGTAGAGTATGTCAACTAATTCTGTGTTCATGCTCTTGATGCGCCTGGAGAGCGCCTTTATAAATTCAACGAGCAGCTTAGTCGCGAGCTTGTGATTTTGGTCATAAAGCTTATTAAAATCCTCAATGGTAAGCCGAAAGAGCACGCAATCCATATGTGCTTTCGCCGTTGCCGTGCTCTTGCCTTTGAAAAGCGCCATTTCGCCGAAGAACTCGTGCTCTCTTATCAGCTCAAGTACTTCTTCCTTATTGCCTTCAATGTTGGATTTTTTAGTTATACTGACTTTCCCTTTGGCTACGGCATAGAAGGAATCGCTCTCCGAGCCTTCGGTGAAGATTGATTCGTGCTCCTTGAACTTGAGTTCTTTGCAAATACTTCTTAAGGCCAGCGCTTCTTCGTGCGTCAGACCTGCAAAAAGTTTTAATTCTCTCATAGCATATACATCATTAACAACTGCTTCCAGGCTGGCCGACTCCTCAGGAGAAATGTCGATAAACTCCAGCCCTGCCGCAAAACCGTCAGACAGGTCCTTAACCGTTAGTACTTTAGCCGTCAAGTCTTTGAAATCCGAACCTTCCCTGATTTTGAACGAGACAGCAACCTTTTTGCCCAGCGGGAGATAAACATCGAGCGTGATACTCACACCCCCGGTGCTGACACTTGTCATACGGCCCATCATCTTGCGCCCCGTGGAAACTTCCGTAACCTCCACGTCCCTGGCAAGCCTTATTCGCGCAAACCTTCTGCGCTCACGACCGCTTTCTTCTGCCATACCAGCCCCCTGCCTGATTACAGGCATACTAATTTTGGACTTAGAATAGCCCATTGCACTGCTTCTCCAAGCTACTATTTCTTTCCTTCGTTTACATCCCTAATCGGAGTTTCAGAGAACAAGAGGTCGACCATCTCCTGATTCATAGTTTTAAGCCTTCTCGCCAGAGTCTTAATGAATTCAACAAGTATCCTTACGGCGAGTTTGTGGTTCTCGTTATCCAGCCGGTTAAAATCATCCACGGTCAGCACAAAGAGCACGCATTCAGAGTGAGCAATGGCATTAGCGCTCCTTTTGCCTTCGTTAAAAAGCGCCATCTCGCCGAAAAACTCGCCTTCCCTGATCAGCGCCAGAACTTCATCGCTCTTTGAATCAATGTTGGATTTTTTTGTGATTCTCACCTTGCCGTTCATTACGGCGTAGAAAGAATCACCTTCGGACCCTTCAATAAAGACCACTTCGTCCGCCTTATACCTCACTTCCTTCCCCATGGCCTTAAGCGATATCGCCTCATCATGGGAAATATTAGTGAAAAGCTTGATGCCTTTTAAGAAATAGATATCATTGATTACTGCTTCTATGCTGTCTCTCGCCTCTTGTGTTATATCGAGGAATTGAAGGGCGATCTGGAAAGAATCCTGCAGGTCCTGCACGCGAATTACGGTTGCGGTCAGGTTCTTTAAATCCGCACCTTGCCTAAGATTAAAAGACAAAGAAACTTTTTTCCCGAGCGGGATAAAAGTGTCAAAAGTAATACTGGCTCCGCCGGCGCTGACATTGGAGATGACGCCGTTCATGATCTTCCCGGAGTCGGAGATAACTACCTCGGCTGTTCGAATGAGCCTTGCACGCCGGTATTTTCTCCGTTCACTCCATTCTTCGTCTGCCATGTCCCGTTCCCCAGTACTTCATTTATCTCTTCCAGTTTTGGTAATTCAGTCAGGTCCTTAAGACCGAAGTATTGCAGGAATTCTTTCGTTGTGCCGTAGAGCAGCGGGCGCCCGATTACTTCCTTGCGCCCCAATATACGAATCAGCTCTCTTTCATAAAGTGTATCAAGCACCCCGTCAGCAGAAACACCGCGAAGCGATTCTATTTCAAGTTTGGTAATGGGCTGCTTGCAGGCCACTATTGCCAGCGTTTCCAGGGCGGCCTTTGAAAGCCTGTGAGTTATCCTGGTCTTAAATAGTTTTTTAATGAAAGACGCATACTGCTCGCGCGTGACTATTGAGAACCCTTCGGCCACCTCGGTTATGCAAAGAGGCCGGCCGGCAGTCTCATAATCGAGTTGTAGCTCGGTGACTGCCTTGCGTATTTCCGCCTCGCTCATATCGTCAAGAACCAGTTTGAGCCTTGAAATCTCAAGAGGTTCATCGCTGACAAAGAGCAGACACTCTATTACCGCTTTAGCGAACGTAATCTCCATTGTCCTTCCTGCTTATAAATATATCATTACTTGCCGCATTGTGTCTACAAGCAATAAGCCCGAGCTTTATCATTTCAAGTATGGCCAGAAATGCCGTAATAATATGCTCTCTCGTCTTCTGCTCTTTAAGGAATGCCGTAAATTCAAACTGCTCAACCGAGTTGATATGATCTAAGATTTCATTGATCTTCTGCCTTACAGTGATACCTTCCCGGGATAGCGAGAGCACCTCATCCTTGGGAATATAGGTCAGCACGCTCTTGAAGGCCACCAGGAGGTCGTAAAGCGTCGCCTCTTTGAAGGTTTCCTCTGCATACACGGCAGTCATATCCTGCTCGCGATAGAAGACATCTTTTTGCTTAAGTTCTTTCTTCTCAAGATCAAATGCCAGTTCCTTCATTTTATTGTAGATCTCAAGCAATTTTTTAGCGTCAACCTCTACCTGTGTTTCCGCCTTTTCCTCTTCTTTGGGGAGCAGCGCCTGCGATTTAAGGTAGAGCAGGTTGGCGGCGTCCACAATAAATTCACTGCCTTCGTCAATATTTATAAGTTTAGGCGCTTCAATTATTTCCGACACGGATATTTTCTCCGAATCAATCTCGTCTTCTTTAATTAGGTCCAGCAATATTTCGAACGGCCCCTCGAATGTTTTGGAAACTATACTAAACATGTCCCTTCCCGAATACCGCATTTCTCACTTCTTCCATGGTTTTGCCGGCGGCGGCTTTTGCGCGCTTGTTGCCGTCGTTTATGACATCGTTGACATAATCCGGCTTGCTTAATATCTCTCGCCTTTTATTTTCCATACCGGTAAAGAGCGGAGCAAGCACTTCAAGGAGAGCTTTTTTGCAATCAGAGCAGCCGAGAGCGCCTGACCTGCAGCCTGCCTCTATCTCGGTAGTTTGCTCCTTGCGGTAAATATTATGCAGAAGAAATATTGGACAGCCGGAAGGGTCGCCCTGGTCTCCCATTCTTATCTTTTTCGGATCCGTGTAGCACTTTTTAATCTTCTTCTCAACCGCTTCGTTTGTGTCTGACATATTTATGCAGTTGTCATAGGATTTGCTCATCTTGCGCCCGTCAATGCCAAGAAGCGCCGGAACGCTCGTGAACACATGCTGCGGCTCCGGAAAAACCTCACCGTAGAAATTATTGAACCTGCGGCAGATCTCGCGCGATATTTCCAGATGCGGAAGCTGATCCTGTCCTATAGGCACAACGCTCGCCTTGTAGAGCAAAATATCGGCCGCCTGAAGCACCGGGTAGCCGAGGAATCCATAGTTTGAAAGATCCTTCTCCTTGAGTTCATTTATCTGGCTCTTATAGGTTGGATTTCTTTCAAGCCAGGGAATAGGAGTTATCATCGAAAGGAGCAAGTGCAGTTCCGCGTGTTCAAGCACGGCTGACTGGATAAAAACAGTGCTTTTCTTGGGGTCTATTCCGGCTACCAGCCAGTCAACCACCATCTCGCGGGCCGCTGTTGCCATCTCTTTTGTCTTACGGCTTTCAGTTGTGAGCGCGTGCCAGTCAGCGACCTCAAAGAAACAATTATAATCGTCCTGAAGTTTGACCCAGTTCTGAAGGGCTCCCAGCAGGTTGCCTAAATGCAGTTTCCCTGTCGGCCTCATTCCGCTTAATATTGTTTTTTTGCCGCTCAAATTGCCTCCGCTTAGCGCAGGTTAACCCCGGAAAACGAATAAAAGACAATGTTTATTACCGAAAATAGCCCGTCGTGCACTCCGGGCAAATACATAACCAGGTAGATTACGCCGATGAAGGCAAACTGCCACGTGGGGTTCATATATTCAATTTTGTGCGCCATAGAGGGCGGCAGAAAAAACGCCAGTATTTTTGACCCGTCGAGCGGCGGTATGGGTATGAGATTAAAGCAGGCAAACACGATATTTATCATGATAAAAAATACAAAAAGCACCTGCATCGGGTCGTTCATATTATTCCAGCCGATCACTCTTGAGGTTAAGCCGAAAACAAAGGCCGTTAACAGGTTAGCCGAAATCCCGGCCGCGGAAACAATCAAGCTGTCAACTTTCGGGTTTCTGAAATTTCGCGGGACTATCGGCACCGGTTTAGCCCAGCCGAACGGCAGAAATAACATTACAAGCGTTCCCACCAAACTTAGGTGGGAAAGCGGATTCATTGTTAGACGCCCCATATTCTTAGCCGTATCATCTCCGCAAAGGTGAGCCGCTAAACCGTGGGAAAACTCATGAATTGTAAGGGCAAAACAGAAAGCGACGATATATATTATCGCTTCAAAAGGACTGGTTCTGAGATATGAAAGAAGGCCGCCCATATTTTATTAATTTTAACACATAAAACGGTCAAAGTCAAAAGCATATTCCCGCAGAAAGCTTTACGAAATATGCTTTTTTCCTAAAAGCGAAGCGAGATCGCGGCTAATGCGCTTAACGCGCGCGCGCTTTAATCTGCAAAAATTATATCAAATATTTTATGTAGGCCAGTTCAGCGCTCTTGTCTTCCGCTTTGCCGTCAAGTTTAGCGTCCAGCAGTTTAGAGAAAAGCTGTTTATAAACCGGCCCGGGTTTTATGCCCAGCGACTTAAGATCCTCGCCCTTCAAGACTACTTTAACCTTACTGAGGGTTGAAATATAAAGGTGTATCCTCTGCCTCACACGCAAACTCTTTGACTTTGCGATATAAAACAGCAGACCTTCTATGGAAGTGCCGTAAAGCTCTTTATAAACCGCGCTGTTTTTCATTTTAACCGGATTCAAGGCCGAAAGGATGTGCTCCTCCCTCGCCTTGACGTGCACGACTTTTTTCATTATATCGCGGTCCAGTTTAAACCTGTCGCAGATGCGCTGGCACTCTTTAAGCTCCAGTTCATCAAGTAAGACGAGGAAGTTCGTGAACCAACGCTCAACCTTCTCTTCTACAAAAAGGACTTCCACCGAAAAACTATGGTAAATTTCTTTGAAAAGCGCCTTCAGTTTTGCAGTAACCTTGAGTGACGGATGAATATATCTCAGCACATCAAGTTCCTGCATCCTTATAAGCGCCTTGATCGGATGGTCTTCGTTAAGTATCTGGACTATCTCATCTTTTATTTTGTAGGTAGCGAGGCGTTCGAACATTTCAAGTTCAAGCGCGTTAGCGAGGAAGTTCCTGGTGCTTTCCTCCATCTTCATTCCGTACCGCTGCTCAAAACGAATAGCGCGGAAAATCCTGGTGGGGTCCTCAACAAAACTCATGTTGTGCAAGACTCTTATCTCGCCGTTTTTCAGATCACGCCGTCCGCCGAAGAAATCCACGAGCGTCCCGAACTCTTTCGCGTTAAGCTCAATAGCCATTGTATTTATGGTGAAATCCCGGCGATAGAGATCGTACTTGATATGCGAGAACTCAACCTGCGGAGCGCTTGCGGGATAATCATAAAACTCAACGCGGGCCGTCGCGATATCAATCTTCAATTTGCCTTCAAGAATAAGCACGGCTGTGCCGAATTTTTTGTGAACCTTGATCTTCATTTTATATTTCTTCGCGAGCGCGGCCGCGTATTTCAGGCCGTCGCCTTCTATCACCACATCAATGTCAAAGTTATCTATGCCCAGCAGCAGATCCCGCACAAACCCGCCTACAAGAAAAGCCCTCATTCCGAGTTTGTCAGCGAGTTCCCCGGCAGTTTTGAAGATGCCTAAGATGCGGGGCGGCAGACGCTCCTCGAGAATATCAGCCGTATGCGCTATTTCAGCCGAGGTGTTTTCGAGCGCCTTCTCAATCTGCTGAATCTTATCGCTCATCCTTTCCTTATTAACATTCTTCAGCACATCAGACCTCGTCACTATTCCGGCAACCGAGCCGTCTGCCTGCACGACCGGAACCTTGCCTACATTTTCGTCTATCATCAGGCGCTGTATATCCGTCACGGGAGTATCCGGGGTCACGGTAAGGACATTAGTCTTCATGTAGCCGCAGACTTCCGCGTCATTAAAGTTATGCTGCATACATTTATCCAGGTCGGTAATGCCTACTATGCCTATTAATTTGTTATTCGAGACGATAGGAAGGCTGCTGTGATTAAACCTGAGCATTATCTTTCTTGATTCCTCGCACGAGATATCCGGCTTAATGCTGAGCACGGGACTGCTCATAATGTCTTTGGCCCGCAGGAAGGGCTTAATCTTTCTCTCCAGCACAGCAAGCAGGCGTTCTTTCACTTCCACGAGCCCGCCTTCACGGAGAGTTGCTGAAGCAGCCGAGCCGTGACCGCCGCCGCCAAATTCGCGGACTACCTCGCCGACATTAACCTCTTCAATGCTGCTCCGGGCTATGATATTTATCCTGTCGGAGAATTTTACGACCGCGAAAACAACAACCAGGTTGCCCATTTCCCGGAGCTTATGGACAAGCAGGGCAATATCCTTGACATACTGCTCCGTTTCGGCAAACGCTATCTTAACGGGAATACCTTTTATCTCGTGCGACTCCATTGAAGCCAGCAACCGCCCGAAAAGGATGTCCTGCTCGGGAGAGAAGCCCTCTTTCAAAAAGTCCTTTATAATGTTTAAGTTGGCGCCGCAGCCGAGGAGGTGTGACATCATATCAAACTCAAGTTGTGTTGTTGACAGATAGGAGAAGAAACCGGTCTCTTCGTAGAGCGCTATCGCGAAAAGCGTGGCCTCACGGGGACTGATGGGGATATTTTTTTCTTTAAGCTCTTTGACGAGGATGGAAATAGTCGCGCCTGTAGGACTGCCATTGACTCCCTTAACCATTACCTCGGCCTTAATTTCGCCGCCGACAACGGGGTGGTGGTCGTAAACTGTGACCTTGATATTTTTCCAGCCGATGAAACGCGCTAAATCCCCTATCCGCCCCGGCATAGCTGTATCAACTACAATAAGTTCTTTGACCTCATCGGATTTGATTTCTTTAAGGCGGTGTACTGCAAATTCAGGATACAGCTGTATGAACTCCTTTACCTTGAGTTCGCAACTGCCGGGAAAGACAGGCAAGGCGCCGGGATGAAGCTTTTTAACAGCAACCATTGATGCAAAGGCGTCAAAATCAGCGTTTATGTGAGTGGTAATCAGTTTCATTACTTTAGATTATAACATTAAAAGAAAGGAAGGTTTATAACGTTTATAAGGTTTGTAACGTTCATAACGTAATTCGCGTAATTCGCGCAGTTCGCCTTGTTTTACGTTAAGAACGTTAAGAACGTTATAAACCTATATATTTACATAAACACCTTGTTGAACCTTTCATAATATTCCCCAAGAAACACCTCAAGATCTTTGCTCTTGTCTGACAATGCGGCTTTAGGGTCTGTAAGGGCTTTCCCAATGTTTTCCGCTCCAAGCTTGCGAGCCGCCTGCCCCACGGTAATCCACGCGCTCTCTCTTCTGCTGTTTGTCCTCGGCTTGGAGAACTGGATTGATATTTCGCCTTTTACATACTGAAACCTTATCTGCACCTTGTTCGACATAAGGACTATTACCGAGTTGCCCTCAGGCAGATTGTCATAGGTGTGCTCGCCCTCAAGGGCGAAATACTTATTGTACAGAAACTGAAAATTCTTCCTTACCTCACCAAGAAATTTATCCGGCATACTTCTCCTTTGCTGCAAAAGCTTTTTTTGATGACACCGATGCTAAAACGATGGCACCGGTAGACCTTGATGATTTGCAGATGCTTCAAAAGGTTTCATCTGTGTCATCACTTCCAAATCGGTGTCATCATACTTTTACTGCGCCTTGCTTACACAATCTACTCTTCGTTGTAAACAATGTCTCCGTAAACTGCAAATATCTTTCTGCCCGGCTTTACTACGAGGAATCTCTTCTCATCGGTCCAGTTTCCGTCTACCAGGTCTTTTAACATGGACATATCGCCCGCGTATTCAACATACTTAAGTTTATTGTCCGCGGCCTTTTTCCTAACCTCTTCCTTATACTTAAGATGTTTGGTCGGCTCGGTATCAATATAGACCATCTTGTCTGAATGCTTTTTGGGAGAGAGCGTCTCCACAAGAAACTTGGCGTTTTCTTCACCGTATTCCTTAACGTACTCTTCATAGGTTTTTCCGCCGAGCAGGCTATTCTGTTCTCTTTCCCCGTCGCCCTCCCTGAACATTGAAGCGCCGCGTTCAAGGTAGCCCGCGGAAGTCCAGGATTGGCTCGGGTTATCGCCGAAAAGTTCGTTGAACCTCGCGTGCGAGCCTAAAAGTATTGCCAAGCAGTCGTGAGCGCGCGGAATTATCAGCGGAATAGAACCGGCCTTCAGCCCGTTGGCAGAGTTGCCGCAAAGTCCATAGCCAAGTATTAACGCGTCATAAGGAGCGCCGATCGAGTCTATCTTTTTCTGCAGCGCTTCCCGCAAAATGTCAGACTTATCGTGAAGACCTTTTTCAAGATATTCGGCATCCACCACATTTTCAGTAAGCGCGGCAGCGTAAGAGAGTTCTCTCGCGAAAACCTCACAGGATATAAGCTTTAATTTTTTCTTAGAGGTATTTTTTTGCAAATTCCACCGCATTCCTGAAGATAAACACGCCGTCGCCCTCTTCAGGCAGGTCTTCTCTCGTCCATCTGGGATGGTTATACCTGGTCATATACCTTTCCGGATGCGGCATCAAACCCAAAATATTGCCGTCGGGGTTGCAGATGCCGGCAATGGCTTCCTGTGAACCATTCGGGTTCTCCGGGAAGCTTATTACCTTGCCCTTCCTGTCGCAATAACGGAAGACTATCTGCTTATTTGCCTTGATTTTATCGAGCACTTTCTTGTTTAGCGTCACAAAGTTGCCTTCCCCGTGGGCAATGGGAAGATAAATAACCGGTTTGTTTTTCCTGGTGAAGATGCACTTGCTATCCTCGGTGCGCAGGTGCAGCCATCTTGCTTCAAATTTCCCTGAAACATTGTGGGCGAGCGTCGTGAACTCCAGCTCGTCAACTCCTTCAAAGCCGGGAAGCAATCCTGTGCGAACCAATACCTGGAAGCCGTTGCAAATGCCTATTATCAGCCTTTTTGCCGCAATGTACTTGCCAAGAGCGTCATAGAGTTTATACTTTATCTCGTTCGCCAGTATTTTTCCCGCAGAAACATCATCTCCGTAAGAAAAGCCGCCCGGTATCGCGACTATCTGGTAATTCATTATGTTCACTTCTTTTGAGAGCAGGCTGTTTATGTGAACCAGGTCGACTTGTTCCGCACCGCAAACCTTGAATGCGTTAACGGTTTCATAGTCACAGTTAGTTCCTGCAGTCCTTATCACCAGCGTCTTTGAATGCATCCCTTCCCTCCATAATCCATCTCAACCGAATTACGTTTCTACCGCCAAGTTATATTCGACCGGTTTCGTTTTTTATTTTTGTTTACGTCATAAACGTTACGAACGTTAAGAACGTTACAAACCCTTTTGGTTTCTTTTTGCCTTTACTTTACAAACCTTATAAACCTTAATAACTTTTATTATCAGGGATTCCTGAGGGGTGCCTGCCACGCTTCTTTCAGGGCCCCAATACTCTCATTAACAACCCTTCCCCCTTTCACCCCATCAACAACCAGTTTCTCTTCTTTGGTTACCTTTCCTATGCGCGCAACCTTCAAGCCCTTAAATATTTCTTCGAACTTCCCGGCGGAGGCATGTTCCACTTCAACCAGAAACCTTGTGTGTGATTCAGAGAAGAGCACCAGATCGTCCCGGGAAATATTCTCAGCTCCCGGCACGTTCGCAAGTCCGATTGCCGCGCCAAGCCCGCCGGCAAAGGCCATCTCTGCCGCAGCCGCGCCGATGCCGCCTTCCGAGCAGTCGTGGCAGGAAACTATTGCGCCTGACTTTATACCCGCGTTGACCGCCTTAAATATTTTCTTGCCGGTCTTTGCGTCAACTTTAGGAACGGAATTACCGATAGAGCCGAGAGTCTTGTAATAGATTGAGCCGCCGACCTCGTTAAAGGTCTCGCCGATAACATAGATTAAGTTTCCGTCTTTTTTCAGGTCCATAGAACAAGTCTTTCTGAAGTCCTCCAGCACCGAGATGCTTGAGATAAGCAGCGTGCCCGGTATCGCGATTCTCCTGCCGGTAGCCGAGTCCATGTATTCATTATTCAGGCTGTCTTTCCCTGAAATGAACGGCGTGCCGTATTCCTTCGCTATATCGTAACAGGCAATGCAGGCTCTCGTAAGTCCGCCCATCTCGTCCGGCTTCTGCGGATTTCCCCAGCAGAAGTTATCCAATATGGCAATCTTGTCTATATCCGCGCCTACTGCGACAATATTCCTCAAGGCCTCGTCAATGTTTCCCGCAGCCATCCAGTATGGGTCTATCATCCCGTAACGCGGGTTTATGCCGTTTCCGACCGCGACGCCTTTCTTTGAAGTAAGGTCAGGCCTTGTCACACAAGCATCACCCGGACCGTCATTAACACAACCCTGCAGAGGCTTAATGATTGAACCGCCCTGCACTTCGTGGTCGTACTGCCTTATAATCCATTCTTTTGAAGCCACTGACGGGTCTGCAAGAATATTTTTCAAGGAAGCACCGAGATTTCCCGAAGGAAGATTCGCCGGTTCTTCGTTGTGTTTCAGGTTCCAGGTTGCTTCCAACTCAAACTTGGGCCCGCCGCCGTGAACGAAGGACATATCAATGTCGCAAACCTTTACTTTTCCGTAGAAGAGTTCAAGTTTCTTGGTGTTGGTGAACTCGCCGATAATAGTCGCTTCCACATTTTCTGAAACGCAGAGTTTCAGGAACTGGTTAAGCTTATCGATAGGCACAGCGAAGACCATCCTTTCCTGCGCCTCGCTAACCCAGATTTCCCAGGGAGAAAGGCCGTCATATTTCAAAGGAATCCTTTCAAGGAAAACCTTCGCGCCCGTCTCTTCGCCCATCTCACCGACAGCCGAAGAATAGCCTCCCGCGCCGCAATCCGTAACCGCGCGGTAAAGTTTCAAGTCTCTTGCTTTAAGCTGAACATCGAGCGCTTTCTTTTCAACTATCGGGTTTCCTATCTGCACCGCGCTTACTTCGGTATCCTTATCAAGCGCTATGGACGAGAAGGTCGCGCCGTGAATACCGTCGCGCCCCGTCTTTCCGCCTATTGAGAGAATAATGTCGCCCGGCTTTACGCTCTTAAAACATTTGTCAACCGGAAGTATACCCACCGTTCCGCAGTAGACCAGCGGGTTGCAGCTGTAGCCTTCTTCAAATATAACCGCGCCATTAGCTGTCGGAATACCCATACGGTTGCCGTAATCACGGACTCCTGAAACAACGCCCTTAAAAACGCGCTTCGGATGAAGCGTGCCTTCAACAAGCTTTTCGTACGGAGTGTCAAGCGGTCCAAAACAGAATACATCCGTGTTCAACACAGGTTTCGCGCCGAGCCCGACTCCCATTATGTCCCTGATAACCCCGCCGATGCCCGTGCCGGCTCCGCCGTACGGTTCAATCGCCGAGGGGTGGTTGTGTGTCTCCACCTTAAAAGCAATGCAATTTTTGTTGTCAAATTTTATAATGCCGGCGTTATCCTTAAAAACCGATACGCACCAGTCCCGATCGAGCTCTTGCGTGACCTTAAAAATAGTCTCTTTAATTAGGTTATTCATTACTTTGCCGTTGTAAGTCACCTTCGCGCCGAAGCTCTTGTGTTTGCAGTGCTCCGACCAGGTCTGGGCTATTGTCTCCAGCTCCACATCTGTCGGGTTTCTCTTCTTCTTCTTAAAGTAGGCCTGAACGACTTTCATTTCCGCGAGATTCAGCGAGAGCAGCCCTGACCTGCTGATTTCGGTGAGCTTTTTGTCGTCCGCCTTTAGTATCTGAATAGTTTTGAAATATTTCATCTATTTCACCTGTTTTATCTTATAAGTTTGTACTACATTATTTGAGAGCAAACCTGAACATATCTTTTCGGCATCTTTCTTTGTAATTTTGCCGCTAATTATATAGACCTGTCCTGCCTTTACGCTTTCAACGCCTTTCACATTAAGGTCTTGTATTCCTTTCTTTACGGAATCCCCTGCCGCATCTGTTACTCCCGGCTTCGACCAAACTTCAATTTCGTACTTCATAACAGCCTCCTAAATGCGAATTAACCTTTCATAACGTTTATAACGTAAACCCTGTTTGCTCTATGCGCATTACGTTATAAACGTTAAGAACGTTAAAAACGTTACAAACCATTAAAGTAATATATCCATCGATATATTCAAACTCTTCGCCGAGTGCGTCAACGCCCCTATCGAAATATAATCCGCGCCTATCTTTGCAAACTTGCGGATGTTATTAATGTTAACCCCTCCTGAAATTTCAATTCTATACATCCCCCCGATCATCTTAACCGCCTTCTTCATATCTGGAATGCTCATATTGTCGAGCATTATAATATCAAAATCCTCGCCCATTGCCTCTGAGACTTCAGCCAGGTTCTGCGTCTCAACCTCAAGCTTCAGGCGCGGGTATTTTTTCCTGACATCCTTGACCGCCTTTTTTATCCCGCCGGCGATGTGCACATGGTTGTCCTTTATCAGAACCCCGTCAAAGAGTCCGAACCTGTGATTTGTGCCGCCGCCCATCTTCACCGCGTACTTTTCGAGCGCGCGCAAACACGGCGTGGTCTTTCTGGTATCCAGTATTTTTACTCCTGTCCCCTTCACTTTGGAAACAAACTTACCGGTAAGCGTCGCAATACCTGAAAGACGCTGTATGAGGTTTAACGCTGTGCGCTCACCCGTAAGGATGGCCCTCGCATGACCGTGTATCTCGGCAAGGCGCGTCCCGTTTTTAATGCGGCTGCCGTCCTGTTTCAACACCTTAAACTTCAGCGAAGGATCTATCTGTCTAAAGGCTTCGCCTGCTAGACTTACGCCCGCAAGGCGTCCTTCTTCTCTCGCCACTATGACCGCTTTAACTTTAAGGTTTGCCGGGACAGTTGCCTTCGAGGTAACATCTCCGGACCCGACATCCTCGGCAAGAGCGTATTTTACAAGCGTCTTCGCGTCCATCAAGCCATCCTTTTCATATTATCAAGCAGTTTTGCCTTCTTATCAGTCAGCAGTTTCTGTTTTTCTTTCTCTGATTCAACTACCGAGGCAGGAGCCCGTTTCACAAAGTTCTCGTTCGCGAGCTTCCCTGCGATACTAAGCAATTCCTTTTCAACGCCTTCAAGTTCTTTGCGCATTCTCTCTTTCTCCTTGGTCTTGTCTATGTGCCCTTCAAGCGCGACAAATATCTCAACCTTGGGAAGAACGCTGGTGGAGCAGAGCTCAGGTTTTGCAAGTTCCGGGCCTATCAGCAATTCCTCTATCTTTGCGAGGTCAGTCAAATAGGCTTTGTTGCGGGTTAAAGACGCAATAATCGGCGCGTCCGCCGTCTTTATCAAAACCTTAATCTTAGCGGCAGGCAGAATGTTCGCCTCGCTTCTGGAATTCCTGATGGAAACTATTACTGCTTTTATAAGTTCCATCTCTTCGTCAATCGCGGAATTCATAGAAGCCGCCTCGGACTTGGGCCAATCGGCTTTCATTATGCTCTCGCCTTCGTGAGGTATGGTCTGCCAGATCTCTTCCGTGATAAAGGGCATAAACGGGTGAAGAGCCCTGAGAGTCTTCTCAAGCGCCTCGTACATCACAAACTGCACGGTTTCGCGCCCGGAATGCAGACCGTTCTTGCCGGCGTCCTTCGCGTTAAGTCTCGGTTTAGAGAGTTCCAGGTACCAGTCGCAGAACTCGTGCCAGGTAAAGGTATACATCGCCTGCGCGGCCTTGTCAAAATTGGAAGTATCAAAGGCCTTGGCAGAATCAGCAAGCATTGAGTTCAAACGCGAGATAATCCATTTGTCGGCAAGCGTCAAATCAAGTTTTGTGCGGTCAATATTTTTGGGATCAAAGCCTTCAAGGTTCATCAAACAGAAGCGGGCCGCGTTCCAGAGTTTGTTCGCGAAATTGCGGTAACCCTCAATACGCTCCTCTGCCAGGGCGATATCCCGGCCCTGTGTCGCAAATATCCCGAGCGTAAATCTTACGGCGTCTGTGCCGTATTTCTCCATAATAACTACCGGGTCAATGACATTTCCGGAAGATTTGCTCATCTTCTGTCCCTTAGCATCGCGAATGAGGGCGTGAAGGTAAGCTTCCTTGAACGGAACTTCGCCCGTAAATTTGATGCCCATCATTATCATTCTGGCTACCCAGAAGAAGATAATGTCAAAACCGGTTGAGAGCATATCCGTGGGGTAAAACTTCTTAAAGAGTTGTGTCTGTTCCGGCCAGCCCATCGTCGCGAAGGGCCAAAGCTGCGACGAGAACCAGGTGTCAAGCACATCAGGGTCCTGCTCTATCTTTGAACTTTCGCACTTGGGACACTTTACCGGCGCATCCACAGAAACTATAGTCTCATTACAGGCTCTACAATAATAGACCGGTAAACGCTGTCCCCACCAGAGCTGGCGGGAGATACACCAGTCACGGATGTTTTCCATCCAGTTGAAATAGGTCGTATCCCAGCTTGCCGGAATGAACTTAATCTCGCCTTCTTTTACAGCCTTAATCGCCGGTTCAGCGAGCGGCTTCATCTTCATAAACCACTGAAGGGAAATAATCGGCTCAGTCACCGTGTCGCACCTGCTGCAATGGCTCACGGAGTTCTTGTGGTCCTCAATCTTTTCAAGCAATTTCAAGGCCTCAAGTTCCTCAACGACGGCCTTCCTGCATTTAAACCTGTCTAAGCCCTTGAACTTTCCCGCCTTCTCGTTCATGGTGGCGTCAAGGTTCATCACGCAAATCTGTTCAAGGTTGTGGCGGATGCCCAGCTCAAAGTCGTTTAAGTCGTGCGCCGGAGTTACCTTAACCGCTCCGGTCCCGAACTCCATCTCAACTTTTTCGTCGGCTATGACAAGTATCTGCCGTCCGGTAAGCGGGAGCTCAAGTTTCCTGCCGATAAACTTAGACCAGCGGTGATCCTTGGGATTGACTGCGACCGCGGTATCTCCAAGCATTGTCTCGGGCCGAGTAGTCGCAACAGTCACAAATTCTTTTGAATCCACAACCGGATATTTTATATGCCACAGATGCCCGTTCTTTTCTTTGTGCTCAACCTCAATATCCGAAAGCGCGGTTCTGCAGCGCGGGCACCAGCTGATGATATAATTCCCGCGGTAGATAAGCCCGTCCTTGTAAAGTTCAACGAAGACGTGGTTGACGGCTTTCATCATTCCTTCGTCCATCGTGAAACGCTCGCGTTCCCAGTCACAGGAACAGCCAAGCAGTTTGAGCTGGCTGACAATCCTTCCGCCGTACTTTTCCTTCCACTCGCGCGCCCGTTTCACAAAAGCTTCGCGCCCGATGTCGTGACGCGTCTTCTTCTCGGTCGCCATCAAATCTTTTTCAACAACATTCTGGGTGGCAATGCTCGCGTGGTCGGTTCCGGGAAGCCACAAGACTTCAAACCCCTGCATTCTCTTGTAGCGGCAGAGAGCGTCCTGAAGCGTGTTATTCAGCGCGTGTCCCACGTGAAGCGCGCCGGTTACATTCGGAGGAGGAATAACCATAGAAAAGCGCGGCTTTGACGAATTTTCGTCTGCGCGGAAATATTTCTTTGAGACCCAATATTCGTACCATTTTTTTTCAGTCTCTTTGGGTTCGTACCTTGTGCTTAATTCCTTAATTCCCATTCTTCACCGGCCCTCTGGTTTTGTTTCTTCTATACTTACCGACTGCTCAAACTTGAATTTAAAATCGAGCGTTCCGACCTCAGGCACCAAAAGGCTCACGTACGGCGCCTCTATTCTTGCCTGCTCGAAGACCGCCCAGCCCCGTTTTGTCTCTCCTGAAGCGAGACTGCAGGGTTTAAAGAGCGTCTTGGCAACCACATCCTTCTTGAAACGATCATCAGGATAGTACATTTGATACCCGTAAAGCCCGGCAATAGCCCTGTTAATATCAGCGTCCCGGCCCCGTTCTTCTTCAGTAACCTGCCGGTGAGGTTCTCCGGCTTTTTCAGAAAGGGTAGGACCCATTACCTTGAAGATTTCCTTGAAATCCGTTTCGGAGATTGCCTTATGCTGCCCCGCATTGCCGTCAAGCAGCACGCACTTATACGGGTCAAAACTAACCGGCCCCGAGCCGCCATTCTCAACCGTGAGCTCGAAAACCGAGAAAAACTGTTTTGTTTCAGAAGCGTAGGGATTGAAACCGTTGATGCCGGATTTTTTTAGTTCTTCAAACGGCACATATCTGGCGGAGACTTTTACTGCTTCCTTCTTCTCTGTCGCCGATAGCCCGCTGCTGCCGGAGGAAACCTGCTCGCCTGCGAAAACCGGCGCCAGCGTCACCACCGCGCGTTTAACAGAAGCGCAGGACCCAAGAAGCAGGCAAAGAGAAACAAGCAAAAGAAACTTTTTCAGCATACCTCTCCGGGCCGGAATGTTACTTAACGCCGTCTTTCAATAGTTTGTATTCAATGCTGTCCACAAGTGCGAGCCAGCTCGCCTCTATCATATTCTGCGAGACGCCGATGGTATTCCAGATATCCTTACCGTCAGTTGACTCGATTACCACGCGGGTAAGCGCCTTGGTGGCCGCCTGCGGGTCAACAATCCTGACTTTGAAATCCCGAAGATGAACGGACTTAAGCGAGGGGTAGTAAACCTCCAGCGCCTTGCGAAGCGCGTTATTCAGCGCGTCAACCGGACCTGTGCCCTCTGCCGCGGTATGTTCTTCCTTCCCGTTAACCTTAACTTTGATGGTTGCCTTCGAGCCTACCTTTCCTTCGCGGTTATCCACTGTTACGCCAAAATCTTCAAGCGTGAAGAAGGTTCTGTGCGTCTTAAAGACTTTTTTCATAAGGAGTTCAAAGGAAGCTTCCGCGCCTTCAAAGTTGTAGCCAAGTTTTTCCAGTTCTTTGACCTTATTCAGAATTTCTTTTGTCTCGGGCGTATCCTTGTCGAGATTAACTCCGAGGGATTGTCCTTTAAAGATAACATTGCTCACGCCGGAAAGTTCCGAGATGAGAATGCGCCTCTTGTTCCCTACCGCTTCAGGGGTCATATGCTCGTAGCTGAGCTCGTTTTTCTTCATAGCGTCAACGTGCACGCCTGCCTTGTGCGTGAAAGCGGAACGACCGACGAAAGGAGCCGCATCGGGAAGTTTTAAGTTGGCAAGTTCGGCAATGTAGATGGCAAGATGAGTTAATTCCTGAAGCCGTCTCGGCTCCAAGCACTGATATTTCATCTTGATCTGGAGGTTCGGAATAATAGAACACAGGTTTGCGTTTCCGCACCTCTCGCCGTAGCCGTTTACCGTGCCGTGAACCATCACGCAGCCCTCTTCAACCGCCGCGAGCGAATTCGCCGTGCCGAGGTCCGAGTCGTTGTGCGCGTGAATGCCAAGTTTACAAGTAACGTGCTTCCTGACCTCTCTGATTATCTCTCTTAACTCACTCGGCAGAGTGCCGCCGTTAGTGTCGCAAAGGATAACATAGGCAGCGCCTGCCTTCTCAGCTGTCTGCAAAGTCTTGATAGCGTACTCTTTATTGGCTTTGTAGCCGTCAAAGAAATGCTCGGCGTCATAAAAAGCCTCAATACCGTTATTTGTCAGATAGCCGATAGAATCGGCAATGATCTCAAGATTATTTTCAAGCGTGGTTTTGATGACATCCGTAATGTGCAGATCCCACGTCTTCCCGAATATGCAGGCAACCTTGGCGCCTGACTTTACAAAGGCCTTGAGGTTATCGTCATCTTCCGGCTTGTTCTTCACCCTTCGGGTGCTTCCAAAAGCCACGAGGATTGAATTCTTAAACTTGATATCCTTTGCCTTCTGAAAAAACTCCATGTCCTTTGGGTTTGAACCGGGCCAGCCGCCTTCAATGTAATGAACGCCGACCTCGTCAAGTTTTGCCGCTACCTTGAGTTTTTCTTCCACTGAAAAGGAAATACCTTCTCCCTGAGAACCGTCGCGAAGCGTTGTGTCATATATTTTTACCTGTCTCATAAGGCCTCACTTGTGCAAAGATAAGCACCATATCACTTAAGTTAAAATCACAAATTCCAAGCACCAAATCACAAATAAAAACACAAAAACCAAGGTACAAAAAGATTTGTTAAGCACTTTGCAGTTTTACATTTTTGT
>Ga0209083_1000278_pt1 | contig 81476 bp, 84 predicted proteins | sample AM7aDNAmetaG_FD_184132 | JGI IMG/M metagenome (GOLD analysis project Ga0209083, IMG submission 184132) | Freshwater microbial communities from Finland to study Microbial Dark Matter (Phase II) - AM7a DNA metaG (SPAdes) (version 3) | ecosystem: Environmental > Aquatic > Freshwater > Lake ... | reverse complement strand
CCATAGTCGAGACAGTTTTTCTGCCAGCACCAAAATTTCGATAAATCGAGATTGGACTGCATCGCTACCCCAACTTAATGGTTTGATGAGGTAGTATAAAATCTTTCAGTTAAGTAAGTACACGACCTATTTCTGACCGGGAAAGGACTCGTGAAGCTCTTCGCCTACACAATCATGATGTTGTTTTAGGTAGAATTAGAGTATTGTAATGATAAACTTACATGGGTGTAAAAACTATTATATACGACGATAGAACATACGTAAACCAGAGGTAATAGCTTGGCAGAGCCGTTCGAGAAGATATTTGGAGATACTAGCGAATTGAGGGTAATCGAGTCTCTCCTGCCCAATAAAAACAGAGATTTCAATATAACAGAAATCGCAGAGGAGTCTGATATTTCAAGGCAAGCCGCCATTCCAGTAGTGAAAAAGTTCCTCCAATGGGACTTATTAAAGATAGATTCCAAGCGTGGAAATGCTAACTACTATAAGATCAATGAGGATTCGGATTTCATAAAAGCATTTCGGGAGATTAACAACAGTATCATTACATGTATACTTGGAGAAGAATTGCTATCCAGACCCGCACAGCCTATACCGGCATGCAATGAACCAACGTCGGTCCCACTTGGAACGACACTCCCAAGTTAAAATCTGAAGATCAGGCGATTATTCCCAATCAGGCTGCTTTAGATTTAATTTGTGATGGCCTCAGAGATCTGGCAAATGGCTTTGAATCGGGCGGTGATACATTTGGACCACTTAAAAAAATTTGGCTTTCCGCCATTTCCTGTGGCTAACCTCAGTTCACGATGGGTTTCTGGTTTTTTAGATCGTCTCCGTGCGTACTCTGTGAACTTTGTGTCTCTGTGGTTGAAACGTCGTCATCCGCTGGTTATAGCCAAATGGTTACGGACGTTCACCAAAAGGCACAGAGCGCACGGAGGACTCACAGAGGCTTCTATTATTATATTACACACTCAATACAGCGAGGAACCAAAAATATAGTACGAACAGAATTGGCTCCCACAAGTCCTCTGTGCATTTCCCCAATGCGCAGGGCTACACAGGCGTGCGAGCGCGCGGGCGCGGGCCGGAGGCAGTGGTGCAGCAACCCAATGAGCTTGTCGAGCTGGCCGAAGTCCCCGCGGCAGAGGCCCGGATTGTTAGGGAGGTCAGGGTCCTGGCGGAGAGCTGCTCCCGGTAGATGGAGCCAAAACGTGCACATTATTCATGCGGGGGTTTGAGACGGAAAGTATTCTTAGAGGAATATCTTGCGGTTTCAAGCATATAAAAAAGAAAGAAGATGGATCACAGGTTACATATACTAATAGGAGTTAAGGTCAGCCCATAGATACCAACAGAATCCAAGATAAGGGGCCTGAAAGAGGAAGACATTGTGTGAGGCTACCCAATGAGTAGGCCTTGACAGAATATCTTACTAAGCTTTTATGAAATAAGATCACATTCGAACACACACACACGGCCGAAATTTAAACGAGTGTCGCGAGGGGTAAGCTATATTTTATTTTGTATATATATAAAATATAAAAAATTAATATATTGAATTTGATAACTATAGTTACGTCTAGAAAATTTGATAAGTATAAGGTATTAAAATTCAGCCTTGTCAACCAAAATCAGTTCATTTTTTTTAGAAACTCGATCTTAGACATTACCGATTTTTAGCAGTTCAACATTTTACATTCAGGATTATATAAATAAAATATTTCAAAAAAAATAAGCAATATCGTGAATCTTATTTTATTTTTACGAAATTAATGAAAAATTAGTCTATTAAAATTTATATCTAGCAACCGAATGCAAAAGTTCTTATCTTTGGTTGTTAGTATTACATATTAGAGATGTGATGTATATGAAACCAAGTATCGCCATTTGTATTTTTTTGAGCTTGGCTTTAATATCCGGCCTGGCAGAAGCACAGCAAAATTTTGGAACGAAAGTAAAATCAGGAGATTCAGATGTGGGACTTCCGCTTTCGCCTTTTGCACCGATCGGTGGTTTTGCGCAGAACGGTTACTGGGTATCCTATTGGGATCTCAATGCCAATGGTTTATACGATGATCAAGATGTCGCTTATCTCCAATTCGGTAGCACTAATATCCCACCAGCACAAAGGATAGTTCGAGCCAACAACATTCGTCTGACTGGATGGGGACCATACCCAGCAGGATCCTATGTGAAGGGAAGTGATTCTGATATGGGCCAGCAGCTAAATACGGTTCCGCCAGCCGCTTTTGCATTACCATCTGCTGCGCCGGCTGGTTTTTACTATTTGGATGTAGCAGGAAGTGCTGGATATGATATAGGCGATCCAGTCTATCTAAAAGCCCTGTCTCCCTCGACTACATTGACATTAGGAACCAATGATATAAGGATAACTGGATACGATGTCTTCCCAGCCGGATCGAGAGTATCGATTACAGATCCAGATGCAGGAAAAACACTAACGCAATTCACAACGCCAGTAGGAGCTAATGGCGGTCCAAGGCTAACAGGGCCTTTTCCGACTCCAATTGCCACCCTGATGTTCTATAACGCAAATGGAGACATTGCTCAATCTCCGCCAAACCCAGTTGGTTCCGCAATCTTTGATGATGGAGATTTGGTCTATTTCCATGTAGGTGCAGGAGGTGCTACACCTGCGGTCGGGCCCAATGATATACGTCTCTATGATTAAGCGATTTAGATTTTTTATCTTTTATTTTTTATTTAACAGTAATGACTTCTATAAACATGACCCAATCAGCTGTCTATTAATATGCATATAATGTTATTATAAATATGAATTATGAGAATGTCTAGGGGAACGAAAAGAGATTATAAGAAGAAGAGTTCGGGCAATTAAGCTGTCAATTGATTTTGATATTCGAGATTCGGTAAACCCGCATTATATGGCCTAGAGCAATCCGGAATTGAAAGTCGAATATTACAGGTCGCATTTCGTTCATAGGTTCTTTTGGATTCCAAGATACTTTATAAAAATGAAATGTTATTGCCTATTGCGCCGGCCCTGAGAGGCGCAAGGAGTTAACTGTCACTTGTGTTGCAGTTCCAGGGCCCTTTGGTACGGGCCGTATAAGATAGACATCATCCAGATAGTCATAGTTACCATTACCATTTGCATCATAGTATTTTAGATAGGAAACGGGAAGGGACGGTAAGTATTGCAACACGTTAACAAGCTGTATAGGCTTAGATTGATCTGGATCGAAACTGGATAATCTTGTCCCTGCAAGATAATTTTCAGAAAGGCTACTCATGCGAACATCATTTGTATCCGTGTTATATCCAATCCTATGCCAATATACTGGATCGGAGATGTCGTAGCGAGGGGAGCCGGAATTTGAAGTTCCATACTGATCGAGAAAGACAAAGCTGCCTCCATCTGGAAACGCTCCAGGTACTGGTGTTAATGGCACGCCATAATCCTTATCGACTGGCCTAACCTTCGAACCTGCTGAATAGGTTTCAAATGGGGTAAGCCTTACTGCATTAATAGGCATAATTGCAGGTATGGGAGAGCTTACAAGGTATAATATATCCTGCTCATCATATAAACCAGGATTTGGTCCTATATCCCACATCGCTACTGTAGCACCTGCATTATCTGTGCTAAACAAATCGTCTAGCGGCTTACTTATATCACTGTCTCCCGGCATTACCTTCGTCCCAAAATTGTACTCGGACGCTCCTCCCAGACCGAGCATAACTATGAAACAAATTGGCATCAATAGTGATTTCATCATTCACCCTCCATTCATAAAGATATGATTAAACGTAAGCAAACTGAGTGTGTAGGCTCATTGGTCAATTTTAATTCTGGGATATTTCCTATTATCATAAGATGTTATTAAGCAATTGACAGATTTAATTTTATTGGTCCCAATCCAAATTACGAGAAGTTCTGACCGATGCAGAGTAGTCGATTCATAAAAAGTTATACACACTAATTAAAACAACCTTTGAGGACAAATAATAGGCAAGCATAATTTTATAAATATGCTTTCAACCTCGAACGATCCTGGGGTTGCGCGCCGGATTCTGCTGCATATTTTGGTTTTGCTGGCACCGGTAATTCGATAAGGGGCAATTGTCGATAAATCATTCCATAGTGAATGGAATAGATTGTTTATAATAAGCAAAAAATAAGGTTTGTAAATGGAATGTCAAAAAGAGGGATGGCTTCTTGCAGGTTACATGCACTTACCTTTAACTATAGGGAGGCGAGTAATGATGCGGACCCCGAGGAAACGTAGGCATGGAAGCCCTAAAACCAGGCCCGAGCGTTTTCATCGCGTAGACAGCCTTGAGCCCAGGCGAGATATCTTCCACAATTCCCCCCGGGGAACGCCAGTCCCGAATCATGCATGTGAGCCAAAGAATTCCCGCCATGAAATTGGACGATAGCAGCAATTTCAGTTCTTCTGTATGAAAATAGAACCCATTCACGAGCCTTTTTCCTTCAGCCTTTGCACCTCTATCCCAGCCAGCTGCAAAAAATCCAGTGCCGTCTGGTCCGGGTAGCTCTGCAGATAGACAACCTTCTTCACCCGCGCATTGATCATCATCTTGGCGCAGAGGATGCAGGGCTGGTGGGTGCAATAGAGCGTTGCCCCCTCGATGCTGATGCCGTGCATTGCCGCCTGGATGATGGCATTCTGCTCAGCATGCACCGCCCGGCAAAGCTCATGGCGCGTGCCGCTCTCCACATTCTCGCGAGCGCAGCCGACAACATCGCAGTGGTCGAGGCCCGCAGGCGCGCCATTGTAGCCCGTGGTAAGAATTCTCTTATTCTTCACGAAAAGGGCGCCCACCTGGTTATGCAAACAGGTGGACCGCTTCGCTACTACTGAGGCAATCTCCATGAAATAATCGTCCATGCCTGGGCGGTCTATGAGGGGCATCTGAACGGATAGTTGCGGTATTGCTTAAAAAACCTCTCCACAAGATTTCCAGCAGTGAGACCGGGAGTGAGACTAGAGCGCGAAGGACATAAGACGCAACGGAAGCTTAATATTCCCTTCTCGCGTCGAACCCTGTTCATGTCTATTCACTGGGCTGACGTCATCGCCGAGAAGCTTGAAGGCTCTGGCCCCCACACCATCGCCACGGGCATAACTCCCTCCGGGCCGGTTCACATTGGAAATATGCGCGAGGTCATGACGGCAGAAGCCGTCTATCGCGCTCTCCAAGATAGGGGTGTGGAAGCGCGGCTGATCTATATTGCCGACACCTTCGACCGGCTGCGCAGGCTCTACCCGTTCTTGCCGGAGAGCTTCACGGAGCACATCGGCAAGCCCCTCTCAGAAATTCCCTGCCCCACGGGATGCTGCGGCAGCTATGCCGATCATTTTCTCAATCCCTTCTTGAAGAGCATGGAGCGGCTGGGCATAAAGCCGGAGGTCTTTCGGGCCGATGTTCTCTATAAGGAGGGCAAGTATATGGGTGCCATCAAAACCGCATTGCAACGCAAGGACGACATTGCCCGCATACTGAAAGAGGTCTCGGGCCGTGAGGTTCCACCGGGCTGGAGCCCCTTTGATGTTATCTGCTCAACATGCGGCCGCACCAACACCACAAACGTGACAGGCTTCGATCTTGAGAAAGAGACTGTGGACTACGTTTGCTCGTGCGGGAGCACAGGCACCGTCTCCATGAGCGGCGGCGGAAAATTGGTCTGGCGGGTGGACTGGCCGGCGCGCTGGCCCATCTTCCGCGTCACTGTGGAGCCCTTCGGCAAGGATCACGCCACAGCTGGCGGCTCATACGACACAGGCAAGAGGATCAGCGAAGAGGTCTACAGCTATCCGGCTCCCTTCCCCATGGTCTACGAGTGGATTCACCTCAAGGGCGTGGGCGCCATGCATAGCTCCACGGGGATAGTCGTCACCATTCAGGAGATGCTGGACGTTGTCCCTCCGGAGGTTCTGCGCTACCTGATCATCAGAAACAAGCCCGAGAAGCACATCGAGTTCGATCCTGGTCTGCCGCTATTGAGCCTGGTGGACGAGTACGACCAGAGAAAAGGCGATGAGCGGGCCATTGAGCTCTCCAATATCCGAGGCAGCGGGCCATTCGAGATACCGTTCCGGCACATGGTCACGGCAGTGCAGATCGCCCGCGGCGACGAGGATGGTCTCTTTACGGCCTTGAAAAGATCCGGATACGATGTCATTTCCCGGCGCGAGGAGATCCTGGGCCGGGCCCGGAATGTGCAAACGTGGCTGGATAAGCATGCACCCGCCTATGTCAAATTCCAGGTGCAAGAGACGCTTCCAGCTGCGATAAACAATCTTACCCCCATAGAGCGCCGGGGCCTGGGCCTTCTGGCGGAACAGATCGGCGACAAGACCGCCGCCGAGATTCACGAATTGGTCTATGCCGTGGCCAAGGAACAGAATCTGGATTCCAAGAAGTTCTTCCAGGCCATCTACCTGGCATTCCTGGGCGACCGGCAGGGCCCCAAAGTTGGATGGTTCCTGGCCAGCCTTGATAGGGATTTTGTAAAGGCCAGGCTCCTGGAAACAGCCGCGTCTTAAGGATGCAAATGGTCCACAAGATCTACCTCTCGGGCCCGCTCTTCTCGGCGGCCGAAGTCGCCTGGGGTAAGCAGCTTCTGGCCCATCTCGGCGAGCACCTGGGGAATGCAAAGATCATATGGCCCCACGAGATCGTCCCGGAAGGGGCAAAGCCCGAGCATATCTTCGCGGCCAATCTGCAGGCGCTGAACCAGTGCGACCTCATGGTGGCCATCCTGGACGGCCCCCAGGTGGACGACGGCACCGCCTGGGAGATTGGCTACTTTTTCGGTCAGGGAAAAAAAAATTGGGGGATTAGGACGGACTTTCGGCGCGCAGGCGAGTCGGAAAAGTCCAGGGTCAACCTCATGATCGAGTGCTCTTGCCTGATGGTGGCTTCGTGCACGGAAGATCTTTGTTCCGAGCTTATGAGGCTCTTAGATTGATCACGCCCGTTTTCGGCGCTCCTTTGCTTCTGGCGGAAGGAAAGGAGCGAATCCTGATCGCGGCCGACATTCATCTGGGCCTGGAGCATGAACTGTGGCTCGGCGGCGTCTCCATTCCCAGCCAGACCGAGAAGATCTTAACGCGTCTGCTGGGATATGTGGCGGAAACGGTTCCGGATAGACTCCTGCTCTTGGGGGACCTGAAACATAATGTCCCCAAAACGAGCTGGCAAGAGAAGAGGGAGATCCCAGATTTCCTGCGACGGCTGTCGGCACAGGTAAAAGTTGAGATCGTTCCCGGAAATCATGACAGCAACCTGATAGATATGGCCCCATTGGGCGTACGGGTGAGACCATCATCCGGCTTTGTGCTGGACGGTGTTGGCTATTTTCATGGCCACACCTGGCCTGATGAAAAACTTCTGCGGGCCGATCGACTTGTAGCAGGTCACCTGCATCCGGCTGTGAGTCTGAAAGACCCATTGGGCCGCCCCCTGACAAAACCCGTCTGGGCCAGAACACTTCTCCAGCCTCGTGCGGTGCAAGAGCATTACGGCTTTGCAAGCTCGGCGGAGATCATCATCGCCCCAGCCTTCAATGATCTATGCGGCGGCCTGCCTTTAAACGACCTGCAGGAAGAGGATGTGCATGGATCGCTCCTTACAATGGCAGATTGGGAGCAGGCGCGCCTTTATCTGCTGGATGGAACCGACATTGGACGACTTCTGGAGATAAAAGCAGCCCAAAAGACATCCGTTTGAGCAGCAAGAATTAATTACCTCGCCCTCCTCATGCTTTTCCGGTAATTTTCAGAGGCGATAAGAAGTGAGTGATAGAGAGAGGCTCTTGGAGCTGCTTCAGGAAAAGTCCCTGGAGGTGAGGCCGGTCACATTGTCTTCAGGCAAGACCAGCGACTATTATCTGGACTGCAAACGCGTTACTTTAAGTCCGGAAGGGGCATATTTGACCGCCAAGCTGATGCTGGATATGATACGGCCGGATGTGTCTGCAGTGGGCGGTCTCACCCTGGGTGCGGACCCCATTGTATCATCCATATCGGTCTTAAGCCATATACAGGGCAGAGGTCTGGCGGGCTTGATTGTAAGAAAAGAGCCAAAGAAACATGGCACTATGAATTACGTGGAGGGGCCCGTCCTGGAGACCGGAGCCAAAGTAGCCGTAGTTGAAGATGTGGTCACCTCGGGTGCCTCTCTTCAGAGAGCCATAGATCGTATCGCTGCCGCGGGCTACCAGCCTGTACAGGCCCTGACCATTATGGACCGCCAGGAAGGTGGTAATGCGGTCATCAAATCACGGGGATTTGCGCTGCAGGCGCTCTTCACCCGCGATGACTTAAATATAAATAAATAGAAGAATAAGAGAGGATTCCCTGATACCTTCGGATTTGGGAAGCCTCTAGTATCCGAATTTCTTAATTACCTGGGAATGGACATTCCAAGAATTTGGGACTGGAATCTCACTTGGCTCTACCGGCCATCTGGCCCGGATTCTTGAGTTGGACTCTGCCCGGGTTGGAAGCTGTTAGGCATTGTATTATTTGGCATCTCTTCTGGCGTGACACCACCCGATGGGGGCATCTCACCTGGATTCATTCCTGGATTCAGGGCTGGATTCATGCCAGGACTCGTTCCGGGATTTGTTCCATTCTGATTAGCTCCATACGGATTTGTTCCGGGATTTGTTCCATTCTGATTGGCTCCATTCGGATTTGTTCCAAATGGATTGCTGCTTTGGGGCCAGACACCAGGCATTTCCTGCCCAGGATTGGTTTGCTGTTGTCCTGGCTGAAGCTGGCCCGTGGCTGTGAAGGGAGATTCAAGGCGAAGGTTCCGCCACATTCCTTCTTCGGAATACGATACCTGAGAGGCTACCGTAAATGTGCCGCTCTGCACGGCTCTTACTGGATAGCTGATAGGTGCCGATATCCCGGGATAAAGTTCTGTCTGGCCTCCAGGAAAATTTGTCTCAAGGCCTGGTGAAAGGCCAGGCGTAATTGAGGCCTCTGTGGCATTGCTGCCGCTATAGGTCAACATTACGGTTACCATTACATTCTCGCCAACATTTGCCGTTGGGGGAACATTCTGGCTGGCCGTCAGTTCTGCCGTTGCTGGCCCAATAAATAGCCCCGCCCCCAAGAAGAGCAAAAGAATATGCACCAATCCCAAATGCTTCATCGATTATCCTGTCTCTCGCCAGCGAGATTTAAAGATAGCTGTCATACGAGGTTGATATGAGATTTATTGGATACTTTGATCCTGTTTTCTCTTCGCCGGCAAGACGCCCGGCCTCTCGCCATACATAAAATACTTATTTGGTTTGAAGATATGCTTATCTGATGGATGTCTCTTTCTCGGCCTGGCGGCACTCGCGCGAAGAGAGTTTGCAGCTCAAAGGAGATAGCTTTTCTTTTCTCTTCGATAGGCGCTACACCAATCGACTCAACAGAATGAGTCGCGTTTTCTTTGAAGCCTATGTCGCAGCCACCAAAGAGCTGGCCGCGCAGGAGGATCGCTTCCCCAGCCTTAGCGAGATAGATGCTAAGATGGAGAGCGGAGCCGTCTATGCATTCAAGGACCGTCTGATGAAGAACACCGAGTTCTTCGAAGAAGTTAAAATTTCAGGCGTCTCCTATCTGGTTCCGCGCGCTCTCAAGTTTGTCGATTCAAACGGTACCTATACCGATTTGATCTTGAGCTTCGATGAGGGCACCGTGGTGCTGCCTACGCGCAGGAAGACACCCTTATTGCCAGAGCCGCGGACATCTTCACCACCGGATGTTGAGGAGCCGCAATCTTTGGAGCCGGAACGCGAAGCCTTGGAGTCAGACGCAATTTCGGCGACAAATGATTTGCCAGAGACAACGCCAGAATCATATTCCCAGATATTTGATGAGGTAACAGAACCTGTAGCGACGAATGGCGCGTCGTCCTCACCCGAGCACCTGATGGATGAAAAAGACGCGACTATGCCTTCTGCAAAAGAGCCCGAAATGCCGGCCGGCCGTAAGAAAATGAAATTGCCGTCCAGGGCTATTATGTTGCTTGGTTTTGTCACTCTGCTGGCAATTGCCGCCGTTGTATTCTATATAAGTTCCTCGATGGTCGTGTCACCGATTCAGGTCGAGTACTCGGCTTACCTTTCTAACTCCAGCAATGAGAGCTATCTTGGCCTGGATATCACCAACCCCAAGGGGATGGCCAATGACATGGAGATGACGCTGCCGCCCAATATCGACCAGAGCATAAGTGCGAGAGGCGGCGTTGTGACCATCGCGCACGGTTCCAGCACCAGGGTGCGAATGAATAGCAGTAGTGATGCCAGCGTGAAGATCTACCTGCAAGGCAACTGGACGACGATTCCTGCAACACTCAGCTTTGCCGCGCCAAATGGTTATGACACCAGCCTCCAGGTTCACGGCAAGGACTACTTCGTCACGCGCAAGAACGAAACCCTGATTCTCATGTTCAATCTGACAGGGGAAGGCGTAAGATTTGAGCAGAGCTATCTTCGGAAACATTAGGCTGGCGGTAAGAGCAGAGAGAGAGAATGCCGATGCAACTCTGAAAAGAGTAGCCTCACTCGGCCTTCTCGATAGGAGTCGCAAGGTTCTGGAAAGAGGCTGCTATGTGGAGATACCTGTCACCAAGTCCGTCTCCGGCTGCGAGATGATAACTCAAGAGAAGCCGGCCTTCTACAAGAGAACGCCCGATCTCGCCGAAGCCCTGCAAAGCGAGTTGTCACTGGCAGATCTCGATCTTCTTCCTCGCGGCTGGTATATCCAGGGAAGTGTCATAGTCGTCAAGATCCATCCAGACCTTTCACGGCACCAATACCGTATCGGTCAGGCTCTTCTGGACTTCTATCCGCGTTGTTGCACGGTATTGCGCGACCACGGCATTGAGGGCCGGTTCAGGGAGCCTGTGCGCGAGACGATCGCGGGTTTCAAGACGGAGACGGTGCATCGGGAGAATGGAGTGATCTTCAATCTGGATGCTGCAAAAGTGATGTTCTCGGCCGGCAACCTGAAGGAACGCATGCGCATGAGCCTTCTTGGTAAGGACGAGTTCGTTGTGGATATGTTTGCGGGAATTGGTTATTTTACACTCCAGATGGCGGTTCATTCCCGGCCGCGCAGGATCATGGCCATTGAACTGAACCCGAACGCCTACCAATTTCTCTGCCAGAATATCCGGGAAAACCACGTCGAGGATATTGTGGAGCCAATTTTGGGCGACTGCACAGAGGTGACACCCGTAGGCGTTGCGGACAGAGTCGTGATGGGCATGGTCCAGGTGACAGACAGGTTTCTGCTGAAGGGCATCCAGGCCTTGCGACCGGGCGGTATACTGCACTACCATCAGACAATTCCCACCGTGATGCACCCGGCCCGGGCGGTGCAGGATGTAACGGACGCGGCGAAAATTTTGGGAAGGCGAGCCGAGATCCTGAGGTGCGTTCGGGTCAAGAAGTACTCACCGGGAATGGTTCACGCCGTAGTCGATGCCCGGATCGAAGGAGCGAGGTAAGGGTTTTGTCTTTCGGGTGCCAAGAACAGAAAGGGAGACGGATCCATGGAAGGAGAGGCGGATCGATAGATTAATAACCACCTGTTGCAAGGTTAGAGGCGAAGCCCGGTAGTGTAGCGGTCAATCACAGGAGGCTCTGGACCTCCCTACCTAGGTTCGAATCCTGGCCGGGCTACTTTCCATCTTTTGAAGACACAATTCAAGGTTCCAGGCGATCTCTCTTCATTTCGTCCATAGCATCGCGCGAGAGCCTGATTTCGGCCAGCTGGATGGCACCCATGGAAGAGATCATCCTGGTCATCATATCCGAGACGGTTCTGCCCAGGTCTTCCTCTTTGCTGGCCAGAGCCATGGACAATGCACACCCCAGGTTATAGGCGGTCCAACTCGCATAGGTGAAATGAACCATCAGGTCCTCCATTCCGCCTTCAATCCAGGGACCATCCGAGTCGGGACATATCACCCTGGACCTGATCTGACTCAGGCTCTGGACCTCCGCTTCAAACTGAACTAAGCCGTCTATCGTAAGATCACATCCGGGCCACGTTAGAGATAATTCGGCCATGCTATTTTCATTCAATTACCATTGGAATTATAATAGTCCTCTAGTCCTTCTTTCCTATTGAAGATTGCCGTGCTTCATAGTTCCCGATGGGATGGTAAAAAAAGGGACTCTCTTGCTCCAGCGTATTCTAAAAAGGGCCATATAGATCCCAGAAGCGAGCCACAAATCCTGCCACCCGAAAACTAGATATATTCATAATGAATAAGAGTGTAATACCGCGTATTGAGTCGAACGAAATTGGACCGAGAGGCCGATTAAGCAGATCCGGTTAATATTCCTGGCCTTGGGTGATCGATTTTATCCTCCATCAGAGCCTGGATCGATAGATAAATTGGAACCGGAAGGCGCCGCTCAATTCCCAGGTGCAGGTCTTCGGCAAAGGGCGAAAAACGCTTTGTGGGCGTAACATCTGTGGTCGCCATGGTCCGTGAAGAAGAACGCGGTGCAGGATGTCAAGGAAGAAGCCAAGAGCAGGCCCCTCATCGACCGATGATTGGGTCCTCGTAAGAAGGGCGCTGTGCAAAATTCCAGTGCTGCCTGGGCAAAGCCTTCCGCATTAGATGTGAGCAGGATGAGACGTCCGCTTTGTGCGGAGCTGTCCCGATGCTTTGGGCGCTGTGGATCGGCGTTTGTCTTGCTACTATTTTACCTGCTCTCGATTGTCTTCGAACACCTATCACTCTTACTTATCATCTAGTTTTTTTTGTCGCGAATTTTCCACCTGGATCTGCCTCCAAATAAGGCATAAGGCTGCTTTTTTCGCGTCTCAACAGAGGCTGAACCCAAAATTTATATCCTATCACTACCCTTAAGTTAGTATACAAAAGTAATCGTGAGGTGAAATCTAATGTGGGACAAGAAATATCCGTCAATATTCGATATATTTGAGAATTTCGCCAAAGGTTTTCCCTTTGAGAGGAAGGACAAGTTCGAAGATGACTGGTTCAAAGAGCCATTTGAGGACATGATCGAGAGATTTGAGGAATCCATGCCTGCGGAATTTAAGAGCTTCGTTCGCGAGGAGGATACGCAGGGAGGAATATCTCGCAGATACGGTCCCTTCGTCTATGGCTTCAGCTACACTGCAGAGCCTGGAAAGGAGCCCACCTTCCAGGAGTTTGGCAATATCAAGCCATCGCACCGGGGCATAGAGCCAAGCCAGGGCAGAGAGCCATTGGTCGACGTCATGGGTGAGAAGGACAAGTTCAAGATCTTCATCGAGCTGCCTGGAGTAGATAAAGATAAGGTCAAATTGGATGTGGCCGAGGACAGCGTGGAGATAAAGACCGAAGACGAGAAGAAGTTCTACAAGATGATTAACCTTGACTCGGCCGTTGACCCGGATAGCGCCAAGGCTTCTTACAGGAACGGCATCTTGACGCTGGAGCTGGACAAGAAAGAGAAGAGAAAGGGCAAAGACATCAAGATAGATTGAGACGAATAAGGGCTGGACGCATATGTCCTGCCCAATGACTCATTTTTTCAACCGATTTGCGGATCCTGGGCTCACCAGATCTTTATGCTGCAAACTGTTCTCGATACAATTGCCTCTCAAAATATTGTCAGGATCTCGAATAAAATGCAGAGACGTGGCAAAATTGCCCGGATTGAACCTAGCTGAAAGCTACATGGGGTTCACATGATCCAAAAAATAGCGGCAAAGTCCTGATAGAACACCAATGTGAAAAATAGCTACTTAAATCAACCGGGCTCAATGGTGTGCATGCAACGAATGAGTGAGTTCTGGGGGCAGGGATGTGTTGCTTGCAGTGAAGACACAAACAGTATCTTGTCGAACGTGAGGGGATTGATACGCAGCAAATACGGCGATATAGTTCTACTCTGCATAGTGACCGTTGCCTTCTGCATTCTTCTGGCATTCTCAGCAACGGGCTAAGATATAGGCAGGCGATTGTGGCCAATCTTTTCTGAATTAGTATCCATCCTGGACTCAGCTCTAATTTTTGATTCCATACGCATTTTCGGAAGAGTGCCTTCTGCATAACAAAGATTAAATCACCGCCAGTGTTTTAGAACCATAACGAGGATTGGCATGGACAAGAATGAGAAGGTGAACGAACTCGCCCGCAGGCGCGGCTTCCTTTGGCCGGCCTTTGAGCTCTACGGAGGAGCCGCGGGGTTCTATGATTACGGACCTCTGGGCGCGCCTCTGAAGAGACGCATTGAGGACATCTGGCGGCAGTACTTCGTCATTGCAGAAGGATTTGCCGAGATCGAAGCGCCTACCATCGGCGTGGAGGGAATCTATCAGGCTTCAGGCCACTTAGCTGGATTTTCCGACCCCCTCACCGGCTGCAAGGAGTGCAAAGAGGTCTACCGGGCGGATCACCTCATCAAGCACATCATCGAGGTCCCGGATGCGCTCAAAAACGAAGAGATCTACAAATGCATCCAGGAGAATGAGATCGGTTGCCCGGAGTGCGGCGGAGAGCTCTCCCAGGTCTACGAGTTCAATCTCATGTTCAAGACCATGATCGGTCCGGGAAACAAGATGACGGGCTATCTCCGGCCGGAGACGGCGCAGGGCATGTTCATCAACTTCCCCCGGCTTTTGCGCTACTTCCGGGACTCACTGCCTTTTGCGGCGGTGCAGATCGGCAAGTCCTTCCGAAATGAGATCTCGCCCCGCCAGGGTGTGATCAGGCTCCGGGAATTCACTCAGGCCGAGGCCGAGATATTCATCGACCCGCGGGATAAGACCCACCCCCGCTTCGCAGAGGTCAAGGATATCAAGATGAAGTTCTACTCCCGGCAAGCACAGGAGAAGGGCGAAGAGGAGGAGATGACCTTTGGCGAGGCGGTGGAAAAGGGCCTCGTGGCTCATCAGACTCTGGCCTACTATGTGGCCAGAACCTATCAGTTCCTCCTGGCGGTGGGCGTGGCTCCGGACAAGCTTCGCTTCCGCCAGCATAAATCGGATGAGATGGCTCATTATGCTGCAGACTGCTGGGACGCCGAGGTCTTCCTGGATCGAATGGGCTGGATAGAGATCGTGGGCGTGGCCGACCGAACTGACTATGATCTCAAGGCTCACGCGTCCGTGAGCAAGGTAGACCTCAGCGTTTTCGTCCACTACGACCAGCCTGTGAAACGCCAGAAGCTCGTAGTCAAGCCAGACTTCAAGAAACTGGGACCCAGGTTCAAGTCTAAGGCCAAGGCGGTGGGAGAGGCTCTCAAGGCTCTGTCTGCAGAGGAGCTGAAAGGCGGCAGTGGCACGAAAGACGACAAAATAAAAGTGGTCGTGGATGGAGAGACCATTGAGATCGAAAAGGACCTTTTCTCCTTTGAGAGCGTGGAGGAGGAGGTTCGTGGCATAGAGATCGTGCCTCATGTCATTGAGCCGTCCTTCGGCATAGACAGGATACTATACACCGTACTGGACCACTCCTACTACGAGGATGTCGCAGATGGCGAAATCCGTGCCGTTCTCAGGTTCAAGCCTGCGGTAGCACCCATTGAGGTGGCAGTACTGCCACTTATGGACCGAAAAGAGCTTGTCGGTCCCGCCAGGAAGATCCAGGAGCAGCTTCGCTGCAGGGGCATGCGCGTGGACTTTGATATATCCGGGTCCATCGGCCGCAGGTACCGCCGTTGTGATGAGGCGGGAACGCCCTACGAGGTCACCGTGGACTATGAGACGCTGGAGCTGGGAACCGTCACCATCCGGGACCGGGACTCCATGAGCCAGGTCAAAGTTCCCGAGTGGCAGGTGGCTGACAAGCTCCAGGCGCTCCTCAATGCCAGCATAAAGTTTCATGAGGCGGGAGACCTGGTTGCCGCAGTGAAGAAAGAGTGAAAGTGGAAAAACGGATAGTGTGAAAACAGTGTCTACAGCCCAGACCGCCCAGAGGGATATATCTCGTGCCTGAAATCGCCGGGGAGTGGCGCACAACGCTTGTCAAGGAGATCCGCAGAAAGGCCATCCACCTCACCGGCCTGTCTGTGCCCTTTGGTCTCCTCGTCTTCGGCCGGACTTTTACTGCTGCCATGATAGCCCTGGCTCTGGTGGTAGCGCTGGCCCTGGAAAGACAGAGGCTCAAGGGAAAGATCAGCTTTCCCGAGACGCGGGTCCAGGAGATGGACAAGGTAGCCAGCTACATTTATTATATCGCGGGCAGCCTGCTATGCGTTCTTCTCTTTCCGCTCATGATCGCTGTGACCGCCATGCTGCTTCTCTCTTTAGGCGACACTGTAAGCGGCCTCGTAGGCTCAGTTCTGGCGAAAGCAGATGTGCGGAGCAGGAGAGAGATGTGGTGCTGCAAGCCCATGCCGATTGTCGCCGCCATGTTCTCAGCATGTCTCTTTATCGGCTACCTCGCCTCCGGCATCACCAGCCTCTCCTTCCCGGTCTATTTCGCAGGAGCTGTTGGTGCTACAGTTGCCGATTGCGTGGCAATAATCATCCATAACAAGGGCCTGGATGACAACTTCACCATACCAGTATTTTCAGGCCTGCTGATGATTGCCGCAGCTACAATATTTTAGCACGATATTTCAGCGAGCAGTCTGGCGTGCCAGAAAAGATAGACTGGAAAAGATAGAAAAGGTTTTTTAAAGCATGGGATTGTATGCTTTCAGCGCTCACAAGCGGCAATAGCTGCCTTGTCAATGAAATCAGGAGGAAAGGAAATGGATATTATTCTGATAGGTCCACCAGGATCCGGTAAAGGCACACAGGCCAAGATGATCGTCGATAAATACCATGTAAAGCACGTCTCCACAGGAGATATACTGAGAGAGAATGTTCGCAGCGGAACTCCTCTCGGTGTTGAGGCCAAGAAGTTCATGGATGCAGGGAAGCTCGTTCCCGATACTCTTCTCATTGATATCATCAAGGATCGCCTGGCCAAGGATGATGTCAAGGCCGGATGGATGCTGGACGGCTTCCCCAGGACCATGCCCCAGGCAGAGGCTCTGGATAAGATCCTGCCCGCCCTGGGCCAGAAGATCGATGTGGTCTTGAACATTGACGTTCCCGATGCGGAGCTCGTCAAGCGCGTCACCGGAAGGAGGATGTGCAAGTGCGGGACAACCTACCATGTGCAGTTCAATAAGCCCAAGGTCGAAGGAAAGTGCGATGCCTGCGGCGCCGACCTCTACCAGAGGGCAGACGACACCGAAGCCACAGTCAAGCAGAGACTGGACGCCTATCACGCCCAGACCCAGCCTTTGATCGACTACTACAACAAGAGGGGCCTCGTCGCCACCGTTCTTGGCGTGGGCGATATCAAGGCCATCTTTGGCGAGGTCGTCAAGGCTCTGGATAAGAAGGTTTAGAACCTTCAAAACACTTATCAAACAATCTTCTTTTTTGGCAATTCAATAAATTTCTATTAAATATAACCCAAAATCGTATTGCAATAGGGTAATACCATATCCAGTCAGCCTTGCCGTGCATAAGGAGATCTTTGTCCTTATTCAGACCAGATCACGTCCTTCTCCACGAATGGCCGGATACGAGGGTGCAGTCCCTTGATAGTGACAAGATCCACCTTCCTTCCGAAGAGATCTTCGAGATAGAAGGAGAGGTCCATGAAGTTACGGAAGCTAGGCTTCTCGAACTCCACCAGTATGTCGATATCGCTGGATTCCTTCTGCTCTCCGCGGGAGAATGAGCCGAAGATGCCGATTCGCTTTATTGCGAAGCTAGCCTTGATGTCCTGGATGTGACTTCTGAGGAGATCCATTGTTTCCATGTTCAGTCCAGCTCAGTAATGGCTTTATGACACTAAAAACATTCCTCTTCTTGGGGACACCAAAACAGCCAACAGATATCACTACTGGCCCTCGGGCGGGCCCGTCCACATGCGCGTGCGGCTGCGCGCTCGTGCTCGGGGGCGCAGGGCATCTAAAGACCTCTGGCAGTCTCGACTTAAAAGCGCTGGTGGCTTTTTCGAGACTATATCTCATCCCGGCCCAGAGACCATTTTGGCTCTGCCATGCATAAAATTAGACTCTACGTCGCAGAGAGCCATTCCACCCTTTTGGTCCGGGATTCTTTCAGAATCTGCGCCAGAAGCCTAACCCCAATATCCTTCCCTTGATGCGTATTGGGGATTGTAATTCGAATTTCGCCCTTAACCATAAAGTCGTGGTCCGAACCTGTGCAGGGTCCGCGAAATCCCAGATCCCCTAATCGCCGGATTAATTCACGTCTGGAGACGGGCACGAGTTTATTCGACAACCGGCACAGGCTCCAATGAAACGTCGATGGTGCGGCCATCTATCGCAGGGATGCTGTGTCCAAGGCGCAGGCCCAATGCCACCCACCCTTCGATGGCTCCAATAAGATCGTCTCTGCACTCTTCGATTGTGTCTCCAACGGCAATGACGCCCCTTAGGCCTTCTACGGTGGCCATGTAGGTGTCGTCTTCCAAGACCTCATACTTGGCGTGCCTCAAAGCCGCTTGAACGTATTCTGCAAACATAGCAATGAGTAATGTGCACGAATAGGATTTAACTCTATTTCGGATCGTGACTGTCTTCCGAAAAAGCATCGTATGGCACCCGGGCTACCTTCGGGCGGGCCCGTCCACATGCGCGTGCGGCTGCGCGCTCGTGCTCGGGGGCGCGCATGGCTGCAGCCCAAGTAGGTGCTGGAATCTAGCAGGCGGAGGAGCCTGACTTCGGGACCCTTAAGCCGTCCCAGCCTTTCGATGATACCCCTGGGACACCACATTCCCGAATAGGAGCCTAAAAGTTGAATGAGCAAAACCACTTTTTATGATGCAATGAAGACTCTGAATTACAGAATCCGGCTCGAAAAAGAAGAGGAAGGAGGCTATACAGTGATAGTGCCTGCTTTGAGCGGATGCGTTACTTTTGGTGACACGGTAGAGGAAGCCATTGCCATGGCAAAAGAGGCAATTGAGGGCTATATTGAAACCTTGATCGATTTAGGGAAAGAAGTGCCAACAGATAAATTGTAGCCCGCATTTCACTCACCCTCAATTCTCTTCTTCCTCTCCTCCGCCTCCTTTGCAGCATCCGTCTTGCCCAGCACCTTCGCCACCGAGCCGATGGCCTCTAGATAGCGAACCATCTGGTCCAGGTAGTTTATCAGATCCCCCTGGTAAGCATACATGCCATAACGATCACTGAAGTAGTCGATGATCCCTTCCGGGCTCTTGCCTTCCGTCCGCAGCTCTAGGATGCGCAGCGATATATTCTTCTGAGCACAGCCGCAATAGGGCGCCTCCTTGCAGGTGCAGCGGAGGAAATCCCGGGAGAAGTCCATACAGTACTTCTGGATCTTCCACTCCAGATCGTTCAGGTCGGAGCTGCTCAGGAGGTCCAGGAAAGAGCCATGCAGCACTCGCTGCGAGATCTGCATGCGCAACTTCACCGAGATGCGTTCCGCGAACTTCAGATAGAGGGCCTCGAAGCTCTCCAGGGCCACTGCCACATCCAGCGGGGCCTTGCCTTTCTTAAGCTGCGAGGCGATGATTGTGACCTGATCGACGGTCAGGAAATGCGCGGCTGCAGCCTCACCCAGGCGTGTGGGCTCAATGCCTTTGACAAGGTCCGCTTTTGCCAGCGTTTTTAAAGAGCTGTCCAGATCATCCAGACCCAAGGTCAGCTCGTGCAGCTCCTCCAGCTCCTGGCGGGAGCGTGCAGCAACTGCATTGGCCAGGACCTCTTCCAGCTGCTGCTCCTGGGAAAACTCCGGCGCCACATCCTCCATCACCCCGTTCAAGAGCAACAGGGCCATCTCATCCTCAGACTCGCCCCGGGCGGAAGAGAACTTCCGACCCGGCTCGGCCAGAATGTAGACCAGGCCCACATCATGGTAGCCAGGCCGCCCCGCCCTTCCCAGCATCTGGTTGAACTCATGCACGTTCAGCCATTTGATGCCCATGGCCAGAGATTCGAAGACCACCTGCGAGGCAGGAAAGTCCACGCCTGCGGCGAGAGCGGCCGTGGTGACGATCGTGTGAATCTTTCCCTGGCCGAAGAGCTCCTCAATTCTCTTTCTCTCCGGGTACTGCAGACCGGCGTGGTAGGCGGCAGCACCGGGAATCGATTGGGCCAGGTTGTAGCAGTTCTTACGGGAGTTGGTGAATATGATGGTCTGGCCCCGGTATCCTGTGGACGACGTCAGCCTCTGGGCCTCCGCCGCCAGCTCCCGCAAGAGCTTGCGCTTTTCGGGTCCTGAGGTGAATATGAGATGGCGCTCGATGGGCACCGGCCGAACTTCATATTCCACCAGCGTCGCCGCCAGGCGTTTGGCAAGTACGCCCGGGTTTCCCACGGTTGCGGACAAGAAGATGAACTGAGCTTTGGGGGCAGCGTTCTTCAGCCGGGCGATCATGCCGGCCAGACGGTGGCCGCGCTCTGCATCCTCCAGCATGTGGACCTCGTCAATCACCACCGTTCCTATGCGCCCCAGGCTCTTCTTGGTGCGTATCACCTGGTCGATGCCCTCGTAGGTCCCTGATATGATGTCCGCGTTCAGACTCTGGAGAACCTTGCGGCCTTTTCCCAGGCGAATGCGGGAGACGCCCACCCGGATGGAAGTCTGAAAGCCCAGTTCGTTGTAAGCGGATAGCTGATCGAACTTCTGGTTGGCAAGAGCTACAAGCGGCACCAGAAAGAGCAATTTACCCTTCCCCGCCAGCAGATTCTTGACCCCGGCCATCTCTCCCACCAGGCTCTTCCCTGTGGCCGTGGCAGAGACAACCAGTTGGTTTCGCCCCTCCAGGAGACCTGCCTGAATAGACCTGGACTGAACGGGCAAGAGACGGGTCAATCTGCGACGCAATAGCTCCATGAGCTCTTTGGGAAGAGGGATGGACTCCAGCGGCAGAGTGGGCTCTTCCAGGCTGGCCGGGATGACGTCGAACCGCGTCAGCTCCGGCGTTAGCCGCTGCAAGGATAGCAGGCCGACCACATCATCCAGGTTTCGTCTTTTCTTCAAGATCCTGGCCAGATGAGCCTTGGCGGCGCGGCCCAGATGCCGGAAATCCGCCTCTCGCAGCAATTCTGCAGCAGCGCAGTTCTCGCAGATGCGTGACCCTTTGTAGGTTATGGCATCCTGCGGCACGTAGGTCACCTTGAGCTGCCCAAGACAATGACTGCAGACCTGAACAAACCGGTATTTGAGCTGATAGGACTCCAGCATCTCTACGAACTTCTTTTCGAGATTGGAGTCGCCGCGGGCTAGATATATGGCATCCGCCTTGCGGAGCATACGCAATGCATCCTCCGGTGGAAGGTATTTCTCGGCTTCGGAATCCTTCTTGACTAAGAACTTGAAGACCCTCGGCCCCTGCGGCATATCTTTCAGTCGCAGGTGTCCTTCAAAAAGGATCTTGCTGCCGCTCTGAGGCAATAGCAGTATGCGAGACCGGTCCGCCTGAGCTAAAACCTGAAAAGTCATCCTAAAATAGGCGTCACTCTAACGCAAGGTCGATAAGCTCGTATTTCAGCCCTTCGGACTCCAGGCGAGTAAGAAGCCCCGGAATCTGCTCATCCACGCTGACGATCAAGGAACTGATGCCGTGGTATGCCGCCTCCACTGCGAACTCCTTGGCCCCGAAGATCACATCCGGCTCACGTCCTGCTTTACGCAGCGCCACCAGGGCCTCGATGCCCAGACATCCCACCATCTTCTCTCCAGTCAGAAGCCCTTCCAGGACCTTCAAGTCCACCTTTCTCGAGCCTCCTATCTGCACCCGCGGCACTTTGCAGAGCGTTATCCTTCCTTCATCCAGGCTAATCAGCCCACTCAGGTCTGAGACGCCCGCATCCTCACCAGCCATAGCTTCACCGATGACGACGCCACTGGCCTCTATGCCCACTTTTTTGTTGGCATACAAAAGGCCGCCTCTCATCTCCAAAGATACACGTTCGCCCTCGGCAAGATCAGCTTCCGCTATTGCCGTCCAGACCGAGACGTGGCTGATGATCTCCTCCATCACCAATCGAGCATAACGCTTTAGCTCGGCAGCGTTCTCCAGCAGCCACTCTACGCCCTCTTTAGTGATGCTGTAACGCATCCGTCCATCCGTTGTGACCAGCCCATCCGCTACCAGCTCTTTGATGTACTCGGAAATCGCCTGCGGGGTGACACCCAATTTCTCAGCCACTTCTTTCTGGCGAAGGTTAGGTTGATGGGCGGCTATCTCAACGAGAATCTGAAAACGAGAACTGTCCCTCTTGCTTTGCAGCACATTGCCCATCAATAATCCTCTTCATAGGGCTCAATGCGCTGGCCCCTCACCGCCAGACCTTCCGCCCTCTTAGCCACGCCACGGATGAAAATCTGACTGAGCCCGAGCTCCCGCGAGAGATTGGAGAGCGAACTATTGCCGCCTTCGACCATCTTCTGCAGCTTCTCAATTACAACTCTCAGCTCCTCATCAGACATGAAGGTGAGGCTGATCAGTTCGCTCAGATCCTCCATGGTGGCCCCGAAGTTGGCCTGTATACGAGAGTAAGTGGAATGGTACTCTTTTTCAGGACTAGCCCCGGGTTCCGGTACCCGCCATTTGGTCTCAACCAGGCCGCTCTTGCGCAGCAATGCCACGCTTCTGTGGACGCTTGCCTCATCGCCTACAAGCAAAGCTAGCTCGCGCTCGGTATGCCAGTCCCGGCTCAATTCATCGAAGATTTTTTTGTGGACATTGGAGCCGAAGGCTTGCAACAATGGGACCAGATCTGAAGGATCGTTGATGATCCGCGTTCTCTTTCCCGTCACAAAGAACCTCTCAATTGTATTATATCTCTGATTTGATAAAGCTTTTGAAGACTTAAATCAGCCTGACAGTCTCCAGATTCATGGGCGCCATGGTTGGAATCCTGTATTTCTTATAGATGGAGCTGGCCAGATCAAGACAGTTACCCTCTTCGCCATGGTTGGTAAGAACCCGGCCGGGCTTGGGATAGATGCGCCGCATATACTCCATGAGCTGCTGGCGATCAGAGTGGCCGGAGAAACCGTCTACCGTGGTTACCTCCAGGTTAATCTTCACTGTCTGGGTCTTGCCCTCCACAGAAAGCGGCAATTCCTTCCAGCCCTTCTGAATGCGCCGCCCGAGAGTGCCTTCCGCCTGGTAGCCGACAATCACCAGCGTATTTTTCTCATCCGGGCCGAGGCGCTTGAGATACTCAATAACCGGCCCTCCGTTAAGCATGCCGCTCGTCGCCAGGATTACACAAGGAGGCCCTTCGATTATCTCCGTTCTCTGCTTAGGTGACTCCACCTGCACAAAGCACTGGGCCAGGAAGGGATTGATTCCCTTATGGAATATCAGATCTCGAAGGTCGTTATTAAGGTACTCAGGGTATGTTGTATGAATAGCAGTGGCCTCATAGATCATGCCGTCCAGGCATACCGGCACCTCGTCTATCACTTTCTTTCGGATAGCTTCCTCCAAGACCACCATGACCTCCTGGCTGCGACCCACAGAGAACGCAGGAATGATGACCTTGCCACCTTTACCGATGGTGTCCTTGACCACGTTTATCAGATTGACCTCGGCTTCTTTGCGAGAGGGCTGAATGCTGTTGGTCCCACCGTAAGTGGCCTCAGTCACAAGAGTTTCCAATCGCGGAAAATTGCATACGGCCGGATCGAAGAGCCTGGTTCTCTCGAACTTGAAGTCGCCGGTAAAGGCCACATTGTAAAGGCCTTCTCCAATGTGGAAGTGAGCGATGGAGGAGCCCAGGATATGCCCGGCATTATGCATGGTCAATTTGGTGTCGGGAGCGATGTCTGTCACATCGCCATAGTTGAGGGTAATGGTATGCTTGAGAGCCTCGCGAATCATGCCCGAGTCGTATGGCAGCCTCTTTCCCTCGCGACCGGCCACTTCGAGATAATCCAGCTGCAGGAGAACAAACAGATCCCGGGTAGGCGGTGTGCAGTAGATAGGTCCTTCGTAGCCGTATTTGTAGAGCATGGGAACGAGACCGGCATGGTCCAGGTGAGCATGTGTCAAGACCACGGCATCTATCTGGTTAAGAGGATAGACCTCAGGTACATAAAGAAAAGGTGTGGCCGAGTCGTCTGACCCTACATTTATGCCGCAATCGATGATGATGCGGGACTCCGGCGTAGACAGCAGCATGCAGCTCCTGCCCACCTCACGACAGCCCCCCAGGGTAGAGATTCTGACCCATTGATCCTTGGAAGCGATATCTCGGTGAATCTTCCTGCCGACAGTGCGCAGGATGTTCTTTCGCTCCGTTTGCACACTACGCAGGTAATCCTTGATGTTGGCAATGGTGGTCGAGCGCACGGGCGGGGTTCGTACCACTTTGGGAGTCCAGCCAATCAACTTGGTTATCTCGCGGAGAGTTGCACCATGGCGACCGATGACCAGACCCGGCTTCTCGGCCTCGATCTGCACTTCACCGGTCTCACCGTCAAAGTAGTAGTTGGTGAGAACTGCTTCTTTGGGTACAACCTCCTGAATCTTGGTTTTGGCCAATTCAGGATCTGCCAATACCTTCAGGTCCGGTCGAACAACGACACGCTTGCGAAGCTCCTTGGCCAAGTTTCGTATGATATCGCCGTCATCAGCCAGCTTCTTGGGGTCATCTGTGTAAATGACCAGCTCCGGACCCTCAAACTCCAGCCCCGTGACGTTGATGTCCGGCGGCAGCTTGCTCTGCACCTTACGTTTGAGCTCAAAAAGAACATCTTCTACCGACAATATTACACATCCAAAAAAGATTTAGAGGAGATTCATTATCTCCGTAAACTCAGGCTCGCCTACCTCCTCATATTTATCTGTGATTCTAACGAGCTCGATTTTGTCACCGGAAGCGGAATCTCGCTTCATGGCATTATGAATTGCACGTGCAGCCAGGACTGTTCCATCCTCGATGCTGATCCCGGGTTTGTACATGGCTTCCAGCACGCCGTAGGCAATGGGCGAACCGGAACCGGTAGACACGATTCTCCGCTCTTCGATCTGCCCGCCTAACGCATCGAGCGAATAGATCTTGGGGCCGTATCTGTCAACACCCCCCATGACGAGTTGAACCATGAACGGATAGTAGCGTCTGGATGATAGTATATTGGCCAGCATGGAAGTTACAGCTTTGACGGTCATTCTCTCGCCTCTCTGCATTTTGTAGAGCCTGGCCTCAACCTGAACCATTCGCACCAGCGACTGAGCATCGCCCACTGCGCCGGCGGTAGTCATGCCCACCAGGTCATCGATCTGATAGATCTTCTTGGCCTGGCTACTGGCTATGAAACTGCCCATGGTAGCACGGCTCTCCGATGCAAGGACCACACCTCCATCGCAGAGTACACCTACCGTAGTTGTACCTTTGAACACCTCGACCATCTAATTACCTCAACTAAAATCAGAAAACGGACAATTGTGCTTGTCCTTCTACGATATAAATACTTTCCGCCGCCAAATTAAATAGAAGATATAAGATGAGCCACGCGAACGCTAGAAATACGTGGCCATCCAAAAGCATATCGTGTTCGATCTCGCCGCCTGGATCTACAGGTACTACATCAATCCCATAATCTATGATACCAGCTATAACCCGGTGGATACAGTCACATGGGCGACGGTATTAGGATTGGCGATCCTGGGGCTGATAAGGCTCTTTCGCCACTGGCATATCTCGATGGATGAGAAGCTGGTGCTCTCCACCCTGCCTTACATCCTGGCAGGCTCTAGCCTGAGAGTGATCGAGGATGCAGATCTGGTTGACGCACCCTGGCGATACCTGCTCATCACACCTATCATCTTCTTCGTGGTCTTCCTGATAACTGCAGCTTCGCTCGCTATCACCAGAAAGATCCGGGGCGAGGAGTTTTACCAGAGTTATGCAGCCGTTGGCATTGCCTGGACCGTGCTCAATCTTGCCATCCTATCCACCCAGGGGTTTAGGAACGCCTGGGTCATCTTTGCCGTCTTCGTCATCGGCACAGCCATTACAGGAGGCTTGCTCCTCTGCCGACAGGCTTTGCCCTCGCTCGGGTTCTTGGATGACAGGTTCAACCTCATGATCATCTACGCCCACATGCTGGACGCCAGCTCGACCTACATAGGAGTGGACTGGTTCGATTACTACGAGAAGCACGTCCTTCCCACTTTTCTTATCGACCTGACGGGCTCTGCAGCGATCATGTTTCCCCTCAAGCTGATTATACTCCTGCCGGTGCTGAGCATGATCGATCGCTCTATTGAGGACCCATCTTTGCGGAATCTAACTAAATTGACACTGATTACGCTGGGCCTGGCACCAGCTGTGAGAAATACGCTGCGCCTGGCGCTGGGAGTTTGAAAGGAGAAGGGGGATGAAGGGAGTTGGGAAGAGGTGCTCTCCATAGCCGACAAGCCCCATGGCGCTTTCTCTATCCAGTGCCAGGCTCATATTGAATAGGTCGGTGCTTTCTTTGAGAAGAGTTAATAAAATGAGCGCGTACAAGTCCCTCGAGGTGCCATAATGTCGTTCGAATTGCTGATCTCTCCCGATGGATCCGTTCAAACCGCGTTCAGGTTGTGATATAGACATAATCGCGCGCAGCGGAACCCCACCCATGTACCGGCAACGCATAGGGAAGTATCGAGCTGAGTATTTCGTGGGCGAAGAAGAGCGCACAGTGTACATCACAGACATCTACCTTAAACGAAGAGACTCGGTTTACGGAGAAGATTAATAATCAAGTAGACATATAGGTGATAGTAATGGCAGCCTGTAAAGAGGAGCTTATCGTCGAAGACGAGGCGAGTTACGTTCGAGAGAAATATCTGAAGCTGCAAAGGGAAAAGGAGCAGTACATCTCTCTCGATGATTACTGCGCAAAGCGAGACATAGATTGAGAGTTTATGCTTCTCTTTGGTTTCTCGAAGTTTTATGCAGCTCGCCTCAAGTTACTATATTTTCACTTGTTCTTTAGCCGCTCTGTGCGAACTCTGTGAGCTCAGTGGTTAAAACGTCAAGAGCCATGCTGGCTATGGCCAAAAATATCTCGACTTATGGACGGACGAGAATCCACAGTCGTGATCTACTTCTTCCGGCATGGATATTCGAGCTCGGGATAAAAATTCAGAGGTCAGGGATGCATCCCAGAAAGGCTTATCATTTCAGCCGGTCCAATACTCCATCAAGGATGTGATGCAGATGGATCCATTAAGTCTGGCTGCCGTTGCCGCTCCGTTTCTGGCCAAAGGTGCCGAGGCCTTCTCCAGTACGGCAGGAGAAAAGCTGGGTGCAAAGCTCGGGGAGCTTTGTCAAGCGGTGATTAATAAGTTCAAAGGCGACTCCGATGCAGAGGAAACCCTAGCCCTTGCTCAGAAGAAGCCTGATTCCAAAGGCCGGCAGACTGCGCTCGAAGAGGTCTTGGCAGAGAAGCTGGAGGCAGATCCGGATTTTGCCGAAAAGCTACAGAAGCTGGTGGACGAAGTGCAGAAGGGTGCAGCCACCAGGACGGCCTTTGACCAGCGTGGCCAGAAGATAGTCGGCACGCAGACCAACATCGCCGGCAATGTCAACGGCCCTGTTCTCTCCGGAACCTTCAGCGGCCCGGTGAACACCGACAAGTCCAAGTAAAGAATATCATGGCAGACGAATCCCGCATCAACCAGCACGGCCAGAAGGTAGTCGGCCCGCAGATCAATGTAGCTGGAGATGCAACTATCGCCTCCCCACCTCCGGTCTTCGTCCCTCACCTTCCACCTCCTCCCCGGGACTTCACCGGCCGAGGCGAGGAGCTGCAAGATCTCTTAGCTGGCTTTGATCGAGGAGCCACGATCACCGGCCTGCGCGGGATGGGTGGCATAGGCAAGACGGCTCTGGCTTACGCATTGGCCGAGAAGCTGACCGGACGCTATCCCGACGGCCAGATCCTTGTGGAGCTGAGGGGCACTGACCCCGTGCCCATGACACCAGCCGAGGCCATGGCCAGGGTCATCCGGGCCTACCATCCCGAGTTCAAGCCTCCTGAAAGCGAGGCAGAGCTCGTCAATATTTACCACTCCATTCTTCACGGAATGCGGGCATTGCTGCTGCTGGATAATGCAGCGGACGACAAACAGGTGCGCCCGCTGCTTCCTCCACAAAGTTGCGGAGTGATTGTAACCTCCCGCCGCAAGTTCACCCTTCCCGGCTTGGTCCCAATGGACCTGGATGTGCTCAGGACGGATAAGGCTGTAGAGCTCCTGCTGAAACTGTGGAAACCAGGCGCTTCGCCCTCAGCCGAAGGGCTGAGTGATGAAGATCTGCAGGAGATCGCCCGGCTTTGCGGTCTCCTGCCGCTAGCGCTGCGAGCCGCGGGGAGCCTTCTGGCTAACAGCCCTGATCTGAGCCCAGCCCAGTATGTCAGAGATCTGCGAGATGAGCAGAAGAGGCTGAAGCGCATCGGCAAGGAGGGCGTGGACCTGGATGTGGAATCCAGCTTCGGCCTGAGCTACAGCCGCCTGAAGCCCGAGACCGCGGCTGTCTTCAGGTTTCTGTCCATCTTTCCCGCAAGCTTTGATGCTGCTGCCGAGGAGGTCGTATGTCAGGATGAAGGCCACATGCATCTGAGCGAGCTTGTGCGCTGGAGCCTGGTCGAGTACCAGAGGCAGAGCGACGAGGGCGAAGGCAGGTATCATCTGCATGACTTGGTGCGAATCTTTGCGACCGGGCGACTGGTGGAGGCTGAAGGCGAGGCTGATAGGAATGATGCGCAGCAGCGTCATGCCGAATACTACTTAGGGCGTCTATCTGAAGCTGATGACCTCTATCTGAAAGGCGGGCAAGGCATCCAGTCTGGGCTTGCGCTCTTCGACCGCGAATGGGCCAATATCCGGGCAGGACAGTCCTGGGCGGAGCGCCAAATCACAAAAGGGATCCGCCAGGAGCTGAAGCGGATCTTCTGGATATGCGATGACTTTTCGAATGCCGGCGCTTATATCCTGGATATACGTCTGCGTCCTGCTGATAAGATTCCCTGGCTTGAGGCCAGCCTTAAAGCTGCCCGGGCGCTGAAGGATCGGGAAGGGGAAGGCATGCACCTGGGCAACCTGGGACTGGCTTATGCTGCTCAGGCCGAGCCCAGCAAGGCCATTGAGTGCCATGAGCAGCACTTGGCTATTGCCCGCGAGATCATGGATAGATATAGCGAAAGTGCCTCACTGGGCAACCTGGGCTTGGCCCACCTCGCCCTGGACGAGCCTGTCAAGGCCATCGATTTTCACAACCAGGCTCTGACCATCTCCCGTGAGATCAGGGATAGACGAGGTGAAGGTGCCGATCTTGGCAACCTGGGACTGGCCTATGCTGCTCAGGGCGAGCCCAGCAAGGCCATTGAGCGCTACGAGCAGGCCCTGGCTATCTATCAAGAAATCGGGGATCGAAGGGGCGAAGGTGCCGTCCTGGGCAGCATGGGCATAGTCGAAAGGAGACTTGGCAAATACAGCGAGGCCATCGAGCATTATAAGCAAGCCCTGACCATCGCCCAGGAAATCAGAGACCGCCTGAATGAAGGGGCATGGTTAAACGATCTGGGGGATGCATACGCTGATCTGGGCGATAAAACAGCACGCGAGTACTACGAGCAGGCAATGCAAATCTATGGTAAGACAGGCAAACGCCCCAATATTACAGGATTTCGCTGCAAACTCAAATTTAAGCGCGATCGAAAGCCCATCAGTCGATGGAGTGAGAGCGCAACTGGCTGAATGGAGGAAATAGTCTATTATGATTGATAAACCCAAAATCGACCAGTGCAGCCAGAAGATAGTCGGCACGCAGACCAATATTGCAGGTGGCGTCGAGGGGCCGGTGTTATCTGGGGAGTTTCATGACAGGGTCACAATTAATCAGCTTCCTGTCGCACCTAAGATCATCCCCCTGCAAAAGCCCCCTCGGGCGCAGCATTTCACCGGCCGCGAAAAGGAGCTGGAAGACCTGTTAAGAGATCTACGACCCGGACAAGTAATTACCATCTGCGGTCCAGGCGGCATGGGCAAGACGGCCCTGGCCGCGGAAGCTATCTGGCAGCTCGCGCCGGGAAACGATCCGCCCCAAAGATTCCCGGATGGCATCTTCTTTCATACCTTCTACCACAAGCCCCAGGCAGCTCAGGCCCTGGAGGCCATCGCCCGGGCTTATGGCGAAGACCCCCGCCAGAGCCCTCTGGAAGCGGCCAGGCGAGCACTTAGTGGCCGACATGCTCTCATCGTCCTGGATGGAACGGAAGCCTGTGATGACCTGGAAGAAGTCCTCAGCATCACGGCAAGTTGCGGAGTGCTCATAACCACCCGGCGCCATGCAGATGCGCCTGCCGATTTCAGTGACCTGCCTCCTTTACCTATGGGTGAAGCCGTTCAGCTTCTGCAAGCCTGGGGCAGCGAAATGGCATCGGACGCAAAGACCTGCCAGAGCATCTGCAACATCCTGGGCTGCCTGCCGCTGGCCATCTTCCTAGCGGGCCGCTATATGGCCCACCGGCGGCAGCTTGGCTGCGAGTATCTGGCCTGGCTGGAAAAGACGCCCTTGATCGCTCTGGACCTGGGAAAACGACAGCATCAGAGCATCCCGCTCTTGATGGAGCATAGCCTTCTGCAGGTCAGCGATCAGGCACGAGGCTGCCTGGGCCTGACCGGCGTCCTGGCATTGAAGCCATTTGAAACAGATACCATCGCCATCGCTCTGGAGATCTCAAATGAGGATGCAAATCACAGCCTGGGCGAGCTGGTCGATTTCGGACTTTTGACGCGCCCTGACGTTCGATACCAGATTACCCATGCTCTGGCTCACACCTATGCCAGAGAACGACTCGCTCCGCCGAGCAATGCGCTGGCTTGCCTGGCGAAGTACTATGACGATTTAATCGGAAAAGAGATGCAGCGAGGACTGGTCGGCTATGCCCTTCTGGATGGGAAACGAGACCATATACTGGCAGTGCAGTCGGCCTGCAATAGGGCAGGATTGTGGAAAGCTGTGCGCACTCTCACATATGCTATCGAGGACTATCTGGACCTACAAGGGCATTGGGTGGAAAGGATAGCCATCTTGCAGGCAGGATTGAATGCAGCAAGATGCGATGAGTCATGCTATGATGAAGCTTCATTCTCTAATTTATTAGGCATGGCCTACGAGGATCTAGGCAACGCCCACAAGGCCATTGATTATTACGATCAGGCGCTGAAAATTGCCAACGATATAGGGGACCGGCGGGGTGAAGGAGCCATCCTGGGCAACCTGGGACTGGCCTACTTCCATTTGGGCGAGCCCCTCAAGGGCATCGAGTACCACGAACAAGCACTGAAAATAGCCCACGAGATGAGTGATCGGGAGGTGGAAGGAGCCAACCTGGGCAACCAGGGACTGGCCTACTTCCATCTGGGCGAGCCGCATAAGGCTATCGTGTACCACGAGCAGGCGCTCAAAATATCTCGTGAGATCGGCGACATGAGAAATGAAGGCGTTTGGCTGGGCAACCTGGGCCTAACCTACTCCGATCTGGGCGATCCACATAAGGCTATCGAATACCACGAGCAAGCGCTAAAAATATCTCGTGAGATCGGGGACCGGCGGGGTGAAGGGGCTGGCCTGGGCAACCTGGGCATAGCCTACGCCGATATGGGCGAACCGCATAAGGCTATCGAATACTACGAGCAGGCGCTAAAAATGTCTCGTGAGATCGGGGACCAGACAGGGGAAGGAAACCATCTGGGCAGCCTGGGACTGGCCTACTTCCATCTGGGCCAGATTGGCAAGGCAATCGATTACTACGAGCAGGCGCTAACGATAGCTCGTGAGATCGGGGACCGGAGAGGGGAAGGGGCTGACCTGGGCAACCTGGGTAATGCCTACGCCTCCCTGGGCGAGCCGCGCAAGGCAATCGAGTTCTACGAGCAGCAGCTTGCCATCACCCGCGAGATCGAGGACAGAAGTGGTGAATCAATTGCTTGCTGGAATCTGGGCCTCGAATATGAGAAGGCAGGAGATCTCAGGCGAGCCGTAGATCTGATGCAAGCCAGCATAGAATTCGAGAGGGAAATAGGTCGTGCGGATGCGGAAAAGTATGCCAAATATCTGGAGAACCTTCGAGGAAGGCTAGGTGAGACGTGAATATGCAAGGTCCGAGATTTCCGTTTTCAATAGTCAGGACTATTTTCCCAGTATCTGCGTATGCTCCCCTCTGAACTTTGGCTCCTTCATCTGGCAGGAGCATCTCCCTTTGAACCACTGGTATCGGGTCATCTCCTTCCAGATCTCCTTTAAACTCTTCTCTTTGATATTCCCAAAGCTCAAGGGCATATAGGCGCAGGGCAGGGCCTCGCCGTTTCCATCCACATGAATCCACCGGCGTCCGGCAAAGCATCCGAACATCTCCGGGCTCTGCAGATAGGGCAGTGCCGAGACACGGGGACCGGGGCCAGCCGTTCTATTCTTCTCCTTATGAAAGCGCTCAAGCCTGGCCACATCATCAGCGTCCAGCACCTCGTCCTCATGATTGGCCCATCGCCCCACAGCCACGATCTCGTAAAGGGAGAGCTCATGCGCCCCCAGCTCTGCGGCCAATGAGAAAGCCTCCTCCAGATGATCGATATTGTGAGGGGACGTCACCATGAAGAGGTCTACCAGCAGTCCTGCCTCCAGCGCATTCCGAACGCCGGTGAGGGCATCCTGGAAAGCGCCCGTTCGGCCCCGCACCCGGTCGTGCTCCTTCTCGAAGGGGCTGTCGATGCTGATGCGAACGGCGTACAGCCCGGCCTCTTTCAGCTGCCTGGCAAGCTCTGGTGTGAGATGGTAGCCGCTGGTAAAAGCCGTAGCCACTGCCCGCGTATCCACAGACGCGACCAGGTCCGGCAGATCCCGGCGCAGCATGGTCTCGCCACCGTCGAAAGTTATGAGGTAAGATCCCATATCCAGCGCCTGGGATATCGCATTCTTGACGACCGCGCTCTCCAGTATCTCTCCCTGTCGTGCGGGGGCACTGCAATGGATGCAATCGTTGGGGCAGGCCTTCATGACGGCTATGGAGAACTGATCGGGCACGGGCCGCCGTATCATGGCCCCTACCTGGGCGGAGAGCATGCGGTCGAAGGCCAAGCTCGGTGCCGGTGGAATCCAGGTCGAGAAGATGAACTTATCCGGGCCGGAGCGGATGGGTTTTTCGTCGGCAAAGATCTTATTGATCCTGTCCATGACCGGCTTTGCCAGAGGGGCCGCTGGGCCACGGGCTTCAAGCTGGATGCCGGATCCGTCTGCCGAGGCAAAAATTCTCAGCAGAGGCTTTCTTGCAATCTGCATCTCTGCAATCCCCGGCAGGTCATCTCGTCCACGATGCTCTCCAGACGGGACTTGATATCCTCTCTCGCTGAAGACCCGGACAGGGCTCTTCTGGCCGCTGTGTTGTGATCCTCGATGACCTTTATGCACATCTTTCGGGAGGCGTCATCCCCATACTGGCTGGCATAAATTCTGGGAAGAGTGACGGAGGTCTTCTTGGATGACTTTCCCTGATCCAGCCCCAGAAATTCCTCCAGGTCATCAAGAACCTGATAACCCAAACCAAGGTGCATCCCATAGGTTTCCAATCTCGCCACTTCTTCCTCTGATGCACCGGCTATGAGGCCACCCATCTTCGCAGCTGCGGAAAAGAGCGAGGCTGTTTTTTTGGAGATGCATTGATAATAATCATTCGATGAGCCTGCAACGGAAAGGTCCATCAGTTCTCCCTCGGACATGTTCATGCAGGCCCTGGCAAAAGCGCAGATCACGGGCGCCGGGTAGTGAGAGACCAGCTCTATTGATCGGGAGATGAGATAGTCGCCCGCGAGCAGAGAGGCTTCGGGCCCGAACCGCTGCAGGACGCTCGGTGACCCTCTTCTCTCTATGCCGTAGTCCAGAATATCGTCATGCACCAGAGACGCAGCATGCGCCAGCTCAATTGCCAGGGCAGCGTTCATGGCCTGGGAGGCAGTTACCCCTTTTGATTGGGCAGAAAAGATCAGGACAAGAGGCCGTACTCTCTTTCCAGGAGCCGAGAGCACATAGCTAATTATCTCTCCCAAAGGGGAATCGGGTAGACCCCTCGCCAGTTCGGCAAGCTCCCTGTTGATCAGGTGGTACTCATCCCAGCCGGAGAACATCGATTAGGGTACTACAGGCCGGGCTATTTAGCTTTTGCTGATGCAATCTTGCGAAAAAAACGTGATTGATTGCCGCGATTAAATTCAAAAATGATTTATAAAAGCCGATTGGACTCTATCTTTGCACATCTTCCTGCAACCACGCTGTATCCTTCACTATCCAGCCGCTTTATGGCCTCCGGGCTTTCTGCTCCCGGCTGCATCCAGAAGACCTTGAAGCCTTTCTTTTTGGCCTCCTCTGCCAGAGCCGGTACAGCCGAGGGCCTGCGGAAGACATCCAGGATGTCGATATCGTCCGGAACGTCGTTGATGGAGGCATAAACCTTCTCACCCAGAATTATCCTGTCGGCATAATTCGGGTTTACAAAATAGAGCTTGAATCCGTGGCTCTGCAAGACATCTGACACAAAGTAGCTGGGCTTGTAGGGATCTGGCGAGATGCCGACGACGCAGATGGTGCGGCAGTTCTGGAAGGCGCTTTTCAGGTCCTTATCTTCTCGAAGGATGGGCATGTTATAACGTTGGTCGTTATTAGAATAAATAACTTGACAGGGCCTTGAGACACTTCGTCAAGCCGTATGCGGGCACAGTGCCAGGCCAACAACGCCGTCAGCTCTTGCACAGTACCTTGTCCAGAAATATGAGATTCTCAGGCGACTCCGTCAGCTTAACCCGATCACCCTTCACTTCAACGATGGAGTCGAACCGGGTGAACTGAACCTGCGCCACATTGACCAGGGGTTCGCACCCGTTCCTGAGGTGATCTATGAAACCATCGATATTCCCGCCTTCTCCCATGTAGTCGATGATGCGGCGGAATAGCTTGGGAAGGATGGCCACCTCATTTGTAATGGTCCCAAGGTTAGTCGTGGAGAACCCTTTCGTGGTCAGATCATAGGGCCAGATTCCCCTCCCTTCCTCCCTGGCATGGATCGATGCGTAGGTCAGAGGATGTCGAAGATCCGAGAAAAGTCCGTTGTAGTACATGGGATAAGCGAGGCCCCTGACTATGAGCCCGTAGTTGAGGCTCTTGCTGAGCATTGATTCATTCAGTGAGATCTCTCTGCCATCTTTTTCTTCGCTACCGCCCGCAAAGACGAAGGCCACAGGACGGCGAAGGCTCTCCGTACTGCGGGCCAGGATGTAACCCTCCGTCCCGTCCTCAGCCTTGATCACCCTCTTTTGCGTCTCATCCCAGACGACATCATGAATCCCCAGGCTGGAGAGGATATAGCGTACCGCAGGCCTGGCCAGCCGCAGAGGCTGGTGGAATCCCTGATAGTGAGTCTCCAGGGCATCGACTGCCTCCATGCGGAGACTGGCATGGCCCAGGGCATTCAGAGCCGCAGCGGGACCTGATAGCTTCCTCCAGTTAGCGGAATCGTCTGCTTGAAACCGGATCGAGTCGCCATCCAGACAATAACCCAGCACATGGAAGGTGCCCTTAATCAGAACAAAGGTCATTTCATATCATCCTAAATATCTTTTGATGCCCCCTATTTTAAGTACTGTGTAATTTTAAGAATTTAAATTTTTTCATTAAGTAATAGAATATTGTCTAAATGATAAAATTCGGCAAGTCCGCCAACTTTGGCAGCAACTCCGGGCCAAATGTAACATCATCTGGAATATCATCTGGAATAGCAATTACCGGACGCTGGATCTTCCGGAGACGATCTTGATGCATTTATCACATCATTACGGCCGTTTGCAAAAGGTTATTTGGCCGGGCAGAATGACCCAATAAAGATGAATCCCAGCCTCGCCATATTTCGCGGTCTGAAGCACGCCGGGATAGACTTCGCGACATCCGTCCCCTGCGTCAATCTGCAAGAGCTGCTGAATCTTGTGGGCAAAGATCCGGAGATCATCCACGTGCCCGTCACCCGCGAGGAGGAGGGCGTGGGCCTGTGCGCCGGGGCCTGGATGGCAGGGCGGCGGTCTGCCCTGCTTATGCAGAATTCGGGCCTCGGGAACAGCATCAACGCCCTAGCATCATTGGACATCCTCTACGGCATTCCACTACTTCTGATCATAAGCCACCGCGGGGTAGCGGGCGAGCCCATTGTCGGCCAGGTGCCCATGGGACGGCTCACGGTTCCCCTGCTGGACGCCATGCAGATCCCTCATTTTTCGCCCGCCAGTGCTGAAGCAGAAGATACGGTTAATGCCGCCTGGGAAATGGCAGCAGCCTGCAGGAGGCCTGCCGCCATTCTCTTGGACCTTGATTTTTGGAGGGGAGCATGAAACGGATAGATGCCATCGCCCTGGCAGCGGAAGCGGCCCAGGCAGAAGGTGCCCTGCTGATCTCGAACATCGGCTTTCCCAGCCGGGAGCTTTATGCTGCAAGAGATCGCCCGGAAAACTTCTACATGCTCGGCTCCATGGGCTTGGCTTCTTCTATCGGCCTCGGCTTAGCCCTGGGCTTGGAGCAGGGCCAGCCGCAAAGACGGGTGATCGTTCTGGATGGCGACGGTTCAGTGCTCATGAACCAGGGAACTCTGGCCACCATCGCCCATTATGCACCGGAGAATTACCTGCTGGTGATTCTGGACAACTGCTGCTACGGCTCCACGGGCTCTCAGCCCACCTGCACCCATCTTGGCACCGACCTTGCCGCCATCGCCCTGGCAGCAGGCGTCAATTCTGTCAGAAAAGTCGACAATCTCGATGATCTGCCTCTGGTCCTCGCTGGTCAAGGGGTAGTGGTCGTAAAGGTGGAAGCGGGCAATGCCAGCGTTCCCGTTATAGACCTCTCGCCAGAAGAGATAATCGATCGATTCATGAGATCCGCTCAACAGGCTCTGCCATCCTGAAAGAGCCATCCAGTATCCTTCTCTTCAGATCCTCTGCCAGCTTCAGGGCGCGCAGCTTGTCCGATTGGCGCAAGACCACAGGTATGGTTCTGATCTTCCCTGAAGCGGTCTTCAGCCGGATGGCACCCATACGGCATTGAAAGGCGCCATTTGGACATTCGCTGACGCATAGTCCGCAGTGAAAGCAGAGCGACTCATCTCGCAGGGCGCGAGCGCCCTGTCTATCGAAACGAACGGCTTTCATGGGGCAGGCCTTCATAACCCGGCACCGTTTGCAGCCCTGGCATTTCTCCGGATCGAACTCCTCCGCCAGGTCCACCCCTTGCCAGACGTCGCCGTAGCAAGCCTCGCCGATGACCATTCTGGTGTTTATATCATTGACAGGCAGGACAATATCTCTGTCCAGCATGGAAATCTCCGCCAGGATGGTGTCGCTCGTCACGGGAATGGGCACAGCCCAGGAGCAGATGCACTCCGGGCCCGCAGAGGTCGCAAAGCCGCCCATATACTCAGCCGACATTTGATGCATATCCGCAAAGCCTGACAGGTTCGGCCGCTCTCTTGTGCTACGCGTGCCCGTACCCAAAACATAGCCCTCCGCACCGTTCATGAGAATGCGCGTTCCTACGCCGATCGTTTCCAGCAGCGGATCATTTTTTAGGGGATTTATCTGGCCGCAGCCGGAGAACGTTGCTTCCCGGCAATGGGGCTCGAAACCGCGCGCGTGAAAGATGGTGCTAACCGGCTCCGCCCCCGGATTGACAAAAGCCGAGTAATTTTTGAAAGCATGGCGCGATCCATAGATTCGGGCAAATGGCATATCATCCAGCCCGACCTCGACCTGGAGCGATCTACCGCCATCGGTCTCGACCTCGACCTGCGCCGTCTTTTTCTCCACAAGATCGCGAAAGAGATGACCTCCTCCGTAATTGGGCCGATCGCGGCTGTGGGCAGTTCCAAAGACCACCAGATCCAGTACTCCCAGGTTTTCGTTGGGACAGGGGCCCACCTGAGCGGATATGCCGTTGATCCAAACCCGCTTCGCCCTCAGAAATGATGCGGGCCTGGCCGCAGGGAAAGAGAATATCGCGTAGGTGCCGCTCATCACGGCCCGCGTGGCCGTGGTGACAACGTCCACTCCCGCCAGCCGGGATTTGTCCCCTGACTCCACCAACCGGGAGACCTCTTCCGCAGTCAGGACAACTGCTTCGCAGCGCTCGATCCTGTTCAGAATTTCCGAAAGCAATCTTACCATTGAAACCTGCACCCATTACGGCATCACTTCGCTTTAACCTGTCGATTCAAGCCCCTGGCATTATTGTCTCCAGGATTTTACCTATTTGTACAATTGGATTGTGCCTTCAATTTGATCAGGATTGGGGCCCATAGAACTCATGGATAGCATAAATATTTTAGTTCTAGAAATGTTTTTTGCCCCGGCGGAACAGTTGTTGATACTATTGTAATATTATTCTATAATATTGTCCATTTTAGGAAAATATTGTCTATGGCTGGAAACAGTTTTATACTGATCCTACTCCATATAGCGGGCAAAGTCGGTATAGGTGATCATATTTGAGGAAATTCATATTCATAGCCCTTCTGGCAGCAGTGGTAGTGGTGACCATGGGCTGCATCTCATCTCCAGAGAAGAGTGGCAATGCCACCTCATCGGAGAAGACGACTGTCAACATAACCACTCTGCATATCGGATACCAGCCCAGTACCCATCAGATTGCTGAGATGGTAGCATCCGATAAAGGCTGGTGGGCAGAGGATCTGAAGCCCTTTGGAGTAGCGACAGTCGATGAGAAGGTATTCCAGTCAGGACCGCCTGAGATGCAGGCCATGCTCGCAGGAGCATTGGACATTGCCTACGTGGGCACAGCTCCGCCAATAACGGCCATAGCCCAGGGCTTGGATGCAAAGATCGTGGCCGCTGTAAATATCAATGGCTCCGACCTGGTATTGAGGCCGAACATAACATACAGCGGACCCAAGTCCCTGGAAGGCCTGAGCATCGGCACCTTCCCGCCCGGGTCCATTCAGGATATAGTCATGAAGAAATGGCTGAAGGATAACGGGGTTGACATTTCCAAGGTCCAAATTCACGGTATGGGACCTGGAGATGCCGTGACTGCCATTGAAGCCGGAAAGATCGATGGCGTCTTCCTGCCCCACCCATCCCCCTCACAGATTGCGCTGGACGGCAAAGGCAGATCTGTTGTCCAATCAGGAGAGATGTGGCCCAATCATGCCTGCTGCAGCCTCCTCATCAGCGGAAAGCTGCTCAGAGAGCAGCCGGCTCTGGTGGAGCAGATAATCAAGACCCACATCAAGGCCACAGAGTATGTCAACGCCCACCCGGATGAGGCTGCGCAGATCTACGCTCAAAAGACCGGTCAAAACCTTGCTATGGTGAAAGAATCAATCAAGAACTGGGACGGAAAGTGGATCAGCGATCCCACAATCCAGATCCCGTCAACGGTGGAATACGCAAAGATCGACCAGCAGTTGGGGTACATCAACAAGACCCTCAGCAAGGACGATCTATTCGACACGGGCTTCTATGCGAAGGCGGTGGCCTGAGGACGAAGACGGGAAAGCAAGATATGGTCAAGACCAAGAGGCTGGAGGATTTGGTCGATGGGCGAGGCATCGAGGCCCTATCCATATTGGGCTTGATTCTTGTCTGGCAGATCGCGGCAGCGGCAGTGAATGACAAGCTGCTGCTGCCAAGCTTCCTCCAGGTAGCCGCGGCCTTCTCCAAAGAGTGGCCGACGATATTAACAGAGGATCTTCCCACCAGCCTGCTTCATTTTCTTATAGGAATGGCAGGCGGTCTCCTCGTTGCTCTGCCTCTGGGCATGATCATGGGCTGGTTTCGAGCGGCAGACAGAATACTGGACCCCATTGTGGAGATCTTCCGACCCATACCCCCGCTGGCGTGGATTCCCTTCGCCATCGTCTGGTTTGGCCTGACCGATACGGCGGCAGGCTTCATTATCTTTGTTGGGGCAGTCTTCCCCATCCTCATCAATACTTACGTGGGCTTTCGCAACCTTCCACGAGTTTATGTGGAATCAGCCAAGGTTTTGGGAGCTACCAAAGACCTCGACCTGGTGAGATACGTGGCCTTTCCCTATGCTTTGCCCTCCATTGCAGGAGGAATCCGCATAGCCATGGGAATCGCCTGGATGTGCCTCGTGGCAGCAGAGCAGTTCGGAGTAAGCTCCAGCGGGCTTGGCTACAAGATCTGGTCCTACTACTATCTGCATGAGATGGACTATGTATTGCTTTACATCGTCATGCTGGGCCTTCTGGGATTATTCATCGACAAGACATTCCGCTATGTAGTGGAAGAGAGGCTGCTCAAGTGGCAGGTGGGCCTGACGCAGTAATGGCGGCCCGATAATTGGCTTATGGGAGTTGCTTCAGGCGACGGAGCATGTTTCTAATTCTAATAGGTCCAATTGCAATATTATTTGTCTCGATGTTCTTTTGGCTGCCGCAAGTGCAAAGCATTAATATGGCATTGGACTTCTCCAATATCTGAATTGCAGTTATGAGATTAAACAAGAGAATCGCATTTGAGGAACGGTTATGAAGAGAAATATCAAGGTTGAACGCCTCAATCAAAGACCTTTGGAGCAACAGGAGATAGAGCTTGTAGAACGCAAGGGCATAGGCCACCCGGATAGCGTTGCAGACGGACTCGCGGAGTCCATCAGCCGGGCTCTATGTCAGGAATACCTTGATAGATTTGGTGCGGTGCTGCACCACAACACCGATAAGACTCAGATCGTGGCCGGAAGATCCAAACCGACCTTTGGAGGCGGCGAGGTCATCTGCCCGCTTTACATTTTACTTACCGGGCGGGCCACGAGGGTCTTTAAGGATGAGGAGATTCCTGTGGACACCATCGCCATCAAGGCGGCACGCAAGCTTCTGGCAGAGTCGCTCTCCAACCTGGATGTCAACAACCACGTCATCCTTGATGCCAAGATCGGCATGGGTTCCTCTGATCTGCGAGATGTATTCGGCCGGAAGGTTCCTTCGGCCAACGACACCTCCTTTGGTGTAGGGTATGCGCCGCTCTCCGAAACGGAGAATATCGTCTTCAACACGGAGCGAGAGCTCATGCGACTTAAGACGAGCATCCCGGCCATCGGAGAGGATATCAAGGTTATGGGCATGCGCCAGGGGGATGTTATCAATCTCACCATTGCCTGCGCCATGGTCGATAAGCATGTAGCAAACCTCAAGCAGTACGCGGACACAAAAAGGGACATCGTTGAGCATGTCATAGAATATGCCAGGCAATTTACCGACCGCAAGGTAAATGCGCAGATGAACGTGGCCGACAATATCGAACTGGGATCTGTCTACATCACCGTCACAGGCACATCGGCAGAGATGGGAGATGATGGAGCGGTAGGCCGCGGCAACCGGGCCAATGGACTCATCACCCCCAATCGACCTATGAGCCTGGAGGCTACCTGCGGCAAGAACCCCATCAATCACGTGGGCAAGATCTACAACCTGCTCTCCATTGAGGCGGCAAGACAGATTGCAGCCGAGGTGCAGGGCATCGAAGAGGTCTACATTAAGATGCTCTCTCAGATAGGAAAGCCCATCGACGAGCCGCACATTGCCAGCGTGCAGATCGTACCCAAAGATGGTGTTGACTTGAAGACGGTAGAAGCAGGAGCGATAGAGATCCTGGATGAGTGGCTGGCCAATATCCCCAAGCTGCAGCAGATGCTGTTCCGGGGAGAGCTCAGCACCTACTGAACTCCTAGAGAGATATTATTGCCCAGGAGAGCTCAGCCAGGAGACTGAGCTCCATCTACTTTTCAATTCAAATCGATCATTTTCATTCTCTGCAGGCCTTCCCTTCTTCTCTTTTCGGCGGAATCCTTGTGGGGCGCATTTGCGGCCCTACAAGAGGCTGGAGATAATCGAAGAACGGCTTCATGGCGGCAAAGACCTTCAAGGCATGGTCTGCAAAATCCGGGCCGAGAACCTGCTCATCGCTGAGCGAATGGTGGACCATGAATTGCTTATGCCGGATCAATTCGATTTGTGGATCGTCGACTGCATATCCTCGCGGGGCGGTCTTGAGTTTTTCGCCGGAGATGCCTCCAAAATATTTCCGGAAAGCTGGGGCCTCGATCACCCTTCCGATCTGGACAGGATCGCGGGCTATGGCGGAACGGATGGCCTGCAGATCCGCGGATGTCGGCATGTGGGCGCCGCCGGCGATCAATGAGCCTCCGTCAGGCATGATGTGAATGTAATAAGGCAGCTGCATAGAGTGCTTGCCGCCGGGCGCGAGCACGGCTGAGAAATGGTTTTTGTAGGGAGGCATATTCCTGGCAAAGCGCAGGTTGTTATTGATGCGGAAGATGGTGTCCTTGGCCGCCAGATCTCCCAGGGGCTCGATTGTGTCGAAGCGGAAGATCAAGCCCTGAATGAACTCTTCAAAGCCCATCCTGGCCTGATCGTATTCAGAGCGATGCGATTCGAACCATTCGTGGTTATTGTTCTGGCGAAGTCTGCCTAGAAAATCGAAGATCGGTTGGAATTGAGGCATGAGAATATATCATGCGCTCAAGCTTTAGATAATTTTTCACTTGATGCAAGGGGTGTAAAGTCTCGAAACTATTACACACCTTCTTAAGTTCCGAACTTGAAGTTCGGAATGGGAAGTTGAGTAAGCGAAAAATCCATTGGATTATTCGCGAAAAAAAGAAGGGATGACAACTAGCGAGATGGCCAGGAAATGAGATATCCCCAAGACGAGTCCAACAGGTCTGGAAACGATATCTCGATACAGGAATCGAGCCGGTTATCGGCAACGATATTGGTTGGCCCAAGAAGAATCAAATGACCCTATATTTTCGAAATTCAACTATTGCCGAAGAAATTCCAAACGCGCAAAATAATTTCAGGACCGCAAATTAATGAAATAACCAAAAACTATATGTAATTTAGAACTTTAGATAAATAAGTCAGATCTGCAAAGTTTGAGAATGGAAAAGATCTCGTGTATGTGCACTTTATCCATGATGCAGGTTTCAAGATGATAACAGAATCGATAGTGCGCTTTATAATCCATTCTGCATAATTGGGAGGTCCAATATCATGAAACGAATTGATTGCGGTTTCATTATTGCATTATGTATCTTTCTTTTTATAACGGTTTCCTCATGTCAATCAATTGCGTCAGAGACGCATTTTCCGTGGAAATTTGCCGTTCTTTGCGACACTCGAGGAGACGACAACGTTAACACTACCTGCAAATCAGGCATTAACGATTTCGTATTGAGCAAATTGGCAGCAGAAGTAGTAAATGAAAAATGCGAAGTTGTCCTAGTTCCGGGAGATATGGTCAATGGGTGGTGGGCAAACGGAAGCACATCATATAGCGATCAATTCTCATATTGGAAGGAATCAATAAACCAATATATTATAAATGAGAATAATACAATAAGAGTCTATACGGTTCGGGGCAACCATGAAGACGGTAATTCCGATTATCCACCAAAGCCACCGTATTCCACAAAGCCAGATAAAGCGCTGAAAGCTTCCTATATCGAGGCTTTCAAACAATATATTCCTGATAACGGTCCGAACGAGGAAAAGTATTTGACGTATAGCTTTACCCATCGAAATGCTTTTTTTGTGGGATTAGACGAATATGTGAATCCTCATCGTGTCAACCAAACCTGGCTTGATAAGCAATTGGAGCAGGATCACAGCCCCTTTGTGTTTGTGTTTGGCCATGAGCCCGCGTATGCCATAAACCACCCGGATTGCCTTGCATATTATTCCACTCAACGCCGGGATTTTTGGAATAGTATTGGAAAGGCAGGTGGGAGAATATATTTTTGCGGGCATGACCATCTCTATGACCGGGCCCACATCTTGGACAGTTCTGGTAATAAGATCTACCAGGTAGTCATAGGGTCAGGCGGAGCTCCCCGTGCGAACTGGACGCCACCATACAATGATGGTTCGGTCATAGGCGATTTCCATAACAAGGTAGATGTAGGCTATATCTTAGTCACAGTCAATGATAGCACTGCATTGGTTGAATGGAAGGCATGGGATGCAAATCGAAAGACATGGACCGCAAAGGACTTCTTTGAAGTAAAAGCAAGCCCACAGAGGATTCCTATTAGCCTCCAATCATGGCTGAATCCCCATAAAAGGTACATAAAAACATGGCAAGATTTGATGGAATTGGGGAATCCTATCAATGAAAGCTCCTATTCAGTGGCTACTGCCAATAATTGAAGCCGTTTCTTTTTCGCAAAAGTGCGATTCAAGGACCACCTTCGATGAAGGAGTGGATTAGTATGGACTGACGTCTCATTTAGCAGAGTGGCCCGGCATATACTTTCTATTCTAGAGAGGATATCTATATGACGAATACAGGAGTGTCATCAAAGGTTAGAGATTGCTAATCACATAGACGACGATCAAAAGTCAAACAGCGACTTCTGTCCCCTTCCCACCGCCGGCTTTGCCACCTTCTTCTCGACCTTTGCCAGGGTCTCATCTTTGCAAGGGCTGCCCAGCCTGCAATCTTCGGGCTTTGCGACAGTCCCTTCTTGCCCCTGGTTGGCAGCCGCGGGCAATACCTGACCAGGCCCGACCGCAGAGGCCGGAAGGTTCAGATCGTCCATGAGGGGCTCAAGAGTAGCATCCACCGCATTCTCCTGCACAGCACCCATCTTCATGCTCGCCGCGCCCTCATCCGCCTCGCTCGCGCAGGCGGGCGTCGCACGCGCTTCGCTTGCGCCCGCAAGCGAGCGCTGCGCTGTGCTGTGCCATGCCATCTCGATATCCTCTATCTCCTCAGCGGTCCGGATCTTCATAGCCTCCTCGAAGATGGTCTGCACCTTCTTGGTGGTGGGAGCGCTGCCCAGAAGCAGAGCGATCTCTTCCGCCTCCAGATCCAGCTCGGCAGCCAGCGGGGCGGCTCTCTTTTTGTCTCTAAGCAGCAGTCCCACAAAGCCCATCAGCTCCGACCGGGCGAAGCCTGCCGAGACATGGCAGCGTCGGCCGATCTTTTTGGCGGCACTATCTCGAACGCTGCGCGCCTTGCGGGTCTGTCCCATCCTGCGCCAGAGGCTGGGCGGCCGGAAAGCAACATAGCCCTGCCCACGGGCAGCCTTGGATGCCTGCACCCCCCCGGTCATGAGAAAGCTGGCATAGCGCCACAGACCGTAGACCTGCCTCCGTCGCACCCGACCCAGAAAGATGTCCGCCCGCGCCAGACGATCGTACCCCCAAAACAGGTCCAAACCTTTGTACGCCAGGGGCAGGTTCTCGTCCACCCAATTGATCAGGTCTTCCGGGCTCTCATCTAGGGCGTAGGAGGCCTGCAACGCCTCGTGGGCATTATTGCCCTTGAAAATAACCTCTAAAACCTTGAAGATGGACGACTTGACATCCCTCTCGGCAGTGGCTACGTCTTCCATCTTCACCTCCGTCTGGCCCTGGGCTGCCGCCTGCAGATCATTGATCCCGGAGCGCATGTCGCCTCCCGCCCTCTCGGCAATCAGCATCAGAGCATCCGGATCGCATTCCACCTCTTCCACTCTGCAGATCTCCCGCAGCGCCTGTGCAATGGTAGTTGAACGAACCGACCGGAACTGGATGCCCTTCATTGCGTCCCGCAAAGGCTTCTCGATCTCATAGTATTCATTGGCGATGAGCAGAACGGGCTGCGATGCGCTACGCACCAGCTTCAACATGGCCGCAGCTCCTCCCCTGTCCGCAGTGCCGTGCAGATTGTCCGCCTCATCAAGAATAACGAGCCGGGGCTTTCCTGAGAAGGTCCGGCTCTGCGAGGCGGGACCCGCAATCTTCTGAATCATGCCTGCCGTGCGCGCATCCGAGGCGTTCATCTCAATGCAGTCCCAGTCAAACTCGCTGGCGAGCGCGAGAGCGGCAGAGGTCTTGCCCGTCCCTGCCGGCCCATACAAAATAGCAGCACCGGTGATGGGCTCGCCCCTCTCCCAGGACTGGCCCCATGCCCGCAGCTCCTCTATGGCCTTGCCGTTGCCCAAAATCCGTTTAAGGGACTCCGGCCGGTACTTCTCTGTCCACTTCGTGGCAATAGGCATTCTACCAGACGCCCTCTCTGCCCGTAATCTCTTTAATATTTATCTCCCAGATGGTCATATCCATCTTCTCCAGCTCCTCGCGAGAGAACTTTTTGCCGCCGTGGCCGCCCTGGCCCTTTTCCGTGAACGCATCGAACATCTTCTGCTTGGCAACAACACTATCAGATAGACTCGCTGTGCCAAAAACGACAACGCTTGACCAGCGGTCTTTCTGGATAACATCTATCTGGAAGCACACATTGGGGTTCTCAGTCACACACGCGACCTTCTTTCCGTTTCCACGAGAGTGAAGGTAGATCACATTGCCGTGATAAACATAAGACATTGGAACGACATAGGGCAAGCCATTCCCGGCCAATCCCAGACGACCATACCTGGCAGAGGAAAGAAGAATTGAGCATTCGTCCTCGGATAATTCCCTGGGCTTCATGCTCTAAAATTAGATCGCCTGGATTTTTAGCTTTTGCTAAGGCCCGAGGTATACCCCGGGAATGGCACTCACTGCCTGCCCGACAATGCTGCGCCCGCGATCAGTAATATCATTCCCAGTGCTATCATGGGCACGCCCGGAAATGCAGTTTCTACCTGGAACTTTGTAGCCCCGGCCTCCGCCCCGATGAGCTTGAAGCTCTGGTTTTGCATCTCTCCACTCTTGCTATCCATAACCTGTATCCCGACCAGAGCTATGCCGGTAAGGATTATGAGCACACCCATGACGACAGCCAAATTTACTTGTACCATTAGATCCCCCTTTGCCAGTAATATTTAGCGCTATGGATATAATGTTTTGCTTATTACGATTCCAATCATACTCAATTATCTTTGCAGATGCAACCATCCGATTTGGAAGTCGCGACATTTGGTATGGGACAGCTACCCATTATGGCCCGATTCCGACCTTTGTCTCTCCGGCAGAGCGAAAACGCTAGGATGATAGCATCGGGAAAATATATGATCCGACGAAAACCGGTTTCTGTCCAACTTTTCGCTCCGAGAGAAATGGAGCAATACACAATAAAATTCTAGAATTCTTTTTAGTGCAAAGACACTTCGCCCACGTTATCTCAGCTTTTCTTCAACCTCCGGAGCGAGGTCTATGATTTGCACCGGATTTATGATAATATTGGAGGTGGCCACAGCACTTCCCCCGTCCATAGTGTTTATGGCACGGACAGATATGCCGCGAACGTCGATTCCCAGATAATTTCCGTAAGGGTCTCTTTTTTCGCTGCTGAATTTAGGATCTTCAGCAGTAGCATTCCTTTGCCGGACCCCCAGGCGACGGGCTTCATCTGCGAGCTGCTCGATATATTTATTTTTTTGGCCCTTCAAAGCCCAGCCATCCACTGCATCGTTACCGTTTCCACTCACACTTATGCCCAGAGTGTCAAACACGCCTTGATATTTTGGATCGCCATTCTGGGAATCATTGTAGTGGAGATCTCTCACTTTTGCAGAGTTTATCGCCGACAGATCCTGCACCATTACTGTTGAATTGGTGCTATTCATTATAATATCATCTTTTGTAGGCAGTGAGAGAGAAATAGAACTGGAATGAGGACTGTATATGTCCGGAATAAATCGCATAGCCCAGGGAAAAATGATCGTCTCTTTGCCAATTTTGAGCTGCCCTAACGAATGCTGCTCAGCTACCACCAGACCCGAGAAGAAGAAAATTAAGAGGAAACCCACTAACAACGCGCTAGTGGATTTCGGCTTTGCATTCATTTGAGACCTTATCGGATCAAGGACCGAAACTACTGCTGATTGGCCACAATCTTTTCGTTATTGGTAGCGGAAGCGAATCCAAATGCCATGGCGTCCCTGTTGCCTACCTTGATCTGGTCTATATTGACCTTAATGCAACAGTCCTGGCAGGAAGTGCTGCCATTGCTGCAGCAATCGCATACCCCGGAATCCTGATTCTTCTTGATCTCCAAGTTATTTGTAGCAAAGGCCGCAGGAGCCCTTTGCCAGACACTCCCAAAGGCCAAAGCCTTATCATTTCCTACGGTTAGAGTGTCTATGTTTGTATCCTGAAATTCCGGGAACTTGAAGGCAGACCCTTCTGTCTCAAAAATCCCGCCATTTTGTCCGAGGATATCCACGCCGCCATTGCCGGCTAAGCCCTGCCCCATAACAGGAAGCGATAGCATAGCTATAGCCAACACTACTAGAACTCCTATTTGTTTAATAATTTCACCCCTTTCATTGTGTTATATCGACAACTGTTTGTTTCGATAATATTTATCTTTTTTGGTAAGAGGCACAAACTAACGACATGGCCGGGAGAGATCTTGCCGTTAAATTATCTCATGGTTTAACACCTAAGATTCGGTGAACAAAGTGGAAAGATCCGGGGTCTTTCGACCGCAAATCGATCGATGCACCCGGTTTCTATTCCAGTTTCAATACAGCTCAAAATGGCATTGATATGAGAACGAATTATGGATAGATATATTGGCAGCATTTGCAGCAAAAAGATCGATGAAATAAAAATCTTTATCATATTATATAATAATTATCAATCTATGAAAAACACTACAGTTAGGCGCTTTCTCTATGCACCTCAACTTTCGGAGAACCAGCCCTATGCAAAGATCAACTTGCGGACCTTCATGGTTGCCAGATCGACAATGGGAACCACCGCCGGAATGGGCTGGATGTTCATCTTCTTCTGAAAATCGGTCTGAGACTGCCAGGTCCCACTATTTATCACTGCCACGCCCTTGTATCTGGCGATCCCCACCGTGTGCACATGTCCGCAATGCAAGATGGCAGGCGGCCGGGAGATGACATAATGGTCTTCATGCTCTGGTGCAATGGACACGCGGCTGCCGTAAATTGGAGAGAGATGTCTCCTTCTCAGCATCTCTATCATGGCCTTCTCAGGCGCAGCGTAGGAGATGCCAGGCAGCCGGAGAACCAGGTCGTCTATGCTTCGACCATGGTAAATCAGTACCGATACCCCGCTCAGGGTGACCCAGGCAGGATTGCCAACGAAGAGCATATCTCCATGAAAGTACTTCTGCACGTCATCAGGCAGCGAAGGCTGAGGCTCCGCCTGGCGCACAATATCGTGGTTGCCGGGAGCAATAATGATTTTTATGCCTTTTCTTATGGCATTGAGCCTTTCCGCTGCAGCTATGTATTGATCATATATGTCCATTATGGCCAGATCATTCTGTTGACCGGGATAGATGCCTATGCCGTCTACCAGGTCCCCGGCAATCACCATGTATTCTACCTGCGAGGCAAGGCCGGACGGATCATCGACCTCCCCGTTAAGCCACTGCGCAAACCTCTGCCAGGCATCATCCATGAAATATTTGCTTCCAACATGAAGATCAGAGATTAATAGAGCATAACCGCTTCCCTTCTCCAGGGGTGCGGTCTGGTTGGGCATATCCGGCCAGAGCAAAGACTTGACAAAGAGCCTCCCATTACCGTCTGAGATGCCGGTGACGCCTATTACCTCATCCGGTATGATGAGGCTTGACTGTTCATACACCTCTGCATCTTTTTGGATGACGGCAACGATCATACCGGTAGGGTCTTCCAGCTCAATTACGCGATTGCCTTTGGCAGTATTTCTGACGTCCATAACCATGCCAATCAGGGATACCTCACGCCCCGATGTGCTCTTTCCCAGGGACTCTATGGGCCGGGAGTTCAGGCGACGGGAGAGGATTTCCCTGATTTTCGAGTATCTATCGCGAAAATAGCACACGAAGTCGTCGTAATTGCCGACGCAAGTCGACCGGCCGGTTATATCACATTTCAATTCGGCGTACGAATCTTGTGGAGGCGAAATAGTGAGCGACGGCATCGGTATGGATGACGGGAATTGAGAGACGGAATCAATGCGTTGAGAAGAGACTGCCTGCCTTTCCAGGGCGGTGTCGTTTGTGTTTGTGTCGTTTGAACTAACCGAATTGAGAAGGCATGAGACCTGAGAGCTCCTAATCACAGCCACGGATCGATCGGTGCTGCTGATGATACGCCGGAAAAGATCGTCCAAGCTTCCAGGATAGCTGCAGATGATATCAAGAGCTTCCGGCTCCAATTGATAGCCAAGCTCTGCAAATCTCTGCACTACATCTCGGCTGACTTTGAGGCTCTTCTGGAAGCCATGGCGCGATATCTGTAGCATCGAAAGGAGTATAAGAATGTACCAACTGATAAATATAGCTGATGAAGATCGGAGAATGGTTTGACAATTTGCCTCTTCCGGGCCTGATCAAGGATATAATTTTCGTAATCGTGGTAGTGGGAGCCATATCTCTCCTCTCTCAACTGACATTGGGCCTATGGACGCCCATGGTAGCTGTGGAGTCAGGGAGCATGGTGCCGAATCTGAACATAGGAGATATAATACTGGTTCAGGGAATATCCCGCACCACTGCGATTCCCTGGGATGAAGCAGAGAAGGTCAACTATACGGCTTTCAATCATCCGGGGGATGTCATCCTCTACAGACCCTATGGCAAAGCGAGCATGAACCTCCTGGATCAGTTCAAAATGGTTATAGGAATATCACCGGGTCAGGAGAAAGCCACACCCATCATACACCGCGCTCTGAGATATGTGAAAACAGGTGAGCCCATGTGGAAGGGTGGCCCCAATGCACCCTTCTCAGGATACATCACCAAAGGTGATCATAATGACGTGATCGACCAGATGGCGGGGCAAATGTTCGGCAAAGCCAATATGTCCTACATTGACTCACACCGCGATGAGATCATCGATGTGGGGAGCGACAGATACTTGGACAAGAATACGGGCCTGATTATTTACAAGACCGAAAATGGAACATTTGTGGGAGAAGGAATCAGCTACCTTACGCCTGTAAAACAGGAGTGGGTCATTGGAGTAGCAAGGGCGAAAATCCCGCTGGTGGGCTACGTCAGACTGCTGCCCAACATCATCTCCGATGAGATCCATAAAATCCTGGGCTAAGGCTTTTTGGCCTGCATCGCCCAATGATCCTGGTGAAAGGGCAAAAGATCTATGACATCAATAAGATCGAGCCCTAACAGATTTTTCTTCTCTCGTTGGAGAACGGCCTCAGGCGATGCGATAGTGTCCACTGATCGCGTCTTCAGCATAAGAAGGAGCTCGCCATCGAAGAGCAGGTACCGCGCACAGTTCAGGGAAGCAATTTCGGCTTGATTTCGCTGAGCTATATCCTGGTAGACCAGATCCACAGGCTCAACAAGAGCGGCATATGCCTCCGGCCGTGCCGCATCGGCAAGAATGGGAATGATGTTCTTGCGCCTCTCGCATAGACGGATAAGGTCGCGCATGGAGCGGGGCGAGAACTCCACGGCATAAACCAGTCCGTCTGCAACAATATCGCTGACATGGCTGACCGTGGTACCTGTGGCTGCCCCCAGGTACAGGACCTTAGCATCACGTTTCAATCGGAGACCCTGGCCTTTGCTCTTGAGCAGGAGGGCTGCGAGCTTGGAGCGGAATGGGTCCCATAACCTGTAGCCACCCATGATGCGTTCCCCGTAAACGGGCGCCGGATCAGTCGATCTGGTAGCGAGTCTGGTCAGCCCATCCACTTCCAGCATAAAGACACCGGGTACTATCTCCTGGGCGGATATGGAATCGGGCACGTTCATATTTCCTGCGGATTTTGATCTTCAGAGCTCTTTGCCTAGAGAAGTTGTGCTGAGTTTGACGTGTTTTACGCCCTTCAGAGACATCATCTTCTCTGCAGCCTTTCTTACATCCTGGCCTTCGCCACGCAGAACGATCACCTCCAGGCAGTTTTCATGGTCCAGGTGGACATGCAGGCTGGACTGAATGATGCTTCCTGATTCGTGCTGAATCTCCGTCAGATTGTCTACCAGGCCCCTCTGAGAATGGGCATAGACCAGGGTTATGACGCCTACCCTCTCGCCCTGGACATCGCTCATCCACTCATAATGGACTATATAGTTCCTGATGGCATCTCTTATCCCTTCAGAGCGCGAAGAGTAGCCACGCTTCAAGATTATTTCGTCAAACCTGGAAAGCAGCTTCTCAGGCAGCGAAACGCCAATTCGCATCAATTCTTGGTCCATATATAATCGCGATTAATATACCGATGATATTTAGTAATAAACTTTATGGCGAAAAATGTTAACTCCGGGAAAAAGCATAACAACACCCAATACCTTAAAATTTCAACAGAATTTGAATTAGCAGTTGATTTCTGGCTTCATCAGGAAAGAATATAGAATCCATGCCCAAACACCCAGAAAATATATATTCTTTTACGATATATATTGAAGATTTTGGGTACCGGGCATCAAAGCAGCAAGATGAAAGGCAATAGAATTGTAATCAAATTATTGAACATGGACTTGCGACAGCAATAAGTAGTTTGAATGCTTATAAATTTAGAGTTAGAGGAATTCCAAATGATTGAGAAAAAAGGGGAAAGTTCGGGAAACGTCGTTGGCTACAAAGCAATTGGAACGATAACAGCTTCCGATTACCAGCAACTAGGATCTGAGGTCAAGGCGCTGGTGGAAAAGGAGGGCAGCATACGCTTGTTGATTGATCTGTGCGAGTTCAAATGGGAAAAGATGGAGGCTTGGCTACCAGATCTCAAATTTGGCTCTGAATTTCGCCATGAGATCCAAAAAATAGCCATAGTCGGCGACTTGACCTGGGAGAAGTGGATAACACATCTGTCCAAACCCTTCTTTGCTCATGATGCCAAATTCTTCCACCATGCCGATATGGATAAGGCTTGGGCTTGGCTTCGAGAGTGATTTCGTAGATTGCAAAAAAAGAATATTATGCGTCTACGAAAGGAAAATCAGGTTTTCGATATACGATCGAGGAATCAGAAAGGCATCCTGATGAGTTCGGGTAAGTGTTCTTCCTTTGGAGTGCATGGTCTCGGATCCTGATTTTGGGATTCGTGACGCCTCTCTGTGATCTCTATATTTTTGATATCAATAATTCTATCGATCAACAATCACAAATGCAATATTTCGTTACATCAGGCCGATCTGCCTCATCAACTCCATCTTGTCGTAGAAGAGCTTCTCCTCAACGATCTCTCTGTCGATCCAATGTGCTACTGTGCAAAACTCGACATTGAATTTTTTACCTGTAGGCGCAATCTCTTTCCCATCAGCACCTGTCATTGGGCCCTTGAAGGTGCCGGTAAACTCGGCTACGGAGCAGGTCCAGTCGCCTTGCCCGAAAAGCACTTTATAGGGAGTATTTCCCACATGGTTGTCCGGAAATATCTTGAAGAAGGCTATCGCTTCCTCTTTATGAGAGGGGCGTCCTTTGGTCGGTTCAGGCTGTCCCGGCCAGAATACTTTCACCAGAGAGGCATGCCGCTTCTCAAAAGTCTCCCAGTCCTGGGAATTCCAAGCATCATCCAATGTTTTCATCAATTTCAAATTCTCTTCAACGCTCATTCAGATCACTTTAATCTCCTATCACTCGATTCAGTTCGCCAAAACATTTTTGTTCCTGTTTTGGTCCTTATTTTGTTATTATTGTTCATATCTTAGTGTCCCCCTTTTTGTTTAAGGTTATCGGCCTTATGGTAGGGGGCGCATAACAGTCCATTGAATAGTGACTTGATCAGATCTCGAACTCGTAAGCTCCCATACCCAGATCTCCCCACTGCCAGCTGCGGTGGAGGACCTTGCCTCTAGCTCCGGTTCCAGCAGCTCCGAACGCTGTCAAGAGAGGCATTAAATGATCCGGGTAGGGATGAGCTCTCTCTGGAAAGGGCGCCGCCGTTCGATAATTCAAAAGGCCAGCTTTGTCGCCCTGGCTTACTGCTTTTGTTAGCCAGTCGTCAAACTCCAGCGCCCAGCCATCCGTGACCGCCCCCGGGGACAGCTCTGCATAACCCAGAGGGTGAACAGCGCCTCCACTACCCAAAATTAAGACGCCATCCTCTCGCAGAGCAGCCAGGGCCTGACCGAGGGAGTAATGCCGTTCCGGGTTCAGTCCCATTTGGATGGAGAGCTGAATTACAGGCATATCCGCCTCCGGAAACATGAGCCGCATGGGCACCCAGGCGCCATGATCGAGGCCGCGTTTGCGGTCCATATCACAAGCAATCCCAGCATCACTGAGCAATCCTGCCACTCGCCCGGCAAGGTTGGGATCGCCATGGGCAGGATATTTTATTTGGTACAATTGGGAGGGAAATCCAGAGAAGTCGTGGATGGTCTCCAGCTCTCTTGTGGCGGTGACGGCCGTCTCCTCAGTCGCCCAGTGGGCTGATATGCACAACACCGCCTCAATATTGCGGTATTTCTCACCCAGATCCGCCAGAAACCACCTGGCTGGGATGTCTTCCAGCGACAATGTCGGCGCGCCATGAGAGACGAATACCGTTGCTATTTGATGTTTGCTCATAAGTATACACCTTGCAGACCTTTATTCGTATCTTCTGTCTTCTATTGTCGGATTGAGTTCATCATCAATAGATCTTCCTCTCTGTTTTTGACGAAACTATTTAATGCCGGAAGGACTACCTGGTACCCTCAAGAAAGGTGAAGATTATGATTCATCCTGATCGCGTATTCTCCTTCAAGGAGCTCGAAAGTGAGGAAGATCTGGTAGAGGCATTGATCAATCACAAGTGGCCCGTCTGCTATGGCTTCTATTACGGAAATCTGCTCTACCTGGGCGATGGCGAGAGCGAGGACTATCCCGAATACGCCGTCATGACTATCGACAAGACGGAAGGCCATCATGGGGTTCATGGCCGCGAGGTGGGGAGGATCAAGCCCAAGGGCATGTCACCAGAAGAGGCGCATAAGTTCATCCAGGAGATGAATGCAGGCCATTACAGCAGCGAGAATCCTGTCCAGATAGAGGCAGAGCCGATATGGCATCATAGCTGCCAGTTCTGCCGGCTGGAAGAGGAGTGAACGAGCCTGTCATAGTCGCCTCTTTGCCAGATTCCAATTCCCGATTTTGTGAATTGTCGGCATCTTTGCATTTTCACGACGAACTTGTGGTGATATACCGAAAAGAGGTGCCGCAACCAGGGATTATCTAGTTTGGCAAACAAGCCTGAATCAGATTCTGCGCATTGCAACGCTTCTCGGTGAATTGAAGCCCTGTTTTGGACTCCTTTGCTCCACTGGAGATAAAAAGCCAGCTGTTTTCCTCGTCATCTAGATAAAATTAATATAATGGTATTCGGAATAACAATATAACCAAATAGAGTTGACCGGTCGGGAAGCACGGAGGGATTTAATGGCTGAGACAAGGAATTTCGCACTTAGAGACAAAAAAGGTAATGAGATTGGTGTCTTTACGGGAAAGCAGCCGAGACAGGCAGCATTGAAGGCAGCCAATAGAGGTCACACGGACATAAGGCTTCGAGAGCGCGGCACAAAGAAGGTGCACATATTCGTAGGCGAGAGAGTTCAGGTAAAGAAGCCCAAAGGGGCGCCCGCCTGGATGCCGGATGAGATATGGAAGCCGAGAGTGAAGAAAACCGGTGTTGAGAAGCTGGATGAGCTGTAGAGCCTATATTTTTTCTTGAAGAGAGGCGAGGACTCGCAAGGCGTGAGCCTTTCGAGATAAATTTCCCTGTCACTTCTCTTTTTGCGGTGGGATTTGTAAAATACATATTCTATCAACTCTCCAGGAGCCCCGGGAAGCCACGCCTTCCGTTCCATAGCTCCCTCGCTCCACTTGAGCGAAGTGCCGGACAGAGGATCTCTCTGCACTGCAAATCGTACTCATCATCTTATTTTCCAGCCCTCATGATTAAGATTGATTACTATCAACAATATCGATAATACCGGTATTACTACGACGACTATTCCGGAGGAAGAATGTGCCCGCTGCACATTTAATTAAACTTAAATAGTTAAAAATACTAGTGATCTATTGGAGCCTCCGATGAGTTGCCATCCCTTACATCTCGAAGGCTCACGCCCCCATTACTTCTTCTAACCGCCTCAACAAATTTCCTCTTGGCAGCCAAAGCCGATTTCGCCTCAACTGACTCTATGAATCCAGAGTGTTTCCCATGCAAATCAATTTTCATGATGTCAAAACATTTCGATTTTCATTTGCCACGTGTGAGTCCCTCCCTAGGATCACGGGAGTTTCAGTCCTATTTTCCAGCTCTCATGATTAAGATTGATTACTATCAACAATATCGATAATACCGGTATTACTACGACGACTATTCCAGAGGAAGAATGTGCCCGCTGCACATTTAATTAAACTTAAATAGTTAAAAATACTAGTAATCTATTGGAGCCTTCGATGAGTTGCCATCCCTTGCCTCTCGAAGGCTCACGCCCCCATTACTTCTTCTAATCATCTCAACAAATTTCCTCTTGGCAGCCAAAGCCTATTTCTCCTCCACTGCCTCCATGAAACCCGGGTGTTTAAATGGAAGTACTCTGGCTCACAGAGGAGACCGTGAGGTCGCTCTTGACCATGGATGAGGCAATTATTGCCGTAGAGAAGGCCTTCCAGGATCACGGAATGGGTCAGACTCAGATGCCTCCCAAGTCCTATCTCTACTTCTCCAGATATGACGGAGACCTGAGAACCATGCCCGCCTATCTGGAGGGGCAGGACCTGGCCGGGGTGAAGATCGTCAATGTTCATCCCAGGAATCCGGAAATAGGGCTTCCTACCGTTATGGCTCTACTGGTGTTGAACTCTTCCCAGACGGGCGCACCTCTTGCCATCATGGGCGCGACCTATCTCACCAGCATGCGCACGGGCGCAGCAGGCGCTGTGGCCGCCAGAACTCTCGCCCGTCAAAATTCTCATGTGGTGGGTATTATTGGGGCAGGAGTGCAGGCGCGAACACAGCTCTTGGGCCTGTCCAGACACTTCCATATTGAGCAGGTGATCGTTTCCGACAGCTCCCTGGAAAGAGCGCAGTCCTTTAAAGATGATATCAGACCATACCTTAATTGCGACTGTCTGACCACCGCGTGTCCAGAGGATGCCTGCCAATGCGATATTCTGGTTACTACCACTCCCTCGCGCCGTCCCTTGGTCCAGGATAAATGGATCAGGGCGGGAACTCATATCAATGCCATTGGTGCCGATGCCCGGGGTAAACAAGAGCTGGAGTCGTCTTTGACCAAGAGGGCCAAAGTTGTTGTAGACGATTTGACCCAGGCAGTACATTCCGGCGAAGTGAATGTTCCCATCACAGAAGGACTGATGGCGCCCCAGGATATCTACGCCCAGATAGGCGAAATCCTGACCGGCAAAAAAGAGGGCCGCGTCAGCGACGAAGAGATCACCATCTTCGACTCCACGGGCCTCGCCATCCAGGATGTGGCGGCGGGAAATGCCGTTTATAAAAAAGCTCTAGATACGGGTTTGGGGATGAGGTTGAAGCTGGCTTGAATTGATGGGCGAAGACGACCATAATTTGAAAGATCGATGGGGAATGGCCGCAGACGGATATGAGGCAACCCCGACAAACGTCGGAAGGCAATAAGGTCAATCAAGGTGGAAACAATGGCAAGGAACAATACAAGGATTACAGCTGAACCCGGAAAACAGGAGATCATTATCGAGAGGGAATTTGCGGCACCGCGCGAGCTGGTGTTCAAAGCATTTAACGATCCGCTGCTTTATGTGCAATGGCTTGGACCACGCGGCCTCGTAATGACACTTGAGACGTTTGAGCCAAGAGACGGAGGTTCGTGGCGCTACATTCAGAAAGACGCAAATGGAAATGAGTATGCATTTCACGGAGTGAATCACGAAGTCTTACCACCTGAACGAATTATTGGCACATTTGAATTCGAAGGGCTGCCGGAAAAAGGACATGTCATCCTCCAGATGGCGCGGTTTGAGGAGTTGTCAGGCAATAGAACAAAGATGACGTCGCAATCCGTATTCCTGTCGGTTGCAGACCGTGACGGCATGCTCCAAAGCGGCATGGAAGTGGGAGTCAATGATTCTTACGACCGTCTCGATGAGCTGCTGAAGAAGATGCAAAATAGAATTTAGATTAAGGCGAAGACTAATTTAATAAATTTATATTTATCAATGTATGAACAGGATATTGGAACCTCCTTTCGGGAAGCCTCCTTCGTCGCTTGCCAAGATCGGGGCCCGGTCGTCACCATCCAGCAGCGGGCACTAAAGACATCGATTTGCCCCGTTTCTGTTCTCCCTTTTTGAGAAGTTCTCCCCCAGATTTCTTTCACCGAAATCCTTAAGTATCGGCAATTGACGTTAGTACATAGGCGAAAGTCGATGGCCAATCTTGATCCCTCCCATGTGCTGAAGACTTTTGCCTCCCTCCTTATTCATTGATATTTCTGGAAACACCGAACTTATGGGCTTTGCGTAGGATCAGAGTCCACTCGCCAGTGGTAGGATCGTCTTCAGCAGCACAGCGACGATTATGGCCATGAAGAGCACGGCGCGGTAGTTGGCAGACTGATAAAATAGCATGTCACCCCTTTTTGCCGTTGGATGGCAGACGAAGTCCAGAGTCTGCCGAATCTGCCAGCCACCTGCAATGACGGCTATGAAAAGGTAGAGCCATCCGAGATCGGCCGAAAGTCCCAGCGAAAGAGAAAGAAGGACGCCGATCAGCCAGAAGACGGCCACCATCTTGGCTGTCGCAGGAATGCCGTATGTGGCGGGCATGGTCGGAATTCCTTCTTCTTTGTCACCGGCTACATCGCGCGAGGCATCACAGTTGGTGAAGCCCCAATCGGTGATGCCGATCATCGCCGCCAGAATCAGGGAGCCGGGATGAAGGCCGCTGCCTGCCCTGAGCACCCCGGCCGGCTCCATGGCCAGCCAAACACCCAGAGGCACCATCCCAAAGGATAAGCCCACGAAGATCCAGGAGAAGGGCGTATTTCTCTTGGCCCAGGCGGAGTAGATGGTGATCAAGAGCGTGGCGGCAATGAGGGCCACAAGGCTTTCAGGATTGAGGCTGAATGCAACCGCTGCGGCAACGAGAAAAAGAAAGAGCGACCAGGCTTGAGCCTCCCTCTTGCCAAGTTTGGCGGATGGAAGAGGTCGATTGGGCATGGCAATCCTGTCCACATCGATGTCGCAGCAGTCGTTATAGACATAAGAGCTCGTAATGGCACAGTAAGCACCGACAACGGCCGCAAGAAAAGGCAACAAGGGCGGGAGCCTTCCCTCCACCGCATAGACGGCCAATAGAGCCGAGGCGGCAGGCATGGCCAGGTCCATCGCAGCTAAGGGCGGACGGAGCAGCTCAATATGCGCTCTAAATCTGCAGAGGCTTAGATGCATTGGTGAATGCTTTTGGAACAGGTATTAATCCGGTTTTCGAGTGCTTCATGAAATCATGCCTCAGATCATTCCCTCAAAGAGCTGCAGATGATTCCCGGGATCGGTCAGGAACTCCAGCTGGCCTCTCACTTTTAGCAGTGGATACATCTCCCGGCCTTTAGTCAAGCCGAGTTTCGCCAATTTTTTGTTGTCGGGCGCCTCGACGCGCCGCAGCTCCACGGCCTCAGGGCAGCGTTCGTTCTTTATCCAGCCATCTTTTGTGAAGAAGTATGCACCACCGGCCTTTTCCTTGATAGGACCATAAAGTGAAGAGAAATTCCTGGCCACGTAGTTGGCCATCTTGAGGGTTTTATTGGAGCGATTTATGGTTATATGGCCGTAATTTGGCGGCACGAGAACCTTGTCCCCGGCGGAGGCGTGTACTACCACAATATCGCCAAGATCCTGGCTTTGCAGGAGATATAGCGCTTCACCCTCCAGAACCTCGTAGAGCTCTGGATAGGTGACGCTGCCTTCAGGCACGAGCGGATGATAATGGCCGGCCGTCTTGATATATTCTCGACCGAGCATGTTTGGCGGAATGACGGTAATATCGTACCTGAGGCCCTGCTCCTGCAGCTTTTCCCCGTCTCCCCTGCTCAGGAAAAGGTCGCGGTACATGAAATAGAGATCAAAGTCCTTTGCCCCTGCCAGCCAGCCCTGGTCGAAGATCACTTCGCGCATATCATTGAGCCGGCGAATATCCGGCTCTCGCCTCTTGCCGCCAAACTCCAGTTCCATATTCTTACCCCATACCAATGAGGATCTCTAAGATTAAATATGATCGTCCTCTTTGGGCTGCTCTTTCAGACAAAAAGATGAGAATAGAAAAATTGAAGGCAAAGCTAAAATCGGGCCAAATTAGGATGGCCCCCATTTATTGTGTCTTCAGCCGGACCCTTGAATGCGGCCTCAGTAAGCCTCAGGACTATTAATGGTAAAGTATTCTGTGAGGATCTTTCTGTAGTCCACTATTACATCCACCTTCCACGTTCCCGGCATTCGAGCAACATCGGTTCCCTTGATCTTGAGATTGCTCCAGACGGGCGCCGCCCACATTCCGGTGAATCCATCGATGGGAGGCACATTGCTGAATGACCGGGCATATGTCCTGCCCTCCGGCCAGTACCATCTCCACTCCACGGTGTGCGGTTTGGCGTCTCGCCAGATCAGCAGCCAGGAAGCTACTTGCTCGTCGTCGGAAGAAAATGTATTAGTCCTGTAGAGCGGCATTCCGCTCGGGCTAATCTCTTTGGCTATGGTGTGCTCGCTGAGCGGAAAAAACAAGGGATTGGATGCCCCAAGCCCGCCCATGAGCAACAATACCAGTACAATTAAAGCTACAACTCTCACTCTCATTGCCACACACCCATTACTTTGGAAGTTTATTGCGTCCCTTATAGTATAATAATTAACAATACCATAAAAAGATGACGATTGATATGGACAGGATAGTCTGCTCGCGAGGCTCTTTGGCGGTTCACCAGAAGGAATCGTTCATAGCGACATGAACGCTCTATGAACGTCTCTTGACGCACAAGCAAAACAAATGAATGCCACGCGGCGGCCCAGCTCTACGACCTCGTGCGCGGGTCCCGGAAATTGTCCATTTTTTCTGCAAACTCGCCGACAAATATAGGAACTATTCCTTTCCTTTTCGCAATCTCTGCCGGAAGGTCATAGATCCTTTTTGCGGCATCAATCACATTTCCATCGCTGGTTGCAACCACGGCTTCGGAGACTTTGAGAAGGTGGTCGACATTGCCGGCAGTCCTTGCCGTTCCCGGCAGGCCCCGCCCGGCCATCATGCCCCGCACCAATTCTGCCAGCTCTCCGCTGCGGCTCATCTGCCGGTCCAGCAGCACCTCTACATGGACGGGCTCTGCCTCGGCCAGAAGATCAAGGACATCGGAAAGGGCAGGAGCCGTAAGATGAGAGATTTTGTAGCTGCTGAAGATCCCTCGCGTGTCGCGCATAAAGCCGTCGTCGCATAAATAGACCGGATATCCTGCCAGAAGGCTCTCTGTGGTGATGAGAACATTGTAGCCGTCCACGAACACCACGTTTGAGCGTAGCGATTCTGGGCTTTGAGCCTTTGCCCGTCTGAAGTATGCAAGAGTCGCGGCAACGATTATTCTTGTGAGCACGAACCTGCTCTCTTCAGGCAAACGGTGGTGATCGCAGACAAAGCGAATGGCTGAGTCCTTGGGGTATCCGCGATTCACAAGATACCTTGCCTCGTCTGCCGCTCGCCTCATTTCGTCATCTGCTTCTCTGCCGACCGTCTCACATCCTGAAAGAGGTCCTTGCCATAGGAATCCACAGCCACAATCATGGGTCCGAACTCCAGAGCCTCGAACTCCCAGATAGACTCCGCCATGCCCAATTCCTGGCAATGCACACCCATAACCCGGAGCTGCAGAGCTGCAGCGGCGCCGCAGCCTCCAGGATAGGCCAGATAAACGGCCCTGTTCAAAAAAGGAGCACCTGGCAGACCGCCTTTGCCTATGATGGCTCGCACGCCCCGGGCAAGGATCTCTTCCGTGTAGCGAGCCATGCGACCGCTGGTGGTCGGCCCGGCTGAGAGAACAGCATTTCCCCGGATAAGCGGACCGCAGTGGTAGATGGCCGCCCCCTCTAAAGAGATCGGAGCGCCTTTCTCGCGCATGAGGGCGTGAGCTTTGTCGCGCGCCGAAAAGATCATTCCGCTCAGGAATACCACGTCCCCGGCGTTGAGCTCTTGCACATCCGCTGAGCTTAACGGCGTCCTCAGGTGAAACTCTGTCACAGGATCACCTCAGTTGCGCTTCTATTTGCCCAGCACTGGAAATTTATGGCCACGGGCAATGAGGCCGTGTGGCAGAAGGCAGTCTCGATCTTCAGGCCGAGGACGGTTGTGTCCCCGCCCAGACCCATGGGACCGATGCCAAGATTGTTCAACCTTTTCAACAATTGCAGCTCCTGGGGCGAACTTCCTGGCATATTGAATAGAGCACGTTTTGCCAGGCGTGCCGCCAGATCAAAGCTACCACCGATGCCTATTCCCAGGAAAAGAGGCGGACAGGCATTGGCTGCTCGCTCGGACGCGGTCTTGAGAATGAAATCATATGGATCGTCCGCCGGATTTAGCATTCCCACCAGGCTCATGTTCTCTGACCCCGCTCCTTTGGGATAAGCAGTTATCTTCAGGCTCCGGCCGTCTACATGATCCAGAATTATGTCCGGCATCCCCGGGCCGGTATTGTCCCCGCTGTTCTTGCGCGTAATTGGATCGACAGTATTAGGTCGAAGAGGGATCGTTGATGTGGCGATCCGGACGCCCTCGGCTATGGCATCTTGCAGGCTGAAGTCCAAAACCCTGTCGCGGCCCATTTGCACATGAAAAATGGGGAGGCCCGTATCCTGGCAGATCGGAAGGCTCCGGTCTTCGGCAAGCCTCACATTTTCCAGCATGAAATGCAGGTGAGAACGCGCCAAGGGATTTGTCTCCAGGCTTGCCGCTTCCTCGATCCTTTGCATGACCCAGGATGGCAGACGGGTTTCAGCCTGCATCAAAGCACGCACGGTAGCTTCTATTACCCTTGTTCTCATGTCTTCTCACCTTTTTTGCCAGGCATGATCTTGATGGGCCGGGACTGCTCAGGCAGTCTTAGCTGTGTGATCTTGCCCAGAGCCCTTTCCATGGCATCTTTATGCAGGTCTCCCGAGGTGTGGATGCCGCCAGGGCCCCCTCGCACGGCGCGACAGGGGTACTGCTGGCAGAACAGGCCGGTCATGGAAGAAGCCTCGTCCACGGTTTTGCCTACTACGCCTGCAGCCGCATGCCAGGTCGCACCGCAGGGCGAGCCGCGCAAAACCCGGACATTGCTGATGCGTCCATCTTTGGTCTCCACCTCCAGCTCGGGCTTGCCGAGTTGTTTCGCGAACTCGTCGATGGTCGGATTGCCGCATTCTTCCAGAGTGCAACAGATCTCATCCACCTCGATATGGATGCGGTACTCTTCGGCTATCTTTTCCAGCTCTCCAATGGAGCCGGCCCGGCTGATGCCGCCAGGAATTATGACCGCTTTAACACCTCCGCGGCCTGCCAGGCGCACGATCTCCGGAGTCAGGTCAGGGTGAAAGGTGTAGAGGATGAGCAGATCCGCCTGGAAGATCTTAGGGTCGAGGTTCAGTTCTTTGACAAACTCTTCCGGGTCCTCGATGAAGCCCGGCAGCACCTCTGGCACGTCAACTGAGACCGTCTGGAAGTCCGTCCTGGTCTTTATGGTCTCCAGCAAGCGTTCGCCATATTTTCCTCTTTTAATTACGCCAACCAGCATGTCGAAAAACATCTTCCAGCGTGTTAATATCCTTGCCGGAGGAAGGACATTTTATGAGCCCGTCTGATACGTTGTCGAAGATCCCGGCTGTGCTCATTGCTGGCACCCACAGCGGCGTCGGCAAGACCACAGTTACCCTGGGCCTCATGGCAGCGCTGCGAAAGCGTGGCCTGAAGGTCCAGCCCTTCAAGGTCGGCCCGGACTTCATCGACCCATCCCACCACGCGGCTATTTGCGGCCGCCCTTCTCTCAATCTTGACCCCTTTATGATGGGCGAGGATGGCGTGCGTCGCTCCTTCAGCTCCGCTCTTAAAGGAGCAGACGTGGCTGTGGTTGAGGGTGTAATGGGGCTCTACGACGGCATGGATGGGACGGATATGGGCAGCACTGCACAGGTGGCCAAGATCCTGGACATTCCGACCCTCCTGGTCATTAATGTGCACGGCATGTCGCGCAGCGCCGCTGCCATGGAGATGGGTTTTGCCGGCTTTGACCCAAAAGTGCGTCTGGTGGGAACAATACTGAATCAAGTAGGAAGCGTCCGCCATCTTGCGATGCTCAAGAGCTGCCTGAAAAAGCCAGTCTATGGAGCTTTGCCCCGAGAAAGAGAGATGGAGATGAAAAGCCGTCACCTGGGCCTGGTGATGGGTTTTGAGAAGGAGCACGATTCAGACTCTTTGGCCTCATTTTTGGAAGAGAATGCGTCCATTGATGAGATCCTGCTGCTCTCCGCCAAACCCGTTCCGGTTCCGCGGCAGAAGGCACGGATAGAAAAATCGGTGCGCATAGGTATTGCAGAGGATGAAGCCTTCTGCTTCTATTATTATGAGAACCTGCGCGAGCTGGAGAGACGAGGTGCGAAGCTTGTCTCTTTCAGCCCTCTGAGGGACAGTCTGCCGGATGTAGATGGCCTGTACATTGGTGGAGGCTATCCTGAGCTCTATGCATCCAGGCTGGAACAGGCTCCTGCCCTCAGGCAGATAAAGTCAGCCTCTGAAGACGGCATGCCTATCTATGGAGAGTGCGGCGGCCTGATGTATCTGGGTCAAGGCATAGAGTCGGAGACAAGCTCCTTTAAAATGGTGGGTGCCCTGCCCTGCACGACTATTATGGAGAAGCGGCTTGTGGCGCTGGGGTATGTGAAAGCAGAGGTAACAGGGCAAAATCCCATGGCTAAGATGGGTCAAACCATTCGCGGGCACGAGTTTCATTACTCGAGCTGCGTTTGCGATAGAGACGCATCCTATGCATACCGGCTATGCAGGGGCAAAGGAATCGTTGATGGCCGGGATGGCCTGGTGGAACACAATACACTTGGCGGGTACCTGCATGCTCATTTCTATTCCTTCTCGACTGACAGATTCATTGAGAGCTGCAAGCTCTACCGGAGAAGTTGAATTTGATATGTGGAATGGGACTTTAGAGAATATATTTCCGATCTGCTCTACAGATTATTGACAAATATGCATCGCATTATGAAACATAAGGATTCGTGCTGGAGAAAAGTTTAAATTCAGATCACCTTCCTATACGCACCATAAAGTAATGGAGTGTAAAATATGAGCAAAATATCGAGTGGATTCGTGCTCTTCGCCGTCCTGATGGCTCTCTCTGTGGGAGTTGCCCTCAGTGAGGTCAAGGCTAATGTGACTGAGAACGCTACAGAGAACGCTACAGAGAACGCAACTCTGAATGCGACTAACGTAACCATTAACGCGACTGGAAACGTAACCATCATCGCCGAGAACGCGACAATCAATATGACTGAGCCTGTCAAGGCTTAGTATTGTACCCGGGCAGGAACTTTGAAACCGTCCTTTGGACGAATTTTGAGTTGGGTTTCCCCTGCCAGGCAACATTTTTATCCTGAAGCGCGGGCATTAATCTGTCAGCATAATTGATGAATAAAAAGCAATTTTTAGAAAGGCTTATATTTTTCTGAGATTACGATTTGATAGAGGTAAGGATATGAGAAGTACAAGTATGTTAATACTATTAGCGATATTGATGACTTTCTCGGCAGGTCAGGTCCTGTCGCAGGATGCCCTCAACGTCACGAATGCCACGAATGTTACGAACACCACCACAAACGCCACAACCGTCGAGGCCCCAGTGACAGTCACTGTTGCGACAAGCGTTGCCGCTCCACAAAATGTTACGGAGACGGCACCCGTTGTCCCGACTCAAAAGCCAGCAACAAGATTCAAGCAGCTCTCCAATTATACCAGTGGAGCTAACGCCGTATTGGGTGAGAAAATACAGAGCGGATACTCAGATGTGACAAAAACAGCAGACACAAATACAGTATTCAGCCGTGAGGCAGGCGTTCCCTCTCCATCCGTGAAGGTCAGCATTACCAAAGTAAATGTATTGGGAGACAAGTATGTCCAGATAACCAACAAGGCCGTAGGCGCCTGGGACTTGACCGGATGGAAGCTGGTCTCGGCAGGAAATGCAACCTACACCTTCCCGGCGTTCTCGCTGGACAACGGCCTATCGGTTAAAGTGCATGAGGGCAACGGCTCCGGCACAGCTACCGATATGTACACCAACAGCACAGCGCCTCTATGGATCGACAATGTTGTCGCTCTCCAGGATGCTACGGGCGGTGTGATATCCTCATACGACATCTCCGCCGCACCAGTATCAACCGGATATGTCGACCCACTGGCTAGACAAATTCAGTACTAGATCAGGAAATTCTGTACTCGACCCCGTGCTGCAATCAGTGGCAGCACAACCCCTTTTTTCAGCCCATCAATCCAGATGATGCGAACGAAAAATTTGGTTCCTCGCTGTTTCGAATGGTTAATAGAATAATCGAGTCCTCTGTGAGTCCTCCGTGCGCTCTGTGGTGGTAGTATCGTCAGCCACATGGTTATAACCCAGCGGCTAACGGCGTTTCCACCACAGAGACACAGAGTTCACAGAGTACGCACAGAGCGACTAACTTACCAAACTGGAAAACCATTGTAACCTGAGGTTAGCAACTTGAAATAGCGAAGAGCCAAAAATTTTATAAATTTTGTCACGCCTCTTTCTGGCGCATCAACTGGATCATCGTTCCAACGATTTCATCATGCTCCGAGCAATTGACGGCAAAATTGAGCCGGTCGGGATAGATCGAAAAGAGGACCTGAGGTATGTGCGAGTTACAGTCATCCAGTGCCATTTGCAGTTCACGATACTCTTTGTTGGTGATCAAGAGCTGATCTTTGTACTCCTCTTCCTGCTCGATGGACTCCAGCGGGCTTATTTCATCAATTGTGCTTTTAACAACCAGATCGCACTGCCACTCCAGCACCAGTGCCCTGTTCTCCCAATAATATGTATCCTGCGGGATCAAATCCTCCAAGATCTTCAGATCCTCCAGCAAGACTTGCCATTCCATGGTGCGCACTTCTTCCGGCAGTTTGCCCTCGATGCTTATGAGGGAAGAGACGGCTCCCGATGATATATTCAAGTCGCCCATGTCAAATGATATCTTGACAGGCGATTTCCTCATGGCTTTGAGGGCAAAATAGAGCCGCCCGGGGTTGAGAATTTCGATAGCCTTTTCGCAAATTATATCATCGCTCATGACCAACTATTTTGTTGCAACTGATATATTGGGGTGGCGCACCGGAGGCGCGAAAGCGGCTGCCGCCTGCACCGCTGCCTGACATGGATGTACAACGATGAAAAAATCTCGCGCGCGAACTCTGGCCGTGGAGCTATATCATCTCATATATTTCCTGGCAAAAGTGGCAATGAAGGCAGCCCACATGAAGGTGCCGAATATTGCTTCAGCGCTGGCAATGACCTGATACACCCAGGATGTCAATTCATATTTACCATACCCGGGAGTCACAGCAGTAACGACACTGAAGTAAAAGCATTCTACAAAGTAGCTCCAAGGTTGCGGCAAAGAGCTGGCCGGTAATTTGCCGATAATCCCGCCATTCACCGAGTAAATAAGAGCAAAGATTACGGCCACGAAGAACCAGCAAAACAATAACCTGAATGGATGAACTCCGTAGCCGAATATCAATTGGATAAAGACATATTCTGGGTAGCGAATATACCAGGGTTTTTGTTTTCGTTTGGCATCCATCTCACGATAGAAATGATATCCGGCCTCTTCTCGATTGCCGTTCTTTTCCAGAACGTTCTTTGCCCTTCTGCAAGCACCTTCTTGGGATTTTGCGAGGATGAACGTCGTATCCCTGAATGTCAAAACTTCTCCTTCAAACTTAGACCCGCTGAAGGAGCCATCCTCGCCAAAAGTAGCCCCACTGAAATAGGCTTCCCCACTGAAAGCAGCCCCATCGAAGTAGGCATGCCTCCTGAAAGTAGCCCATTTGAAGTTGGCATACCCGCTAAAAGTAGTCCCGTTGAAGTAGGCCTCTCCACTGAAAGTACCCCCGTTGAAGTAAGCCATCCCACTGAAAGTAGACCTGCTGAAGTCGACATACTCGCTGAAAGTTGCAGCTCTGAAGTCGGCATCTCCTCTGAAAGTAGTATTCTCAAAAATGAAATTTGAGCCTCCAAATAGGTTGTTGCCGAAATTAACATTCGCATCAAACTCTGAGTTAGTGATCGTTATCGAAGAGGAGACAACCCTGGATTTTTCAGGTAACTCTAGGATCTTTGTCTGAAATTCGGTTCTATCAACGTGTTCCGTAGGCAAATTCAATTCCCACAAATCCAGTTCGCCGATTATTCTGATATGATCGTATTCAACAGGTTCGCCTTTCTGGATCTTGTCCAATATCTCGCTGGCGGGGATTTCTCTTAGTAATGCCTCATTCACTGAATCTTCTGCCATTAGCCATCACCGGCAAAACATGCCACCAGCTCTTAGCCTGGCCTCTTCCTGCGACATCCCCCGGGTCCTTGGATACTGCCCGTCGCCAGTTCACAAAGCTTCATGCTGATTGATCGCCCTAACTGCTCAAGACAGTTGCGCTTGGCCTTATCGTGCAGGGCATCCCTCTGGCGCAGTCCATCCAACTGCCGGGCCCTCCCGCGGCCCCGGGCGCCCGGGCTCGCGCGCGTGCGTGGCCCCCGGTCAGCGGTTGTCCAGCTGACAGCAGCTCCCGGGAGCAGGCAGGCAGTTGGCCCTAATGTCACTATGTCGCGCGAGTTTTACAGAAGAAAACGTAATAATTTGTTGGCAAACCAGTGGCCAATTCTTCCGCATGTCAATCCAGTATTGGATCATGACGCTACACATAATAGCTAAGCAAGCCGATTTCTTAGATATTTTATTGAAGTAATTAAAATTGAAAGTGCCCGCGAGTAATATCACTCTTTAGAAAAATTTATATCATTTGAGTTTACTCAGTACGAAACACACCAAAATTGAATTGGATGTATTTAGGAGAAAACGTGATGAATAATCGAATATTTGCAGGGATGCTGGTCTTCTCCCTCGCCGTCCTGTTCCTTGGGACGGCACTCGGACAGGAAGGGAACAGCAGCACAGATAGCCAGATCGCCATAACCAGTGCCAATTTCGTGGCTCCCAGCCCGGAGAAGGAAAACCTGGTTGAGGAATGGGTGGAGGTCTCCAATAACGGTACTTCGGATGCGAATCTGACCGGTTGGACTCTCGAGGATGCGCAGAACCACACATATGCCATCCCGGATTTCAGCCTCAAAGCAGGTGCCAAAGCCAAGATCCGAACAGGAATGGGAAATGATACCTCAGCAGATCTCTTCTGGAACAAGAAAACACCAATCTGGAACAACTCTGGGGACGTGGCAACTTTGATGGATGCCTCGGGCAATATCGTCTCCCGCTATCCCAAAGAATCCCAAGGGGCCTGAAAACCCTAATTTTTTCTTTTGATCCCGGCCGAACCTTCTTATTTACATCAGTCGTCTCTTGGCAAACATCCTTATGCGCCATCTCCGTTCACCCTGAATGCCGGTGCCAGAGCGCAAGTGAGAAATGCCATCTTAACTACTTATTCTCCGGTGTATTATGATGAATCTTGAAGAGATGTCGGATGTATTGAAGTCCTCCTTAGGAATCCATGACAATATCGTGGGCGTAAGACTGTTCAAAAGCGATGAGGAGATCCCCAAAGATCTCAACCAGATTGAGAAACCCTTCCGGTATTGCTCCATGGTCCAGACCGCGAGGCTCCAGGGAACCAGCTTCCTGGCGCACGCGGACCATCACGAATGCAAGGGAGGCTCATCCGGCCTCGGCCTGGAGGCTTGCCCTGAGAACATCAAATCCGGTGCCCTGTATTTCGATAAATTGCATAAGTGCGAGACAAAGGAAATTGGCTCCAACATCGCAGCGAATTTTCCCCGCGTTCTTCCCGGCAGCATAGTCGCCACCTACGTCGCCCCGCTGGACAAGATGGTGATGAACCCGGATGTAGTGATAATAGTCGGTAATCCACTTACGGCCAGGAGAATCGTCCAGGCGGTCGAGTACAAAAAGGGAGGACGGACCACCTTCAACACGGCCGGGATTCAGTCCTTCTGCGTGGATGCCACCGCTTCCCCGTACCTCAAAGGCGAGGTGAACTTCTCTTTGGGCTGCGACGGGTCTGCAAAGAACGCCGGGCTAAAGGATGAGGACATCGTGATAGGCATACCCTTCGCGATGATGGGGGACATCTGCACGGTGCTTAAAGAGCACTACCAGGGCTGGGACAAATTCATGAGAGGATAAGGGAGGAGCGGAAGTCATATTTTTTTGCCGGTTTTCGACAAGACATTGGACGTATTAATAGTCTGAAACTTAACCATCGTCGCTCGGCCGGCCGCGGCCTTGAGCGGCACCTCCACCCATAGCGCGGGAGGACCGCAGGGCCGACTCGCGGCACCATGGAAGAAAAAGAGGAAAGCGGTCTCACCTTGCATCAGATAGGGCATTAGCATATCTATTATCTGAGCCTGAAAATTAATACTGCCTCCTCTTCAGGGTTCCGCGCGGGTATTACGCGCTAGTACAGACAAGCTGAATGGACCAACGTATGGGACATGATAAATAATCCTTCTGCAAAAGTAAAAGGGAAATCACTTAGCTAGAGTCCACATTTCCCACTACAATAGCTTTACTAGCGCTCGTGTCGTCCACATAGGAGTTCAGAAATAGCTGTTGGGCCTGGCCGGAGGACGAGAGCATGAGTATATCATGGCAAGAGCTAATCCCGCCATCTTATCTGAAATGGTCAAAATTTCTTTGCTCCGGAAGTCGTGGTCGAAGCCTATCGGCCCATGTCCGCGGGTCCGCGTCCATTTTCATGCCTTGGCGGCTCCATGTCCAGCAGCACGGAGTAGTTTCCCGCGTGGGGGCCTAGGTCCAGGTTAAGTTCTCCCCTGCCGATCATTCCGCCATCCGATGGCGAGACCTTGACAGAGATGTCGCCAAGAGTAGAATTCCCATTCCCTGCCGACAGCAGGTCGAGATCGGCCAAATCGGCTTTTATGCTGGTTGTATTATCGCCTGCAGGGGTGGCAACAATCTCTATCAGGGGGTAGATGCTGTGGTCCAGGATCACACTGCCGCGGTAAGTCACTTCGCCCTCTTTTGCCTGAATATCATCCCTGATCTCCTCCAGGCTCTTATTGGAGGCCAGAATACCTCGGATCTGCCCGGGCTCCAGGGGCAGTATATCCTCAACTTTCAACCTCAGGATATGAGATTCGTTACCTCTCAGTGCAAAACCATGACCGCTGTAGACGACATCTACCGGCACACCCATGGGAAGGCCTGCATTCTGGTTCGGCATCATGCCATACGCCTTCTCGGGATTCATTCGCTCTCGGCTGCCATCAGCATTATTGGTCTGATTGGGTTCGGCAAGGCATATTCCGCTCAGACCGACAAACACCAAACCCGCCAGCGCCATATAAAGAATTTTTTTACAAACATCTATCATCGGGATTCGCCTGCCAACACTGCCTCATCCTTACGCTAATTAATATCTGCGCTTCACGTCAGGCAAAGAAGATAGATGGCAGCCCAAAAACCCAGGACTGCCTCATCTTTCTTGCTACGAAGGGAAACGAATCGTTCTTAGATGAATAAATTGGCGTTCCTCCAACCTTCCGGCACAAAACGCTACTTCGCGCGTTCATAGACGGATTGGGGCCTCAAAGCCAAAAGGCCATTCAGCTCCTGGCTTTGCGTCCTTGGAAGCGGCCCTCATCCATAAATCGGCCCATTTCCGGCATATTTCCTTCTTTTGCCCGTAGTTCGTTCAAGGTCATGTTATTCTGTGACTGCATCTCCTTTTGATTCAGCTCCCTGATCTGATTGAGAGTCATATTGCCCAGCTCTTGCATCTTCTTTTGCTGCAGATCTTTGATCTGATTCAGGGTCATGTTGTTCAGTTTATCTACAGTCAGATTGTCCATCCGCATTAGAAGCTGGAAGCCATGGACATCTGGTCCGTTGTTTGGTCTGAAGGATCTTGATCCGTCAAAGTCCCTGAAATTATTGGCAGAATTTTTGCCGGCATTTCCTCTCATTTTGCCGTATGCCATCGTATGATTTCCCATCTGGCTGCAATTTTGTCCCGCCTTTCCGGCAGTACAGGCAGTCGAATTGCCCCATGCCTGCTGGCGCATCTCTCTGATCTCGCCAAGTGTCATGTTACCCATCTGTTCCAGGGTAATATTCTCCATCGAGTATAATTTTCCGTCCTGCTTGTCCTTGGCGGCTGCCCTGTCCGAAGGCACCGAGAATGCCGGAGCCATAAGAAGGCAGACGACAGCCATCGCAATCAAAGTGATCTTAAACTTCATTCCAATCAATTTCATCCTAATCATACCTCATAAATTGCCAATAATCGATCTTCTAAACTCGGTCTTTGCTTTCCGGCAAAGCCATACTTTCTTTTGGTAAACCCACTCTTCCAACCCGTTCTAACTTTCCCGAATGGCCCGATTGGTCCATCCGGCAAAACACAATAGGTTCGAACGATACAAGAACTAAGAGCAGAACGGACGATCCCGGCGCATAGTTGATAACAAGCACAAACCCTTAGGAACGTTCCTTTTTAGATAAAAACCATAATGAAAGTTCTATTATATTGGTGCGGCCCCATTCTTTCTTAGTTATGAGCTTTCTGCGTTCCAATGAGATTAAAATGCCAGTTAGAGATGATTTAGGCGTGCGTGTTTCATATCGGATCTCAGCCTGGGTCATTCTACCGCCATGATCGATTAATGTCGCAATTACGGCCTGTTCTCTTGCCGTGAGCGTCTGCATGACCGCCTCCATCTCGCTGCTGATCACGATCTCATTTTTTGCCGTGATTTCCACTTTCAAGGCGTATCCATCAGACCCTTCGGCCACTGTGTTGGCCGCGGGCGTATTGGATGGAGAGATCCGGTCCGGCTCGCCTTCGCTCAGGATTTGGTCCTCTCGCGATTGGGATGAAGGAGGCTCTGTGTCCCCGGGCCGATCCTCAAGACCGGATGCCTGGGATGCCTCTGGGAGGTAAACTCCATCATCTTCGGGTTGGGGTATGGAAGCTATTGACTGGTTTTGAGGGGACAGGGCCTCTCTTGAGTCCGTTGATGAATTCCTGGTTTCTGTTGTTCCGTTCGTCGTTGTAGGGGGCTCTGCCGCCTCGGATTCCGCGACCTTTATCTTCATCTCCGCTGTGGGCGAAGAGTTTCGGAGCGGCTCGGTCCTGCGTCGCAGCATTACAATTGCCAGGGCGAGGGCCGTTACCAGAAGGGCTGCGATAAGAAGCATGATGATATTGGCATTGCTGCTGGAAAATCCCAGTGGAATGCTCGCGGAGAGACCGGATGCGGCCGCAAGAGGCTGCTGATACTGGATGGAGATGGCGGGATTCGAAACCTCGTATCCCTGAATGTCCGCCACCAGTGACTCGTTGGACGCTGAGAGGAGATATCCGAGACCCATCGAAGTATTGATCATCCCCATGCGGATGTCGCTGGGCAGGTAGAAGGTTACATGATAATCGTCAAAGCTGCCCTGAGCGTCAAACCTGAGAGTCCAGAGATCGCCAACCTTCGTGGTCAGTCCGTCGGTGAGGGCGTAGAGCTGGCGTGTGTCATTCTCAAATCGAAACTTTGAGGTGCTCAGGAATTCTAGGCCGCTGACGTTCTCGGCATATCCGGTTACCAGGGCTTTGCCGGTATTATCCAGGTAAACGGTCAGGCTGAGCCCCTGTCCATAGGTCGCATTCTCCAATCCTGCACTGCTCTGCATAAGAGCTGCCAAAAAAATTATGGCAAATGCGGCTGCGATCCGCCCGTGCGGCACCATACTCGCCTTGGTCCACCTCTTCATAACGACGGATTGTCTCTTGGCCTGAATCTATTTAAAGGCGCTCGAAAATTATATGCAGTCACGCGTTTGGTTCCGTCGCGTTCTACCATGATTGGCTGGCGACAGGCATTCTCCAGCCGCTTCCAAAAGCTCGATCCGTTACCTTTAGACCAGGCGCCGCCTGGCGCCTTTTAAATTCAGCATTCTTCACCAGGCAGAGCACCCTGGCTACTGTCGAAGCATCAAACCCCTGGGCCAGAAGCTCCTCTTCTGACTGGTGCTGCTCGATGTATCTCTCCAGGATTGCATCCAAAACCACATAGGGCGGCAGGTTGTCCTGGTCGGTTTGGTCGAAACGAAGCTCTGCGGTGGGAGATTTCTTCATTATTCGTGCCGGGATAATCTCTCGACCTGTTGCGGAATTCAGCCACTCTGCCAAGCGGTAGACGAAGGTCTTGGGAACATCTGAGATGACGGCCAAACCTCCCGACATATCTCCATAAATGGTGCAGTAGCCAACCGCCAGCTCGGATTTGTTTCCTGTAGTGAGAAGGATAGAGCCATACTTATTGGAGAGGGCCATGAGCAGGTTGCCCCGGATGCGGGCCTGGATATTCTCTTCCGTTACATCTGCCGGAAGGCCCGAGAATGGACCGGCCAGTTTCGCATCATAAGACTGCATGATTTCGTTGATGCTGATAGTAATCGTCTTCACTCCCAGATTATGCGCCAGAAGCAGAGCGTCTTCGAGGCTCGCCTGGCTGGTGTAGGGCGAAGGCATGAGCACGCATAGAACGTTTTCCTGCCCCAGCGCCTGCGAGGCAACGGCCGCCACAAGGCCCGAGTCGATGCCCCCCGAAAGACCAAGGAGGACGCTGGAAAAGCCGCACTTATGCACATAATCGCGCGTGCCTAGGACGAGAGCCTGCCAGATCTCGGCCTCAGGAGTGAAATCGTCTTTTGCGATGCTTCCAGCCGAGGCGGGAGACGGGGTCGCCAGGTCCGCAATTACCAGATCTTCCTCGAATCCCCGCCCCCGGGCGATCAGGGTGCCGGACGAGTCGAAGAAGCAGCTTCTGCCGTCGAAGACCAGATCGTCATTGCCTCCCACCTGGTTGACGTACAGAAAAGGAACCTGATACTTTCTGGCGAGATTTGAGAGCATGGCTTCGCGATGCATCTGCTTTCCGACGGTGAAGGGAGATGCCGAGAGATTGATAATGGCGTCGGCGCCTCTAGCCACCAATTCCTGCACAGGGTCGGCATGGTAGCGCCTGCGCTTCCAGAAATCGCGGTCGTTCCAGATATCCTCGCAGATGGAGATGCCAAAGATGGTGCCCTTGAGGCGCAGGATCTGGGATTCTGAGGCCGGCTCAAAATAGCGGTCCTCATCGAAGACGTCGTAGGTGGGCAGCAATGTCTTGCGAAAGGTTCTCTCCACGCGGCCTCTGCATAGCATTGCCGCAGAGTTGAAGAGGGGCCTGCCCACCTCGCCCGTATTGGGTTCTGCCAGGCCCACCAGAATGGGTGGCAAGTCAGCCAGATCCAGGGCAAGCTGACGCAGAGAATCCCAGCTGCGTCGAACAAAGTCTTCATTGAGGAGCAGATCGCGCGGCGGGTAGCCCAGGAGCGCCAGCTCGGAGGAGACGAACAGATCGATATCCGTTCCAGCACGCCTGGCGGCGCTAGATATGATGTCGCTGTTGCCGCGCAGATCACCTACGGTGGGATTAATCTGCAGAAGGGCTACTTTCATGCCTTGCTCATGCGCCTCCGACCTGTTCGTCCTTGATCAGATCCTCATCAGACTCATCGTCTCTCGGGGTGCGCGCTCGCCCCTCCTTATCTTCTTCGATGACCTGTGCCTCCAGTTCAGCTTTCGCGGCAGCTGTTCTCTCTACAAACTCCCCTGCCGCTGCATGAAGCGCAGCAATTGCCTCTTCCGGTCCGTCATCTCTTTCCGTGCCCACGAGCAGCATTGCACCAACATCAGATGCCGTCATCCAGGCTATGTCGGAACACCCAATGCCGTCTCCAATATTGTTCTTGAGGGCGTTCAGAATCGCCTCGACGGCTTCAACGATTTTTTGCGGCTCTACTTGCGCCGGGATGATTACCTGAACCCCGGTTTCCAGATGACAGACGCCCATGCCCGGGCCGATGCTTGATCCTACGGCTTCCTCGCTCATGACCCGGAATACGACGGCTGAGTTTTAACTCGTTTGGGTGGAGAGTTTCCTTTGCTTCCATTGCAGGATGAAGTCTGAATCAGATAGATCCTGCCTGCAGTTGAATGATGCTAGCATATTTCTTGATCAAAAGCAAAAATTATCCCACCACATCTTCCGGGGTTCCGCGCGGTGTTACGCGCTGGGGTGACGGGGGCCCACTCCAGGCCGTGGCGGCCCCCCTAACCCCGCGGCCGCGGGGGACAAATTATGAAGCCTTGCCCGTTATCCTTGAATAGGATCGAGAAGGAGTCCTAATGCAAGGCAGGGGACCCTGGAAGAAGATATGACCATGCCAGTCAAGCAGCTGAGAACCACCCATGAGGAGAGACGTCTATTGAAGAAATTGCACTCTCAATAAGTCTGCAACCTATTCGCCGTCGCTCGGCCGGCCGCGGCCTTGAGCGGCGCCCCAACCATAGCGCGGGAGGCCCGCAGGGCCGACTCGCGGCACTCCGGAAGAAAAAGAGGAAATCTGTTCTCACATGCCATTATTGATGGAGAAACCATTGAAACGCTTTGCCATCATCGACTCGATTTTTATGCGAAAGTTTCTACCTCTCAAGCCGAGAAGTACTTCTTGAATACACCCGCAATCTCGCCGGGCGTCTCGATGATATGGACATCATCCATCCGGCGCAGTTTCTCCACATTTTCTGCATCCTCTTTTCGGATGCGTAGCTTCATCTCGCTGCCGTCCGGCAAGATGGTGGTTATGATTCCCGGCTTATAGTCGCAGGGCATGATGTAGGTCGGGATGAATGCCTTCTGGGACATGATGGCGGCATTGGAGAGCAGCGAGTCTGCCAGGCCCAGTGCTATCTTGGTTACTGTGTTCGAGGTCGTGGGGGCGAGGAGCAGGAACTCAAAGCGCTTAACTTGCAGCTGCCCGGCCAGGAAGGGAGAGTTGGAGTTGATCTCCACCCAGACCTTGTCGAAGTTCTTTTCCAGGGTGTTGAAGAGCTTGTAGTATTTTATGACCTGCTCGCCGGCCTTGGATACGAAGACGCGAACATCCACAAAGTCGTCATACTGCTTTTGCAGCTCTACCATAGCCTCGACAGTCTCAGTAATGCGGTCTCCGCTGCCCGTGATTCCCCAGGCGATCTTCCTCTTTGCTCCTTCCTTTGCCATAATTGTCCTTTAGCCCTTATACCGAAATAGACTTTTCGGGTTAATTGTTTTGGACGTCTCTGCGAACTCTGCGTCTCTGCGGTTAATATTCGTAGCTGAATAATTAACCCCGGAAGGTTGCGGAATAAAACCACCATGGCACAGAACCCACAGAGGATAACGAAAAAATGTCGGATTCCTTAACCCTCGCACGAGCCAACACTAAATAGGGAGGTACCCTTATTTTCCCTCATTTTCCTGCGTCTTTGACAATTTCAGCCAATCCAGGGTCTCAGCAAACCGGCGAGTAGTCTTTCTAAGGGACCGAAAGCCTTCTTCGTCCTTTTTTGCATCCTCCAAGGTATCGTGAGACCAGAAGGTTGCACCGAGGTTGGCGCCAAAAAATCCCCCGCTCACCGGGATCATGCCGTTGAGAATGTAGAATGTATGGATCTGCTGTACTGCCAGCTCCTGGCCGCCCATGCGGTCGCCTCCCACGGCTATCGCCATGCCGGGCTTTCGCCTCAAGGCTTTGGGCTCTGCGGCCAGGGTGGCTCGCGTCCTGTCTATTACTATCTTTGTCTGGGCGCTCATGCCTCCATTGTAGACGGGCGTGGCGAAGACAAACCCTTCTGCCTCCCGGATGAGAGGGTAGAGCTGATACATGTCGTCCTTAACGACGCATTCCTTGTTCTTGAGGCAGTAGTCGCAGTGTTTGCAGGGGCTGAGGCTTTTTCCCCTCACGGTGAATAACTCCGTCTGGAAGCCCTTCTCCTCCAGCATCTTGAGGGCCTCACCGAGGATGTGCTCTGTTGCCATCTTGCGAGGGCTGCCGGATATGCCGAGTATCATAATAGTCTATGGGGATTGCTGATATTTCAGATTTGCCCGGAGTAGTGAAATGGCCGTAAAAAAGAGATTCGCACAAAGATTCAGAAGGCTTTCAGAGCATTATCTGAGGCATCAAGCTCTGCGAGCCGAAGCCTGATCATCTCCTCCACCTCTGCGGAAGTGGTGCCAAAGACCTCACGCAGGATCTCTTTGGCGGTATCCAGCTCCAGAGCCTTCCGATCAAGCCTGTAGCTGGGGAACACCTGCGGCTCAAATCTTGGCCTCATATGCCGCGGCCACCTTAATTGCGCCAGAACTCCTGCCATTGATAGCTCAAGTACGTGTAAGATTAAATAGCTTTCCCAGGAAAATGATAACAGTAAATCATTTTATGCACTCACAAAAGTATGTGTAAGATACAATAGCCTGCAATAAAATCGTTCCATAAATGGCCTTCCATAAAGAAGATAACTATAATGAGTTGAAGGGGAAGAAAAGGGATGAGTATGCGGTGTGAAAGTAATAGTGCTGGCAAAATGCAGATGTAGATGCAGGATGTGTTCAAGATTATGATCAAAGGCAAGGCTTGGGTTTTCGGCGACGACGTGGACACGGATGTGATCATCCCTGGCAAGTATCTCCGCACAAAAGAGACCCAGGTTTGGGCGCAGCATGTTATGGAGGGACTGGACCCTCATTTTGCAGAAAACGTCCAGAAGGGCGACATAATTGTGGCGGGCCGCAACTTCGGCAGCGGCTCCTCCCGCGAGCAGGCGCCCCGGGCATTGAAAGAGGCAGGCGTGTCTGCGGTCGTGGCCCGGTCCTTCGCACGGATCTTCTATAGAAATGCCATCAATGTCGGCCTTCCTCTGGTTGAGGCGGACGCGGTATGCCTCGCAGGCGATATGGTGGAGGTGGACCTGAAAGCCGGAACCGTGCGGGTGGGAGAGATGGTCTATCAGGGAACACGTCTGCCGGACTTCCTCATGGAGATCCTGGAGGATGGTGGCCTGGTGGCGCACCGGAGACGGCAGAAAGGGCTGGCATGACGGCATGATCTTTCCGGAAGATTACAAGTTGGTGGGGATAAAGGAGCGGGAACGACGGGGCGAGCCCGTATACTTTTCAACCGAGTTTCTCATCAGCCGGGATGGGCCCAGGCTCTACCGGGTACAGAGCAGCGGCTCGGGTTTCATGCATAAGGTGGAGCATCTGGAGTTGATCGCCTCCGGTTCGGAGATTGAGTTCTATCCGGAGAGGGTGGACACCCGCAACCGGGCCCGTCTGATAAATCTCGCATATGGCATCAGCCGCAGTGGAAAAGCGAACACAGTAGTCTTCCAGGGTCCGGATGAGCATATCACCTTCGTCAAGGATCCGGACCCGGGCCAGATTCTAACCATCGAGGTTCTGGATGTCTCCCCTCCAGATCCTCCCTGGCTGGTCCATGTTCTGAGGGGTTTGGAGGGATGCGGGATCCTGGGCGACCTGGCGGTTCAATTTGCCCCCCGAATCCTGGATATCCGCAAATTCGCGAGCGAAAATGTCTATTTCCCCTGCCGGGCCTCGGGTCTGGGGCGTTCTCTGGACTCGGACCCCGTAACTTGCGACTTTCCCCGCATAGTGGGCTGCGAGGTCTCGCGGGAGATCTTTCTGGCCAATAATCCCGGGCACGATTACGAATTTGTCAATATCTGTCCCTTGCAATCCACGGATCCCGTATTTGAGCCTCATGGGCCTTTCATCACCCGCTGCTGCCGTTCCAATAGGCGGGGCATGACAAGCAAGTGCGGCCAGCCGGGCATAGTGGTTCATTGGGGGGACGGGCCCAGGGAGATAGCGGAGGCGGTAAGATGTCTGGTGAAGGAGTTAAGAAAGTAGCCGTAATTGCCGGGGACGGCATCGGGCCTGAAGTCGTGGAGAGCGCTCTCGCCGTGCTGCAGGCTGCAGGTGCAGAGCTCAGCCTGATCCCGCTGGAGATCGGTCTGTGCCGCTGGAAGAGGACCGGCGCGGCCTTGGCGGATGAGGACCTGGAGACCATAAAGGAATGCGACTGCGTTCTACTGGGAGCCATCACCACGCCGCCCGATCCTGACTACCAGAGCGTGCTCTTGCGGCTGCGAAAAGCTCTGGACCTCTATGCCAACATCCGGCCCTTCCGATCTTGTGATCTTGATTTCATCATTGTGCGGGAGAACACGGAGGGGCTTTACTCCGGCCTGGAGGAGGTCGGGGTGGAGGAGTCGCGCACCTTGAGGGTGATAACGCGCCGCGGCTCGGAAAGGATCGCCGAAGCGGCCTGTGACCTGGCCGCGTCCAGGCAGAAACTGACCATCGTCCATAAGTCCAATGTCCTGCGAAGCGACCGTCTCTTTCTCCAGACCTGCCGGGAGGTAGCAGAACGACGCGGCGTGCTGTACGACGATATGCTCGTGGATGCCGCCGCCTACAATTTGGTAGTGAACCCCCAGAGGTTCGACGTGCTGGTCACCACCAATCTCTTCGGCGACATCCTGAGCGATGAGGCAGCGGGAGTAGTGGGAAGCCTGGGCCTCTGCGCCAGCGCCAATGTTGGCGCATCTCGCGCTCTATTCGAGCCCATCCACGGCAGTGCGCCGGATATCGCCGGGAAAGGCATCGCCAACCCCATTGGTGCCATCCGCAGCGCGGCCATGATGATGGAGTGGCTGGGAGAGCAGGAGACGGCGCGCCGGATTGAGGCTGCCGTGCAGCGGGTGCTGGCGAACGGGGTAAAGACGCCTGACCTGGGAGGGAGATGCGGGACGGCGGAGGTGACCCGGACGGTAGCAGGGTATCTGGAGGAGGAAGGCGGCTCGCTATCTGAGGAGTGATGCGAGCTTGAACATTCTGCTGTCAAGTCCACTTACAGAGACGTATTCAGCATGGCGGACATTTGTCTCCAGTTCGCCCTCTATCTTCTTGACATCCTGGCCGCGCCTCCTCCATCAATATCTTCGCCTTATCCAGAGCCTCCGCTTCACTGATTTTTCTGCAACTACCCAGATACTTTGTAACGGTCTTGCTCCCGTCGTGCCAGGAACAATACCAACGGTAATAGGTCTTCGTTTCGCCTTTCTTATTCAGCTGGGTACGCGGACGCTTCCACACTCTTGGGATTTCTGGGCCTATATCATGCTCCATAGCATTGTGTAGTCCTGAATGTTTGGACTTTATATACTCCACTCCGATATTTACATTCTTTTTCTAGCATTTAATTCAGTCTCCATGCGATTCAAGAACATTCCCAACTTGCATCCTTCTGGTAG
>Ga0209083_1000277_pt1 | contig 81598 bp, 74 predicted proteins | sample AM7aDNAmetaG_FD_184132 | JGI IMG/M metagenome (GOLD analysis project Ga0209083, IMG submission 184132) | Freshwater microbial communities from Finland to study Microbial Dark Matter (Phase II) - AM7a DNA metaG (SPAdes) (version 3) | ecosystem: Environmental > Aquatic > Freshwater > Lake ... | reverse complement strand
TCATGAATGAATTTAAAGATAAAAAAACTCCAGCTATGCTAGAGGGCTTAATAAATTGTCCGATTTCATGGCAGACATTTTTGTATACAACGATTAAGTATGCTTAACTAGGACATTGCCTTTTTTTCCCCATTTTCTTTATTTTCCGGGTGCATATTTGAAAAAATTAATATGAAATTTCACATCAGTATGTGTTTTCAGATAAAAAAAAGAAGATTTTTTAAACTACGGAAAGAAACGACTTACTAGTCTGGTCTGGTAAGTGTCCGGGCTCTGGCCCTCTAAAAGGGCCTGTTGAGGAGAAATGAGTTATCATGAACCTTAAAACACCAAATGCAAATGAAGCGACAGGGACTGTAAACAGGTCACGTTCTGTTGTTCCTATGTCAGGTATCTGTACCCGTTGTGTGGACGGGTGCAAAGGAGCATGTGAAATCTGGCTTTCTTCATTTAGAGGAAGGGAAGTATTATATCCCGGGCCTTTTGGAGAAATAACCGCCGGCGCAGACAAGAACTATCCAATTGATTATTCACATATTAATATACAGGGTTATGCCCGTGGAGCAAGAGGCCTTCCATCGGGTATTGTTGGGGACCCAGATACAGCAGTTTTTTCTGAAGTCGATACTGAAACCTCGTACGGATGGGACAAAAAAGTGAAGATGAAGATTCCGATCTTCACAGGAGCCCTTGGTTCCACAGAGATAGCCCGTGTTAACTGGGAACACTTCGCAGTCGGAGCTGCAATATCAGGTATAACTCTTGTTTGTGGTGAGAATGTTTGTGGTATCGATCCCGGTCTTGAACGCGACTCAAAAGGAAAGGTATCGAAATCACCAGAGATGGACAGGAGAATAAATACCTACAAGAAATTCCATGACGAATACGGAGAGATTTTAGTCCAGATGAATGTTGAGGACACCCGTCTTGGAACTGCAGAATATGTAGCTTCGAAACACAACCTTGAAACTATAGAACTAAAATGGGGTCAGGGTGCGAAATGTATTGGAGGCGAAATTAAAGTTAATTCCCTTGAAAGAGCAATCGAACTTAAGAAGCGGGGATATATAGTTTTACCAGACCCGACAAGGCCCGACATGGCGAAGGCGTTTAAAAATGGAGCAATTAAGGAATTTGAGCGCCATTCAAGACTTGGATTTGTATCAAAAGAGGGTTTCCTTGAAGAAGCTGATCGCCTAAGAGACATAGGATTCAAGCGTATAACTCTGAAAACAGGAGCCTATTCAATGAGCGAACTTGCAATGGCGATTCGTTATGGGGCAGAAGCAAAAATAGATCTCCTGACAATAGACGGAGCACCAGGTGGGACCGGTATGAGTCCCTGGCCTATGATGAATGAATGGGGTATCCCAACTTTCTATCTGCAGTCCCTGGCTTATGAGTTCTGTGAAAAGTTAAAGAAAAAAGGTATCAGGGTTCCAGATATTGCAATAGCGGGTGGATTCGCAGACGAAGCAAATGCTTTCAAGGCAATAGCGATGGGAAGCCCCTATGTAAAGGCCATCTGTATGGGCAGGGCTCTGATGATTCCGGGAATGGTAGGAAAGAACATCGGAAAATGGATAAAGGAAAAAGACCTCCCCAAAGCTGTAGCAAAATACGGTTCAAAAATTGAAGAGATCTTTGTTACATACGAAGAACTCAAAGAGAAATTTGGATCAAGAATGGATGAAATTCCGCTTGGAGCAATAGCCATATACACGTATTCTCAGAGGTTTAAAACCGGGCTTCAGCAGGTAATGGCGGGTTCAAGAAATTTCAGCCTTGGAAGTGTCACAAGGGATGATCTGATGGCACTCACCGAAGAGTCAGCGAAAGTATCCGGAATAAAATATGTTATGGATGCCTATCGTGAGGATGCTCTTGATATCCTTCTCAATTAATCTTTTTTTCTCCTATTATTGTTCCGGCTATCTTTGATCCAAGTGTCGGTGTCAGTGCTTCCAGCCAGAGGAAAAAACCTACTTTTGACGGGGTATATCGTTCAAACTTAAAAATCCCATTGCGATCCTGTACCATTTTCAGGTACTCCTTTCTCTGTTTCGATCTGAGATAGATGATGAAACATTTATCTGGCAGGTCCATTGCAAGGACTACTTTTGAGAAATAGTTCATGATATCCTGATATGAAAGACATTCTCCCTTGATTGTAAATTTATAATTTTCACAGATCTTTTTTACTGCTGATGGAAAAAGAGCCCCGAACAAGACTTTTTTTACAACTTCAGGTGGATTATAAACTATCTTTGATTTCCATGTAAGGCTATTATCAGAAATAAGTCTTAAAAACATATCCCTTTCCTTGTTGTGAAACGCCAGATAATCGAAACCCGTTTTTATACTTATATCAATTGCATAGACTACTTTAGGATGGTAAAATGGAATTCTGGGGACTTCATAAATGGGTTCGTTCATAAGATGGACTTTTATCTGTTCACATGAATCGGTTAGTACAAAGGCATTTTCAGGTGATTTTAGAAGTTTTCTGACAACAAGTGAGTTTGAAATGTCAATTGAGGATACGAGTATGAAATATACCGGGTATTGAGAGAAAAGATATCCGAGCAGCCTTTTTTTATACTCGATTTCAATCTCAAACTCTTTCAAATCAGATGGAGATGTAATGACTTCAGCAAAAACTACCTGGTTATTGTAATCAATTAATAGTATATCAAACTCGGCAAGATCCTGTCCATTTCCCCTTATTGTGATGTCACCTGACCTTGAATAGTAAAAGCCATTTTGTCCCAGTTTTATACGCGCTCTTCGTTTTGGTGCATCAGCACCTTTTGCTGTTATATATTTAAGATAGTTGTTCTTTTGTGATATCTCAAGAAATGTTTCGTAGATGACTGCCTCATACCAGCGCCCTTCTGCAGTCCTCATTGAGCCTATGTCAGTTGAAAATAGTTTTCTGCGTTCACCACGGTTCAAATGCCGGGTTGCCCTGACTACAAGTGATTCCCTTGGATGGAAAAGTTCACTCTGTGAACTTAAAAACGCTGTTAGATCACCCATTATTATATAAATTGTATTCTTTCAGAGCAATTAATAAATATTGGTTCTTTATCCACTTTCAGAGAAAAGTGAAAGTTCAAAAAAATTCATAGTATTCATGAGAACTCAAAGATAAGAAAAGAATATTTATATAGTTTTCTCACTCTGTATATATGCTGCGTGGCATTTTGGGGTGGGTTCGTAGCTCAGCTCGGTAGAGCGCCTGGCTTTTAACCAGGTGGTCGGGGGTTCAAATCCCCCCGAGCCCGCTACCACGTTTAATGTGGAGTTTTTTGAATCGGTGGTGCATCTGATTTATTGTTTCAGTCGGGAGGGGATTTCTTGAGCACCAAAGAAGTGGTACCTAAGGGTGAAAGTTTACAGGAATCTACAAAAAAAACTATAGAGAAGGAAAAGATTCCACGATTACAGGTTCTTAGCCATATAATGGTTCCAGAACATACAATTATGGAAAAGGAAGAGGTAATCGGGCTTTACATTCTCTATGGGGGTCACTCTGAAAGGTCTGTTCCGGACATTTCAGAGGTTAAATGGCCAGATGTGATGGACTTTGTTGAGAAGAAACTGCCTAAAATCTATAATGATGACCCGGCGGTAAAGGCAATCAAAGCGAAAGAAAAGGATGTCATAAGAATTGTGAAAAAAAGTGACACTGCAGGACGTTCAGAGTCATACCGCTTTGTAATTCGGCGACCGAAAAAATAACCGGGGTTGATATTTTTGATAGACAGAAAGACATTATCTGAAGCATATTTTTCGCGCGAGCATGTTGCGCGTCACCAACTTGACTCGTTTAACTATTGTATCACCCACAATCTGCAAAAGGTAGTTGATGAGCAGAAAGTAATTGAGACCGATATTGAGATGCGTGGAAAAGGCAGCCACCCGGTCTGGGTGGAACTGGGGAAACTTGAAGTAAAGAGACCCCTTGTGCGTGAAGCTGATGGTTCGCAGTCAGAGCTCTACCCCAGTGAAGCCAGGCTTCGAAACCTCACTTATGCAGCACCAATACAACTTGATCTGACGCTTATCCAGGGAGGAGAACGTGGCGAGCCAGTTCACGCGACAATTGGCCAGCTTCCAATCATGGTAGGATCAGTTGCCTGTAATCTTTATGGGATGACTGATGACGAGCGTGTAGTTCATGGTGAAGACCCACTGGATCCGGGGGGTTATTTTATTGTTAACGGGACTGAGCGCGTCCTCATGACACTTGAGGACCTTACCTCAAACAAAATAATGACAGAGTTTACAGAAAGGTACAATGAAAGAATCTATGTTTCCAAAGTTTTTTCCCAGTACCGCGGATATCGCGCCCTTGTAGTTGTTGAAAGGAATAGAAAAAATCTGCTTGAAGTCTCATTCCCGTCAGTAGCCGGTCATCTTAGATTTGTTGATCTCATCTGGGCACTTGGAATGACTACAGATCAGGATATAGTCAATGCTGTATCCACAGATGAAGATATTCTGCGGTTCATGATCCAGAACCTGGAAGAGACTTACAAATCAATGAAAGATGAGAATAAGAGAGAAGACTTAAATGACCTTGATGATTTAAAGAAAATTGAACTTGGGGTCATGTATGTCGGAAAAAAACTGGCACCCAACCAGACAAAGGACTACCAGCGCAAAAGGTCAGAATTTGTTCTTGATAATTATCTCCTTCCCCATCTTAATTACCTCATGCCGCCAACTCTCAAAGAAGGTGATCCTGATTACCGATCAACAGTTGAAGGTGTAAGGCTTGCTAAAGCTCACTTCCTTGGTAGAATGGCAGAAGCCTGTTTTGATCTTGTTCTTGATAAACGCAGGATAGATGACAAAGATCACTATTCTAACAAGAGACTTAAACTTGCCGGGGACCTCATGGAAGATCTCTTCCGTATCTCATTAAACAGGCTTACCCGTGATATTAAATATCAACTTGAACGAGCAAGCATGAGGCACCGTGACCTTTCGATCTCGACTGCAGTCAGAGCAGATGTCCTGACTGAACGCCTGCTGCATCCTCTTGCAACAGGAAACTGGGTAGGGGGTAGGACAGGTGTTTCACAACTTCTTGATCGTGTCGACCATATGAGTGTACTCTCCCACTTACGAAGAGTAATTTCTCCACTTTCGCGTTCACAGCCACACTTTGAAGCCCGTGATCTTCACCCTACACAGTGGGGCAGAATATGTCCAAGCGAAACACCAGAAGGACCGAATTGTGGTCTTGTGAAAAATTTCGCCCAGATGGTTGAGATCAGCAAAGGAGTAATGGATGAAGAGGAAGTTCCACGTATGCTTTACCGTCTGGGAGTCGATAAAATCGGGAGTGAATCACAGTGATTCAGAAAAAATCGAGGGTCTTTGTTGATGGAGCACTAATTGGACTTGTGGATAACCCAGTCCAGTTAGCTTCAAAAGTCAGGGAGATGCGGCGTAAAGGTGAGTTGTCATTTGAGGTGAATGTCTCTCATAAAACCTTCAATGGTGACGTTATTGTAAATACCGACCGTGGAAGGGCGAGAAGGCCGCTTATTGTAGTAACAGGCGGAAAAGTAACCATATCCGATGATGAAATAGCTAAACTCCGAAAGAAGGAATTGCATTTCAATGACCTTGTCAAGAAAGGGCAGATCGAATTTATTGATGCTGAAGAAGAGGAAGATCTGCTTATCGCGATTAACCCTGAGGATATCACTCCGGACCACACACACCTAGAGATAGACCCCTCCCTTATACTTGGCATTTCAGCTGCGCATGTTCCTTTCCCAGAGCACAACGCAAGTCCCCGTGTCACGATGGGAGCAGGAATGGTCAAGCAGGCTCTTGGTCTTTCATCAGTTAACATGAAACTCAGGCCTGATACACGTGGTCATCTATTACATTATGTCCAGAAACCTCTCGTGCATACACAGACATCAGAAGTTATTGGTTCTGATGACAGGCCTGCAGGCCAGAATTTTGTGGTTGCAATCATCTCATTTGAGGGTTATAACATAGAAGATGCCCTTATTTTTAATAAAGCCTCGATTGAAAGAGGATTAGGCCGTTCACATTTTTTCAGGACATATGAAGGAGAAGAACGGAGATATCCTGGAGGCCAGATCGACAAGATCCAAATCCCTGACGAAGAAGTCATTGGAGCTCATGGAGCCGAGTATTATCAGAACCTGGATGATGACGGTGTAATAAATCCAGAGACAGTTGTTAAAGAGAAAGATGTTCTTATCGGTAAAACTTCCCCACCTAGATTTCTTGAAGAACCTTCCGGAGACCTTATTACAGTAGAGAAAAGGAGAGACACGTCTGTAACCATGCGGAGTAATGAACATGGTATTGTTGATACAGTCATTATAACAGAAGGTGAGAACAGTTCCCGTCTCGTAAAAGTAAGGACGAGGGACTTAAGAATCCCTGAAATCGGTGATAAATTTGCCTCAAGGCATGGACAGAAAGGAGTAATCGGGCTTATCTGTCCGCCATACGATATGCCTTTTACTGAAAACGGTCTAAACCCTGATATAATTATTAATCCCCATGCAATTCCAAGCCGGATGACAGTAGGTCATATGCTTGAAATGCTTGGTGGAAAAGTAGGTTCCCTTGAAGGCCGAAGAATCAATAGTACTGCGTTTGCAGGTGAAAAAGAGGAGGATCTACGTTCAGATCTGAAGAAACTGGGTTTCTCCCATACTGGCCGCGAAGTAATGTACGATGGTATTACAGGGAAACAGTTTAAAGCCGACATATATCTTGGAGTTATTTATTATCAGAAACTGTATCACATGGTCTCATCAAAAATGCATGCCCGTTCCCGTGGACCGGTTCAGGTTCTGACACGGCAGCCGACAGAAGGAAGGGCCAGGGAAGGGGGTCTGCGGTTCGGAGAGATGGAACGTGATGTGATGATAGGCCATGGAGCTGCGATGGCCTTAAAAGAGCGTCTGCTTGATGAATCTGACAAAGTCATGCAGTACGTCTGTGCAAAGTGCGGTATGATAGCAATGCTTGACAGAAAGCAAAATACGACCCGGTGCCTTGCATGTGGGAGCGATACAGATATCTACTCTGTCGAGATGAGTTATGCCTTCAAACTCCTCCTCGATGAAATGAAGAGCATGAATATTGCCCCGAGACTGAAACTCGAAGATGTGGTTTAAGGGGAGGAAATAAAATGCCAAGTCCAAAACGAGTGGGAAAGATAGATTTTGGTCTTCTTTCCCCAAAAGAGATCCGGACTATGAGTGTCCGGAAGATAATATGGGCCGATACTTACGATGATGATGGATTTCCATATCCACAGGGCCTTATGGACCTCCACCTTGGTGTGATTGATCCCGGGTTAAGGTGCAAAACCTGCGACCAGAAAGCCAGTGATTGTCCTGGTCACTTTGGACATATTGAACTTGCTAAACCAGTTATCCATGTGGGTTATACCCGGCTTATCAGAAAATTACTGAGAGTTTTTTGTAGAAATTGTGGCAGGCTTCTCCTTTCACCAAATGAAGTGGAAAAAGTTGTTGGAACTGAAGACGACCTGACAGGTGACATCCTTACTGAAAAAGATGTCAAAAAAGAGAGGGATTGTCCACATTGCGGAGCTCCCCAGTTCAAAATAAACTTTGAAAAACCGACGACTTTCTCTGAAGTGAGTATCGAAGAAGGAAAAAAGATAGAGCATAAACTGACACCCGCTGATATAAGGGCACGATTAGAGCGCATTGGAGTGAGAGATCCAAAAACCGGTGTTGATTACAGTTATGAACTCAAAGCACTCGGACTCAACCCTGATATAGCCCGCCCGGAATGGACTATTTCAACCGTTCTCCCAGTTCCGCCTGTTACGATGCGCCCTTCGATCATCCTTGAAAACGGCCAGCGTTCAGAGGATGATCTGACTCACAAACTTGTTGATATTATAAGGATTAACCAGCGTTTCAAAGAGAACCAGGATGCAGGAGCTCCTCAGTTGATTATCGAAGATCTCTGGGAACTTCTTCAGTACCATGTCACGACTTACCTCGATAATGAGGTTGCAGGCTGTCCTCCTGCCCGTCACCGGAGTGGTCGCCCGTTAAAGACCCTTTCACAGCGTCTTAAAGGAAAAGACGGCCGGTTTAGAGGTTCTCTCTCAGGGAAAAGAGTAAATTTTTCTGCTCGTACAGTGATCTCTCCGGATCCACATCTTAGCGTGGGTGAAGTAGGCGTCCCACTTGCTATTGCAAACGAGATGTCAATTCCGGTCCGGGTAACACACCAGAATATGGAGGAATTAAAAACAATGGTGCTTGCAGGCCCTGACAGGCCTACTCTCAAGCATCCTTGTGGAGCTAATTACGTAATCAGACCTGATAAACGAAGGATCAAGCTTGCAGATGGAAATCTTGAGACTGTCACCGAGATGATTGAACCCGGGACTGGTTATGTGGTTGAACGCCATCTGAGAGATGGAGATATAGTTCTATTCAATCGTCAGCCTTCATTACACAGAATGAGCATCATGGGACATCGTATTAAGGTCATGGACGGAAAAACATTCAGACTTAACCCTGCCGTTTGTCCCCCTTACAATGCCGATTTTGATGGCGACGAGATGAATCTTCACGTTCCGCAGACTGAAGAAGCACGGGCTGAAGCAGCACTGCTGGTAAGTGTTCAGGAAAATATTCTCTCGCCCAGGTTTGGTGGACCGATTATTGGAGGGATCCATGACCATATATCGGGTATTTTTATGCTCACCAATAAAACAAGGTGGTTCAAAAAAGACGACGTGGTCTATCTTTTACAGGACTATGATTTTGACACACTCCCGGAACCGGATAAGGTTGAGAATGGGATAGAGTATTGGACTAATAAACAGATTTTTTCAATAATTCTGCCCAAAGATTTGAATATGGTCTTTAAAGCCAGTTCCTGCCAGAACTGCACCACCTGCAGTAAGGAGGAGTGCGAAAGGGATGCATATGTAAAGATAATTAATGGAGACCTTATCAGCGGGACTATTGATAAAAAGGCAATAGGAGCATTTGATGGTCAAATCCTTCATCGTATTATCCGTCTCTATGATATGCGGAATGCCTCGAACTTTATTGACTGTTTTACAAAACTCTCTATCCGTTCTATCATGATTGACGGATTCTCGTTTGGGATAGACGATGAAGACCTGACTCATGCGGAACACAGGCAGATCGAAGAGAAACTTACATATGCTGAGAACGATGTCGACCGCAGGATAAAAATCTTTCTTGAAGGAGAACTTGAACCCATGCCAGGGCGTACTGCAGAGGAGACTCTTGAAATGCAGATTATGCAGGTTCTTGGGAAGGCCAGGGATGAGACCGGAAAAATAGCAGAACAGCACCTCGGACTTGAGAATAGTGCAGTTCTTATGGCAAGAAGCGGTGCGAGAGGTTCAATGCTCAACCTGACACAGATGGCAGGTTGTGTAGGTCAGCAGTCTGTGCGAGGTGAGCGTATAATGCGAGGATATGATGAACGTACACTCCCCCATTTCCGCAAACAGGAACGTGGATCGGCAGCACATGGATTTATTTCACATAGTTACAAAGGTGGACTGAATCCGACTGAGTTTTTTTTCCACGCAATCGGTGGTCGTGAAGGTCTTGTTGACACTGCAGTCAGGACGTCCCAAAGCGGTTATCTGCAGCGTAGAATGATCAATGCACTGCAGGACTTAAAGGTAGCATATGACGAGACAGTTAGGACCACTGGCGGCCGTATTATTCAGTTCAGGTATGGGGAGGACGGTACTGACCCAATGAAGTCCAGTTTTGGTGAGCCTGTTGATGTAACCGCGATAGTAGAAGCTGTTCTGAAAGAGAAAGCAAGTGAAGAGGCAGAGGCACGATGAAACCTGAACACTTAAACGCAATACAGGAAACACAGATACCTCCAAAAACAAAAGAGCAGCTTATCGATAAACTTGAAGGGAAAGACTATTCAGATGCACAATTTGATGAAATCCTTTTAAGGACCAATGATGAGTACCAGCGCACCAGAATTGAACCGTGTGAGGCAGTAGGAGTTATAGCTGCACAGTCAATTGGTGAACCTGGGACACAGATGACGATGCGTACGTTCCACTATGCGGGTGTAGCCGAAATTAACGTAACACTTGGACTTCCACGCCTCATAGAGATTATGGATGCAAGGAAAGAGCCCTCTACCCCCACCATGACTGTCTTCCTTAACGATGAGTACAGGGGTGACAGAGACAAGGCAAGAGAGGTAAGCTGGCAGATAGAAGCGGCTCCCCTGCATGAATTTGGCGATATCACAATTGATATGGAAAATATGCAGGTGATTGTACATCTGAATAAAGCTGTTTGTGATAAACGAAAAATTTCGCTTGAAACAATTGTTGAGACCGCTCCCAAAAAGATAAAAGACAAACGACATTATCGCGATTTTGAAGACCCACCTACAAGCGATATTGATTCGGGCGAACTTATATTCCTGCCAAAAGACCGTGAGAGCTATCAGAATCTCTTCCATCTTGCTGAACATGTGCGTAACGTCATCGTTCAGGGGCTTGACGATATTGAACGTGTAGTTGTAAGAAAGGAAGGGGGAGAGTATATCCTATATACCGAAGGCTCTAACCTAAAAGACGTATTTGAAGTGGAAGGAGTAGACACAACTAGGACACGAACTAACAATATCAGTGAGATAGCGTCGGTTCTCGGAATTGAGGCAGCTCGTAGGGCTATTATTAATGAGGCTCTTGATACCCTGAAAGAACAAGGTATCCTTGTTGATGTGCGTCACCTTATGCTTGTCGCAGATATGATGTGCATGGATGGCGAAGTTAAACAGATAGGCCGTCATGGAATTGCAGGTGAGAAAGAGAGTGTCCTTTCAAGGGCTGCATTTGAAGTTACTGTCAACCATCTGCTTGATGCCGCAGTCACAAACGAAGTAGACGAACTCAATGGTGTCACTGAAAATGTTATTGTAGGTCAGCCGATTCAGCTTGGTACCGGCGATGTAAAACTGATTGCCAGGCAAATAAAGGTACCGTTTTCTGGCGAAAAAAAGCCTAACTGTGATGTAGACGAAAGACCAATCGGTCCGGACGAATCGAAAAGTCAGATCTCTAATGAAGAAAGGCTTGCAGGTGAAGGAAACGTTGTGCCTGCGTAAAGACTCCACGACCATTAAAAAAATGTGATTATATTATGGATTTTGATGCATCGCTCAGAAGAGCATTAAAGACAGGAAAGGTCTGTCTTGGACAGAAGAGCACCACTGATTCTGTCAAAGACGGAAAAGCGCAGATAGTAGTAGTAGCAAAGAACTGTCCCGGGGACTTTGTCTCCTCGCTGAAGCAGAAAGAAGACGTTTTTGTTTATACATATGAAGGATCAAGCGTTCAACTTGGAAAGGCATGTGGAAAACCTTTTCTTGTGAGTGCACTTGCCGTGGTGGAACCCGGTGAATCAGATATCCTCTCCCTAAAGAGGGCATGAAATGGGTGATATAGTCTTAAACGAGGAAGACCTCTCTCTTATTGCAAAATTCGAGAGGATTACAGGAGCTTCTTCACGTGATTGTGTTATCGATGAAAAAAATGAAAGAATTATCTTTGTAGTAAATCCGGGCGAGATGGGGAAAGCTATTGGTAAAAAGGGATCCAGTATTAAGAAAGCGAGTGATATGATAGGCAAGCGCATTGAGGTAGTTGAGTATTCAAAGGATCCGGTACAATTTATCAGGAATTGTTTTCTTCCAGCCCAGGTAGCATCAATAGACTTTATTGAAACAGATAGTGTCCAATCAGTAAACATTGGTGTCCGTGATGAAGATAAAGGACTTGCAATTGGAAAGGAAGGGAAAAACATCTTCAAAGTAAAAAAACTTGCAAGCAGACAGCATAATATTGAAGATGTGCAGATAGTAGACGTGAGTTAATCTTCTGTTTTTTTAAAAAATGACGGGCCTGGAGGGATTTGAACCCTCGACGTCCGGGTTAGAAGCCCGGCGCTCTGTCCAGACTAAGCCACAGGCCCAGATATCTAATATTTATTTTCCGTCTTTCATAATAAAACATGTACAGGATTAGAAAAAAATTATTTCCGGATTAAGTGTGATATGCACTCCTTTACTCTTCTTGAGATTATAGGAAATACACCCCTTGTTGAAATCTCTCACTTCGATATATCCAATGAAGTAAGGATTTATGCCAAACTTGAAGGGGCTAATCCAGGTGGTTCAATAAAGGACCGCGCTGCACTCTATATGTTTAGAAAAGCTCAATCTGAGGGATTACTGAAGAAAAACCGTATCATTATCGAGCCTACAAGTGGGAATACCAGGATTGCTCTCGCCATGATTGGTGCCGTAATGGGTGAAAGAGTGCGTCTTCTGATGCCTGAATGCTATTTGTAACAGATAGTAAGTTCATACCATTTTTCCAATACTAAAGCATAGAGTCAGTGAAGACAATAATGTTTCAATACCGTTTTATCATTGAATGTCAATTAGTCACTATTGCACATGGGTGATTTGGTCTAATGGATGAATATATTTTTGACCTGGTAATTTACCTTTTAATAGGATTTATTTCATTTGTTATCGGGCTGGGACTGGGGTATGGAGTAATGAAAAGGCATTATCGAAAAAGATTTATTGTGGTTAGCGAAGCGTGTGAGCAGGTTGAGTCGATAATCCCTGTTCTTGAAGAGATGGAGAAGGAATCATAAAGGAGAATTATATGGCTAATCTTATTGCATTCAGTATGGTGGCAATTGTTACGCTTTTCTTTGGACTTATTGTCGGATTTCAGTTAGCTCATATACGTTATGTCCATCGACTTATAGCACTAACAAAAAGGAGTATTAATACAGGAACGCTCTTTCCACTTTTAGCAGAACTGAAAAAGGAGCAAGAACTTCAGTCCTCAAAATAATAAATTTTTAGAGTTTTTTTAGGTCAGCAAAAATTGAATTAGATTTTACCTGTAACTTACTCGTCTGGTATTATCCATCCCAATCCATTACATGTTGTGCATGGTTGGGGTTGGGTGAGCCCTAATCTTTCCCTGCCTAGCCCTTTGCACGCAATGCATATCTTTGCGCCAGACTGACCATTTTTGTAACCTACTCCACCACAACCTGGACAATCACTCTTACTTCCCTGCATTTTTCCCCTGATTAAACCCGAACCATTACAATATGCACATTTATATGGGACTATTGGAAATTCAGCCACGATTTTATCTACCTGCCAGAATCACTAACTTTTTTGTCTTTTTTTTTTAAGTAAGTGTTTTTCATGGGAAAAAATTTATCTTAAACTCAATAAGTATTACAATTAGGATCTTTATATTTAATTGGACGGTCATAACAGCATATTCATATAAAGAATAACTTGATGGGACCAATGATAAAATGAAATTGATTTGTACAAATAAAATAGCAATTTTATCTTTAATTTTTTTACTGTTTATCTGTTCAATGCATGCATCTGCAGAAAAAAATATTCGTGTAGGTGTTTTTAATTATAGTCCATCGGTATACATATCAGATAATGGCAAACCTGAAGGTTTTTTTATTGACCTCATCGAGGATATTGCCGGAAAGGAGCGCTGGAAGATAACTTATGTTCCTGGTTCACTCCAGGACGTCCTTAAATGGTTATCAGATGGCTCAATAGATCTCGGTCTTGATCTTACAAAGACTCCTGAAAGGGAAGGGACCTATGATTTTACTACGGAAAGTGCTCTCTCTTCATGGGCTCAGATTTATGCAGCCGACCCGGGGTCAATACAGTCATTACTGGATCTTGAAGGGAAGAAGATCAGCCTTGTAAAAGGTGATGTAAACGGCGAAGCCCTGAAAGACAACGCTAAAAAATTTAATGTGCATCCTGAATACGAAGAATTCTCTTCTCTTGATCAAGCCTTCCAAAGTGTTAAAAAAGGTTCCGCAGATGCACTCGTTACCGGAAGAATGTCGGGCCAGATATATTCTGATAAATATGACCTGCCAAAGACATCAGTGATGTTTAATCCTAATGCACTGGGTTTTGCAGTCCCAAAAGGAAAAAATGCCGATCTTTTAGTTGCTATCGATAATTATCTTAAATCTGGAAAATCGAATCCGTCATCATTCTATAGTAAAACTATTCAAAAATGGTTTGGCGAAAAGTCGAACTGGGAAATTCCATCTTATGTCTACTGGATAATCTTTGTAATTGCCTCACTCGTGGTTTTATCTATTTTTTTTAATGTCTGGCTGGAAAAAGAGGTACGCCGTAAAACAAGTGACCTGACTCAGAGAAATCAGGAATTACATGCTGCATATGAACATCTGTCAGCTGTGGAAGAGAAACTAAGAGATAATTATGCTGCAATGGAACAGAACGAAGTTCAATTGCGCGAAAATGAATCAATGCTCAGGAGCATGTTTGAAGCCACCCCGGTTGGAGTAGGCCTGATAAAAGAGAGAGTGTTTTACAAGGTAAATCATGCATTAACAAAAATAACAGGGTATTCAGAGAATGAACTTATCGGGCAGATTACCAGGATTATATATCCGGATGAAAAGGAATTCAACCGGGTAGGCAGGGATTTATATACCCAAATGAACACTGATGGCATTGGTGTTATCGAAGCGAATATTTTAAGAAAGGACGGAGTTGTTATTAATGCCCTGGTCTCACATGTCCTTTTTGATAAGAACGATCCAAATGGTGGAGTGACAACTTCAATTCTTGATATTACTGAACGTAAGCGTTCAGAAATTGAACTGAAGAAATATCGCGACAATCTTGAAGATCTCGTAAAGAGACGTACAATTGAACTTGAATTTGCAAAAAATCAAGCAGAAACTGCAAACCGGGCAAAAAGTGATTTTTTGTCACTTATGAGCCATGAACTCAGGACTCCTTTAAATGCCATTCTCGGCTATGCATCCATTCTTTTAAATGGGAAGAACCTTACAAAAGAACAGAAGAATCAACTGAAAATAATTCACTCAAGTGGCCAGCATCTCCTGACAGTTATTAACGACCTGCTTGACCTTGGAAGAATCGAAGCAAAAAAATTGGACCTTCTTGTGGCCCCATTTAACCCTGCTTATGCTATTCTTCAGATTGTGAGAATGAACCGGGTAAAAGCTGAAGAGAAAAATCTGTTATTGTTATATGAGCCCCCGATTAACCTTCCTCAGCTTGTGGATGGAGATGAACGTAAATTTAAACAGATAATTCTCAACCTTATTTCAAATGCGATTAAATATACTAATGAAGGAAAAGTTACAATAAGGGTTCATTATAATGAAAAATCCAGTTGTCTTTCTTTTATAGTTGAAGATACCGGTATCGGGATAGAATCTGACAAGCAAGATCTAATATTTGAACCATTTACCCACATTACCTCACCTTCAAGATATATTGAAGGAACTGGTCTTGGACTCTCAATAACTAAACATCTGGTTGAATTGATGCAGGGTCAGATTGGTGTGAGAAGTAAGCCGGGATTAGGAAGCTGCTTTTTTGTCAGGATTAAATTACCTCCCTCTCTTGAAGAGATCTCTCGTGTATTATCCGGGCTTGAAATAACCGGATACTGGGGGGGGCAGAAAAAGATTCTGTTAGCAATAGATGATATCTTTACTTGCGGCTGGCTTCGTTCTATCTTCGAACCTATCGGTTTTTCCTTATCAATTGCTAACAGTAAGTCGTCTATAATAGACACTTCTTTATTGGAACACCCTGACCTGATTCTTCTGGATTTTGAGTTACCTGAAACAGATAGTATTGAACTAACACGAGAACTTAGAAACTATCCTGAGTTAACAAAACTTAAAATTATCGGTATTATAAATAATAAACTGAAAGAAGACAATAAAAAAGATTTGATGTCAGTATGCGATGAATTTGTTACAAAACCAATTCAGACCGAAGTTGTAATTGAAACGATAAAAAACCATCTCGGAATTGAATGGAAGACTGAGTCAATTTATGAGGACAAAGAAAAAATTGATAATGAGGAACTTCAAGTTATTCTTCCACCACCTGAAACTCTAAAATCCATTATAGAATCGGTTAAGTCGGGTGACTATGATGAATTAGAAGAGCTTATTTCAGGACTAAGAAATAAAGATAAAACCTATGAACCATTCTGCAGGCAGATTGAACAGTATGCTCTAACCTATAATGATGACGGAATTATCATTTACATACAAAAGATGATGGAGAGGAAAGATGGAAGAAAATAATGAGAACAAAGGATTAATCCTTATCGTGGATGATACTCCCGCTTCTATCAGTCTTATCCGAACTGTTTTAAAGGAGGCAGGATATCAGGTCCGTATTGCAAAAAATGGGAAAGTGGCACTTGAAAGGGTTATATCAGAGACACCGGACCTTATCCTCCTTGACATAATGATGCATGACATGAATGGATATGAGACATGTGCTCAAATAAAAAAAATTGAACGGTTCAGTGAAATTCCAATAATATTTATGTCTGCATTAACCGATACTCTGGATAAAGTCAAAGCTTTTGAAACAGGAGCCATTGACTATGTTATGAAGCCTGTTGAGCCTCAGGAGCTCCTGGTCAGAATAAGTACCCACCTAAAGATAAGCCGTTTGGAGAGAGAACTTCAGAAATCGAATAAATATCTTGAAGAACGCATCAATGTCCGTACAGACGAATTAATGCATGCAAATGCCGCACTAAAAAACGAAATTATGCAACATGAAAAGACTGATAGTGATCTTATTGGAACCCAAAGCGAACTTCGGTCAGCATATGAACAGCTCGCTGCAAAAGAAGAGCTGATTCGAAATAACTTTAATGAACTCATAAAAAGTCAGGAAGCACTCGCACAAGCCAGGAAAAAGCTGAACGTCTTTAATACAGTTACATTTCAGGATATTCAGAATGCCGTATTCTGTCTATCCGGCTATTTAAATCTTGAAAAACAGATGCTCAATGACTCAAATCTTATTAATATGTTTGAAAGGGATTTGGAAACTGTACAAAGGATAAACCATTCACTCCAGTTTGCAAAAAAATTTCAGGACCTTGGGATGAACCCTCCTATATGGCAGAATGTGATGCAGGTTTTTCTCTTTGCAATATCACATATTGACCTATCCAATATTAAAAAGAAAGTTAGTTTAAATAAACTGGAAATTTATGCTGATCCGCTTCTAGAAACTGCATTTCTTGTGCTTGCAGAGAACGTCATTAAATTTGGAGTAAAAGCTACAGAGATCACCTTTACCTACACTAAAGATAGTGAAGGTCTCGTGCTTATTTTTTCTGATGACGGTGAGGGCATTCCGTCTGAAAATAAGAAAAATATCTTTGAGAGGGAATATGGTGAGAGGAAAGGAGGAGGTCTTTTCCTTGCTAAGGAGATCCTGGATGTTACACGTATTACTATAAAAGAAACGGGTGAATGTGGTACAGGTGCAAAATTTGAAATGTTTGTACCTGAAGGAAATTACCGGTTCATGCACTAGTGATTGAAATTTTTATGATGTGATAATATCCCGGTCTAAATTGAACTCTGGTTATCATCCTTTACGTCGTGATATTCAAGGATTCTCCTTACCTCGTCGTACACTTTCTGTTTGTCTTTTTCTCCTGTAAATAGGATCCTGACTCCATCTATGTCATCCTTGAGGTATGCGGCTTCATCGTATATTATCAGCATCACCTTTTCATCCGGGCCAAAGAGGTGCTCTTCGGTCTCACCCGTCATATATCGTTCGCGTTGTTGTTTTGTAGGTGCAGAATATTTATTTTCAAATCTGAATACGCCCATCAATTCTCGTTTTCAGGATTTATTGTTGTAACATTTATAGTCATAACATACAACATATTAAAAGTATAATAAAAAAAGGGAAAATTAATATTCTTTAAAACTTTTAGGTTTACTAAATAATTTTTCTGAAAATCCTGACCTTAACGCCCGGTTGATTAATTTAGCGGTCCACTACTTCACTATTGATGAGACATATTCAATTGAAACTCTCAGGATTTCCATATCTCCCTCGTAATCCTCTGACCGTTCCCGGTTAATTTGGATCCATTCTTTCATAGTTTTCCTACCCATCGGCTGAAAGCGAATAATTCCTTCCTGGTCAACCAATGAATCTGCAAAATCTTTTGGAACTTTAATGCCAACCCCCTCACCGTAGATACAGGCAAACAGTTTCCTGTCGATATAGTAGGCCGGGTAACCAAACATAGTGCCGGAAACCACCCCTGGAATTTGCAATAGAAGAGAGTCGAGGACTTCCTTGTGCTGCCTGCTAAAAACCGCCCTGCTCATTTAAATAATTCAATTATTATTGTCTTTTTTTTTATGCGAGGGATGGGATTCGAACCCACGAACTCCTTCGAGGCCGGATCTTAAGTCCGGTGGTTTTGGCCAAGCTTGCCTACCCTCGCTCCAATATATACTCGTTCTCAATCCAGAAAAATATATGAGGCTATTGCAAGTTCTTTCATGCAACGTACGAAGTTATCTCAACGATGCCAGATGAAAATCTATCTATGGAGATCTCTGGGTGGGTCGAAATAGACGGAATAAAAATTTCAGGTCAGAAACTGGACGAAATTATCCGGGAGACTCCTGAAATGGTCTCTTCGTTTGCTGGGGAATTTTATATCCGGTGGGAAGATTGCCGAGCTCGTGATAAGTATGGAGTGTATTATGCCGATTTACCACCTGGAGTTATAGAATGTAATGGGGAAGTAAAAGGGGATATCAGGCCGGATTGCGAAGAACACCCTCTTGATAAGGCAATCTGCATTTCTGTGGCTCTCCGTTCTGATGAAGGAGTTATGGCCCTTTCAGGTGGTGTCGACTCATCGCTAATTGCCTCTCTTGCGCGCATTCCGTGTGTAAGTGTTGGCCTTAAAGACTCACATGATCTAAAAAGGGCAAAGATAGCAGCTGATATGCTTTCTCTATCGTGTGACTTTGTAGAGCTTTCGCCTCAAAAAATCGCGGACGCTTTTTTTTCGATAATTGAATTCATTCCTGTAGCAAATCCGGTCGAAGCTTCAATAGCAACAACGCAGTACTGCATAGCAGAATGGGCACATGAGCAGGGATACGGCAGGGTCCTCTGTGGTCAGGGTGCAGATGAGCTTTTTGGAGGGTACTCACGTTATCTTGTTTCAAATGACCTCGAAGAAGACTTAAAAAAAGATTTTCATGGTCTTGCAATCCAGGTAGCAAGAGACCAGCGTACAGCTGCGCTCCACAATGTGTATTTCTCGATGCCATATCTTGACCACCGTGTTGTCTGCGCTGCACATGCCATACCTGCTTATGAAAAGATAAAGTCAGGGGTTAGAAAAGTTCCTCTTCGAAAGGTGGCAGAGCACTATATCCCACCTGAAATTGCCTGGTATGAGAAGAAAGCCATGCAGTACGGGACAGGCGTAATAAAAGTACTAAAAAAGATGGCACGAGATAAGGGTTATAATACGTCTCTAAAAGACTACGTACATAAGTTGAGAACCGAGTCACATGATTGATGAGAATGATGTACGGCATATAGCCGAACTTGCGGATGTTACAGTAACAAGTGGTGAATTAAAAAAATTCACTTCACAGTTTAATACAATCCTTGAATATTTTGATACCCTTGACTGTGTGGAGGGTGTAACAAATGAAAGGACAGATCGGTGCAATAATTTCCGTGAGGATGAAGTTACGCATTCACTGCCCCAGGAAGAACTTCTTGCAAATGCATCTGAAAAAGAAGAAGGTTTCTTTAAAGCCCCTAAGGTGATGTGATGACAAAAATCACTCACTTTAACCCGGAAGACAAATTTCATGCTTTCCTAAAGACATGCGGGGATACTGAATATACCACTGGTCCTCTGAATGGTGAAAATATTGCAATAAAAGACAATATCTCAACAAAAGGCATAGAAACCACATGCGGTTCACGAATATTAACCGGCTATATCCCACCCTATGACGCACATGTCATCACTCTGTTAAAAAAAGCAGGTGCTGCAATTGTCGGAAAAACCAATATGGATGAGTTTGGTATGGGTACCACTACTGAAAATAGTGCGTTTGGACCTACATTGAACCCCAGTAATCCAGATCATGTTCCTGGCGGTTCGTCCGGTGGAAGTGCAGCTGCTGTCGCGGCAGGAATTGTCCCTTTTGCCCTTGGTTCAGATACAGGGGGGTCAATCCGCTGCCCTGCATCATTTTGTGGAATAACAGGACTGAAACCAAGTTATGGCAGGGTCTCAAGATACGGACTCATCGCTTATGCAAATTCTCTGGAACAGATTGGACCCATGGCAAAGGATGTAAAGTCAGTCTCCCGACTGATGGAAATAATTACCGAATATGACCCCCGCGACCCTACCATGATAAACAAACCATATCATTGCAGATGTGATGGAGAATTAAATGGTATTAGTGTAGGTGTTCCTGAAGAATTCTTTGGTAAAGGTGTTGACCCAAGCGTTGCATCCGTGGTTTGGAATGCAATAAAATGGTTCGAGGGAGAAGGGGCAGAGATAATTACATGCCGGATGCCTTCAGTTGAGTACGCTCTTGCCGCATATTATGTGACATGTACATGTGAAGCCAGTTCAAATCTTGCCAGGTTCGATGGTGTCCGCTATGGCCCGGGAGCATCTTTAAAATTGAGCTGGCACGATTCATTTTCTGAAAGGAGAACCGAAGGATTTGGAACGGAAGTAAAAAGAAGAATTATGCTTGGTACTTTCGCACTGTCCTCAGGGTATTATGGTAAATATTATGCAAAGGCCCAGATTGCAAGAGAAAATGTAAAAAATGACTGCATGCGGATATTCAAGGATGTTGATCTCATTATTGGCCCCACAATGCCTGTAGTAGCATTCAAACTGGGTGAAATTAGCGATCCACTTCAAATGTACCTTACTGATATACTAACTGTACCCGCAAATCTCGCAGGGCTTCCGGCTATATCAATACCATGTGGTAAAGTAGATGGCCTTCCGGTAGGACTTCAGATTATTGGAAAACCATTTGAGGATGAGAGGGTTGTAGAAACTGCATACTGCTATGAGCAGGGGGGGTAAACTCGTGAATATGATAATCGGACTTGAAGTGCACTGCCAACTTGATACAAAATCAAAGCTCTTCTGCGGCTGTTCAACGGACTACCGTGATGATGGTCCGAATACACACTCATGTCCAATCTGCAGCGGCCTTCCCGGATCACTACCCTCTATTAATAAAAAAGCTGTTGAATATGCAATCAGGGTAGCAAAATCTCTTAAGTGCGAAATATGCGAGGAATCTGAATTTTCAAGAAAAAATTATTTTTATCCTGATCTCCCGAAGGGTTTTCAGATTACTCAATATGATCATCCTCTTGCGCTAAAAGGTATATTAACAATTGATGATGATGAGGGACTGGAAAAAATAGTTCGTATTACACGAATTCACCTGGAAGAAGACCCTGGAAGGCTCGTACATAAAGGTGGTGTTGACAGACCCAAGTATACACTTGTCGATTACAATAGGAGTGGAATTCCCTTAATTGAAATTGTTACCGAGCCAGACCTTCGTTCTCCGCAGGAAGCCCGAAGATATCTCCAGAAGCTCAGGGCAACCCTTGAATACCTCTCTGTCTTTGACAGCGAAAAAGAAGGCTCTTTGCGTGTTGATGCGAATATCTCAATAGAAGGCAGTGAGAGAGTTGAAGTAAAAAATATCACATCCTACAAAGGGGTTGAGAAAGCACTAACATTTGAATACACACGACAGAAGAATGCACTCAGACGCGGTCAGAAAATCATCCGTGAAACACGCCATTTTGTTGAAGGCCGTGGAGTTACAACTTCTTCACGAAGCAAGGAGATGGAACAGGATTACAGGTACTTCCCTGAACCAGACCTCCTTCCATTACGTGTAAAGGAATGGTCAGAGAAGATCTCGCTGCCTGAACTGCCTGATGCAAGGAGAGAGAGGTTTATTGAGCAATACTCATGTTCACCAATCCACGCAAAAACCCTCACTGGTGATCTGAAAGTAGCGGAGTTCTATGAGAAGGTTGCAAAGATAAATCCTGTCCTTTGCGCAACATGGGTAGCGGATACACTGCTAGGCGAACTATACTATCGAAATATGTCGGTTCAAGCTGTCCCGCATGAGCGTTTTATTGAACTTATTGCAATTCTTGACGCTGGAAAAATAACTGAAAAAAGTGCGGTTGAAGTGCTTCGGAATCTTCTTGACCAAATAAAAGATAGTGGCATTTGCGAGAGTCCAAATGAATGTATAGTCCGGCTGAACCTAGGAAAAACAGGCGGAGATGCAATAACAAAGGCAGTCGGGGAAGTTATCAGTGAGCAAAAAACTGCTATAAAAGATCTTAAAAACGGAAAGAAAGGAGCAATGAATTTTCTAGTGGGACAGGTAATGAAGAAGATCAGAGGCAGAGGTGATCCTCAGGAGATCAATTTACTTCTTGAGCAGGCTCTATCCCCGGGGGATGAGTGATAATTCATGCATCTCATAATAGCCGAGAAAAATATTGCAGCACAGAGAATAGGGAAAATTCTCGCGGGTAATGAGAAGGTAGCCGCAAAAAAGGAGAATGGTATCTCTCTTTATCAGTTTAAAGACACTGTAACCATCGGGCTTAAAGGCCATGTTGTTGAAGTAGATTTCATAGAAGGTTACCGCAACTGGCGGAGCGAAGATAAGGGACCACGAACTCTCATAGACGCGGAAATTATCAAAAGACCTATAGAAAAACGCATTATTGCCCTTGTTAGGAAACTTTCAAAAAATGCAGACCTTGTAACAATTGCCACTGATTTTGACACTGAGGGAGAGCTCATCGGCAAAGAGGCATATGAGATAGTCCGCTCCGCAAACGGGAAGGTGAAGGTTGACAGGGCACGTTTCAGTGCAATAACTCCTGTTGAGATTAAGAATGCTTTTTCTGAAACTACTGAACTTGATTTCAGACTTGCCGGAGCCGGTGAAGCACGTCAGGTAATTGACCTGATATGGGGTGCTTCATTGACCCGGTTTATCAGCATAACTGCCCGACGTGGGAGCCATAATATTCTGTCTGTCGGCCGTGTTCAGAGTCCGACGCTTGCAATGATTGTGGACCGTGAAAAGGAAATAGAAGCATTTAACCCTGAAAAATATTGGGAACTTAACCTGCGTACTGAAAAGGCAGGTGAAGAGTTATGGGCACGACATGCTGAAGGCAGGTTTCTTGAGAAAAAAGCGGTTCTTCTCGCAGAGGAACGTACAAAGGAACCACTTAAAATCACGCTTGTGAAAGAAGGGACAAGGACGGACCGGGCACCCTCACCGTTTGACACAACACAATTCATAGTTGCAGCATCACGATTGGGAATGAGTGCAGCAAGTGCAATGAGAGTAGCAGAAGACCTCTATATGAATGGTTACATCTCATACCCGAGAACCGACAATACAGTGTACCCTGCATCTCTTGATATCGACTTGATCTTAAAAACCCTTGAAAAGGGACCGTTTGCTGCAGATGTACGGTGGGTAAGGCAAAACAAGAGGGATATACCAACCAGAGGTAAGAAACAAAGTACAGATCACCCACCTATTCACCCGTCTGGAATTGCTTCAAGAGAAGACCTTGGTGATGAGGGCTGGAAGGTTTACGAACTTGTAGTACGCCGGTTCCTTGCAACCCTTTCACCTGATGCGGTCTGGCGAACCTTGAAAGTCAATATGGATGCAAATAATGAACCTTACACAATGACAGGTTCCCAAGAGGAGAGTGCAGGTTGGAGAAAAGTTTACCCGTACAGCGAAGCGACTGAACATGTCCTGCCTCACTTTGTTGAAGGGGAAGTCCTCCCAATCAGGGAAGTAAAAGTGGAAGAGAAGGAGACTCAACCCCCTCCCAGGTATACACAAAGCAAACTTATCCAGAGAATGGAAGAACTGGGTCTTGGAACAAAAAGTACGAGGCATGAAGTCATAGCAAAGCTTATTTCAAGAAAATACGTTGTTGGAAATCCCTTAAAACCTACAAATGTTGGTATGGCTGTAACTGAGTCGCTTGAACGTCATGCTGACACAATTACAAAACCTGACATGACCCGGACTATTGAAGCACATATGCAGCAGATAAAAGGAGGTGAGCAAGAAAAGGAGGTTGTACTTGAAGAGTCCAGGGAGATGTTGCATAAAGTCTTTGACGAACTCGAATCACATAATGAGGAGATAGGAGAAGAAATCAGGGATCGTACAATCGAAGAGATGCTGATTGGGCCATGTGTTGTCTGCGGCGCGGATCTGCGAGTCCGGACGTTGAGAAATATGAGCCAGTTTGTTGGATGTTCAAGGTATCCTGACTGTAAATTCAATTTCAGCCTTCCTTCGGCAATGTGGGGGCATGCATTGAAGGCTGATGAAATATGCCCGATTCATGGACTAAATCATATCAGACTCGTAAGAAAGGGAGCAAGGCCATGGGACCTCGGATGTCCGCTATGCCAGCACATTGCAGGGAACAAGGAGAGTATCGTTCTCATGCCTTCCATGACAGATGATCTACTCAAGAAACTTCATGATAACCATCTCTATTCGGTTTATGATATAGCACAGGATGAACCTGAGAGACTCTCAAAAATTCTAGGATTAAAATTATCAGATGCAAAGAAAATTATGAACGAGGCAGAAGCAGTACTTGCTGAACTCAGGCGCAGGTCAATTTGTAAAAAATTTGTTCGTTCGATAATTTCGCCCAAACGTGGGAGAAGCCACGGTTCAGTGATTAAAGCCCTGGCACTTAAAAATATTAATGGGGTTCATGAGATAGCATCAGCTGGTTTTAACGATTTTAATGGCTCCGGACTTAATGCCCAGGAGATAGAAAAACTACAAGTTGCCGCAAAAGAGATTGTAAATAAAGAGATCTTAAAAGAAGCAGGAATTCCTGCAATAAGCCAGAAAAAGTATGTGCTCGCGGGTATTGATGACCCCAATCTTTTTGGAAGACTGAATTCTGCATATATATCACTAAAATCCGGAGTGAAACCCGAAACCGTTTCGAAACATCAGGAAATGATCTGTTCAAGGCTGGGGATTATTCCGCCGCAGAAATATACCTCTAACAGACTTACAAAAGGAAAGGCAGAACTCCTCGGATTATCCGGTATAAAAGATTATATGATAGAACAACTTTATCGGAATGGAATAGTTGATGGTGAAAGTTTAAGTGAATCTGACCCGGACGAAGTCTCCCGTCTGACAGGACTTCCAGTCGAAAAAGTTAAAAAAATTCAGAGATTAAAGCCGGTAAAAAATTTAAAAGTTACATAATTATGGAGCAAATGGATAATGAGTGATAAAGACTGGAAATACTGGGCACATGTGACGAAGCTTGACCCGGATAAGAAGATCACTGAAAAAGACTGTGAAATAATTGCAACAAGCGGCACTGATGCATTGATGTTGTCAGGTACCCTGAATGTAACGAAAGAGAATATGCTGCAACTCTTTAAACAGGTAAAATATTATGGTCTCCCTATTGTAATTGAACCGGCTGGCCCTGAAGGAGTTATTTTTGAGGGAATCGATCACCTGTTTATACCGAGTGTTTTAAACTCAAATGATGTCAGATGGATTGTAGGAAAGCATAAAGAATGGCTCCTCCAGGAATCTGTTGAATGGGATAAAATAATCCCTGAAGCATACATTGTTTTAAATTCCGATTCATCTGTTGCAAAGGTCACAAAGTCAACGTGTGACCTTACCCCTGCTGAAGTTGCATCCTATGCCGAAGTTGCGGACCGGTATTTCAAGTTCCCTATTGTATATATTGAGTATTCAGGTACATTTGGCAGTCCGGCTCATGTAAAAGCTGCATCTGAGTCTATCACTAACTCTATTCTGTATTATGGTGGAGGAATCGACTCATCAGAAAAGGCAGAAATTATGGCAAAATATGCCGATACCATTGTGGTCGGTAATGCAGTATATGAAAAAGGTGCTGAGGTTCTGAAAGCCACAGTCAAAGCAGTTTTGTGATATATGGAATGCCAGATATAGAATTTGTCCTCGTTTCACCACTTTATGATGGAAATATTGGATTTTGTGCCAGGGTGTTGAAAAATTTCGGTTTTAAATCTCTAACTCTCGTTAATCCCTGCCCTATAGGAGATGACGCATATGCGAGGGCATCACATGCAAGGGATATACTTGAAAATGCAACGATATGTTCCCTTGATGAAGTTTTTGACCGCTCATCTCTCGCAGTCGCAACGACAGGTACGGTATCACAAAGTGTATGTCATTCGATCAGAATGCCTTTTCATTCTCCCAGTGAACTACGTGATCGTGTTTCAAAGATTGACTGCAGAATTGCAATCCTTTTTGGGAGAGAGAACTGGGGGCTCAATAACGATGAAGTTGCCAGATGCGATATTATCTGCACAATCCCGACTTCCGAAATATATCCAATTCTTAACCTGTCACATGCAGTAGGAATTATCTGTTACGAGTTAGCTAACCTCGAGAGGGGTGAATACAAAGTAGCCTCAAGAGAGGACATGGAATATCTGTACCGTCACTTTGATCAATATCTCACATTGATAAATCACCCGGACTATAAACGTGAGAACACACTCCTCCTTCTGCGCCGCATACTTGGTCGTGCAAGACTTACTACACGCGAAGCAAGTACGATACACGGCCTTTTGCGACGTTCGGAGTGGAATATTCTGGGTGATGCATGGAACCGGGGGATGTATGATTCTACGCGAATAAGAAAATTTGAAAGTAAAGAAAGTAGCAGAGATGAGAATAGAGAATGATATCTTATGATCCTTGTTGACTGGCAGATAAAAGACCGGATTAATCGCGGTTTTATTGAAGTAGATCCGTATGATGAGCATCTTATCCAACCAAATTCACTTGATATCAGGTTGGGGGACCATTTCATCTGGTATGAACAAGGCGACGAAATAATAGACCCGTATAGCAATGTAAGTGTTAAATCAAATACCAGGGAGATAAAAGCAGACTCAATAGTCCTTGAACCTGGAAAATTCCTGCTTGCAGAAACTTACGAGGTTATCAGACTCCCGGATAATGTTGTCGCAAGTATCGAAGGGAAAAGCAGCATCGCACGCCTTGGTGTGGAACTGCACCAGACTGGTGGATGGATAGATGCAGGATTTCGGGGATCTATCACACTTGAAATGTGCAATGTAAACCAGCGACCTGTCCGTGTATATGCGATGATGCCTATCGGCCAGATTGTCTTTTATACTACAGAAAGGGCAGAAAAGCCGTATAATCTGAAAGCAGATGCAAAATATATGGATCAGAGACAAGCCACCTTATCGAAGTATCACGAAAATCCAAAGTCTGAATTGAAGGGTATATAGCAGATGAGTTTGAAACATTTGAGAGATTAGAAAGGTTTTTGAGGGTAAATAATGCGAATTCTCCTTATACATGCAGATTCTATTGAATACGAAGTGAAAAAGAAGACAAAACTTGCTGAGGTGTGGGACAAAGAAAAAGATTCATTTGATGAGGTTCTTGTTGCTTTTTGTGCAATGGAATCTCCGGATGAGGTGGATATCAACCGCATTATAAGCGGGGCTGTACTGGAGATTAAGGAAACTGCGGGAAAAGTCAAAACTGACCGTATTATGATTTACCCGTATGCTCACCTCTCAAGTGATCTGGCAAGTCCTGATATTGCAAAAGATGCCCTCGTTCTTCTTGAAAAGGAGCTAAAGGAGTGTGACTTTTTTGTAAAAAGGGCACCTTTTGGATATTACAAAGCATTCAGATTGTCATGCAAAGGTCATCCGCTCTCTGAACTTTCGAAGTCCATTACGCTTGATGATGTCCCACTTAAGACTGAGAAAGGTCAGGTTACCCATACTTTTTTTGTAATGAAACCAGATGGGACCCGTGATGACGTTGAAAACTATATGGATGATAGTGCATTTGGCTCTCTCTTAAAAAAAGAACTTAATGTCCCGGTTTCACCTGGAGGGGAACCGATCCATGTCTCAATTATGCGGCAAAAAGAACTTGTAGACTACGAGCCGGTAAGTGATGTGGGTCATATGAGGTGGCTTCCGAAAGGAAAGCTTATCCGTGACCTCCTTGCAGATTACGTCCTCCAAATTCTTCTCCCCTATGGAGCAACGCCCGTAGAAACACCTGTTATGTATGATCTGTCTGACAAAGCAATATTTGAGCATGCTGATAAGTTTGGTGAACGCCAGTACAGGTTTAAAAGTGGAAACAGGAGCATGATGCTCAGGTTTGCAGCATGTTTTGGTATGTTTTCAATAATGCGCGATATGCACATCTCACCAAATACTCTTCCGATGAAGATGTACGAACTTTCTACCTATTCGTTTCGCCATGAGCAGAAAGGCGAGGTTATTGGGCTGAAACGTCTACGTGCTTTTACTATGCCGGATATGCACACTCTCTGTCTTGACATGAAGGAATCACTCAGCTGCTTTGAAGAACAACTTGAAATGGGATGGAAAACGGGACTAGATTTTGGAACTGCTCTTGTTGCAGTATTTCGAAGTACTGAGGATTTTTTCAGAGAAAATGAAGAGTGGGTAAAAAAATTAGTTGTAAAAGCCGGAGTCCCGGTGCTGATAGAAATATTAAGTGAGCGTGTCCATTACTGGATTGCAAAAATTGACCTCGCTGCCATCGACGGGCAGGGCAGACCAATTGAAAACCCTACGGTCCAGATAGATGTAGAAAGTGCCCGCCGTTTTGATATCAAGTACTATCGCGAAAATGGAGAGCCTGTTTTCCCGCCAATTCTGCACTGTTCTCCGACTGGCAGTGTCGAACGTGTTATCTGTGCGATACTGGAAAATTGCGGGACACTTCAGGTTCCTGTGCTTCCCACCTGGCTCTCTCCGGTCCAGGTCCGAATTGTCCCGGTGAGCGAACGTCATATTAATGAAGCTAAAACGGTTTGCAATTTAATTAATAACTCAAGGATACGTGCGGATCTTGACGATCGTGATGAGAGTATGGGGAAAAAGGTTCGTGATGCCGGGATGGACTGGATCCCATTTGTAGTAGTAATAGGAGACTCAGAAGTTGAGAATAATAATCTTACAGTGACAATAAGAGGAAAGTCAGCTCCAAACAAACCATATAAAGAAACTTTTACAGTTGAAAATTTAGTTGAATTAGTACAAAAAGAGATTGAGGGTAAACCGTTCCGACCACTTTATACTCATGAGCTTCTCTCCAAAAAACCAAGGTATATCTGAAGGAATTAGAAATTTAACCTGGTAACAATGATATCTGCACTTTTTATAGACGATGATAAAAATGATTTGTTTATTGTGCAGAACTACCTTGAGAAGAGAGGCGGAATAAAAGTCGCTACCGCAACCACTGCAAAGGATGCATTAAAAATTTTAAGGCATTATCACTTCGATGCTGTAATTTGTGATTATCTTATGCCTGAGATGGACGGACTTGAATTTTTAAAAACAATCCGCTCATATGACCGGACAACCCCCATTATAATTTACACTGGTAAGGGCCGACAGGAAGTAGTAATTGAAGCTCTTAACCATGGAGCCGATTACTATCTTGAGAAAGAGGGAATCGCTGAGTTCAGACTTGCCCAACTTCGATATATGCTTGAAGTTGCTGTTGCAAGGAGACGCGCAAGCGAAACCGATGCCATTGAAAGATCCGAAGCACAAGCACTTTTATTAAAAATGCCTGTGATGCTATACACTTCAAAGATGCGGAGAAAAGGGATATTTGAGTTCGTGAGTGAGGGTTGCGGACCACTTACAGGATATAACAGTACTGATCTCTCTGGAGAACTTGGAATACCTTATCCCTGGCTGATTCATGATGATGACCGTCCCTTTGTACAGCAGTTGATTGACAAATCTCTTAACGAAAAAATTCCTTTTTCAGTCCGCTACAGAATAAGAACATTTATAGGGGAGGAAAGGTGGGTATATGAACATGGGTTTGGCCTTTATTCAGGAAATAGCGAACTTTCAGAAGTTGTAGGCATTATTACAGAGTCTGAAAATAATCATATGCTGCCAATTGAAAATCCAGAAAAAACTGATAACGGTATTGAAAATAAATTGATGGAATTATCCTCACATATATCTCTTGGAAGGGATCTTACCATGGACCCTAAAATAATTGAAATTTTTGACAAAATTGAGAATATCATAAACTCAATGAAAAATGAGGTTTAGTCTTTCTGGAAAGATCTGATATACAATTACCTTTTTTTCATAACCTGATAAATACCATCCATCTGATCTCTCCTTTTTTGTGGAAATAGACAGTAAATGACCTGCTTCACCCAATGATCTTATAAACCCTGAAGATAATATTTCTCCAGTATTCAAAAATATCGTGATGATGGGACCATGGTAGACAGAAATGCGTTATTAATTGTCCTCCTCTTGTTAGGAATGATTTGTGTACCTGTCACCTCAGCGGGTTCTGGTACAATTGTTGTCACATCAGTTCCTGATAAGGTATCAGTTCAATTGGACGATCGTTATATAGGCACAACACCACTCAAATTATTTGGTATAGAACCTGGAAATCATGTGATTAGATGGGTTAAAAGCGGGTATACGACTTATAGTACCAATGCAAAAATAGAAACCGGAAAAAATTACACATTCGATGCAGTATTAAAACCTCTCACTCCGCTTCCAACCACAAAGCCAACGACACAACCAACCACAACTCCAACTCAGAGTGGATTTGGGTATTACCTCGTTAAATGCAATGTTGAATCTGCAGATGTCTATTTTATTGATGCAGACGGTTGGATAACTTATGGTGGTGCCATAAAGAATGGACAGCTGACTTTCCCGGTGTATCCTACCGCCACTCCTTTGGTATCATATGATGTTTTTGCGGACGGGTATGCTCCATTTGAAGGCACTATAACAAAATATCCAAAATCAGGTGAGACTGTAACTCTTACCGCTACTCTCACACCAGCAACCCCTACCCCGACACCTGGAGGAATGGGTTATTTCCTCGTACAAAGTAATGTCGATGGAGCTCTAGTTTATTTCACTGATAGTAATGGCAAGAAAGAATTTGAGGGAACTATAGAAGACGGAGAACTTACTGTTGCTATTGATCCATTGCAAACAGCTTATAATACAATTGACTTAGTAGCTGACGGATATATCAATTATAAATCTGACATTGGAACAAATCCAAAAATAGGAGAAACTGTTACAATTGTTGCAAATATGGTTCCGGTTACCCCTACACCCGGGGGAATGGGTTATTTCCTTGTCAAAAGCAATGTCGAGAACGGAATTGTTTTGTTTTATGACTCTTCCGGGAATAGTGAGTTTATGGGTCTCACTGCAAATGGTCAACTTATAGTTCCGGTTGACCCACTGAATCAGGTTTACAAATCCATTGAAGTTGTAAAAGAAGGATACAATGTCTTTGATACAGATATTACACAGTACCCAAAAACAGGAGAGACCGTTACAGTAGTTGCAAATCTTGTTCCATTAACCCCTACACCAACTATTACTGTAGGTGGACTCGGTTATTTCCTAATTCAAAGTAATGTGAACGGGGCTCTTGTTTATTTCATTGATAGTAATGGAAAAAGGGAGTTTGAAGGGACAATTGTCAATAATAAACTGGTTGTAGCTGTCGACCCGTTACGTTCTTCTTCACTCTATAAAAAAGTCGAAGTAATTGCAGCCGGATATAAAGCATATAATGCCGGTATAACCCAATATCCCAAGGCAGGACAAACAGTAACAATAGTTGCAAATCTTACACCTGCTACTCCTACACCTACTTCTACTCCAAGTGGAATTGGCTACTACCTCGTTAAATGTAATGTAAATGGGGCAGGAGTATTCTTTACGGATGTTAGTGGATTTGTCACTTATTCGGGAGTCATTAATAACGGACAACTTAAGGTTCCGGTCTATGTCACTGCGACCCCGTTTGCTTCATATAGTGTCGCTGCACCCGGTTATCGCGTGTATAACGGTAATATAACCACATATCCCAAAGTGGGTGAAATAATTACCCTTTCAGCACAGCTGATTCCGGTTACTCCCACTCCAACTCAATCGAATATCGGATTCTATCAGGTTAAAACCAATGTTGATCAAGCAGGAGTCTCTTTCACCGATGTTAACGGGCACGTGGGATATGTAGGAGTGACAGTGAATGGCTCTCTTTTAGTTCCGGTCTATACCACAGGTACACCATATAAGTTGTTTACTGTTGTAGCCCAGGGTTATATTCCATATTCAGCGACTATTACGACTTATCCAACAAGCGGACAGACAATCATTTTACAATCCAATCTGATTCCAAGAACTCCAACTCCTACACCCACTATATCTTCTAATATCGGGTATCTCCTTATCAAGTCAAATGTAGAAGGGGCCAATGTATTATTGACTGATGTCAACGGGGCTCTCACTCAGGCTGGAACAATCTATAACGGCCAGTTAAATGTGTCAGTGTATGTAACCGGAACGCCATATAAATCATATATCGTGAGTGCGAATGGTTACATACCGTATTCAGGCTTGGTTACCCCGTATCCACAAGCAGGTCAGACAGTAATATTGACCGGAAATCTGAGTCCAGTCACACCAACACCCACTCCCACTATATCTTCTAATGTCGGTTATCTTCTCTTCAAGTCGAACGTAGAAGGTGCAAATGTATTATTGACTGATGTTAACGGGGTTCTGACTCAGGCAGGAACAATCAGTAACGGCCAGTTAAATGTGTCAGTATATGTAACTGGAACGCCTTATACATCTTATATCGTGAATGCGAATGGTTACATACCGTATTCAGGCTTGGTTACCCCGTATCCACAAGCAGGTCAGACAGTAATACTGACCGGAAACCTGAGTCCAGTTACTCCAACTCCTACGCCGACTCCAGTATCGAATATTGGTTATCTTCTCTTCAAGTCGAACGTAGAAGGTGCAAATGTATTATTGACTGATGTCAACGGTGTCCAGATTCAGGCTGGAACAATCTATAATGGCCAGTTAAATGTGTCAGTGTATGTAACCGGAACCCCGTATAAATTGTATAGCGTGAGTGCGAATGGATACATACCGTATTCGGGCTTGGTTTCACCATATCCTCAAGCAGGTCAGACTGTAATCCTGACAGGAAACCTAAGTCCCATTACTCCAACTCCTACACCTACTATATCGTCTAATATCGGTTATCTCCTTATCAAGTCTAATGTAGAAGGGGCCAATGTGACATTAACAGATGTCAATGGTCTCATAAGCCAGGCAGGCGCAATAAGGAGCGGTGAACTGAATATATCTGTTTACGTGACAGCAACACCCTATAAGATGTATGGACTCAGTTCAAATGGTTACATACCCTTTTCCAGCAATATTACCGCATATCCGCAGGCAGGACAGACAGTAGTATTACCAGGAAATCTTACTCCTGTTACACCTACGCCGACTCCATCATCAAATATTGGTTATCTGCTTATCAAGTCGAATGTGGAAGGTGCAAATGTATTATTGACTGATGTCAACGGCGTCCTCACTCAACCAGGAACAATCTATAACGGACAGTTAAATGTGTCAGTGTATGTAACCGGAACGCCGTATAAATTGTATAATGTAAGTTCGAGTGGTTACATACCGTATTCAGGTTCGATTACTACATATCCACAGGCAGGCCAAACAATAGTATTGCCTGGAAATCTGACCCCCCTTACTCCTACCGTCACTCCAACACCACCAGTAACACCATGTCCGGTTCCAACAGGAAATGTAACACCTACGCTGATTCCAGGATTAAAGCCATTCCCTAACATTGGTTGTGTCCCATCAGACCCGGATGGTGATGGACTTTATGAGGATGTTAATGCCAACCTTAAAATCGATCCAAATGATGTAGTAGTTTACTATTCAAATCTTGAATGGATTCCAAAGAATGAACCTATAATCCTATTTGATTATAATAAAAATGGCAGAATCGAATATGGAGATGTAGTTGCTTTATATCAAAAAGTCTACTCTCCTGTTACTCCAACTGTGACAACGACAGTTGTAACGCCAACTCCTTCACCCACTACAATAATTCCAACTACAATATCTCCCACAACAGCTCCAACGACAACTGTTCCAACAACAACCGTCACAGCTACACCCACTTATCAGCCAACAGTGACACCAACAGCAACCCCAATTACTGGTACTGGTTACTTTAATGTCCATAGCAATGTCGAAGGTGCTTTTGTTAACTTTACAGACCGAAATGGAATAACAAAATTAATGGGTGTAATTTCCCGTGGAATTCTTAATGTAAGTGTGAATCTTAACGCAACTCCTTATAGAGATTATAGTGTAAGTTATCCCGGATACCAGACGTTTGCAAGTGGTATAAGCCGTTACCCACTTACAAATGAGACTATTGACTTATATGCCCCTCTTTTTCCGGTAACTCCAACTGTAACTCCGGAAAAGAGAGTGGCTCAGATTACAGTCATTGATTATTACCCCGAGTGGATTGGAGAGGGTTCAGACAAACAACTTGTTATAAGGGGAGAAGCAGTGAACACTGGAACATATGCTCTCGCAAATGCTGAGGTTCTCGCAGACTTCTATGCGAAAAATGGTGAATTCCTGGGTACTTACTCTGATTGTGTAAATGCACTAAACCCAGGAGAACATTGGAAGTTTGAAATAGACTATCTGGGTGATACAAACAAAGTTGAGCAAGCATCTTATCAGGTAGTGCCCGGAGTACTTACCCCGCTGAACCCTGGAAGAATAGATTTAAAAAACCAGCTTGTTATAAATTCACAGTCGCTCATTCTTCCAAATGACACGATACAAAAAGCTATGGTTATTGGAAATGTCACAAATTCAGGTCCACTTAATGTTGGATATGCCAACCTGTATGCAAAATTTTATGATAGTGAAAATGCAGTAACCGGCTCTTATATTAACGAAGTAACAAACCTCCGTTCTGGAGATGTATGGATGTACAAATTTACCGACACAAGGAATCTCTGGGAACTTGGCGGTAATGTCTCACTTGTATGGGGATATATAAGTTAAAATAATTTTTTTATTATAATTGTGATACCAGGTCACGAAGGACAAATGCTGGATCCGATGCCTTAACGACACTTGAAGCGAGCAGAACGCCATCAGTACCGAGATCAAGAGCAATTCTGACACATTCACCCGATTGAATTCCAGCTCCTGTAAGAATTTTTACTGAATCGTTAACTTCCCTTATAGCACTGACTGAATTTTTAATAATCTCAGGATTTGCTTTAGATACAGAGATTCCACTCCCTATTAATTCCGGGGGTTCAATAGCTACGTAGTCAGGTTTTAAAGCTGCGGCAGCTCTGCTTGTCATCTCGTTATTTGTGCAGACGACCGTGCTCATACTCTGCAGTCTTAAGGCCTGTATTGATCCCTCAATTTGTGCAAGGGTAAGTCTGCGTTCAGAATGGTTGACAAGTGAGCCTACAGCTCCGGCAATTTTTAAGGACTCAGCAGTAACGTGGCCGGTAAAAGTACCTGCCCCGACTCCGTCTGCATGCTGCGCATAAACCGGGATAGAATAATGCATTGAAACAGGATGTATATCCATATACATCGGAGCTATTCCTATCTGAACTCCTGACTCATTAGAGACATCTTCCACAGCACGAGCAATACGGTGAGCGCTTTGTCCTATTGACTCACTATATGTCTTCAGGTTTACAAGAATGAATGGCTTTTTCATTAATCTCACTTGAAAGATTTATTCGCAGGACAAGAGAAAAAAACCTATGGAAGAGGAGCATAAAATGGTCCTCGCGTAATGCCACCCAGGGATATATCCCTAACCCGATCACATAAGCGGGCAAGTATCTGATTATTGTCATTCCTGCCTATTGATTCAAGAGCTTCGCGATAGAGAGATGTGACAAGAGAGATATATTCAGGAGTTCTACCCCTTGCATCAATTCCTATCCTTGTCACCCTGGTTTTGATTATACTGTCAAGTTCATCAATAAGGCAATTTTCAACTGAATTTAATATGACCGAACGGGAAAAAAAATCTTTATAAATCGGGAAAATACGTTTACGTCCGTCTTTTAGTCCCAAAAAAGATTCTTTCCTGTCTATTCTGTTAGAGGAATATGGAAAAATCCCAAGTGATTCCGGAAGTTTATCCCTAGTTATAAGTGATGGGGTATTGCCCTGCACAATTATTTCAATTCCAACCTGGTTTGTTTCTGAAAGTGCGCGAAGCATCTCTGTAACATCAGAGACTGAACATTCATATGACAATATAATATGCTTGAAATATTTAGAACACTCTTCAATTGCAAGATGGTTGGTCACGTTTAATCCAGGCCCGGCTATTAGGGGAATTTCCGGGTTATGAGAATGAATCATGTTTGCGAGACCAATTGTTTCTATTGATATCGCATATGGCATCAAACTACCCATCTCTTTTAGAGCCCTGCAGAGTTCCCTCACATCATGGTTATGGGTTATCCGTGGCCATACCCATACGATGGGAATATTATACATCTGGCCCTGCCTTATCGCACTCTTAACTGCATCAGTGAGAGTCATTTCATCTTTCATTAAAAAGCCGGGTCCAAAATATATGATACTGGCTCCGGATTCGGCGGCGGCAAGAATACCCTCTGGATTGTCAGTGGTCACACTTAGTTCATATCTCTTTGTTACTGTTTCTTGACTTTCAGGTAAAGGATTCAGCCTTTCAGGAACTTTAATATCAACAGGCGTTGTAAGTCTCTCAACATTAAAATTTGCAGCTCTTTTCTTACAGAATAGAAAAAAGTCCCTCCGGATTTTGTTAAGTAAACTTAAAGGTATAAAAAATCCGCCATCATAGATGAGAGTCAAATCCTGTATCTGAAAAAGTGAATCCTCCTTTTTGATGTGTTCAATGATTGTACTCCGACTGAGAGGTGCTTTTCTTGCAGGTTCAAGCTTTTCAAATGATCGATATTGAACTGGTATCAGGTCCCCTGAACCGGGTTTAATAGAGCCCTCGAATAAAATTTCTCCTCCCGGTCCAATTGTCAATATTACGGATACAGGTATTTTTACACCCCAGTATCTGTCCTGTTCCAGAATATCTGAATGCCTGTGAGTCAGGAAAACTTTTAAACCGGTTTTTACAGGAAATGGTGACTCGATAAAAATTTTGTCTCCCAGGTATTTTGGGTCGAGACTGAGACTAAAGCCATGGTTATCTTTATCATGCGATATACCTTGAAAAACAACCCCGTCTCCTTTCTTCAATTGAATCTTTTTAAATGCATTTACTTCAGCAATTTTCTTCTTTTTGTCCCAGTGAATGACGTTTCCTAGATAGATGCCCCTATTATCTGGTCTCTCTCTTGAGAAAACCACATTATCTTTACCGATATACCCGGTTGTAAATCCACGGTTAAAGGCAATAAGGAGTTCCTCCATATCGTCAGACGAAGGAACAAATGAACCACTGGCAATTGAATCAAGGGCTTTTCTATAGACTGAAGTTACTTTTCGGACATAGTCAGGAGATCTTAATCTGCCTTCTATCTTTATTGCCACAACACCGGTTTCAACCACTTTGTCAAGGATAGGATAAAGTGATAGATCCTTCATAGATAAAAGGAACTGGTTTTGAAGTGGTACTGCTGAAATGTCCCTGTATCTTCCATACTTGTCCCTGTTTCCCATAACGAGAGTGTATGGCTTCCTGCATGGTTGTGCACAGATTCCTCTGTTCCCGCTTCTCCCTCCGATGACAGATGAGAATAGACATTGACCACTATAACTGCAACACAGGGCACCATGTGCAAATACTTCAATTCCAATTCCATAATTTTCTGTTTTTTTAATTATTTCACTGATTTCGTGGCATTCGAGTTCCCTTGCAAGTACAACTCTTGAAAAATCGTTTTTCGCAGCCCAGATTACACCAGCAGTATTATGAATGCCTGCCTGTGTTGATGCGTGGAGTGGCAGCTGAGGAACTATTTCACGAGCTCTTCGTAACAGACCTGTATCCTGGATAAGTATTGCATCAATTCCTGATGAATAAAGGGAAAGGAGATATTGGGTGACGATATCAATTTCTCTTTCGTAAATGAGAGTATTGAGGGTTGCATAAACACGCACACCATGAAGGTGTGCATATGCAACAGCTTCTTCAATAATAGGAATTGTAAAGTTTTCTGCAGAACGGCGTGCATTGAAAAGAGGACCGCCCAGATAAACTGCATCCGCACCTGCCTCTACTGCAGCGATAAGTGACTCCTTTGAACCGGCCGGTGAAAGAAGTTCCGGGATTTTTCTCATGATAAAAGGTAATTTTTTAGTTTACTTTTTGAAAGAGATCTCTATAATCTTTAATAATCTGGGAGAGAAATATCCATATTTTATCTTTCTTTTAAAAAATTTAGATTTATTTTGTCTTTTTCAGTGAGACTAAATCTCCAAGAGTGGTCACAATTTTTTTCCCTGTATTTTTTTGTTCAGCATCACTGAATGAGTCAATAAGGCTGATAGATAGAACCCGTTCAATTTTCTTTCTGAGCTCATCTTCCGGGATTAGGTCCCCCTTTTCGACCTTTTTTATAAGAAGCTCTTTCTCCTTAATTGCCTGAGCAAGTTCAAGTTGTGACCATCCCTTATCCATCCTTGCCTTTCGTATTCTCGATGCATAGTCTTCAGCTATCTCACCTTCTATCATATCAAAGACGTCTCTAGGCTTTCTTTGTGGAATTGCAACAATTGTTTTTTGTAAAGGGGAGCTCTTCTTTTGAACTACCTTCTTAGGTTGCTGGACTTCTACACCGAGTTTCTCACAATTCGCGCAGACCTGAAGCTCAGCTCCTTCAATTCGCACAGTTTTTAAGGCCCCCTTTCCTGGAGCTCCGCACAGTTCACACTGCATACCTTTTCGCAAACATCTTATAGTGACATTATCCTATATATCTATCCAAGAAGACAGATGGCAGAAACATTACATCAGCCGCAGGACCCCTCGAATCCTGAAGAGCTGTACCGGTATCTCCTTGAGAGGGTAACAAGCATGGAGAGCCGTAATATGGAACTCAGAGAACAGCTTAGGCAAACCGAATCAGATAAACGATATATAGAAACCCAAAAAATTCGTTACGAACGTGAGGTCCGCAAACTTAGAAGCGAAATTGAGCAGATGCGCAGCCCCCCTCTTATTCTCGGTTTTATATCCGACGTAATAGACAACCAAAGGGTTATAGTCCGGAGCAGTGCCGGACCAAAATTTCTTGTACGTGCATCGCAGGCAGTTGACCAGGAACTTCTCAAACCTGGAGCCCGCGTAACACTTAACCAACAGTCACTTGCAATAATTGAAGTCCTCCCGACAAGTTATGACTCGAAAGTGTACGGGATGGAACTTGAAACCTGCCCAAAAGAGAAATATGCTGATATTGGGGGTCTCGATCCGCAGATAGATGCGATTCGTGAGACTGTTGAGTTGTCATTAAGGAATCCTGAGATCTTTTCTAAGATAGGTATAGAGCCACCAAAAGGAGTACTGCTCCATGGTCCACCTGGAACTGGAAAAACTCTCCTCGCAAGGGCCGTTGCACATGAAACAAATGCGTGTTTTCTGCATGTAGTGGGGTCTGAACTTGTTCAGAAGTATATTGGTGAAGGTGCACGTCTCGTCCGTGAACTCTTCGAACTGGCGAAGAAAAGGGCACCATCTATAATTTTTATTGATGAAATAGATGCGGTCGGAGCAACAAGGACAGAAGCTGCAACTTCCGGTGACAGGGAGGTTCAAAGAACCCTGATGCAGCTTCTTGCCGAGATGGATGGCTTTGAGCAGAGGGGCGACGTTAAGATAATCGGAGCCACGAACAGGATAGATATTCTCGACAGGGCACTACTCAGGCCAGGACGTTTTGACAGAATAATTGAGATCCCGCTTCCTGACATTAAGGGCCGACTCGCAATTCTGAACGTCCACAGCAGAGGAATGAATCTTGATCCGGCTATTGACCTTATTGAGGTTGCCAAGCTTACAGATGGAAAAAACGGAGCTGAATTGAGAGCTGTTTGCATGGAGGCTGGAATGTTCGCAATCCGGAATAAACATGACACCATATTGCAGTCAGATCTGTTGCTGGCACTTGAAAAAGTAGCAATTGACTTCCAGAAAGCCCAGTTTTCAAATTCATTCGGCCCAATGTTTGCTTAACCGCAGATTTATTTTCCATATTTTAATTACCGCCCGTATCTCGGCAGATTTGCAGGAAGGTCGTGAATTTGACACATGGAAATTGTGTAAAAAAAGGAATTCCAGGTATTGAAGAAAGGAAGCGAATAACTTCGGCAGCACTCGGAAATGAACCTGTAGATCTTATATTTTCAAATTGTATTGTTTTTAATCCTTTTAGTTGTACCTGGGAGAAGACTTCGTTTGCAGTTAAAAACGGCATTGTTCTAGGTCCCGGTGATTATTTGAGGGGAAAAGTCGTCAACATGAGTGGTTCACGTGTTGTTCCAGGACTTATTGACTCCCATGTACATATCGAAAGTTCTCTTCTATCACCATGCGAGTATGCAAGGCTTGTATTTAAACACGGGACAACGACGGTAATTGCCGACCCACATGAGATTGCAAACGTTTTAGGAATCAGAGGGATTGAATTCATGTTGAACGAGGCTAAAAAAAGTCAGATTGATTACTTTTTTATGCTATCCTCCTGTGTACCTGCAACGCCACTTGATAAAGGCGGGGCAAATCTTAATTCGCAAGTCCTTTATCCATTAAGTAAGGAACCCGAATTTCTAGGTCTTGCTGAAATGATGAATGTCCCAGGTGTACTGAATCTTGATAGTGAGGTCTGGAAAAAATTGGTTCTCTTCAGGCTAATGGATGGTCATGCCCCTCTATTGTGTGGAAAAGAATTAAATGCCTATATTATTGCCGGACCTGACAGTGACCATGAATGTACAGGTGAAGAGGAAGCCTGGGAAAAACTTAAAAAAGGAATGTTCATTTATTTAAGAGAGGGAGGGACTGAGAAAAACCTGAAATCTTTAATTCCGGTTGTAAATCCATTCACTGTCTCGAGATGTTCATTTGCTTCTGATGATCGGCACATCGATACTTTAGTTAAAGATGGTCACATTGATGACTGTATAAGGAAATCAGTTCATTATGGTCTTTCACTTGAACTTGCAATAAGGATGGCCACATTATCGGCATCTGAACGATTTTTACTATATGACAGGGGGGCAATAGCCCCTGGAAGGGTAGCAGATTTCTGTGTACTCGAAGACAGCCTTGAATTCCGTATACGTGAGACGTATAAAAGAGGGGTGAAAAGTGAGGCTGTACCCTCTCCTGAACCTGAATCTTTAAAATCAGTCTTCCTGACACGCCCTTCTCTTAAAGACCTGAATCTCCCTGCAGGTAAAGGCACAGCAAAAGTTATTGGCTTAGTTGAAGATCAAATCCTGACCCGTGTTTTCTATATAAATGTAGACAGCGACCTTATTCCTGATACGAAAGCAGATGTTCTGAAGGTAGTTGTCTGCAGCAGATATGAAAAAGGAAGGGTGGGAATAGCTCTTGTAAACGGGTTCGGACTTACAACAGGGGCAATTGCTTCAAGTGTGGCGCATGATTCGCATAATGTTATCTGTGTTGGTGTGGAGGATGAAAGTATACTAACTGCAATTCATGCTGTATTAGAAAACGGTGGTGGATTAGCATCAGTGGGTAAGGCAATGACCTCAGTTTTGCCCCTTGAATGTGCAGGTCTTATGTCAGTGAGAAGATATGAAGTGGTTTCAGATCTAATGTGCGCTCTGGAAGAACATACAAAGTTATTGACCCCTTTGAAAAATCCATTTATGTATCTTTCTTTTCTATCCCTGACAGTAATACCCCAGATAAGAGTTACAGACCAGGGTCTGTTCTCATCAGAGGTGTGGGGCTATATTCCAATTTTTCTAAAATAAAAACCAATGCCTTTTTCTGTTGTTATATATCAATATTGAACTGAATACCGTGGGTTTGAAAGAGTGGATCATCCCGCAGGACAAGGTTTTTTTTGACCTTCTTGAGTCATTGGCTGCATTAGTTGTGAGTGGATCTGAAGAGCTCCTGAGTCTGATGCAGAATTATGAGAAACTTTCTGAGAAAGTTCAACAAATAAAGGACATAGAGCATGAAGCTGACCTTGTTTCACATCGCATTTATGAACACCTCAACCTGACATTTATCACACCTATTGAACCTGAAGAGATATCACGGCTTGCATCAGCCCTTGATGATATTATGGACTATATCAATTCTTCAACACGAAAAATGCAAAATTATGAGATTAAATCTTCAGATGATGCAATGCTTGAATTTTCAAAGATTATCAGACAATCTGTCATTGAGTTGTATGACGCCGTGAAAGCTATACGATCTTTTCGTAACCCTCACCTGATTGAAGAACATTGCATTGAAGTCAACAGACTGGAAAATCTTGCGGATGAGTTACTTGCGCGGACAATATCAGAGTTGTTCAAATCAAATGAACCCATGCTCGTAATAAAGCTCAAGGATATCTATGAGTGTCTTGAAGTAGCCACCGATAAATGTGAGGATGTCGCAAATGTCCTTTCGAATATTGCAATAAGGCACTCCTGAAATTTATGGAATTAATTCTTTTATTGGGAATTTTTGTAGCACTTGTTTTCAATTTCATGAATGGCCTCCACGATGCTGCAAATTCCATAGCAACAATCGTGGGGACGCGAGTACTCTCTCCTCTTAAAGCAGTCACACTTGCTGCTTTTTGCAACCTGATTGGTCCGTTATTTTTTACCACCGCCATTGCAAAAACCATCGGACAAGGCATAATCATACCAACGAGCATCACAGTCACAGTAATTATTGCCGGCATTACTATTGCAATCCTCTGGGTTCTTTTCACAGCATGGATAGGCATCCCGATTTCGTCGACCCATGCAATGATTGGTGGCCTTATTGGTTCAGCAGTTGCTTTTGGGGGGTTTTCTGTGCTTGTACTTCCCTCAATTGCAATGGTAGAAGGGCTGATAGTTTCAGTCCTCGCGGGTGCGGTTATGGGAATGATTATTGGGATTCTCCTGGTTTTTTTCTTTCAAATGGCTGAATATAAAGAATATGCACAGATGGGGGGTATTTTTGGGGGAATCCTCATTGTGCCTATAGTTATCATATTGCACCTTGTTTCAATTAGCGGTCTTCTTGCTATTGCAGTTTTTATTGTAGTCTCACCAATGCTTGGATTTACCGCAGCATATCTGATATGTCTTGCAGTAACCCGCCTATTTCGGGATAAAGAACAAAAGCGGATGAACAGACACTTCCGCCACCTCCAGATTCTGTCAGCTTCTTTTTACAGCATTGGCCATGGGAGTAACGATGCCCAGCATGCGATGGGAATAATTACCGCAATGCTATTTTCAGCCGGACTTATTACAGATTTTACAATTCCATTATGGGTCATACTTCTTTCTTGTGCTGCGATGTCACTTGGGACTCTGACTGGTGGGTGGAAGATAGTCGAGACTATGGCAAAGAAGATAACTAAAATCCGTCCGTATCAGGGATTTTGCGCAGAGACAGGTGGTGGTGTTGTACTCTCTTTTGTAACGATGATGGGTGTTCCTGTGTCAAGCACCCATGCAATAAACGGGGCCATTACTGGAGTAGGTGCTATTAACGGTTATTCAGCAGTTCAGTGGGGCATGGTAAGGAGAATTGTCACAGCATGGATAATTACAATCCCCCTTACTGCAATATCAGCATACGCAGTGGTCGCTCTTATTGAAGTATTTCTCGCTCAATAATCTTCTTCACAGGATCATTTGTTAAATTGAAACTCATTCTCATGAATTTTATTTTCGCGAATTCGAGTTATTTCCCATGCCTGCTGGATGTTTCGAAATCCAAGTGTTGTTAACTGCTCGATTATGCATTCAAGTAAATAGACCAGTCTTGAAAAATCATTTTCCGAATATTGAACGATTTTGGGCAAAAACGATGCAGTTTCTTCTTCATCGGCTCCAATCTTTCTTAAAAAATTTTTCATTTTGTCCATACTAAATTCACAGTTCATTACATGCTCAATGAACCAGTCTGCAATACAGTAATCACCTACATTTATTGCTACCCGTGCATTGAAAAAACATCCATCCATCCACAACTTGATAGATGATTTTGTTTTTTTCTCTTCGAGAAGGGATTTCATCGCATTTTTTACTTCTTCCTGCCCCTTCTCTTTAACTTCAATTATTTTTACAAAGAGATCTGAAGGGTTGCTCCTTGTTGTTATCATAACCCCGTCAGGTGTCATGATTACAGATGAAATGCCAGTGGCATATGAGAAAGCGTCCTGTAAAACCTGAATTTTATTTCTATCAAATAAATCATCAAAAGAGAGTGATGTTAAATCGGCTGGTGGCCGTGTAAGGATATCAATTCGCTTTTTTAAGGTATCCTCAGCCCTTTTTCTCCTTACAGCCTGTTGAATTTTTGACCCAAGCTCGAAAAACTGGGCAATCGGGTCTCCTCCTTTTTGGAGATAAAAATCAGCACCATTGTTAAGGGCCTCTATTACCACAGATTCCCTTCCTTTCCCTGTAAATAATATAAAAGGGATATCGTTTCTTTGTCCCCTAAGATATCTCAGGAACTGAATGCCATCCATATCAGGCATCTGATAATCTGAAACTACAGCTTCAAAATAACTATCACGTAAGAGATTAATTCCATCATCTGCCGATTCTGCGACCGTCACCTCAAAATCACCAGACCTTTCGAGAAAAAGCTTTCCTATGCCTAGAAGTGTCCTGTCATCATCAACATATAAAACTGGAATCACGGAAATCACAGGTTTTCATTTACTCGTATAATAAAATTTTCCTTTGCTCTGATTTTTTATTGTATAAAAAAATTAAGTTTGTTTATTAATATTAACTGTTTTAATGAGATAATAAGACACTGCAAGTGCGATAATTATAATGCCTATCCCTATCATTTCAGTTTCATTGCCCCCGGCGAGATCCAATAAAATTACTTTTCGTGCAACTGCAATTATTGCGAGGAGGACAATAATCTCAACATGGATCTCACGCTGAGTAATATATGCCTTAATCGAATCTAAAAGTTCAATTCCGATTATTACAAGAAGAAAATACCCAAAAAGAGTTAACATCTCCGAATTGGTTAATTCAAAAACCGAATTTACAACCACAGACTGGAACAGCATATAGATAAGTTCAATTACTGAAAAACCTATCATTACTGCAAGGAGGCAAATCAGGACGTAATAAATGATTTTTTCATATATTTCAAGGTACTTGAACATTTAATTGCCTAATTATTGTTGGGATGAATCTACTAATAATGAATCGGATCTCTTCTCGCCTTCATATAAACCCTTTGAGCACTAGTCAAAATGTCCAGATGAAAATACATATTATCCGGAAAAGCGAAATGCTATTTATGAAAACATTGCCACGTATTGTAATCAGTACACTTGTTTTTTTTACACTAATCTTAAGTGTTCAGGTTTTGGGCTACTCCGCTTTTCAGGTAAGTGAAAACGCGACAACCCCTCAAACAGTCACATTTGCACTCATTTCAACTCCACCTTCCGGAAGTAGTGTCACCTCTATCCACTATGATTTTGGCGATGGTACGAGTTCCTCTAAAGAAAGTCCTGTACATGTATATGCAAAACCCGGAAAATATTCACCTTCACTAACAATTGTCTGGTCAGACAGTGTAGGTAATATTTACACCACGAAGACGACCATGACTCTTGTAATAGGGAATGTAATTGTACCTCCAAGTTTATCACCAATAAAAACAATCGCCCCAACATTAATTGTTACTCCAGGTTTAGTAGCAATGCCCCACTATGTAGCTACACCATACCGGACATTCAGTTCGCTTCCTACAAACCTTACGCCACTTACCAGGTCATATCCAGCTGTAACGTTTCCCGAAATGAATTATGAAACACCAAACCTTAACCTGACATCCAATGGCATTCTCTAATTCCCTATAAAGGACAGCTTTAACCCCTTTTTTTGCCTTACTCTCTCGTTTTGATACTCTAATATTTGAGATAAATTAAATATATTATTATATAAGCAGACCAAGGGATATTCAATATATGAAGATTATTTTAACAGAAGAAAGGGTTGTAATTCTAACATTCTTACTTTTCTTCTGTGTATTATTATTATTCTGGTTTTACTCTAAAATAACTCCATAAAATAATTTTTTAAAAAAAGAGAAAAGAAAGAAAAAAATAGTTAGCAGTTACTAGTGTAAAAGGGTATTTCTTGTCATACTGTTACAATTGTGGAACCGAACTTAAAGATTTTGTCAGTGTTTGCCCCGAGTGTGGTACAGATCTATCAGCATTTCTTCCAATATTCATGCGCGAAATAAAGACTGATGTTATTACGAATCGTCACGAAAAAAGTTTATTAGGGGATAATACCCACATAAAAATGCCAGAAGTGGATTTTGATCTTTCTGACCTCGATTTAAGTCCTCTAAAGTCAGTCTCCCAGCAAGAATCTATTAATCCAGTCATTCCACTTGTTGCCTCACTTGCAGTATCCGGACTTGGACAGTGTCTTAATGGAGAACCAGTAAAAGGGATATTTTTTGTTATAGGGTTTTTATTAATGTACCTGCCTGCGAATTTCAAGTATCCTCCCCTTTATATTCTTGCGTTTGCGGTTCAGGCCGGCGGAGGTCTTCATGCATACATCCATAGTCGAAAAGTGAATGCCGGGCTCATCAAGCCGAAACACGTGGCGATGCGGACTGTTATTCTCTATGTTATTGGATACATTGCAATATTCATCAGTCTGTTTTCAATGAGTGTTATGCTAATTGCAGTCTTTTAATGACTTTGTCTATTGAAATAATTCCCTCTGTGAATAACCATTTTTAAATCCTGATAATAGATATAAATTTTTTTAGGATAACAACGCTAACGGTAAGGTACATATGAATTCGTATTTGAAGCATCTTTTTTATTTCATCACAATTATTCTCGTCACCCTTTGCATTGCTTCATTTACGGTTATTGGAAGTGTGAATAAAAATATCACTGACGTATCTATTGATACACCCACCATTAATTCATCAGTTACGCAGGAATTGCAAAATTCATTAACAACAAAAAACTCCTCCTCTTTTACAGATAATACACCAACAGACACAATTCAGCCAACCGAAATCCCACCTGGGACAATTGATCCTGGTAATACTGTCAAAAATTTTCAGACCCTGCCTACCGTGACCCAGTCGGACCTAAATATCATTGAAACAGAAAACCTGACTTTGACTGTATCTGAAGTTGATCCAACACGCGAGACCACACTTACACCCGAAGGTGGTAATAATCAATCCTCAATCATTCCAGGCACCCGAAATGCAAATCAGACCACAAAGGTAAGGACAGTTCCAACTGTACCTTTAAAGCCAAATATAGCCGCAAATGTTACCAAAATCTGGTCCCCTACCCCCATAGCCACCCCAAGTGCAATAAGATCAATTATTGTGAATCCAGTTGTTGAAGATGCTACTTACCCTGAAACAACAAAAGACCTGGCTGATTTAGCCAATAATTACATTACCCAGACTGAAAAAAGTCCAGATTTATGGACAATCGAGCCCGAAACTCCAACGGCTATAGAGACAATCAGTAACCTTACAGATCCCGATGTCTGGTATGACCGTGGCCTCCTTCTCGAGAAGGAAGGAAAGTATGAAGAAGCAATTTTAGCTTACGACAATGCACTGGCTATCGACCCTGCTTATGTTGAGGCATGGTTCCAGAAAGGGTTGACACTTGAAAAACTGGGCAGAGATGACGAAGCTCTCATAGCCTATAATACAACGCTTGATCTTAACCCTCTCTATAAAGGGGCTCTTGATAACCGGAATCTTCTTATGAAGAATCTGATTGCAGTACAGACGACAATAAGTAGCAATCTTACCAGTTCAAATGAGTCTGCCGGAGACGAAGGTGGATATCCATGGATTTATCTGGTTTTTGGTGGTGTCTCGGTTGGTATCTTCCTTGCTCTCCTTATTCTCCTTAAATTTGGTATAGGGAGCGGAAATGTTTATAAAAAACCGTCATTGGAAAAAACCAGAGGTAAGTATACAGAATACGAGACCAGGGAAAAGAGCTCCTCATATATTAGAGAACCCAGAAAGATCGATATTTATGAGATAAAGAACGAGATACTCACAGATTCAACTGTTGATCCCAAAGTGTTTGAAAATGTTCTTACAATTGCAATTGAACTTGGACGTGAAGGGAGAGAAGGGAAATCAGTCGGGACTTCATTTATTATTGGCGACTCTGAAAATGTACTTCTGAAATCCAAACAACTTATTTTGAATCCTTTTGAGGGCCATCATAAAGCTAAAAGGTCTATCCATAAAGGAGACCTAAAAGAAAATATCAAGGAACTGGCTCAGCTTGATGGTGCATTTGTGATAAGCGATGATGGCACTGTCGAAGCGGCCGGGCGATATATTACAATAGATACATCAGATGTGAAATTACCTCGTGGTTTTGGCACACGACATGCATCGATTGCCGCGATATCGAAAGCAACAAAAGCAATAGGAATTGTTCTTTCTCAAAGTGGTGGAACTATCTCTATATTTAAAGATGGAGAGATGAAGAAAAAAATCAGGTATTAACTGAAAGTATTTATTTTAATTTGAATTTCCCGACCATCTCGCGCAATTTAACTGCCATTTCACGAATTTCAGTTGCAGCGCTTGCAACCTCCTCAGTGGATGCACTTGACTCTTCAGCAAGTGCAGCAAGGTCCGACATATTTTTCTCGCTCGTGAGTATAAGATTATTGACTTTTTCAATACTAATTGTGACATTATTCGTGGCTTTAGCCTGGTCACCCGTAGTTTCTGAGATATCAGCAATATTTTTGTTCGAGACTTCCAGGTCCTTCATTATCAGGTTGATTGAGGATATAGTACTATTGACCATCTCGATTCCGGATATTATCTCATTATACGCCTGCTTCATTGATGCAGCAGTTTTTTCACTTTCATCCGTGATCCCCTGTATTACACCCTCAATATTTCTTGTTGCTTCTTTTGCTTCTCCAGCAAGGGACCTTACTTCACCGGCAACAACTGCAAAACCCCTCCCATGTTCTCCTGCACGAGCCGCTTCGATTGCCGCATTTAGTGCAAGAAGATTGGTCTGATTTGCAATATCTGTGATAAGTTTCACAATATTGCCTATCTCCTGAGTCTTTTTGTTAAGCAGGGTTATCTCATCTACTGCTTTTCTAGAGATCTCCTCTACAACTTTCATCTTAGCACCGGCTTCATTTCCTCTCTTTGAGGCATCATTTCCGGCATTGACTACATTGACCGATAGTTCCCTGACTTCATGCGTAGTGCTTGCAATCTCTTCAATGGACGCAGAGAGGTCTGAAACCTCCTTCATGACTGTTTCGAGCTGATCCTTCTGGACCCTTACATCACTCGATGTTCCCTGTGCAGTGGATGCCACAGACTGGGATGCTTTTGCAAGTTCTTCACTACCTTTTCCGATTTCAATTATTCCTCGTTCAACAGATTCTGCCTGACTCAAAATTTGTTGCAGGATATCTTTTAATTCCCTAATAGTTGCATTATTGTCCTGCTTTACTTTCAGTAGGGGATCTCCATCGTAAGTAACAGCTGGGTTAGTAAGGTCACCTGCAGCAATTGACGCTAGACTTTCTGCGAGTTCGTTTATGCTTTTATTCAAATTCTCTTCTTGTTTGCGGGAGGCAGTTACATCATTATAAACGGTAAGAACCTTTGTAAGGGCGCCTTGTTGATCGAAGAGTGGAATATTATATTGTTCAACACTCAACTCACCATTGGGAAACTGGATAACCGCTTCACCATATGTCCTTACCTTTTTCTGTATTGCTTCTCTAATTCCTTCACCGCTTTCTTTTTTATAATTAATGCTCTGAATTGTGAGATTGTTGGCCCCGCTCTCGGTGAAACCTGTGACTTTTATAAATTCGTCATTAAACTGGAGGACTCGTCCATCATAGGACCAGATAAGAATAGGCATAGGATTCTCTTTTATAATGGATTCAGTCTCTTTCTGGAGAACCACCACCTCTTTTATCCTCTTTTTAAATTCTGTCATGTCAAGCCAGATATAATAGGCATTTTCGACATCACCATTTTCATCAAGTATTGGAATAGAATAAAGGGTTAAGAAAGCTTTTTCACCATTCTTAAAAGTAACAATTGTCTCAGTTGTCGTCCTTTTTTTTGTTTTAAAACAGTTAAATAATTCATCTCCCGATTGAATTTTAATATCGTACGAAGATAACGGCCTCCGCATCAGTTCCTCTTTTTTTCCTTTCCAGAGGAGTTCATATTGGGGGTTGATATCGATAATAGATTTATCTTTTCCAATAATCCCGATTGCAAGTGGGTTTTCCTGAATGAATATTTCAGCTCTTTTCTGGAGAGACGAAATATCTTTTATCTTTTGAAGTATCTCCCGGTCTTTCGCTTTTTTTTCTGTTATATCATTATAGACTGACATGATATTCACTATCATGCCATCCTTATCCAGGAGTGGAATAGTATGTTGCTCAAGATTATGGACTCCGGTTGGAAATTCGACGATAATTTCACCAGTTACTCCGGTCCGTGTCGTAATTGCTTCTCTTAGCATATGTCCTTTTTTGTCAAGTATTTTGAACTCTTTTGCACTCATTGTCAGGATTTGTTTTTCTTTATACCCGGAAAGGTTGATGAAAGCATAGTTCGCTAGCTGGATTTTTAGATCAGTGTCCATAAGAAGAATTGGAAGTGGATTTTGTTGTACCATCGTCAATGTATGCTGTTGCAAACGTTCAATCTCTTCCATTTGAGTGTGTATTGATGATTCTGCATTCTTTCTCATGGTGATATCACGGACAACTGTGAGAATGAATGCTCCATTCAATAATTCAATTGGTGAAAGGCTGACTTCGCTATAGAAAACTTCATTATTTAACCGAATAAACTCAAAATCAAAACTTTCGGGTCTGCCTGGTTTTACAGAATTTATCCTATTAATTAGGTAACTCTTATTATCTTTTTCTTTTGAAGGAATATGAGGTATAAATTCGGTAAGTTCCCTCCCTATCAATTCAGTTTTATTAGCGAGACCAAACAGTTTTACCGTTTTTTCATTACATTCGTCAATACAAGTGCCTGAAAGGAGGATTATTGCGTCATTAGAGCCCTCAAATATTAGCCTGAATTTTTTCTCTTCATCAATTAGCAGCGCCTCATCACGTTTTTGTGTCTTTCTAATCTGAAATTCCCGGGTCTCACGCTCAACTGCAGGAATAAGCCTTGAATATTTCCCCTTTAGAATAAAATCGTGAGCACCAGCCTTCATTACTTCGACTGCGGTCTCCTCACCAATGACTCCTGATATAATGATAAAAGGGATATCCAGGCCTAGCTCCTGAACCGTTTTTAAAGCATTAAGCCCTCCATAATTTGGAATAGAATAGTCTGAAATAATAATATCCCAGTCATTTTCAGATAGTTTCTTCCGGAGGTCCCTGTCAGTTTCAACCTGGACTGCAGTTATCCGGTACCCACTTTTTTCGAGTTCGTACTGTATTAGAAGTGCATCGTCGGGAGAATCCTCAACAATCAGTACTTTTAGTTCAGAATCCATCTCTTCACCTATAGCGAATAAATAATATTCTCTATTTACCTCCTGTAGTTATCAGGGTTTTGATACAAGAGGTAAATGAAGGAACTACTCACCAAGCGTGAATGAAAAACAGGCACCTCTACCGGGCTCACTTTCAGCTTTTATTGTGCCTCCAAACCTTGTAATTATTCGCTTTACGGTAGCTAGGCCAATTCCGGTTCCAGGGAATTCTGTTTCAGTATGGTACCTCTTGAAAGGGACATAAAGTTGTTCAGCATTGCTCGCCTTAAACCCTGCACCATTGTCCCTGATAAAAAAAATCTTTTTCTTTCCGTCGTTCAGTATTGTTCCAAATTCAATTTCTGCATTTTGCGTTTTTTTTGTATATTTCCATGCATTATCCAGGAGGTTTTGAAACAATATTGCGAGAAGTGCCCTGTCACCTCTGCCAAAAACACCCTCGGCAACTTTGCATTTCACTACCCTGTCCTGTTCATGATTTTTCAGGTCATCAAGAATTCCCTTGACCATTTTAGTGAGGTTTACCTCTTCAACAGTAATCTCTAACCGATTTACACGGGATAACCTAAGGAGGTCCTCGATTAATTCCTGCATTCTTGCTGATGATGAAAGAATCCTCTCTACATACTCTGTCGCCCTGGTGCTCATTTCAGCACTACACTTCTCAAGAAGCATCCTTCCAAAACCTTCGATTATCCGCAGAGGGGCACGAAGGTCATGAGAAACTGAATAGCAGAATGCCTCAAGTTCCTTATTAGTCTCTTCAAGCTTTGTCCCCTGCTCCTCGAGGAGACGAAGAATTGAGTTTTTTTCGGTAATTTCAATAGCAGATCTAGATATGCAGGATTTCCCCCCATTCTGGTCTGCTGAAGTAACATTTTTGATTATTGACCCTAGTTTTTCTTTCTCGTTTGAAAGTAGATAATCAAATACGCCGGCACGGAAGTATTCAAGTATTTTTTTAGAATCATCAGTACCTGAGAATATAATTGAGGGATATGCCTGAATAAAAGCCTTTAATCCAATGTTAGGCACTGACGGACAGATACGGGCATCGAGTAGACACCAATCAGGTTTAATTTCAAAATTATTGTTATTAATGGAATCAAATTGAATGATGTTAATATAACCTGTATTTGTGAGTAATACCTTCAGGTCTTTAAGTACACTTTCATCATTCGTAAAAATAGCAATGACAGGTTCTCGCATTATCTCTTCTCGGTAAAAGAACTGTTATTATCTCTTTTGCAACTGACTGTTAAAAAAGTTTCCAAAGCTGAAACCTAAAGGAAGCATTATGAGTTTTTGGTTGAATAATAATTATATAATGAAAATATCTCTTATTCTCGCCTTCCTCCTAATAATTGGACTTTTGTTTTCTGGTTGTACAAAACAACAGAGTGAGCCAGTTCAATTGAATAATAGTGTACAAGTGAATGTTTTAAATCAGTCAACACAATTCAAATCCGATAATGTGAGTTCAATTCTTAAAATGAGCCCAGAGGCGGCAGTCCTTTATAAAAATGGAAAAGAATATTCAAGTAAGGGTAATTATCGAAAGGCAATTAATGAGTATGAGATAGCTCTCGATATCGATCCATCCAATCCAGTTCTATTCTATGAATCCGGGCGTTCTTATGAATCGCTAAAACAGTACGATATGGCGCTTGAACTTTATAATCAGGGATTAAAATTTTCACAGGATAATCCAGATTTATGGGAAAGAAAGGGAATTGTACTTGAAGCGCTTAATTTATCGGGTTATGTGGATGCTTACAAAAAAGCGGTTTCAATAAATAAATCTATGACTTACTCGTGGTTCAGGATTGGCATTTTTGAAATGGATGGAAAGGACTATCGGAATGCATCAGCTGCATTTGGAATTGTTATAATGAATGAACCTGAAAATGCACAAGGATATCTCGAGAAGGGGCTCGCTACCCTGGAACTTGGAGATGTCAATGAGTCCGTTGCAATTCTCAAAAAAGCAGTATCATTAAAGCCAAATGACCCATTGTATTTGAAAAATTTCGGTCGTTCACTATTACTTGAAGGAAATCTGGCGGAAGCACTGAAAAATTATGACCTTGCCCTGAAATATGTGACTTCCAAAGAAGAAGAGGGAGAGGTTCTTTATTTGAAAAGCATTGCTTTGGATATGACGGGAGATAAAGAGGGAGCCTATGCATCAATTGTGAATGCAACCACACTTAATAGTTCTGATTTAAATTCATGGTATGAAAGAGCTGAACTTGCATCCATAACTGGGAGAAAGAATGATGCCATACTATCATATAACGAGGTTTCAAAAATTTCACCCCAGGACCCGAAATCTTGGTACCGACGTGGTGTCCTCCTCCAGGATGTTGGAGATTATACTGGTGCAATTCAGGCATTTGATAATGTTATATCAATAGACCCCTCAATTGGAAAAGCCTGGTATAGGAAAGGAATGATTTTAAACAGTCTTGGCAAATATGATGAAGCGAGAGTGTGTTTTGACAGGTCACAATCATCAAAAAATCAGGAGGAATTATAATGGCAATTAGAACGAAATTTTGTCTCACTTCACTTCTGGGTCTATTTATAGTTATTGCAGTACTAAGTTCAGGGTGTTCAAATCAGCAAAGGACGAGTGGGCCTGCTACCCTGAACTCTTCGGCTGGCACTACCGGCTGGCCGGAGTATAGTGTTGATATAATAGGCCTTAAATTCAAATATCCAAGCAATTGGACATTCAGCCCGAATATTAATGCGACAAATCAACTTTTATCGTCAAAAGTATCGGTAACGTTAGCATATATTAGGCCCCCTTGTGTCGAATGTGATGCTGTTGTTTATGTAAGCACAGACAAACTTCCCTTGGGAATGACAAATGAGCAGTACTATAATGAAAGAAAAAATTACGTCAAGAAATACTGGAATAATCAGGTAGAAGACCTTCCGGTTTCCACTAGTGGAAATAATGAATTTACCGGAATTTCATATAATTATACAATAAAAGGGAACACTACACCTCATAATGCGCGTGAATATATGTATGTAAAAAATGGGACGGCCGTGAGAATTGTGTATGCTGCAGGGATTGATGTATTTAACACATATGAAAGTGCGTTTAATTCAATTCTTTCAACATTTTCTTAGATTTTTTTTATTTTTTTGTTGTAAAGTGTTGATTTATTGATCCACTTATAGTTAACTATTTATATAGTAATAGAGAAGATCTTTTCCTATGACACAAAATGTGGTCAAGCAGATACTTGAAAAAATTGATGCGGATCTTGTTAAATTCGTCCGTCTTCAGTTTACAGATATTCAGGGTCAGCCAAAAAATGTCGCAATTCCGGTTGGACAGGTTGAAAAGGCATTGACAGAGGGAATATGGTTTGATGGATCATCAATTGAGGGGTTTGCACGAATTGAAGAGTCAGACATGATACTAAAACCAGACCCATCCACATATGCAATTTTACCATGGAGACCACAAGAATGTCGCGTTGCACGGTTTATCTGTGACGTTTATACTTATGGAGGTCTCCCTTTTGACGGCGATCCCAGGTACATACTCAAGAAAAATCTTATCGAAGCAAAGAAAATGGGATTTGAATTTAACACAGGTCCTGAACTTGAATTTTTCCTGTTCGATCTCATAAATAACGGACCTTCAACGGCATTTGTGGACAGGGGTGGATATTTCGACCTTGCACCCATAGATCTTGCTGAGGATGTGAGACGCGATATCGTTATAGCACTTACTGATATGGGATTCGAAATTGAAGCCTCGCATCATGAAGTTGCAGAGAGTCAGCATGAAATAGACTTTAAATATGCTAATGCAATGGACTGTGCTGATAAAGTTATTACTTTTAAATTTGCAACAAAAAGTATAGCCCAGAAAGTGGGACTTCATGCAACCTTCATGGCAAAGCCGATAGCTGGAATTAATGGAAGTGGGATGCATACCCATCAGTCACTTGCAAGGGACGGAAAGAACATCTTCTTTGATGCCAAAGGTGAACGTCAGTTGTCAGACACCTGCTATTATTATATCGGCGGCCTCCTGAAACATGCAAAAGCCATAACTAGGATAGCAAATCCAACAATCAATTCCTATAAGAGGCTTGTCCCAGGGTACGAAGCTCCTGTTTATATTGCATGGAGTGTGACAAACCGCTCAGCTTTAATTCGTGTCCCAGCTGCCCGTGGAAACAGTACGCGTATTGAATTTAGAAGTCCTGACCCCATGTGCAATCCCTATCTGACTTTTGCAGCAATGCTCGCTGCAGGTCTGGATGGTATCAAGAATAAAATCATGCCACCTGAACCCACAGACCAGAATATATATCACATGTCTGCAAAAGAGAGAAGAAGACGAAAAATTGAGATGCTCCCAGGAAGTCTTGCTGAAGCAAATGCCGCACTGTTAAGGGATGATATAATTTGTGAGGCTTTAGGTCCACATATAATTGAAAACCTTGAGAGGATTACACAGATAGAAACTGATTCATACAGGTTAACCGTCCATCCATGGGAACTTGAGCGGTACCTGGCAACCTACTAATTTTTTTTCTTTCAAATCCTTAAAAAGTATAATCTAGTATTTTAAACTCGTGTGATAAAATTAAAAAACAGATAATTTTAATTTTTATAAAGACATTCACATTATAGAAACTTAAACAAGCAGGTCAACTATAGGAACAAAAATGATATCAGTACTCTTTATTGATGATGAACTTGCTCTTCTTGCGCTTGCTAAGCGTTACCTTGAGAGTGACCATGATATCACCTGTACAACACTGTCAGATCCGCTTATAGCTTTGAATCACATTGAAAACGGTGAATTCGATGCAATAATCTCTGATTATGACATGCCGGTTCTTGACGGTATTCATATCCTAAAAAAACTCAGAAGCGAAGATTCAAAAATCCCTTACATAATATTTACGGGTAAGGGGCGCGAAGAAGTTGCAATGGAAGCACTCAACCTCGGAGCTTCATTCTACCTGCAGAAAGGAAGTGAACCAGCAACTCAGTTTGCAGAGTTGAGAAATATGATTCTGCAGTCAGTAAACAGGATGAGAGCTGAAGTCGCAGAAAAGAAATCATATACTCTGTTAAATACGATTTTATCCAGTCTTGACGAAACTGTAATTATTGTTAACCCTATTACAAAAAAGATTGAGGATTGTAATTCAACAACAGAAAGCATGTTTGGTTATCTTCATGCTGGCATCATAGGAAATGAGATTTCAATACTACATACCGATATTGATAATTTTCATAAATTTGAGATGATGACTGAGTCAGCCTTGTTAAAATCAGACTTTTTTCAGACTGAGTTTAGTATGAGAAGAAAAAACGGTGAGATCTTTCCCACTGAACACTTTGTAAGGCCAATCGAGCAGGAAAAAGGAGGATATTCACTTATTGTCAGTATTATCCGCGATATCAGTGAGCGGAAAAAAGCTCTTGAAGCGAGATTCTTCCTTGCATCAATTGTGGAGTCATCAAGCGATGCAATTATTGGGCAAAATAGTGATGGCGGTATTTACAGTTGGAATTACGCTGCTGAACGGCTCTATGGATATAAGGCCGAGGAGGTAATCGGGCAGCCCATTGATTTTCTTCTGCCCCCTGAATTTCAGGATGAATTCCATGAGATATACTCCCGTGTCATGCAGGGCGAAAGGATCGAGTCCTTTGAAACTGTAAGACTAACAAAAAATGGGATGAAAATTCCAATTCTTCTGACAATCTCCCCTATATTTGATTCAAACAATAATATTATCGGATCTTCATCAATAAGCCATGATATAACTGAGCAATACAAAGTTGAGGACCTGAAACAGCGTGCATTTGACCAGATTAACAAGAATTACGAGCAGTTAGCTATTCTAAACGACCAGATTAGAAACCCTCTTGCAGTCATTGTTGCGATAGCCGATATTTATGGTGGAGATGTGGGTGAAAAAATAATATATCAGGCTCGGGAAATTGACAGCATCATTCATAAACTTGATGAAGGCTGGTGCGAATCAGAGAAGGTCCGTTCATTTCTGAATAAACATTATAATAGTTAGAAAATGAAACCCGGTTTTATCCCTTCAAGCAAAGGGTGCCAGATATGCCGTGAGGGGGCCACTATGGTTCTTTTCCTTACTGGTGAATGTTCCAGGGATTGCTGGTACTGCCCTCTCTCCAGAGAAAGAAAAGGAAAAGACATAGTTTTCGCCAATGATACCCAGGTTAAGGAATTAGACGAGATTGTAAAAGTAGCAGAGATGATGGGCGCTCTTGGCACAGGTATTACCGGAGGAGAAGCACTACTAAAAGTTGATCGCCTGAAAATAGCGGCAGGTCTATTAAAAACAAATTTCGGAAAAAGTTACTATATTCATTTATACACCGGGATTATTCCTCTCGAATCTGCATTAAATCAACTAATCGGCCTTATAGATGAGATTCGTCTCCACCCCCCGGCAGATCTCTGGGCAGATATTATGGATACAACATATCCTTCTCTTATCTGTGAGATCCGTAAAAAAGGATTTTCAATCGGTATTGAAGTCCCTTCAATTCCTTCTATCCGTAAACTCCTGCCTCTTTTACCTTTAGTCGATTTCTTTAATATTAACGAGCTTGAGTGGGGCGACCAGAATGCGGATGAGATGCGTTCGAGAGGATTTTCTTTTGTAAACCGGACTCATAATGCAATCGAGGGTTCTCTGGAATGGTCAAAGGAGTTCCTGTCGGATTCGAAAGTGAACTTCTGTAGTTCATCCTTTAAAGATAGCGTACAACTTAGAAATCGATTAATACGCGTTGCAGAGCGGACAAGGCGACTATTTGATACAGTAACAGATGATGGTACAATACTTTATGGTGTGCTTGAAAATCCTTGCGAAGAGGACCGTGGAATTTTAAGTGATATTGATCCAGAACTCTATGAAATTTGCGGCGATGAGATTCATATTGGATACTGGTATCTTTATGATGCGGAAAAAAAATTTTTGTGCAAAAGGTATATAGTCGAACGGTACCCAAATGAAGGAATTATTGTTGAGGTTACTCCAGTTCTATGCTCAGGGCAATAATTGAATCTGTTTATGAAAGTCTTTTACGAAGACAAATCAATCATATCCCGAGACATGTTGCAATTATACAGGATGGAAACAGAAGATATGCGAAAACATATAACCTCGATACCTCAAAAGGACACAATGCAGGAGCTGACAGGACTGAGAAAGTTCTCAACTGGGTCCACGAGATAGGTATTACTCATATTTCGCTCTATTCCTTCTCAACAGAGAATTTTGAAAGAAAATCAGAAGAAGTTGATGAGCTCTTTCGCATTTTTAAGGAAAGATTTCAGCGTGTAGCTTCAGATGAAAGATTCCAGAAAAATAAGATTCACGTAAAGATGGTTGGTGATCGTTCACTTCTCCCGTCTGATCTTCTAAACGCAGTTAATATTGCTGAAGAAGCAACAAAGCACCATAATAAGTTTTTTCTTTATGTTGCCCTTGCTTACGGAGGAAGAAATGAAATAGTAAGAGCAGCCCGTAAGGTCCTTACCGATGTAAAGGAAGGAAAAATTTCAAGAGATGATATATCCGAATCGCTTCTTGAGTCTCACTTGCACGATGGGCTTCGAATCCCGCCTGTTGACCTGATTATCAGAACTGGTAACGAGCTTCGGACTTCAAATTTTCTTCCATGGCTTGCAAATGGAAATGAATGTGCTGTATACTTCTGCGCTCCTTACTGGCCGCTCTTTCGCCGGATTGATCTTATGAGGGCTGTAAGGGTCTACTCAGAGCGTATGTCATCGGGACAATATACAAAGCAGGATTTACCTGCCATAACGCCTCATTCGTGACTGATAATCACGTAGGACACGCAAAAAGTCTATTTTCCGCATATTTTCCCAGTTTATGTCAGTAAAGAATAGTTCTGAGTAAACAGACTGCCATATCAGAAAGTCTGTAAGATAACTCTCACCTGTTTTTATAACGAGGTCCGGGGTATATCTGAATGTCAGGTAATGGCCTATCAATTCTTCATTCACAGAATCAGGATCTATTCCTTCTTCTGCCATCTCCCGAATAGCCTTGATAATTTCTTCTTTTCCACTCTTTCCGATTGCAACAGTTACATGCGTTCCATTACCAATTTCTTCTCGTTCAGAGTCATAATAAAGTTCAAGCCGCGCTACTTCACCAATTTTTCGAATATATGGCAAATAATCTGGAATAAGAATGTTATCTTTTGTGCTTATATGATACGTCAGACCTTCGATATTTAATTTTTTTTTGTTTTTGTTTTTTGATTTAATTGTACATTCAAGTGAAATCTCACTTGCCCAAACTGAACATTCAAACAATTTTTCAGGAGCTGAAATGAAGTCCTTCTCTGTTAGCATAAAGCATATATGCAGAGGGAGGTCTTTGATCTGCCTTTTAAGCATTATTTCATACAGCCAGTGAAGCATAATCAGGTTCTCGGTTTTATTAATGGTGCCTTTGTTATTGTATTTTATCTTTTACAACTGAAATAATATCTCTGTAATAGTTTATGCAAAATACCGTCACTGAAGAGATCCTCGAAATGATCCTGATTAGGTCACAGTCTGGTAAAACAACCAGTATTTCAGAATTAGGGCCTCTTCACAATGGAACTCCGGCAGGTGATAATGATATCCGGCAACTAGCTCTCGCGAAACTTATCTTTTTTGATTCAGACTCTAATCTTAATCTCACTGATAAAGGAACGGAATTAGCCCTTCAGGTTTTAAAAAAACATCAGATCCTTTTAGCTTTTTTTTCTGAGATTTTGGGACTGGATGACGGCGCTGCATCAAATGAAGCTTGTAAACTCGAACATTCAGTTGACGATAGTGGTATATCACGTTTGAGAGGGATTGTTTCAGAGCAGGGGATTTTAATCAACAATTCTTGTAAATCTCGGTTAAACTTGTCAGAATGCAGTGAGGGCTCAATAATCAGGATATTAAGTATTAAAGAACATGGCAATGACCGGCTGTTGCACGATCTTGGATTCTGCCCGGGAGAGCATATTCGTATCATTCGAAAATTGCATAATTCATCCCTTATTATAGAAGTAAAGGGTTGCGAAATTGCAATTAGCCGCGATGTTGCCAGGGATGTAAATGTAACTGAAGAAAAATGAGAATCGGCCTTATAGGAAACCCTAATGTTGGTAAATCTCTCATCTTCAATGAACTTACCGGACTTGGTGTTGAGGTAAGTAATTATCCTGGAACAACCGTTGACATCTTTTTGGGTACAATCTGCCTTGGTTCAGATACAATTGAGATAACAGATATACCAGGAATTTACTCAATTGATGGTAAAAGTGAATCAGAACAATTTGCAAGAGAAATAATTCTCTCAAACAGTATTGACATCTATATCTCAGTACTGGATGCCACTCATCTTGCACGAAATCTATATCTTTTTATAGAGCTTGCCGAATTCAGGCGCCCTGCAATAATTGTTCTCAATATGACGGACGAATTAAAAAAAAGAGGATTATCGATTGATTCAAAGGTTCTTGAAGAAATAATTGGCGTTCCGGTTCTTTACGTAAGTGCAAGGACCGGGATGAATATAAACGAAATAATTCCGTTAGCTGCAAAAAGAGCAGCTATACCAGACCTCCAGGTTCCATACGAAGCACATATTGAAGCAGGAATCAGAAGTTTATTTAGTTTATTTGGAATAAAGAGAGAAGAAGCCCTGATGGCGCTTCTAGAACTGCACCCGGATCCAAAAGTAAACGAATTGGCAGACCCTATCAGAAATGAAATTTCAAATACATTTCATATGACTCTGCATCAGATAATTGCTACAAACCGTCATAATTTTGCTTTAACAATCGCCCAAAAAGTTGAGAAACAGAATGAACAGAAAGAAAAATATGATTTTAACAAGTACCTGACTTCTCCAGTATCAGGTTTTTTTTTCCTTATTCTGATTATTGGAGGCCTTTTAAGCTTTGCATTTCTTGTGGGTTCCTGGATTGACCGGCTTCTTCTTTATACCTTCCAATATTTTGTGACACCTGCTTTTAACAGTCTTCAGTTGACCGGAATATGGAATAGTATAGGTCTATCTGTGCTTCTTGGATTAGAGGCGGGTTTTGGTGTCGCATTTCCATTTATTCTCACTTTTTATCTGCTCGTTTCCCTCATTGAAGACTCAGGATATCTGACAAGGGCAGCTTTTCTGTGTGACAGAGCACTTCACAGGTTCGGTCTTCATGGCATTGCAGTGATTCCCCTGGTCCTTGGACTTGGGTGTAATGTTCCAGCCATTATGGGATTGCGCCTTTTACGGACAAAAAAGCAGAAGAGAATCGCAGCCCTTATGATCCTCCTCACTCCCTGCTCAGGGAGGACTGTTGTTATTGCGGGACTTGTAGCTGTATTCGTAGGGCTGATTCCTGCTTTATCAATATATTGTATTATTGCAATTGTTATCCTTGCATCCGCATATCTTGTTAATAGGCTCTCATCAGGGAGTGAATATGGTATGGTCCTCGAAATGCCTCCGCTTCGCTGGCCCAAACTTCTCGATATTCTTTCAAAAACTTACAATAGGTTGAAAGAATTTTTATTTATCGCTATTCCTGCTCTGGTTGTTACAAGTATCATTCTTGGGATCCTTCAATATTTTAACGCCTTTGCATGGGTGGAAGAGTATATTGGAGGTTTTTCAATGGCAGTACTAGGTCTTCCTTCCTTTGCAACGACTGCACTTTTATTTGCTATTTTAAGAAAAGAAATGGCTGTGGAAATTCTTGCGGTTCTTGCAGGAACACCGCAAATCTCTTTAGTTATGAGCGGGAAACAGATCTACCTTTTCGCACTTATAAACGCGCTGTTTATACCCTGTATATCATCAATAGCTGTGCTTTTTAAAGAAGTCGGGGCAAAGTATACTCTTATATTTTGTGGATATGTTATGGTCCTTGGTATAGTTATAGGAGCCTTATTTAATCTTCTCCTCTAATAGGGTAATGAGAGATGTATATATATAAATCCGGTGTTCTGGCTTTTGACAATGCAACGGGCGGCCTCACCTCAGGTGCAAATGTTATTATTTTAGCTCCCGCCATGAGCGAAGCAGAAAAGATTGCATATAATCTTTGTCGTCCATTACCTGGTGAATATACAATTGTCCTTACAACCGAAGACCAATCATCTGAACTCATTGACAATTTTAACAAGTGGGGATTTAATATTGAAAATGTAGGATTAATTGATACAGTAACAAAAGTATCCACTCCGACAATACAGGATGAATTGAGAGTTCGCTACGTGGGTAGTCCAAGTGACCTCACAGGTATTGGTATAAAATTTTCAAAAATGGTTGAATCCATAACTGACGGCCATTTTTCGAAGGAAAAACCAGCACGTTACCCTCCACCTCTTCGATTATGTGTCTCAACTGTTTCAACTCTTCTGATGTATCGAAAACTTGAGGTGTTGTACCAGTTCCTTCATGTTTTTTCAACAAAATTGAAGAAAATGGAAGGAATTGGGGTATACATCCTGAATAGTGAGTCATTTGATGAAAAAACTATCTCATTACTGAAAAATCTTATGACTGTTGCTATTGATATTAAAGTCGAAAATGACCGTTATTATCTCAAATTAAACGGAAAAAATATAAAATCACTGCCCTGGACAGAATATAGGTTTGAAGATGGGAAGATGGTGGTACATATATGATCAAAACAGGTGTGAAAGGAATTGATGAACTTATAGGAGGAGGTATACCTCAAGGTAGTTCTGTCCTGTATTGCCTGGAACCTGGTGTTGATGGTCAGCTTTTTATGATAAACACCCTCACTGCAGCCTTGAAAATAGGAAAGCGATGTCTTCTTATTATACCTCACATATCATACGAGGCCTTCAGGCAGGATGTAATTCACCTGAACGGTTGTGATATTGGTAATTTTTCAGGATCGCTCTATATAATTGATGTTAAGCAGCGGATGGAATATAAGAAAGCAGCAGATTCAAGAGGCAAAGACCAGTCATATTTCAGGGACTATATTCACCACTGCATTAAACAACACGAGATTGACGACATTTTTATTTATGCTGATATAATTTTTGAGGACCTTGGTATAAGTGAGACTTTTGAATTACTAAGAGATAGAAATAATGAAGGTAAAGTCTCTATTATTTTTGAATATCTGAACCTCGAAGGGAGTGAATTAATGAAAGAATTAATGGAAAGCGGAAATTTCCAACTGGTAATATCAGTAAATTCAGGATACAGCGCTATTCCATTCTTTGATTTCTTTACTCTGGAGTACATAGCCTGGAACAAAATGCCAAAGCGCGCAGTTCCGTATTTTATATCAGACGGAGAGGTAATTCCATATATACCTAAAATCGTTGTAATAGGCCCGGCAGGTTCAGGAAAATCAACTTTTGTATCCAACGCTTCAGATTGTGGAAGTTCAACTGACCGAAGTGGGACTACTGTAGCAATGGACCTTGGATGGCTTCACTGGCGTGGTTTTGAAATTTCACTTTATGGAACTCCCGGTCAGCCAAGATTTGATCCAATTATCCCCCAGATAATGAAGAATGCGATGGGAGTGATTCTAATCATCGATGCACAGGACCCCTCCAGTTTTGAAAGAGCAAAAGAACAGGTAATGATGGTTGAAAATGCACATATCCCTCTTATTATCGTTGGCAATAAATCTGATTTACCTAATTCAGCCGATAAAAACTTTATTCGTAAAATATTAAATGTCAGGGATGATGTTGAAATATTCACTATATCTTCAAAACGCCCTCAGGAAGTAAGGGGTGTAATAGAGAGACTTGTAGATCAGATTACACAGTGTCCTCTTCTCTGATGCTATACTTTATTGGTCTTGGTCTTTATGGACTAGAGGATATAACAATCAAGGGTTTGTCAGTCATTCATTCGTCTGACCATATATTTCTTGAGACATATACTTCGATTCTCACAGGGACTACCATACATGAGATGGAATCTTTCTATAATAAAAAAATTATTCCCTGTTCCCGGGAAGATATTGAGAATAATCCTGAACCCATCCTCTCTTTAGCAGAGAACAATAATGTAGCATTTCTAGTTCCAGGGGACTCAATGATCTCAACAACCCATTCCGATCTACGAATTCGTGCAGAAAAAAGGGGAATTGTGACGAAAATTATTCACAATGCGTCTATTGCAACAGCCGTCTGCGGACTTACCGGACTTCAGAATTACCGTTTTGGGAGATCATGTTCACTTCCATTTCCATATAAGGACTGGCGGCCAGTATCGCCCGCTGACGTAATTATTGAAAACCAGTTATCTTCTCTACATACATTGGTCTATCTTGATATACAGCCCTCCAGGTATATGACTATTAACGAAGCCGTAATCGAACTTGAAAAAATATTTTGTGCGCGAAAAGTGGTAATTAAATTGTATATCGGAATTGCACGGGCAGGATCAGATACATCACACGTTTACTCAGGAAAACCTTCTCGTGTAATTAATCATGACTTTGGCGGACCTTTGCATATACTTGTAGTTCCAGGGTCGCTCCATCCGGTTGAAGAAGAATATCTTGCTCTTTTTGCAGGCCCATGATATATAAAAGTCTTTTAATTTTTATTAAAGCACTGGAGGGTAGAGAGATAACAGTTCCAGAAGGCTCTGTATTATGGGGAATTGCATCCGATGCTCTCGAGATGATATCTGCATACCGGAAAGATGCAATAACTTTTATTGAGAGAGATGACCCTGTTAATTCTATTGCTGCTGCATATTATGCATGTGGATGGGCTGACTCTGCTGCAGTTCTAGGGATAATAAACTACTCTTCCATACACCCAGACCTTTTTTGTATTGACAGTCTTCCAACTTCAAAAAAAGAAGGCCTGATAAAAAAAAAGATAAAGTATCGGAATATGTTATCTGAAGCACTTTCTTCGGTTGATGTAGCGCCAGATACAGGCTCAAGGTTATTTCAGGCCGGTTTAAGGTATCAATGCGTAATAAAATGCACTCTGCAATTTGGAAATACTTTTTCAGTCTTTCAATATGATGAAAAATCCCTTGGATGGTATAGTTATGGCCATGCATGGGCAGATCTCGGAGTGAGAGCAGGTATTTTCCGTATAAAATGCAATAGTTATCTTTTTTCAGTCTGATTTTCAGTACCCTTTAAGGAGTCAAAGAACATATCCAAAAATATACAAGTTACTATGCAATCTGTTGCAGTTGAAGGAGTATATATCGTTCATCATGGGAATGAAGCAGCGCCATGTGTACTACTGTCACCCGCCCATGAGAAAGTCGTCCCGATATTCATTGGTCTTTGGGAAGCTCTTTCGATTCAGGCAGCGCTTATGGGTGAAATTAATATCAGGCCCAACACACACGACCTGCTTAAAGATATAATAGATGTCTTTGGAATTTCACTTATCTCTGTATGCATCGATTCACTTGAAACAGGTGTTTTTTATGCAAGTATGCGACTACAACGCGGAGATACTGAAGAGACGACTGACTGCAGGCCAAGCGATGGTATTGCAATAGCAGTCAGGACAAGGTGCCCAATTTATATGGAGCCTGTTCTTCTCTCGAGTACTCTAATGTTGCGAAGTGAACTCCCTCCACTTCAGGACATAAGTGAATACTTTCAATAAACTATTTTCGGCGTGCCTCAAGCTCTTTCATGACTTCCTCCAAATCAATATCAACCTTGTATAGAGAAAGTATAAAGTGAAACAACAGGTCTGCGGCCTCTTCTATGATCAACTCCTTTTTCCCGTTTTTTAAAGCAATAATTAATTCGACAGATTCTTCACCCAGTTTTTCGAGGAGCTTATCTATCCCTTTTTGGTCATTTAAGAGTTTAAATACATAGGAATTGGGATTTTGTGAAATTTCCCTTTCATGGATTACCTGTACAATCTCTGAAAGAACCTGGAAACTCACGCAGTCTCCCCTTCTCCTGCAATTACATCACCTATCTCTTCAGAAAAAAATTTTCTGACGAGAAGGCGGGATTTTTCTATGTTACAGCCATTCTTTCCTATTGCAATCCCGAGATCCGTCTTACTTTTTAAAATGACATTAATTCTTTTGTTTTCAGTCTCTTTTTCTATACCAATTACTTCGGCAGGACGAAAGATATTCTCAACAAATTCGTTAAGTTCTGGTGCATATTCCACCATTTCAATCCTTTTCCCGAGGAAACTCTGTAATCGCCTGATATTTTCACCTTTTTTTCCAATTGCAAGACCCATATCGCCTTTTTGTATTATATATATGACGCGGTCAAATTTATCATCAATAATGCAATCAATTGCAGTGGATTTTGTAAGGATACGTAACTCTTCGATATATCGGCGTTCTTTAAATCCAATTGTGAGGTCCATTAAAATATCTACTATATTATACTCGAAAGAGGAAATAAATACTTGGTCTTTTTCCCAGACAAAGTTAATGAACTCCAAGTTACTCACCATATAGTTGTATATGGGTAGAACTATTGTAGAAAAGATCTTTTCGTCACATATTGGCGGAGATGTCCATGCTGGAGATGTTGTGATGGCCCCTGTAGACAGGGTGATGATTCATGATATTACCGGGCCTCTTGCAATTGAGAAATTCCATGAGATGGGTGCTATCAAAGTCTTTGCAAAAGACCGTGTAGTGATGCTTTTTGATCACCAGGTACCTGCTGATTCCATTCCTGCAGCAACAAACCAAAAAAACATGCGCAAATTTGCGCTTGAACAAGGGATATTAAATTATGACATCAGGGAGGGTGTCTGTCATCAGGTTCTTGTTGAGAAAGGTTTTGCAAGACCTGGTGAGATCATCATCGGCGCAGACTCCCATACATGCATGTATGGTGCATGCGGATCCTTTGCAACTGGGATTGGTTCAACGGATATGGGTTTTGCCCTTAAATTTGGCGCATTGTATTTCAGGGTTCCTGAAACAATAAAAATTCAGGGAGAAGGGAAATTCCCGGACCGGGTAACCCCAAAAGATCTGATCCTTTCAATTATTGGAGAGATCGGGGCGGATGGTGCTACATATAAGGCAGTTGAATTTACAGGGGTGGCATTTTCGGACATGGATATGTCAGGGAGAATGACCTGTTGCAATATGGCAATAGAAATGGGTGCAAAATCAGGGATAGTTCCACCCGATAGCACCACCTGGAGATATATAAAAGAAAGAAAGCCGGATATAAAAGAATTTTCGCTTTCAAGTGATGATGATGGAATATTTTGTAATTCTATAGAGTTTGATGTCTCAACACTCGAACCTAAAGTTGCGGTTCCCCATAATGTTGATAATGTTGTTCCAGTCAGTAAAGTTGCAGGGACACCAGTTGACCAGGTCTTTATCGGGTCCTGTACAAATGGAAGATTTGAGGATTTTAGGGAGGCTATCGAAGTTCTAGGGAACAATTCATTCTCTGACAAGGTCCGGGTGATAATTATACCCTCTTCAAAAGAAGAATATCTAAAGACCTTAAGAGCAGGATATATCGAAAAGTTTGTACTAGCTGGTGCACTCGTTGAAGCACCATGCTGTGGTCCATGTATGGGGGGTGCATTTGGTCTCCTCGCACCTGGTGAGACTTCTCTCTCAACATCGAACCGTAATTTTAAAGGGAGACAGGGCAGTACTGAAGCTATGGTTTATCTCTGTTCAGCTTCTACTGCTGCGGCAAGTGCAATAAAAGGTGAAATTACAGACCCAAGGGAGATATAAAATATGCGAGTATGGAAATTTGGGGATAACATAGATACAGATGCGATAATTCCAGGCCGTTTTCTCATTTATAATGATCCCAAGGAACTTGCACTCCATGCATTTGAAGGCACCCGGGACGAATTTGCAAAAAAAGTTTCGCCTGGTGATATTATAGTGGGAGGCAAAAACTTTGGTTGTGGTTCTTCAAGAGAACACGCACCGCTAGCTATCATAGGAAGTGGTGTAAAATATGTGATTGCTGAATCATTTGCACGCATTTTTTATAGAAATTCAATTAATACAGGACTTCTTCCACTTGTCTGCACTGATGCGAGCACAATTCCAGATGGGGCACAACTTCAGTTGCAACTAGAAAATAACAGGTTTATTGTTGAAGGAAATAATTATCGTACAGAGCCGGTGCCGGATTTTTTAAGGACAATTTCAGAGGCAGGAGGTCTTGTTCCTTATGCGAGAAAGTTAGAACGGGTGATCTAGGTGTATCATATTGCTTCCATTGGTGGAGATGGAATAGGACCTGAAATTATTATGGAAGGGAAGAAGGTCCTCGATGCAGTATCAGATAAATATAATTTCAGTATAAAATGGACTGACTATGACATAGGGGCTGAAAGATATCTAAAAGATGGAATACTTCTTGATGAAGATGATTACAAATCTCTCGGCCGTAAAGATGCAATTTATTTTGGTGCAATTGGTGATGACAGAGTCCCTCCCGGCATACTTGAAAAAGGAATCCTTCTTTCAATGCGGTTTTATTTTGATCAATTTGTAAATTTACGCCCTATTAAACTTTTGAAAGGGGTCGAAACTCCTTTATCCGGGAAAGGTCCAGAAGATATTGATTTTGTAGTAGTCAGAGAGAACACTGAAGATTTTTATGTTGGCATTGGTTCACTTTTTAGTAAAAAAGAGAAAAAAATTCTTGAAGTGAAAAGAGAATTATACAATATCAAATTTTCACTGGACATTGAAAGCGACTCAGATGAAATTGCTTATCAGATAGGTGTTATATCTCGCGAAGGTTCAAAGCGGGTTATTGATTATGCGTTTGAGAAGGCAGAGAAGAGGAAGAAAAAGCTTACTTCGGTTGACAAGGCAAATGTACTCTCTGATATATATGGTCTCTGGAGAAAGGTGTTTCTGGAAGAGGCCCAGAAGTATCCCGGGGTAACACACGAGTTTACTTTTGTTGATGCCATTACGATGTGGTTTGTAAAAAATCCTGAATGGTTTGATGTTGTCGTTACTCCGAACATGTTTGGGGACATCATTACAGACCTCGGTGCAATGATCCAGGGAGGCCTTGGACTTGCGCCAGGAGGTAATATTAATCCTTGCGGTGTATCGATGTTTGAACCCATTCATGGTTCAGCACCAAAATACAGAGGACTTGGTGTTGCAAATCCATGTGCAACAATATGGGCGGGAGCTCTCATGCTCGAGACATTGGGTGAAGTAAAAGCATCAGAGGCAGTTGTAAAGGCAATTGAGAGAGCTATAGATAAAAAAGTTATGACAAAGGATATGGGGGGTTCAAGTTCAACCCGGGAAGTTGGGGATTTTATTGCTAAATCTCTTTATTAATTTATAAAATTTATACCATTATCTCTATTTCTTTCAAAGTCTTTTCCGCAAGTTCTTTCATCCTTGCTGATATTCTCCCTGAAGAGATCGGATCAACTTCCTTCATGATATTTGCAATCTCGTTTCCAAGGACAAAAATTGCATGTTTATGTTCGAGTTTGCTTTTATAAAGCTGCATTGGAGTGATTTTCAAGGACTCATATTCTGAAAATTTCGATTCCGGCCTTGTCTTTTGAAAATATTCTTTAATCTCCACAAGAATCTGGTGGAGTGTGATCAGTTCATCTTTATGCACCGTCTCACTTCCAAGGAGTAGTGTTTGCTGTAAAATTATAAATAATGTATGAGGGGAATTAACCTGCTCTAATAAGTTTAATAGTAACAGGACGCTTAATTATGCCGGTAAAATCATTAGCTACAATGAATGAAAAACCCTTTTGAGCGGCTCTGTCCAAAACCTGCTGATTCACTTTTCCATCAATAAGAAACCCTTTTGCCCTTTCATCAATTATATTCCAGGAATTATCAAGATCTTCCAATGAAAATTCTTCTATTTTTTCATATTCTAGGGAAAGAAAACGACAGCGGTTTTTGCCAATTATTTCACTTACATGGACCTCCAGTGCTTTAGGAAGTCGAATATTACCTGTTTCAGGGGCAGGCGTTAATGTGGATGAGTTATTTTCATCCTGAGGATTCATCTCCTGAATCTCATTTTCAAAGGTATTCCTTATCTCATCAATAAAATCCGAGAGGCCGGATTTGTCCTGACTTTGAGACCTGATGAATTCGATTGGCACCTTATTTCTCAATGATCTTAAGATCTCTTTTCTTGAGAGGTCTTCAACACTCTTTTCTTTGGGGCATATGGCAACATAATCCAAATCTGCTACCTGCATAAGTTCACGTAAGATAAGTTCCCCTCCCCTGTCACCATCAAAAAATGCCGTGGTGGTCTTTTTTTCACACAGATCTATAACGATATCTGGAATGTTTGTGCCTTCAACAGCAATTGCATTTTTAATACCGAATCTTAAGAGATTGATAACGTCAGCCCTGCCTTCAACAACTATTATTGCATCAGAATCAAGCACATGTGGTCCGGCCGGGGATTTTTCATCACCTACACCAATAAATGTTAGTTTCTCAATACGGACATTTTCCCGCACGAGGTCCATTAGTTCATCACTATTTAGTTCAGTCTCGTCAAATTTTTCAAAAAGAAGTTCTTTTGCTCGCTCAATTATCTGTCGCCTTTTCGAGACTCTTATATCTTCTATAGTATCCACATTGACATGGGCCAGGCAGGGACCGACACGATCGATTGTCTCGAGAGCTGCAGCAAGTATTGCAGTTTCAATTCTATCTAGTGATGATGTGATAAGGATTTCTCCAGTTGTTTCACCTTTACTGCTTACAATCTGGACATCAATTCTTCCCAGTCTGCCAGTCCTCTGGAGGTCGCGTAAATCCATCTCATCCCCGAGAAGCCCTTCGGTCTGACCAAATATTGCACCAATAACATCAGGTTTATCAACAACACCTTCGGTATGAAGGCCTAAATGGACAAGATATTTAGTGGTGTCAGGCGCGTAAGCCATAATTAATCACCTCTATTGAACCATAAAAACAGAAAATCATGATCATGATAGTTACATAAATGTCATTATATAATATACTCGTTTCTCTAAAGACTTAATTTGTTTTTAAGAGAAAATTCCAGAAAAACAAATACCATTATAAAATAATTTTTGAGATGGCTTCTTTTTCAGTTATCCCTTCAATCCGTACTCTCTTTATGCGTGAATGAAGCCCGGATATTATTGTTATATCCACCTTCGAAACATTAAAAAAATCTGAAATTAATTCTATCAGTGCCTTATTCGCTTTTCCATTCAGGGCTGGCTCTATTAATGCACAACCGATAGTATTTCTCCACAAGTTAAAGCAGCAGGGAAATTCTACCCTTTTGCTTCCGGGAGTGACTTCAATCCGTATTATAACTCCATTAGCGCTTTTTTCAAGGGTCGTGCTGATATCGGTCATATTTACAGAAAGGAAATTGTCGCCCGGCACTAACACACAAGGGTCATTGGTGGCATTCTGCCATACCTCTCAGGTTTAACGCCGATACCGGGCGGTGCCTGTTGCATAACCGGGTTGTCCCATGGGTCATCTCATGGCATTCTGCCGCATTGATCCCCCGGGGACCTATGGAAATGCTTTAGTGGCACTCTTTCTTCTGGTGTGTTTATTGTATATAGCCTCTTCCGTGGTACCACTTTGGTGTCGAGGTAAAAAATTCACCTTTATTGTAAATAATATCTCCGTTTTTTATTACAATATCAGGAAACACTGCATTTTTACCTTCAAACGCTGAAAATTTCGCTTTTGTATGCATTTCGTCTGACATAATGCGCTTTTGAATTTTAGGAAATATCGCAAAATCCGCAATTTCACCTTTATTAAACCCGTTTCTTGGGATATCAAGAATTTTTCGTGGATTTTTTGAGGTTTTATCTATCACTGAATTTAGAGAGATTTTTTTTTCAAGAACTGCATTCATAAGGAGTGGTAGGAGTGTTTCAACCCCTGCAATCCCGGATGGAGCTTCTTCAAATTTAAGACTTTTTTCTTCCCTCGTATGTGGGGCATGATCTGATGCAATTACATCTATCCTGTCCCAGATAGAGAATAATGCTTTCCTCTCCTTCTCGGTTCTTATTGGAGGGTTCACTTTTGCAACCGGGTCAGTGTCTTTGAACATTTCAAGTGAGAAAAAAAGGTGATGAGGAGTTACTTCCGTGCTTCCGTTTGCAGCAAGAACTGATTCCTTTGTTGAGAGATGGCAATAATGAAGACGGCAATCATTAACGTTAAGCTGTTCGACCATCCTCACTGCATCTGTTTCACCTGGGCCGGGACGTGAGAGGTTATGATTCACAAGACCGACTGCTGGTGTGCTATTGATAGTCTCTGCATGGATGGTCGCAAGTGCCCCGTTATTTTTTATTTTTCCCAATATTTCCCTAATAGATTCGTGTGAAAGTGCTGAACCGTAACTCGAAGAGGCTACAAAAATTTCACCAAAAGCCAGAGCTCCTGTACTCCATAACCCGGAAATGTCTGAACCTTCTGTACCTGCTCCATTAATGGAAAAATCACAGACCGAGTTTTCTAGAGCTTCGCCGACCCGTTTTTTAAAGAGATCCGGACACTCAAGTGGTGGAATAGTATTAGGCTGGTCTACAACGAGGGTAACACCTCCCGCTACTGCGCTCTCACTGCCGCTTTTCCAGTCTTCCTTATATTCCTGTTCAAACCCCCGCATGTGGACATGCATATCAAGAGCCGCAGGTATGACGATGAGGCCTCTGCAATCAATAATATTTTCCCTCACATTTGCCGCGCCAGAATGCTCTACTAAACCATTTGAAATTGTCAGATCCTTTACTATACCGTCAGGGAGGGTTACATTTTTCAATGTGAGATCTATTTTCACAGTCATTTCTCCAATTATTGACTATAATACAACTAATTGTCTGATTAAATCATAGCAAATATGGGATAATTTTTGTTTTCGCTAAATTCTGCAAAAATAATATCTAGTTCTGCAACGATGTTAAATTTGTAGGAAGATAACAATTAGATGGTTTAATATAGTGTAAGAAGGAAACTTCCTACTATAGCACGGTTCTTGAAAAATTTTAGGCCTCTGCTAAAATACAGAAAATGATTGAAACTGGAGAAAAAAAGATGGTAATTGATTCAGGAGCAACAGCATGGGTCCTTGCATCCACTGCCCTAGTTATGATAATGACGCCCGGAGTCGGACTTTTTTATGGGGGTCTCGTCAGGAAGAAAAACGTAATTAACATGTTTGCGCTTTCATTCCTTGCGTTTGCCCTTGTTTCTATCCAGTGGGTGATATTTGGATATTCACTTGCATTCGGACAGGATGTTGGCGGATTTATCGGAAATCTTTCGAATGCCGGTCTTTCTCTTATCGGTATGGGACCTGCAGTTGTCGCCGGGACTGAATACCCGATTCCAGGCTTGTTATACGTCATGTTCCAGTTAGTGTTTGCTACGGTAGCATTGGCAATAGTGACTTCAGGTCTTGCAGAGAGGGCAAAACTGAGCGGTTTTATACTCCTTGCGCTCCTCTGGACGACCCTTGTGTACGATCCCCTTGCACACTGGGTCTGGGGAGGTGGCTGGTCAGCGGCCCTTGGCAGCATTGACTTTGCAGGAGGAACTGTTGTTCATATCAGCTCAGGTTTTGCTGCACTTGCAATAGCTCTCGTTATCGGGAAAAGGGCAGGGTTTGGGGAACACAGTATTGAACCTGGAAATATCCCGATGGTTCTCCTTGGTGCTGCCCTCCTCTGGTTTGGATGGTTTGGTTTTAACTCTGGAAGTGCTATTGCTGCAAATGGTCTTGCTTCAAGTGCATTACTTGTAACAAATACTGCCGCAGCTTCAGGAGCGCTTGTATGGATGGTTGTGAGCTGGATGCACGGAGGAAAACCCTCATCACTCGGTATTGTAAGTGGTGCAATTGCAGGCCTTGTTGCAATTACACCTGCAGCCGGGTATGTAACACCAATCTCATCAATTATAATTGGTGGGGTGGCAGGTGCACTTTGTTACACTATTATGCTATTCAGGATAAGAAAAGGTCTCGATGAAAGCCTTGATGCCTGGGCAGTTCATGGAATGGGCGGCCTCTGGGGAGCAATTGCTACCGGTATTTTTGCATATTCTGCAGTGGGCGGCAAAGATGGGCTCATACACGGCAATGTCCAGCAGTTTATTGCAAACTGTGCAGGGGCGTTTGCAGCGGTCATCTATGCTTTCGTAGTCACACTTATCCTTGCACTTATCATCCATAAAACCATAGGATTACGTGTATCTGAGGACGAAGAATATGTCGGGCTTGATTTGTCCCAGCATGGCGAGAGGGTATGAAGGAGTGAATAGAGATGAAACTCATCAAAGCAATTATAAAACCTGAACGATTTGAAAAAGTTAAAAAATCTCTCGAAGATAATAATATCTTTGGAATGACCGTCACTGAAGTAAAAGGGAGAGGAGACCAGAAAGGTATTACCCTCCAGTACCGCGGAGGTACAATGGTTGTCGACCTTATTCCAAAGATAGAAATTGATATTGTGGTCACGGATAGTGAGTCTGATAAGGTTGTTAATCTTATTTGTGAAGCGGCACGAACAGGTAAAATTGGTGATGGAAGAATATTTGTTCTACCCGTAGAGCGCTCAATTAAAGTAAGAACTGGTGAAGAGCTGATTTAGGAATTCATCACAAATTTATAAACATATCTTTTTCAGGTAAGACTATTAACAGCTAAATAGTGCCGGAAATAAAGATCTCTAATATACAACTATCTTCCGGAGTCTCACCTGTAATTGCAACCACTTTTATGCTCATGATTACAATCCTCATAGCGGCTTTACTAATGTTGCTTCTGCGTCTTCCGGCAGATGCTTATGAACAACCACCTGCGCTTTTTGCCATAACAGATATTGATTCAATTGATGATGTAACCGGTAACTTAAATTATGATAGCAGGATTGAACTTATTAATAAAGGAACTGAATCATACCAAAACGATGATTTATCTGCATTTATTTATCGGAACAACTACAAACTTGACGCCAGGATTACAACAATAAACGGATATCTTTTTATTAAAACGGTACATATCGGAGTTCAATCATTATCTGGTTCGGGTACCCGCGATATTACCTGGAAACCAGGTGAGAAGGTCACAATTGATTTGACAGATAACACACTTCACCCTGGAGATAAGGTGAGTGTTGAGGTTATCAAGAAATCAAGTAAAACGGTTATTTCGCGTGATTCCAGGATTGCATGACTGAACGTGCAATTATCCGCGCAACCCTGCAGGGTTCGGGGACCTTTCCATCAAGGGTGGTTTCCTTTACAAGTCTCATTGCACTATTGAGATCAATTCCCCAGCAACGGATATAAACGGTATATCCATTTAAAAGTTGCAGAGACGTTCGTTCTCCTAATCTTTTATAAGCCCTGATTCTTTCTTCGTCATTGGGAAAATGGGTACCTATCTCACAAAGAAGGCCATCAGATTCTTCATAGGTTACAGAGATAAAAGGGATTCCTGTCATTTTTACAATAAATTCCGGATCAGCGATATTAAACCAGGCAACAATACATCCACTCATCAAAATACAGTTGAGATCCTCTCTTTTCAGAACTTCCCAAAGCCTGGTTATACCTTCCGTTACATCCATTCCACCAACAGTAATTGTAGCAAATGCACAACCATCGATTATGAGATCTTTTCTCATGACGAGGCCACAGATAATTGAAGTATCCCTGCCCCTAAAGCTTTCTGCTATACCAAGTATCCGGATGCCGCGTTTTGCCCAGTGCATAGAATGTCTTATCACACCTTATTTTAAATTATATGACCATGTCTATCGACAAGGAGAAGGTCTGCGTTCTCATTCCTACTCTAAATGAAGCCCCCACTATTGGTGGTATTGTCACTGCATTCAGAGATATGGGTTTCTTGCATATACTCGTTGTTGATGGGAAAAGTACAGATAAAACAATTGAAATAGCTAAAACCTCAGGTGCCAAAATATTTGTCCAGTCTGGAAAAGGGAAAGGAAATGCATTGATTGAAGCCTTTTCAATAATTAAGGTGCCATACATTCTCATGCTTGACGGAGATGGTACCTATTCACCTCTCGATGCTCCTGCGATGCTCTCCCCTCTCTCCTCAGGATACCATCATGTAATAGGAAACCGGCTTTTAAAAGTAAATTCTGGAGCATTCAGCCAGCTAAATTTAAGAGGAAATCATTTTCTTAACCTTTTGTTTAAATGGGCACATAGTAAAGATCTTGCTGACATATTATCCGGATACCGGGCATTTACTTTGGAGTCGGTCCGGCAGATGCATCTTCAGGAGTCAGGTTTTGAGATCGAAACTGAAATATCAGCTGAAGCTGTAAAGAATGGTCAGAAAATAGCTATAGTTCCAATCAGGTATACCATCAGGCCAGGGACTGCAACCAAACTCTCTCCATTTCATGACGGGGTCAAGATAATGGCAACAATTTATAACCTTGCAAAGATGAACAACCCTCTCTTTTACTTTGGTCTTATCGGCCTTGTCATCATGTTTGGAGGATGTCTCCTGGGTGTATACATAGTACATGAATGGCTGAACCACGTTGACCATCTCCCTCTCACAGTTCTTACGGTCCTTCTGATTGTAGTTGGATTTCAGATTTTTATGTTTGGGGTAATAAGCGATATGCTTCTTGCATATAACCGTGAGATTATTCACGAGATTCAGACACTAAAGGAACAACAGAATAGATAATGATCTGTTTTCCCACAAGGACGGAACATCTTTAATATTGATTTACCAACAGTATGAGTGCAAATCGCGATAGTAGTCTAGTGGCAGGACAGGAGCTTCCCAAGCTTCTAGCCCGGGTTCAATCCCCGGTTATCGCATGCTTTTCATGTCAGAACCAAATGTAAACCTCTTTGCAATAAGAACAATAGTAGAGAATAATAAAGGGGTTTTGCGAGATATAGCCGCAGTTTTTGCAAAACATGAGGCAAATATCCTTATGATTCACCAGGAGAATTTTGACACCGGTCCTTACGCCGGTCTTTCGGAATTATATGTTGAATATGAAAGTACAAATGATATCAATGTTCTTATATCAGAACTTTCTCGTCTGGAATCAGTAAAGGAAACAAAACCCTATCAGTCATTTAGTCATATATTTGGAACAAGAGTGATAATAATCGGAGGCGGAGCCCAGGTCGCCCAGGTTGCGGTTGGTGCAGTGAATGAAGCTGACCGCCACAATATCCGTGGAGAGAGAATTTCGGTTGACACCATTCCTCTCGTAGGGGAAGAGAATGTCGCCCTTGCAGTTGATGCCGTATCACGATTACCCAGAGTAGGAATCCTTGTCCTTGCAGGCTCCTTGATGGGTGGTGAGATATCAAAGGCTGTTGAAAGAGTGAAAGAGGCAGGAATCCCGGTTATTGCTCTTAAAATGGCAGGGAGTGTGCCAGAGCATGCAGACCTTGTAGTAACCGATCCCATACAGGCTGGAATTTTTGCTGTGATGCATGTATCAGAGATAGCTAAATTTGATTTGAACAGGGTGAAAGGGAGAGAATTTTAATGGAAATGATAAAACGAGCTATTGAAGTGATAAGGCATGACGGTCTCGTCATTTATCCCACTGATACGATTTACGGGCTTGGAGCAGATGCATTATCAGATGAGGCAATAGATAAGGTCTATTCCGCAAAACAAAGGCCTGTTTCGCTCCCTATTTCAATTGCTGTTTCAGATATAGAGATGGCAGAGTGCTTTGCCGAGTTTGATGAATTAACGGAAAATTTCTTTAGTGAATTCCTTCCAGGTCCTTTCACAACTATTCTAAAAGCAAAAAGACTTGTACCTGATATTCTCACCGGAGGTACCGGCATGATTGGAATAAGAATACCCTCACATCCGATACCAATTGCGATAATAACAGCGCTTGATACACCAATTACTGCAACAAGTGCAAATCAGCATGGCAGTAAAGAGCCGACCCTGCCTTATGAATGCAATGTGCCCCATGACTATCTTATTGATGATGGAGTCCTTCCCGGTGTTCCAAGCACGGTTGTATCTCTCAATACCCGGAAGATTATCCGAAAGGGGATTGACTATTTGCGAGTTGAGGAATTTTTAAAAAAGTATGCAATATAACCCGCTTAAACCGCCCAGAATCCGGGACTTTATTAAAGATAAGGATGATTGGATTTATGCAGTATGTTCATATGATAATAAAGAGCGTGTAGGGTGTATACTAAGGTATATACCAGACGAATCAGGTGAAAGAGTCTCTCCGGAAGGTGTCAGGTACCATAAACTTTCATTTGATGAAGCTTTCTCCCTGATACGTTCTGAAAAACCTGATTATTTTGATCTAGTACACAGGGTTCCTTATTCAGATATTATAGACCTTTTAAAACCTGATGAATTATTTCCGAAGATGGCGATTAGTGATCCACGTCTCACTATATTGCAAAATCTCCTTTCAGTTAAAACCGGAAATATTGGCTGCTCGGGTTCAAGACTCTGCGGTCTTGAAGATATAAATTCTGATATTGATCTTGTGGTCTATTCTGAACAATTTTCAGAGGCCAGAGAAAGTTTGCGAAAAGCAGTTAAAAATCATTATCTTCCTGAACTTTCAGATTCTCTGTGGCGGCAGATTTATGAAAAAAGAGAACCTGATATCAATTTTTCAGATTTTGTTCTGCATGAAAAGAGAAAATGGAACCGGGGAGCAATAGACGGGACATACTTTGATATTTTATATTCGAGGTCTTATAATTCACTATATCATGAATTGTTTTATAAAGGAGAGAATTTGGGTCAGATAAAAATTGAAGCTGATGTAACTGATGATAGTTCTGTCTTTGACAGTCCAGCAATATACAAGGTCAATCACGAAGAGATTTCAAAAGTCCTTTCTTTTACTCATACATACACAGGGCAGGGTTTTATCGGTGAGACGATTATCGCGAAAGGTGTATGTGAAAATTTTAAAGGGGAAAATTATCTTATAGTTGGTACTACCCGAAATGCACATGGTGAATATATCCTGTCAAAAAGTCTTATCAATCATGAAACGTCAAAGTAAATCCGATAATCTGACAGGTTTTTCACCGCCACACAGACCATTATATTCGCAATTCATGCATGGTGCATTTTGAGGTTTACCAGGAAGAGTTCCTTTTTCAATATTTTTTACCGTTGATAGCATTTGAAGAAATGTACGGCGGTCACGTAATGACGGTTTACACTCGCGCATTATTCCGGAAGGAATGTACTCGACCCTGGCTTTCTTAACACTCCATCCAGTAGTTTCTTCGACACAAAAATTATAAGCACAAATTCGTAAAGCATCTACCCTCCAAACACCCAGATCTGGGGCTTTTGAAGATCGACTTATTGCAAATGTATGTTCGTTAGAATCCATCTTGTCAACAATACCTGAAATTCCAAAATTTTCAGACCTCACTCTGACCTGTGCATCTGAGTATTTGTCCCATACACGGTTATTACATTGTATAATACATTCCAGGCAAAAATTTTCCATCTTTGGTGATATATCCGGCATTATTATTTTGATCTCATTCCAGATGGCTACCGGGTCAAGTGAGTCTCCGAGATGTGATGCCACCTGTTTACAGACAATCGACCGTTCAGATTCAATAATACCTCTTTTTTTTGAATGGAAAAGGTAAACCGGGCAACGATACGCCAATGAAATATATGATACAGGGATTTTTTTAGACAATATTAATCCTCCCGCTTTGAAAAGGCTAAACTTCTATCAGGTTAATCAGATAGGTATGAGCCAGAATGAAGTAGCTGTCAATATTCCTCAGACCCTTGATCCCGTGTATAGCAATATGATCCAGATAGCATGGAAAGACGATGAATTTACCCTTCTTTTCCTGCACACTATACCTGGAGTCAATCAGGCACGGGCAAAAGCTATTGTTACAATAACTCCTACTCATGCAAAAAACCTCCTCGCTGTACTCCAGAGAACAGTCCAGGACTACGAGACAAAGTTTGGAAAGCTGGGGGGAGCTAATTCACCGGAGGAGGTCCAGAATGTTACGGCAATTGGAGGATATTCCTGATTTTGTTATCTGAAATATTGTTTTCGTGTACGAATTGAATTTTGTAATTTACTCCCTAAAGTTAATAATTCCATGAGATGACATAATGAGGTAATTGTTGCCGCTGTGGCTTAGTGGTAGAGCGGCTGATTCGTAATCAGCAGGCCGGGGGTTCAAGTCCCCCCAGCGGCTTCCGACCATTTGAGTATAAATCCTCCAACGTCCTAACATAATAAATGGAGGTTATACGATGACGAATAGTGCAACATTTTATCCGGCAACATTACGTTATGGTCATAATCAATCTCTTTCATCTGGACCTGAATTAAGGAGTTAGGGTACGCTACTGATTTTTCTCATTTGCGCGATTACTTAAATATTAGGCTATTTTAAAAAAATACTTTCATATTAGGCGATAAGTTTATTAACTTGTAGCGCTAATTATACACTACAATGGTATGGATAAGACGTATGAAAAAAGGGGATAAAATTTACCTATGCGAATATCGGAGTGTCAGAGAAGGGAAAAAGGTAAAAAGTGAGTTTGTCAGATATCTTGGAGTAGAAAGCGAGCAGGAAAAGGTCCCTCTTCCGAAAAAGAG